>OBYF01000019.1_pt1 | contig 186131 bp, 146 predicted proteins | sample 1495471 | NCBI WGS metagenome assembly OBYF01 (sample SAMEA2580185, study PRJEB22360) | human gut metagenome | biome: human gut; feature: human-associated habitat; material: faeces | place: Denmark | collected 2008/2010
CCTCGTCACGCCGATGGTACTGCGTAACAGTGGAAGAGTAGGTAGCCGCCGTCTTGAGAAAGGCGAAAGCCGGAAGAGAGAGGAGTCAGTCCGTAAGGGGTGACTCCTTTTTCTGTTTTTATTTATTCGATTCTGATTGGATAAATAAAATAAGATGTATATATTCGCTCTCTATAACTTAATAATGTGTTGTATGGTTAAGAAGTGGATATTCCCTTTATTGATTGGGGTTTGTTTAATCAATACGTCTATGGCACAAGAAAATCCGATTTTATTATTCCCAAAAGGGGCGCCGGGAGAAACTATTAAATTAATAGAGAAAGCTGATACGGACGGTGGAAAAACCGGTGGTGAGAGTGTTTTGCGTATTACGAATGTAAGTGAGCCAACGATTACTATATATCATGCTCCGGATGAAGTGGCCTCGGGTGCCGCTATGATTGTCTGTCCCGGTGGTGGTTACAATATTTTAGCTTATGATTTGGAAGGTGATGAAGTCTGTGAATGGCTTAATAATCTTGGAATAACTGCGGTCTTACTTAAATACCGGGTTCCAAGACGAGAAGGACTGGAAAAACACGAAGCTCCTTTGCAAGATGTACAGCGTGCGATTGGTTATGTTCGAGCGAACGCTGAGAACTTGAATATAGATCCAAAGCGGATCGGTGTGATGGGATTCTCGGCTGGTGGCCATTTGGCTGCCATGGTTAGCAATAATTTTTTGAAACGTACTTATCCGGCTATTGATGCTACGGATAAAGTAAGTTGTCGTCCGGATTATTGTTTATTGGTTTATCCTGCTTATTTAGATGGAGAGAACTTCCAATTGGCACCAGAGTTAAAGGTTTCATCTGCCACACCTCCAACCATGTTAATTCAAGCGGAAGATGATAAATCTTATATTAACAGTAGTATTTTCTATTATTATGCCTTAAAGGAAGCTGGTGTTCCGGCATGGATGCATTTATATAGTCAAGGTGGCCATGGATACGGGTTACGAGATACGGGAGCGTCTGTAAATGAATGGCCGGATCGGGCTGAAGATTGGTTTCGTGAGATCGGTCTAATCGAATAGAACTCCAGATATCTTTTCTGGAGACTTGCGGAGTAGATTCTAAAATCGATTGCGCAATTTATTTATTACTAGTTTATTATTGATGGTAAACGTAGTAAAAGCGTAGTCTAGGAAAGCGTGTTCTATAGCATATCGTATCTTTGAAGTAGTGAGTTTATTGCTGTTTTCTGTTATTCGGGCTTTTTTTGAAGTAAAAAAGCTAAGTTATGAAATTCCTTAAAAGTTCAGTTTTATTTATTTCAATGGCATGTATAGTGCCTGTTTGTTCGATAGCGAGAGAAAAAAGTGAGAGAATCACAAGAGCTGAGATTGAACAGAAAAGTGCGGATGAATTTATAAATGGTCTGATGAGTCGAATGACCGTTGATGAGAAAATTGGCCAATTGAATCTTCCTAGTTATGGAAACGTAATGCCAAATCCTAAAAAGAGTGAGATAGCCAGTCGTATTGTACGAGGAGAGGTTGGTGGTATATTTAATATATTCGGTGTCGATGCGATCCGGCAGTTACAAGAAGTCGCGGTTAAAGAAAGTCGGTTGGGGATTCCTATAATTGTTGGCGCTGATATTTGTAATGGTTATAAAACTGTTTTTCCCATTCCTCTAGGTCTTTCGTGTAGTTGGAAACCGGAGAATATAGAAGAGGTCGCTCGAATTTCCGCAAAGGAAGTTGGTGCTGATGGTATCTGTTGGACATATAGCCCGATGGTCGATATATCTCATGATGCCCGGTGGGGACGAGTAAAGGAAGGAGCGGGCGAGGATCCGTTTCTTGGAGGTATAATGGCTCAAGCATGGGTGCGTGGTTATCAAGGCAATGATTTATCGGCTGATACGACTCTTATGGCATGTGTAAAGCATTATGCGCTTTATGGAGCGGCCGAGGCTGGTCGGGATTATAATACGGTAGATATGAGCCGTGTGACTGCCATGAATTATTACATGCGTCCTTATCAGGCTGCTGTAGAAGCAGGAGTAGGAAGTATCATGACTTCATTCAACGAATTTGAAAGTATCCCCGCGACCGGAAATACTTGGCTTCTTAATGACGTGTTGCGTAAACAATGGGGATTTAACGGCTTTGTCGTGTCTGATTTTACGGCAATAGCGGAGATGGTAAACCATGGAATAGGTAATAGTCAGGAAGTCGGAGTCAAGGCGCTAAAGGCGGGTGTCGATATGGATATGATAGCGGACTGTTATCATGCCGTATTAAAGAAATCATTGGAAGAAGGGAAAATAACAGAGGCTAAGATTGACTCTGCTTGCCGGAGAATACTAATCGCAAAATACCAATTGGGATTGTTCCATGATCCATATAAATATTGTAATCCGAAAAGAGCCGCCAAAGAGTTCTTGTCGGTAAATAACGTATCTGCGGCCCGTCGTATTGCGGCGGAGTCTTTCGTGTTACTTAAAAATGATAATAATCTGCTTCCACTTAAAGGATGTCGTAAGGTCGCTGTGGTCGGTCCTTTAGCGGATAGCAAGGCGAATATGGCTGGATCGTGGAAATATGATGAGCAGACTAAATCTTATCATGGATTGGTAGAGGATTTACAGGAATCTTTGGGAAATGGAGTAGAGGTTGTTTTTGCAAAAGGCAGCAATCTAGTCGATGATTCCGTCTATGAAGCAAACTTTACGGATCAAAATCGTTCAACCCGGGATGATAGAAGCGATGAACAATTAATCGCCGAGGCCCTAAAAGTGGCGGAAGGCGCTGATGTGATTATCGCTGCTTTGGGTGAATCGATAGATATGAGTGGAGAAGGCGCTAGTAGAGCCATCCTTGAAATGCCGCAAACGCAGAAAAAATTACTGGATGCTATCCAAAAGACAGGAAAGCCGATCGTAATGGTACTTTTTACCGGAAGACCTTTGGCATTACAATCCGAGGAAAAGCAGGTGAATGCGATCTTGAACGTATGGTTCGGTGGTACGGAAGCAGGAGCGGCTATTGCCGATGTCTTGACCGGAAAGGTTTCTCCGACGGGGAAGTTAACCATGTCTTTTCCTCGTGTAACAGGCCAATGTCCGATCTATTACAATCATAAGATGACAGGACGTCCTATGTCTCCCGATGCTTGGTACACTCGTTATGTCTCCAATTATATAGATGTGTTGAATGAGCCTCTTTATCCATTTGGTTACGGTTTGAGTTATACGACTTATACGTATGGCGATGTATCTTTGAATACGAATTCTATGGATGCAAATGGAAAAATTCAAGCATCCGTGATTGTTACCAATACCGGGGCTCAGGATGGAGAGGAAATCGTACAGCTTTATTTACGTGATATCGTACGCAGCATAACCCCTCCGGTCCAAGAATTGAAAGGATTCAAGCGAGTTGCGTTAAAAGCGGGAGAAAGCAAGAAAGTAACCTTTGATATTGATGTGGATATGTTGAAATTCTACGATTCAACCTTAGATTATGTCGCTGAGCCGGGTGAGTTTCAGGTAATGATCGGTGGAAATAGTAAAGAGGTGAAAACAGCTTCGTTTACATTAAAATAATCCTAATCGGAAGGAATCAGTTATGGGTCTTTGCTAAATTCGAAATTATATGTATCTTTGCCAAAAGAAATATTACAAAACCATGGGGATGACCGGTTTTGAAAGACCTATCCGAAAAATCAAAGAAAATAAGAGTAAAGCAAAAGCTAAATAAAATACTAAATATTAGTGTTTTATAAGTAATATGAGAGCTAAACAGGAACAACGTGTTTTCCTTTGTTTAGCTCTTTTTTTTGTTACTTTTGTTACTCGTTTGTTACCCGTGAACGGAAATGTTACTTATCTTTACGGTGGGTAACAAATAAAGTAACGATATGGCAAAGCAAGTCAAAGTTAAAGAGCCGGTACGTATTCGTACAAAGAAACTGGCTAACGGGAATGAATCGATCTACCTGGATCTATACAAAGACGGTGATCGTGTGTACGAGTTTCTCAAACTCTATCTTATTCCGGAAAAATCAAAAGCAGATAAGGAAGCGAACCGTAAAACGTTAGAGTTAGCTAATGCGATCAAGGCTAAACGGATCGTAGAGTTGCAAAATAACGAACATGGCTTTAAAACAAATACTACCAGATCAAAGATGAATCTTATTCAATTTGTCTTACACTTGGCAGATGAACAACTAGCAAAATCGGGTAACAAGCGAAGTTATTATTATACGCTTCATTCACTTGCTAAGCATTTAGAGGCTTATGCTGGTGATAAAATCACCTTTACAAAGGTAAATACAGAGTTTGTTAAAGGGTTCATTGCTTATCTTCGTACTGCAATGAATTTTAACTATGAGAATAGTGAAAAGAAATCAAAATATGAAGTTCTTTCACAGAATACTCAACATAATCTATACAAAAAATTTGCTTGGGTAATTCGTAAAGCGATGCAAGCTGATATAATGGCGATTAATCCTCTTGATAAGATAGATAACACGGATAAACCTAAGCCGGAGGATGGGCAAAGGGAATTTTTAACGATTGAGGAAATAAAGAGGTTGATGAATACACCATGTGAAGATGATATGTTGAAATGCGCTTTTATCTTTTGCTGTTTAGTTGGGCTTCGTTACAGTGATGTGAAGAAGTTGGTCTGGAATGATTTGTATGAAGATAATGAAGGTGCCATTATCCTTCGGATTCGTGTGACTAAGACGAAACGTTGTGAGGACTTTCCTATAAGTAAAGAAGCTTTGAAATGGCTACCGGAAAGAATTGGCTCTGGTGATGAGAAAATTTTTAAATTGCCTAAAAATGATAATTCAAACCGGAAACTAAAACATTGGTGTACCTTGGCTGGTATAACAAAGAATGTCACTTTCCATGTGGCAAGGCATAGCGATTTTTCTTTCTTGCTAAGATACAATGTATTACAATATATTTCGGCTTGATAGGTAACGATTTAGAAACCAGCGAAATTCCGTGTTTCACCTCGTTTTGCAGTAATTCAAAAGAACGCTTTTTCTAAATGCAAAGGTAATATTATTATTTTGAATAATCCACTATGTTATCATAGAACTGAGCAAACCACATCACTTTCTTAGATTATATAATCAAGCTAAATGACAATCACCTATATCGAACAAGAGTCGCAATCAAAAAAAGCAATTACTGTTATTATTAATATGAGAACTCTAATCAATGCCTACAAGCCTGCATTATTTGTTTTTCACATATGGTTTTATCACATCAATGCTCCATGCATAATTTAGATTGGCTTGTGAGCCGTCTGCAAACGAACCGGATGTGATACCGACTACTTCTCCGTATTCATTTATCAATGCGCCACCACTGCTACCGTGATCAATTAAAGCAGAAATTTGCATTAAATTTTTGTCACGCCATTGCGATACCTCTCCTGAAGAAAAGGTATTTTCAAGTCCACGGGGGCTACCAATAGCATAGACTTTTTCACCCACATTCGGTTTGTATTTGGCAACGGGAATAAAATCTGTATTGGAAACATCTACACGGAATAGAATAAAATCTTCATTTTCACTGCTCATGATCACTTCCTCTACTTTGTACACCTTATCGCTTCCAGCTAATTTAATCCCTTCCTCACCAATGCCAGTTCCTTTGAACACATGATAATTGCTGACAGCCAAACCATCTTTGTTGATAAAGAATCCAGAACCTTGGTACATATTGTAGCCATCCGAAGTAAACACCATAAAAACTGACGTATTATATTTCGAAAAAATTTGAGAACCATCAAGCTTATTTTTATCACCACGATTATTTACAACTGATATTGTGACGTTCCTTGCTTTTTTATTAGGAGACACTAGTACTGACTGTGACTGTTGTGAAGTTACAATCTTATCATTCCTTTCACCATGTCCTGATTTATGAGCGCATGAATACAGACATATAATAGAAACTGTTGATATTATGAAATTATTTATTTTCATTGTTTTCAAAAATGTTTTTTGGCAATATATGAATAAGGAAACGCTGATTCTCTCTTTCGTCATTTGTTTCTCGCATAGAATGAGTATCAAGTTTGCCATCTCCACTGCCAGATATTAGAATTTCGCAATTACTCCCAAATGTAATACGTGAATCTTCAATCCAAAAACGCATAAGTGCTAATGCCCGTTGGTAACTTAATTCATAATTATAAAGGAAGTTGTCTTTTGACGCTTGCCCCTCTATTATAAGAATATATTGATTCTCACTATGGTTTTTTAAGAAATCTCGTATTTCGCGTCCTGCCGCAGCCAATTGACGTAATTGGGCTTCTTTATCCGTAGATACAATATCATTCAAGTCAGACTTTCCGGCAGGATAGCGAACTTGAATTGTTAGAACATATTTTTTGTAATCTGAACGATATTGAAAATAATCTCGACTTAAATCTTTTGTTGATTGCTCAACCTTTTTAATCTCTTGTAACTGAGCTTCTGTTGCCTCCATACGCTTATGTAGAAGAACAATTACAAGAATGAATAATACTAACATGACAAAAAACAAACTTGTCATCAAGTCTGAGTAACTTGTCCAAAAAAACGATTCCTTTTTCTGAGCCATAATTACTTTTTATTATTATCTTTAATAGAATCTGTTGTATTTAAGACCGCATCAGTAGTATTTTCTGCTTGTTTATTAACTATTTGCATCGGCAACTCTGTTGGCTGAATATGGATTTGTTGTGGCTGGCTCTTATCCTTTTTAACGGGGAAAAACATAAACACGATATTTAAAATGCAGGTAATGGCAATGATTACTAATGCAGCCCATCCTGAGACTTTCATCCACGCTGGTATGGAATCGCCAACACGAACACTATCATTTGTATCAAGTATTTTATTTACCTTTGTGGTCATCAAGGTTTGTTTGATAGACTGGGATATGTCATTCGCTAAACGGATGTTTGATATTTCTATTTTTTCAATCAGCTTGTCAAGTCTGACAGGAATTGCTGAAATTTCTTCCAATTGTTCAGACAATTGTGGCATTTGTGTCATTTGGGCACTAAATTGAGCCTTTAAATCATTTGTAAATTGTTCAAATGACTCTCGTTCAGATTTAAGAATTTCTTTGAATGACTCACTTTGTTCAATAAACCTTTTGTGCAATTCTTCGACATTTGATGATGTAGATTCCTTTATATTTTGGAGAGACTCTTGAAGTGTCCTGTCTGCATCAGCTGTTGTTTTAGCTATTTCTCCTTTATGACGTCCAAAGAAATCTCTTATTTCTTCAAGTATGTGGATTCGATTTGCTTGTTCATTATACAATGATTCAAATCTATGTATAGCTTCGGTGTATCCTTCAATATCATTGAGATATTGATTAAATACTTCCAATTTGTCTGTGCATTGTTGTAATTCTTCAAGAACACGCACATTAGCTTTTGCCATTTTCATAACATCCATGTCATGAACCGCTTTTATTATATCCGCTTGTATTGCATAGGACTGATTAACGGCATTTAGCGTATTCCCAAGATTTGATGTGTTTTGTGCGAATGTATTGTTGAATTTATTGAGATTTCTTACGAGATTGTTAAGTGCCTCGGATGTATCAGATGGTAATTCAGGAAGAAGTTCTGATTGCATCCAAGCAAAAAAAGAATTTTTCCCGTCTTCCTCATTAAGTTTGCATCTTTTGAAGAGAAGAGAATTGACTGTCGTAAGCAGAATACCACAAATAGAAGCCAGCATTGCCCATGCGACACCACTTAAAAGAGAATTAATTCCAGAAGCGGCACTCTGTGAAGCATTATCGATAACTCCGCCACCGCTGCTCATAAGAGTCATTATTGCATTAGACTGTAACAAATCCCACAATCCCATAATAACACCAGCCATTGTACCAGCCAATCCCCAATAAAGTGGAATAGGTGTCTGTGTAGCTATGTCATTTTCTACAGAATCACAGTGACGGTCAACCGCATCTTTCAGAAGACCAAAATCAATAACTGAACCGGAGTTATTTCCAAGATATTTATTGATGGATGTAATAATGCCGATAAATATTTTGTTACCATCCCCATATATGCCATCCACAAGAGAGGTTTCTGCATTACGTCTTATTCGCCATGAAGTTGTACCAGTAAAGATGTTACTGAATTGGCGCATACGCAAAAAGTTCTTCACAAAGAAAAACAATTGCATAAATATGATAATAATAATTATTATAGGTACTATTGAATGCATAATAGTTGATTATTTTTTTAAAGTTATAACTGCTTTTTTTACAATAATCCATTTATCTCCTATTTGTTGAGCCAGTCCTTTGTAATGAACGGACATATCAGTTGCCTCATTTTTAGATACCCCTTCAAATTCTACAGCCAAGTCCATATAGTCGCTGGATTTGATAGAGGAAAGAGATGCTATAGGCTCAAAATTAGCTGAACCATCAATAATTTGTGCTGAAAATCTTGCATCACTATCTTTTGATTCAAGTACTTTTTTAAAATACCCTGTGCCGTTTTCACCACTTATAGCTGTTCCAAAGTAACCTATTCTAGTTGGTTTTATCGGTGGGGTAATTGTAGATGGAGTCGGTGTTCCATGAACAAGAGTAGTCTTTTGTATTTTTGAAAGTTCATTCTCTAAATGTTGTATTTTTCGAGACAAATCAGAGATTTCATTATTGGGTATCGATGACGAGGCTGAATAATTTGTACGTTTAGTACCAGTAACATTTGGTTCAAATCGACGCTCATTTAATAGCTGTCTCAGTGATTCGATTTCTTCACGATGACGACTTAATCTATTATTACATTTCCCTGTTTTTCCAAATGCAAAAATTGATACTATCAAACCAAGCAATCCAATACCTCCACCAATAAGAATATACCATTTATTCGTTGCTTTTTCATCATTGATTTTCTTATTGTCCATTTTTACTTCGCTTAATTCCTGATAAACCTTTTCATATTTTTCGGTTAAATCCATTATTTTTTCTCGTAGATTGTTGATAGAATCAGTTATCGCTTTTTTATGCTTCTCATCAGATTGCGTTATGGAACTCTTTTTATGCTTCTCTTCCAGAGAAGTGTTGGCAGCCACATCATTGCCACAACTACACAAGCAGATGTCCGCCAAGGCTAATGTGAGTAATGAGATTATAATTTGTTTCATGTGCTCTTATGATTGTTGTAATTCGTTATATATTTCTGCTGAAATTGCATTTAACACCCCTTTTATGGGATAATAGAAGAATGTTTCCTCTATCATATCTTCCGCCTCAGTTTCTTCACAACGCTGACTTATTCCTTTTTCAAGGAACGTGAGAAGATCTTTCTTTGCCATTTCTTGTGCGATACGAATAGATGATGGTTTAACTCCGAAATTTTTATCAAAATTGAATGCAGAATTCATATCAACAAGTACGAACTTGAAGAAATCCTCAACTGCGGTAACTGTACGCCTCTTGTAATCATCTTTAATGTTGGCATAGGTATCTTTTGGTGTCACTAATCCTGTACAATCACTCTTGAAAACAATAGTCTTATCTCTGTTGTCTTCATCTTCCGTACCGATAATGCCACCCTTACAAGTTGATTCTTTAGGGTTAGAGTCTTTTTCAAGACCCAGCAAATCCAATTCCTTACCATACGGTTTTCCGAGCAGTTTTTCAAATACCATTTTGGTATATCGCGCGAGTAATTTGGAGTCGGTTGTAATAACACGTATTACCTTGCTGCCATTGCCACTAAAAGAGATATGACGAGGAACTTCAAGGTTAAGTGACTTAACAATTTGCGCTATGTGATATACTATTGCCGTATAGAAAATAATAAATACAATCTTAAAATCTTCATCTTCTTGGAGTATATAATTAAAATCAATAGCTTTGACATTAACTCCGGCTCTTTGGGGAATAGTGTTGTCTTTAAGACCGAATAGGAATGATGCCATATTAGCAGGTTTGGTGTTATTCGGGCTATTGAACACGCGAATAAGATCCATTAAATTCTTCTCTTCAAGAAGTTTCAGAATTTCATTCTTATGCCAGTCAACTATACCGTTATCTTCATCAAGTTCTGAAAATGAATTTTCAAACAGAGTATTTGATGCAAACCGAAATGATGTCACATGACTTATATTCTTATCTTTCGCAAACGCAATATCAGTAGTGCCTCCACCAATGTCAACATTGATTAAATCCGTAGCCGTTGAATATCTCTTGAAGAAATATTGAATTGGTGCGGAAGATTCCGTCATATATCCAGTAACACCATTTCCAAAATATTTTTGGTAAGCATCATCCCATGTAGATTTCAATCTACGCAATCGCTTAGGTGCCATACTTATAGGATAAAACCATGTGATTTTAGTATGCTGCAAATCGCCATTATTAAGAAGGACCTTATTCCTAATGATAAGCATAAGGCATCTGACATACGACTCCATCACACAAAGATCATCACCATTACCCCATTTGATGTTACATCTGAAATTGTTGTAAGACAACTCACTACGCTTATCATAAGTAAATGGAAGATTCACAAGCGTAAATGGTTCGACTACATTTGTCCAATCTATTGTCTTTGCGCAGGAAAGCACAGTCCGAGTTGGAAAATGAAAATCGGACAAGCCGATTTCTGAAGGAATAAAATCTTTCTCTATAAGTTCGGTTTCTTCAATCAAATCTTCAATTGAACCATATTCATTCTTTATAGGGATGAACATCTCACATAACTGTCTATCCTTAGCCGTGAAAGTAAAAACCTCTGGTTTTTCATTTCCTTTGCGGAACTCTATGTGGGTATTAGATGTACCTAAATCTATAGCGAACTCAAACCGTTCAACATTCCTTTGCTGTTTGAAAATCGGCAGCAAAATACCACAATATCCATGTGTGTTACGAACTTGAACGAAATCAAAATTCCTTTTTTCCAACAAATAATTATCAGCCTTAACCATAATCTGTTGGTCTTCATTACGACAAGTGCAGCTTTTTGGTAGGATTTTTTCACCATCACTAAAAAAACGGAATTCGTTTCTTCCTGTTGCAGACTGAACACATGATACAGTATAAATAGCGTCCTGTTCATTGTTGAATCTAACTTGCGGCATAATGAATCCTGTGAACTTAAATTCAGTCATTCCACCCTCATTATTCTGTACATCTGCACATCTATTATTATAGTAAAGCCGTATGTATTCAACGTATCTGATATTTCCAGCTCCTTTAATGGGTACACGGAGTGTAACCTTTACACCTGAATTACCTGCAAGTGTTTGCATCTCAAACATTGGTTTTCCATCCATCATATTTCCTCTTATCTCTTCCGGGGTGAAATATTCAAACAACAGAGGTTTTAAAGGAAGCAGATATGACAATTCTTTTTCTTCTAGTTTCAAATTTCCATCAAAATAATTTTCAACATTCAGACTATGAGGAACTCGAATAATTGTATCTTCCAATAAGTCACTAATTGTCAGATATGGATTAAGAGAACCATCAAACGGAAGTGTTCTTTTCATTAAATCCAATTCCGAATCAATATACGGAGCAACATTAGTCTTACCCCATTTGCTTGTGGTATACTGAAGATCGCCATAGCGGTTTCCCGCCTCTATTGGGAGAACTAATGGAGAGAACTCACATTCTTTCGTGGTTTTTATGGTAAAATCACTAGTTGTCGTTACAGGGCGAGAAGTCTTTTTGTATAGTGGATAGCCCAAAACTTCTACAATGTCATTTTGTTGTACATCAACGACAGAGATTGAAGACAACTGATCAAGTACAGTTGATGTTATAGAAAGTAACTCGTTCTTCTTTCTTTGGTCTGTGATTGCTGAAAATGTTTTTGTGAGATAGGTGTCAAATTCAGGGAACAATCCTGCAAAATTGGGTATGTTCTTTCTTAACGCAAAGAAATATTTAACAAATTCAAAATCTCGTCTGTACAATGGTTGGTAGTTAGAATCAAATGGTTTATCCTCTCCAAAGAATATATCATTAACATATCCTAAATCATTGGCATTGCTAAAAAATAACGTAGCTGGTGATGTAGCACCGATAATATTTAATTCATCTGGCCCTTCTACATAATTTAATAAATATATGTTTCTCAGTGCTTCGAAGTTGTACGTTTTGGAGTCTGAGGACATATACTTACGGAGTGCATCTGCAAAATAACGATGACCAGAAATGCCAGATTGGTCAAGTTCAGTAAGCATAATTGACCAATCCCATTTAATGATTTCTACTTTACCATTGAATTTATCGATATTGAAAAATATTTCCGCAACATCAAGAGTATCAGATACCATCTTATGAAAAATGGTATTGCCATCAAGATTGGACAAATTATTTTTCCCTGATTTACAAACTTCCTTAAAGGCGGCTTTTATCAAATCAATCCGAGCGAATGGAGATGGTATTGAAGTTATTTCATGGCAGGCTGATGCTCCATCAGGATCCTCAATGGTATCACGACTTGCTGAATTATATGGGAACGCAGGACTATTGTTCCAGTCTTCATAAGTTGTTGTTCCCTCTTTATATAATCTGAATACTTTTGACATAGTGAAATTAGTTACTTAATTTTTCTGATACAAGTTTTTCCGTTCCGAGAAAGAACATTTCAAGAAACTTATCTTCAACACCTTTACTCTTGCAATTTTTTACAGCACTATTTAAGCGGTCTGTCATCAAGTTGTAATCTGAAAATTTGCTAAAAATCCGCTTAGGTTTTACACCTGTTACTAAGTCAAAAGGCTTATTTCCACAAGCAAGATTGAACAAATCAAGAGAACGCTTATTATCTTTCATCTCCCTTAACCATTCCTGATACTTTTTCAAAAATGTCGCTAAGTCACTGAAAAAAACTCCAGAATAAAAGTTCTCAAAATTACCCTTATTTGCGTTAAAACCACTAGAACGATAAACATCAAGTTTCTGAGTCAACGCATTAGCTGTCATCGTAAATTGAACCAACGGGTAGTAAAGCATTTCATACATCTTACGATAGAATGAATCAAATGATACAGTTCCAGATGTCTCTTTTATCCCAAGTTCCATATTTGCCGGGGTATCAAACTTTGATTTAGAGAAATCAACGATAGCCGTAGCTCCCAAAAATTCGATTAAGTGAGCTGCGTTTTGTTGGGCTGAACCTCCTTCGTGATTATCGTATGTATTTACCACATCGTCAGCAAGATAATATAAAGCATCAATACTTCCATTTTTACTTATGTTATTCTCGTAATACGCTAATGCTGACTTTGTTTTAGAAATAAAGGTTGACGAATCTATTTCACTTTCATCATTCGGCTTTAGCTTAAAATATGGAAGTATAGTTACAGCACCTATTGTGGCTTTGTTGATGAGGTCATAATTGGGAAAATGTTTCCCCTCACGTAGTGTTTTTAAAAGTAATGGAAATCCGCTCGCACCAGTTCCTCCAAAGATAGAACTTATGATGAATATCCTATCTCCGTCGCTAAAAGAATTAGCGAAATCATTAAAATCTGCTGAATGGGCTATTTGATTTAACACCACACTCCCAATATTAGGATTACCTTTGAATCCCACTTCCATTGATGATTCAAGATTTTTGTCTGAAAACAGCATCTTGGTCATTGCTTTATTAGGCCTTGACATTGAGGCGTATTCGATAAACTGTTGAAACGACTTATCATCGGTGTCGTTAATACGGAGAGTGTAATTAGGTAAAATTCTTTCTATTTCAGTATGAAAGAACCTACTTCTATTGTCGTTACTAAATTGCAATTTTTCTCTGATTGCAGTATAATTATTTAATAATGATACAGTTCTAGTAAGGTCTGCGTTTGCAACATCTGGGTCAATTATTATGGGTACAATTTCATTGGCTCCGAACTTTACTCCAGAGGCTAACATCATGGCAAGAGAGCGAAGGATTCTTGAACCCGTCCCCCCTATTCCGAAAACAAATATTTTAGACATAACTTCTACGATTAGAATGGTGCACCAGAGCAGTTGGGACTCCACCATTTGAATATAAATGTGAAAACTATAAAAGCTAAGACAGAGAGAAACATATTGGAAACTCCAAAACAAATTATCTCTGCTCCACCAATATTGAGAGGAATTTGTAAATCTGTTGCTGGATCAATTGTTACCATCTTTCCTCCATAATAGTCTTTAAGCACCAATTGCCAGCCCACAATAAAGTTTATTAGAGCATTTACCATAAGGAAAATCCCCCATCCCCACCAATGGTTCAAGCGAGGGTGATTGATTGCATAATAAAATATTAAAACTATTGCCAAGCTTATGCCAAGCATTGTCCAACCAATTCCTATATAAGAGTTAGTCTGAGATAATGGAGAGGACTGTCCCCAAAGATAGTTCGCTAGTTCTATTCCAAAGAATTCTTCAAACCAGCAATAAATACTTCCAAATAATTCGCCCATAATTTATTTTCGTTTAACAGTGAATTTAAGCGTAGTTAATACATTATCTTTTTTATAAGCATCAGAGACTCCTCCGATTAAATATTTTATACCTGTCGTTTTATCGAGATTACCCTTTACATTTTCCCCAGATTCATCGTTCGATTCAAGAACCCAACTTGGCATATTCGGAGCCTTCAGTATCAAGTAATCTTCTGCAATATTTACTCCTTTGGGTATTGTAATATTAATAAAATGAGAATATTCTCTCTCAGTCGCTATTATCGGTTTAATATTTTCTATTATGAGGTTCTGATTATTAAAAGAATAATTATCAAGATTCAGCAGAACATCTTCTGATTGTAATGTTGTACAAAAGTCGGCACGAATAGTTGCATTATAATCACCTTTGATGGGATTAATTGTCTTGCTTATTAAAGCTCTGTTTGTTATATCATATGGTATAGAGGTTTTTGGGCAATATGAGATAATATTATCATATCCATATTTTTCCAATCCCTTGAAAAGTACTTCCGTATTTAATTTAGCCAGTACGTTGCTATTACCAAAAATCCAAATATAATATGGTCTTTTTACGTTGGTCAGAACTTCACTTCCTCCATTCTGATAAAAATACTTACCATTAAAATCAGATTTCATCTTCAATATTTCAACGCCAAGAAGAGGAATATTTTTTCTGCCTTTATTTATAGTATTCTTAATTGATATTTGACAAGTACTTAGAAATCTCTGTGCATCAGAGACAGGAAGATCTAAGATGCAATCCGACACAAATATACTCACTGTAGAATCAGTCATCGCGTCCAATACTGTACTTAACATTTTACTTAAATCCGAATTGGATCGGTTGCCACCAGCCTTTTGGAATGTTATTGGATTCATTGTCTTAATATATTGCTCCAAATCAGCATGATATGGTATAACACGATTGTTTATATAATATAATTGAGTCGTATCTACACAAGTGCTCAAATCACTTACATAATCAAAAATGGCATCTTTCAATTGAGACCCATCGCACATATAACCATCCATACTTCCAGAGTTTTCAATATAAACCTTGAGTATAGGTTTTATATCACTAATTTGATTTGGATTATTATCCGAATTGACTATAATTTCATCTCCACTACAACTAAGCAGTAGTATAAGAGTACTTATAGCAGTGATTGCAAATATTTTGTTGTTCATTTAATGTAATTATATAAAGTTTATATATAGTCTCTTGCCAAGAGACGGATAAGCATCTTTATCTCGTTGATAATGAGTAATATTTTACTTTTGCAAAGATAACTTCGCAAAACATCTGATATTTTTCGCAAAACAAAAAGAACATAATAGATAAGATTTTCAGCGTTTTATAACTTAAAAATCATTATTTTGCGTAACTTTGCATTGTAATATCCGTCTCTTGGCAAGCGTTGGACAGATTCGCTAAACATCCACTGCCTCACAGCAGATCCAGTATTTTCTTATTGGCTTTATCCACCACAGTAGTATCCAACGATGCAAGATAAATCTGCGTAGTGTTCTCAGAATCATGCCCCATACCTTCGCTGATGACAGAGATAGGCACATTACGGCTCTTGGCAATACTTGCCCATGAATGCCGACCGACATACATCGTCAAGGGTATTGGCAAATCCAGCAGTTTCCCGATTTTCTTCAACAGATGGTTTACCCGATGAAGTTCGTTGGTGTATTGTTTCCGATAATCTTCATCATGTTTTGTAATGATAGGCAAGAGGTATTCCGTTTCGTTTATTGGATATTTATCAACAATCTCCTGCATACATTTTTCCCATTTGATGAACAGTTGTTGTCCTGTCTTGCGTCTACGATAGGAAAGAGTGCCATTCAGCAAGTCTTTCTTTCTCAGATAAGCCATGTCAATGAACGACATTCCCCTTGTATAGAAACAGAACAGGAACATATCGCAGGCATAGTCAAGATTGGGCTTCAATGACAAGTCCAGTCCTTTGATACGTCTAATGTCATTGAGTGATAAGGCTCGCTTCATGGTTTTCTCCACTCCCGTGTAGACAGACTTGAACGGATACCGTTGCTCAGTCAGTCCATCTTCCACGGCACGGTTATAGACCGCTTTCAGTATGCGCATATAAAACGATACGGTATTGGGCGAATTGCCTCTTCCTTTCAGATAAGCCTCATATTCCGCAATCAAGTTAGCGTTAATCAGGTCAAACAAGACCTCCTTGTCATTCATAAAACCGCTGAAACTTCGGAGTGCCGCCATATAGGTTTCCGAAGTGCGTATCTTCCCCAAACGCTTCAATCTTGCTATCTGTTGGCAGATATAGTCGTTAAATGATTGTTCTTGTCTACCTCCTCGAAAGCGCACGACTATATCATCCGTCACAAATCTGTCGGATTGCGATAAGGTATGTATAATCTTATTCAATCTGTCCTTGTCCCATCTGATGCGAGAACTTATCGAAAGCAGATAGTTATTCCTCTCTTGTTCTGGTGACAGATGATGTAAGACAACCGTTTCGGAATGGCAGTCCCATTCTGAAACGAAAAGCTTATACTCGGTGTTTATTTGTCTGACCACACGGTTATGGATAATCTGATAGTAGAGTGTACCCTCCCTGCCGTTCACGGTGGATGGGCGTAATTTGACCTTAACCGATGCCATATCAGTCCGATTGGGATTGGTAACACTTCTGCATCTCCCTCGAAAGCTCCACAATCTCCCGACTCAACTTTACAAGGTCGATGGTATGCTTCTCCAACTTATAGAGTAGAGCCATCGCCTTCTTCTCCGAAAAATGGCATCGCAGCTCTTTGACTACCTGATTATAGTTCGTACCGATGGCACGGAACTGGGCATGGAAATCCGACAGCTTGGTGTAGTAGTCCATCATCGTCTTGTCCACCTTCAGTACCTTGAACTTCTGCCCGAAGAAGTGCGCCTTCAGGAAGACAGCTTTCGCATACACCTGTGATTCCTCGTACATCGTGAGAAATTTGTTCCATTCCTCATCATCGAAGCGCACCATCACGCAGTGCGTCTTCGGGTTCAACTTGGGATTTCTCCCGTACTTGTTGTTCTTTTTCATGCTTCTTATTCTTTCAATTTTATAGTTTATCCTTTGTTTAATCTTTGATTAAGGAACCCTGAAATTATCCGACTTCGGAAGATAATTCTGCCCACGGCGGTGCAAGGGTTTTCAGTTACTCCGGGATATTCGGGTAACTGAAAACATACCTTGCTGTGTCTTTGAGGACACAAAAATCCTCCGCCTGTCGGATTGATTTCCGAATGTAATAACTCACTTTGTGTATCGGTCGAACCGATGGAGTGCATCCAACGGCTCAACCGGTTCCACCGTAATCCTGTCAGAGTTTACGCCACTGCTCGATGTCATTCCGGTAGGCATCGAGGTGCAGGCGGACAAGGTTTTCAATCAGTCCGGATGCGCTCATGCCCTTCCCTCCGAGGTAGCGGACAACCCTGTCCAGCTCGTCACGCACCGTCTCACTGACGAACACAGGCTTGCGGTTAATAATCTTGGGAACTTGCAGATAGGTGGTACGGTACTCCTCCAAGGACAGCCTGCGCTGTTTGCTGCTGATGCGCTTCTGCGGCATTGCCGCTTCCCCGGTCGCCACTCCTGAAGGTTCATCTGTCATAGGTGTTTCTGCTTCTTCCGTGACGGTCTTGCCGGACTGTTCAGGCTCCTCCGGTTCCAGACCGATACTCCTGTAGAAGTCGTCTATCGACTTGGAGGTGTAGGGTTCCCTGCGCCCCATTTTTTCCACGATTTCACGAGCTTGATGCTCTGTAATGTTTGGTTCTTTTTTCATTGTGGGTACAAATTAATTAAGTTATTGAATGTGGTCTTGGTCTATACCTTGACCGATTATCGGGAGCGAAGTAAGGTGCTTTAATGCAGTCAGTCAAGTACTTGGATTTGCTTAGACATTTTTGTACGGTTTTGCTTTATGGTGACTGACAAATCGGTGCGGACTTAACCGATTTGCCGGATATGAATAGCTGAAGGTACAAAGGTACGATTGGGGATAATTTTAAATTAAGCCCTTATTTTGGCTATGGCTTCTTTATAAGACATGGGAATTAAAGGCTGAACGTAAATCGTATTCCACCGACTTGCCTACAGATAACCGGAAAGCAGTACCCCGGACAATGACTACCATATCGGCGCAACACGCTGCCACTTTTTGAAAATCCATTGCATGACAGCGGATAATGTATTTCTTTGTGGCAAAAGAAACTGTAACAATTAAAAGAAGGAGAATATGGAAATCGTATCAATTGAAAGAAAAACCTTTGAGGCAATGGTCGCCAAGTTCGACCGTTTCGTCAGCCGTATGGATGCCATCTGCCATCGGCACGGGGAAAAGACAATGAGCGAATGGATGGATAATCAGGACGTGTGCCGTATGCTCAACATCAGCCCTCGCACGTTACAGACGCTTCGGGATAACGGCACGCTGGCTTATTCACAGATAAACCACAAAACGTATTACCGTCCCGAAGACGTGGAACTCATTGTCTCCGTTGTGGAGGATAGAAGAAAGGAAGCGAAGTTCAAAGGAAAGACTATATGAACTAAATATAATGACAATACCCACTAAATCCAGAGTAATATGAATGAGTTGATTAACAAGGACAACAAGTGGATAATCCACTTTATGGGCAGTCTTGACCGACTGCTTGATAATGTAGAGTACCTGACCGCCAATTACCGCCCGACATTGGGCGGTGAGCGTTTCTTCACTGACAAGGAGGTGTCGGCACGGCTGAAGGTGAGCCGCCGGACACTTCAGGACTACCGCAATGAAGGGCGTATCGCCTATATCCAGTTGGGCGGTAAAATCCTCTACCGTGAATCCGACATTGAAAAGATGCTGAATGACGGCTACCGCTCCGCCTACCGACAAAGGATAACTTGATTTTTCTTGAAGGAGCGCAGTTTGCCGTATGCCCTGTATTGCGGCAGCAATAGACTTCCGACAAAAAGAAAAAAGGAACGGCTTACAGACGAAGCGCAGTATTGACACTTCATCCGTAAGCCGTTCCTTTTCTGCTCTTATAATTACCCATCAGTTGCTTATTTTTCGTTGTCGGAGCCTTTCAAACGTGTGGCAACGGAAACAAGTGGCTGACGGGATGACCTCAACTATACCATCGGTTATTACTCCTGCCACAGGAAACAAACAACGTAACAGGCGTTTCTCTTTTGGTGGTGCTAATTTCATTTATTATAAACCGTCTGAACAAGGCACTTTCTTTACTGCATATCCTGAATGCAATGGCTATAACCATTTCAAGGTTGTAAACGTCATAACTGATACCATCCGGTTGCCTGATATATCGCATCGTATCGGCTTCATTCAGTTCATTGTTCTTATAGATTGCCCGTATCGTCTTGCGGACATCGCACGAGAACACCCCGAACAGGTCGGCAATCTCAAATTGCATCATCCATACGGGTGCGGTCGGCATGGTGACTGCACCCGTTTCACTGATTGTTATTATGCCTCTGCTCATAATTCCTTTATTTTATGATGATTATTTGCTATTTCTTCTTTTCGCCAGCCGATATTTCCTTTCTTCGTTCCATCAGTTTGTCCATATCTTTGGAAATTTTATCATCGGTTATCCGTGCATATCCCTGTGTCGTTCTAATATTGGAGTGTCCCATCATCTTGGCGATACTTTCAATGGGTATATCTGCCGAAATCAAAAAAGTGCCGAAGCTGTGCCGACTTTGGTGATAGGTCAAGTTTTCCTCTTTCCCTATGGTTATTCCCAATTCGTGAACCTCAAACCATAGGGCATCACGATTAGGAAGAGGAAACACGGGCTTCTCGTCATCGGTCATGTTGTACAGCGACAATATCCGTTCCGCTATGGGATGTAAGGGTATGAACGCCTCCACCTTTGTCTTTTTGCGGTTGATGCGGATGTACCGTCTGCCATCAGCGTTTGTTCCGATATGGTGGGGATGAAGAAGTTTGATGTCCACATACGCCAGTCCCGTCAGGGTGGAAAATATGAACGCCCGTCTTGCCAGTTCCATACGCTTGTCATACATCGGTGTGGAAAGTATCTTCTTGAACTCCTCATGGCTGATGTACCTGTGCCTTGCTTCCGGCTTTGTCTCATACTCCAAGTCCTCACAGGGATTTACACGGAGAATCTCCTTGTCTACGGCAAGATACAACAGGCGGTTCAGCCAACGCAGGCAATGGTTAGTCTGGGAAACCCCGAAGTTCTTGCATTTCTTCAAGTGGGCTTTGTAGGACTTGCCGAAATCCTCCGTCACTTCTTCAAGGGGAATGTCCTTTTTACCGATGGACGTAAGAAAATCCGTCAGGTACTTCTGATAATACATTGAACTTCGATAGGAAGAAGTCGAGTCTATTTCTTCGGAATGCTTCTTCAACCGCTCACGTTCCCATTCTCCCATCTGTAGAAGAGTGGTCGGATGGATGTTGTTCAAGGATATGTGGTTCTTCAAAATCTCGGCACTGACCACACCTTGCGATTTCAGTATTTCATTGTAGGCTTCCTCTGTCAGTCGTAAATATTCTCGTAAGCGGTTATTTTCCCTTACGGATTTAATCTCGTTTTTCTTGCTGTTCCATTCTTCCGGTCGGCAATAAATCCCCGTACTGATGGCAGTCTGTTTGCCGTCAATGGTTATGCGGCAGAGTATGGCGGTCGTACCGTCAGCCTTTACTTTGCTGCGGTTAATGTAGGGTAAAAGTGAAAATGTACTTCGCATATCGTTTTCTGTATTAAAGAATTAATTGAAAATCTTTGGTGGCTTCTATGAACTTGTCCATGTCCTCGAAAAGTTTCTTCGGGCTGACACGGGCATAGACCTGTGTCGTGGAAATGTCGGAATGCCCCAGCATCCTGCTGATGGTTTCTATCGGCACGCCTGCTTCAAGCGTAATCAGCGAGGCGAAGCTGTGCCTCGCCTGATGATAGCACAAATCATCCTTGATGCCTGCCAGTGCCGCCAACGCTTTCATGTGTCGTCTGAGATTTGACCAATGCAGCAAAGGGAACAGGGTGTCCCTATCCTCACTATGATATTTTTCAATCAGCGCAATCGCTTCCGGTAACAGTTTCACACTGGCACGAAGTTCGTTTTTCTTTCTTCGATACTTCAACCACAAAGCACCGTCCTCATCCGTATATAGGTTCTCGTGGGTAATCGAGACAACATCCGCATAACAGACCCCGGTGTAGCACCCGAAGAGAAACATATCCCTTGCCAGTATATGGGATTTGCGGTAAGCGGGTATTTCCACATCACGGATTTTCTCAAACGATTCACGACTCAATGCCCGTGGTGTCGTTTCCGTCTTCTTTGGTAAGGTAAAATGCTGGAAGTGGATTCTGTCGGCATATCCCTCCTTATACGCCAGACGGCATATCTTCTTCAGGATGGCAAGATGGTGGCGGACGGTATCAATCGCATAACCCTTATTACCGGTGGCAAATGCCTGATAGTCGTGGATGAACTGCTCTGTCAGTTGTCCAAATGCCAAATCTTTCACCTTATACTTGGTCTCGATGAACTCCCCGATTGTCAGGCGCATATAGTGATAACCGGGATAAGTCCCTTTTGCCCTGTCTATGCCGATACGGGCTTTGAGGTCATTGCAGACAACATCCGTCATTCGCATGAGCGTCATTTGTGTTTCCATGCTGCCCTGAAAAAGGTCTTTCACATCGGTGGCATCGAAATCAATCTTGCGCTCCACAAGATTGTCGAATGCCGTGTTTACCGCCAACAGTAACTTTTCAATCTTGGCATTTGTTTCCACCGCTTCCTTGCTCTTGCCGTTCAGACGGCTTTCACGTGGATTCCATAATTCGGGAGTGCAGGACAGTTTGCATCCGAACTGTGCCATTGTCCTGTTTATCGTGATGCGTCCCATGATGGGAGCTTTTCCCGACTTGTCCGGTCCGCTCTTTTTGAGGTAGAGCAATACCTTGAATTTTTCTACTTTCATACGCTTATATTTTTTTAGTGCAAAGTTACTTGCCATATAAGCGCTCTTTGATACGCAAAACACTGTGTATGAGCGCAAACAAAACGGTGAGGTTTTCTTTTCATCGCTTTGTGTTACCTATTCCCGTTTCGGTAACTACCCGGCTAACGGTTTGGTAACTGAACAACCTCAATATTCCGTTGTCGTTTGCATTTTCCACATTTTGCAGAATACAGAAATACAGCTCATTTCAAACGACTTACGTTTAATCTTTACCTGTTCATTATTGCTTGCTTCGCCTTGTATATTCCACATGAGTCGGCATACAGCAGCAACATTGAATCTTAGTTTAGGTGTACCGATAGAAACAGTTAGTAAGCTATTAGGACATACTAAGATTAGTACAACTCAAATTTATGCAAAAGTTATTGACGCAAATAAAAAGGCTGCTGTTCATAAGCAAGACGGCGTATTTGATTGATCCTTAGTAAATAGAATAATAAGTATCTTAAACTAATCGTACGATATGGGTATACAAGAAAGACCATTTGAAAATATTATAAGCATGAATAACTCATTATCAGGTGATCCTATTAATGAGTTAATAACACTAAATAAATTAGAGAGAAGTATTTATAGTGAAGGTCGAAAATTGGAAACTATTATCTTGTTATCTGGTATGACACCAAAAGATAGATGGATATACATTTCTCTTATTCTTGATGATTTGTTATATCAATATGATATCTCTTGTAGAAAGGTTAGAGGAATGAATGCTAATACTTTGTTATATAAAAGAGCTCTATTATTGAAGAAAGCAATCGTGGAAGTGATGGAAGTAACAAGCACACGATTAAAAATAGCATTTGATACTGGTTATATAAAAGAAAGAGAAGAAGGATATGCTACAACGGGGGCTGCCAGATGGGATGATTCAACCGATAAAAAATTAGATTTAGATATAGTAGAAAGCATGCGGTATTTTAATGATTTAATTTCGGGGAAGATTGATAGATATTTGGAAAATTGCAAAAGTCGGTTTACGAAAAAATATGACGATGATAAATTAAAAGCTATCTGGCTTCATTTGAAAGAGGAAAATTATATTAATAGTAATACAAGTTTAGATACGTTTCTTTATTTATTTGGGAATATCGATAATGTGCCTGAGCACTTTTATATTGAATGGTTAGCTTCATTGAAGGAATTGCATGTTCTTATAGATGTGTTTTGGAAGTCAGAGCGAAATAGGTGGAAAAAGGCAAGTGAAATATTTTTATATGGTGATAAATTTTTGAACTATAGAAGCTTAACTACTGCTGTCAGTAAGGAAGATGATATTGAAAATATAGAAAAAAAATTTGCATGTTGGTTAAAAGAGAAGTGACACTCTTTAGGTGATAGTAGGTGATTTTGGGTGATACTTTTTATTATCACCCTTTTTAGTTGTTTTTTAATATGATCTTTGTTGTGTCAATACTGAGTAGGTACATATTGACAATATGTGAATATGCTGAATCTACCTACATTCAGCATTAAGATATGATAATTAAAAATAAAAAAAAATGGAGTCGATTAAAAATATCTTAAAAAGAATAGAGTGTAATACTCTACTTGCGACAAAGACAGTACTAACTGTTGATGATGTAGCAACTCTTACTGGCTTAAGTAAGAGTCATATATACAAGCTTACATATAGTCATCAGATACCTCATTACAAACCATCTGGAAAGCAAGTCTATTTTGATCGCTCGGAGATTGAGGAGTGGCTTAAACGAAATCGTGTTGATTCGGTAGAAGAGATAGAGCAAGCCGCCATTAATCATGTTGTAATGAATAAAAAAGGAAGGGGGAGAGTATGAAAGATGAGATAGCTTCTAAAATCTATGTCAATCTATCAAGGTGTGAGAAAGGACATGATTCATGTACTGAATATAGTAGTATGTTGCATGATATGGTACATGGTCATATGTTATATGATACGGTTGACTTTGTTCTTAATCAGAAAGATGTTCCAGAAATAGATTTGTTAGCGGAAGTGTCGCCATATTTGATGAATAGAAGTGATTGTATTGGTAATGATGGCCTCCCTTATGTACGTGGGAAATATAAGGGGTATAATGTGTATGTAAATACTCATATTCTAAAAATCAATGCTTGTAGCTTATGTAAATATTACTACGGTATCAACATGCACGATTTCCCTTTAGAGGACGTACGGAAAGCCATTGAGAGGATAGGAGAGGATTTAAACATCCCTATGGATAAGGTCATTGTGACTAGACTGGATTTAGCAATGGATTTGGAGTTACAGCGGTCTCCAATAGAATATTTCAATCGGATGTTAGATTTACCTTATTTTAGGTGTCATTCATATTCTACAGGAATTACGTTTCAAACAGCAGAGAAAGAACTTTTGTTTTACGATAAAGGAAAGGAACAGGGGAGTAATAATAAGAATATAGCTCGATGCGAGTTTCGGATAAAGAAAGTTAGGAGGTGCTTTGGGGGATCGGTTACTGCGTCAATGTTATATGATCCTAGCTTTTGGAATGATTTGCTGGATCGGTTCTTATCTTGTTATTCCAAAGTCAAGGTGAGTAAAGAGTCTTTACCGCTTGATAAGATAAATGGGATAAAGATTTTGAAAGATTGTGCCTTATGTGATTATGTTAATCGTAATGGATTTGATCCGTTGAGGTCTGGATTTAAGGCTCGTGTACGTGATGGAGAATTAGCGCAAAGAGCCTGCAAGTCTATTATAGAAAAGATCAAGAAGTGTTGTTTCTCTTCTCAAGGAAAAGACGTTGGCCCAGAGATAGAAGAATTTGATGTGAAATTCAGGTCATTTTTGAAGTTAAAGAGATTTGATTAAATATCATTGTTTTGCCCATATTTGAGGCTTACAACGTATTTAGGCTTAGTTTTTTCCTAATAAAATGTAGGAAATAATACCCTTGTCGGGGATCTGTCAAATAAATTTAGAGAGGTGGGGGATATTTCCGGGGAGGTGGTATCTCTCGCTTCTTTTGTTTTTAGAGGATATTGTTCTGTAAATGATTTTCCAAAAAAGAATCACGATAAAACGGAATTTAGAAAATGTTCGTTATATTTGCGTGAGGTAATCACTAAAAGATGAAACAACAGATAATTAATAAGCTAAGAGGCTTTTTCTCTTTGCAACCAATAGAGAAAGCATGGGTGTTTGGTTCCTGTTCACGTGGAGAGGAGACGAAAGATAGTGATATTGATATTCTAGTTCGTTTTGACTCCCACGCTCGTATTACATTATTCAAGTATGCGGGTATGGTGGAAGCTCTAAGCCAATTGTTGCATCGTAAGGTTGATTTGGTGGAGGAAGGACAATTGAAGGATTTCGCCGTTTCTTCTGTAGATCGGGATAAAATATTGGTATATGAGAGAGAAGCCTAAAGATAATACACGTCTACGGCATATGCTGGAGGCGATAAATAATATCATTGAGTTCACGACAGATGTGACTTTTGAGGAGTATTCCAGAAACAAGATATTGCGTTTTGCTGTCATCAAGAATTTGGAGATTGTAGGGGAGGCTGCTTATTTGATTACAAAGGAATTTCGGGAGGAACATCAAGAGATCGCATGGAATGAGGTCATAGGCATGCGCCATGTGTTAGTGCATGGGTATTATCAGATTCGGGATGAGATTGTGTGGGGAACCATTCAAACAGATTTATTTCCGCTTAAGGATAAGATAGAACGGTTGCTCTGTAAATAACTCAATGTATTGTTTTAGAAAATAACCCTTTATTGGGGGGTATATCAAATAAATTTAGAGAGGTGGGGGATATTTCCGAGGAGGTGGTATCTTTCGCCTCTCTCATTTTTAATGCGATCACTATCAATAAAGTACCTATCTAATGCTCTTAGGTAGATAACTATTGATAGTATCTGTTGATGTTTTTAAGTCCGTTTTAGGTTATATAATTCTGTTTCTGAGTTTTGTCTTTTTCTAAAATGCGCCGTGAATGGCTGTGATAAAATTATCATTGGAGGCATAAACAATATTAAAATTTTTCCTGAAAACGTTACCTATTTGTTCAATTAAATTGTATTTTTGTATAGTTCTCAATAGCACCACGCCGATCAGGGTGGTGCGGGAACTGACATAAATTAGAAAAGGCGTTTACTTTACGCTTTGGTTTTGACGTTCTAAGAATCTCGCAAATTCTCAACTATCTGTCAAAAACAAAGCAACGGTGGATGTCCTCAAGGGTGTATTATATAGCCCTCATTGTACCTTGTGTAGCCATTGGTGTATCCATAAGGGAACTGGGTGTATCATATATATTCACATCGGCGTGGGGCTTTCGGCGTTGCTCGTTTCGACAGATAGGGCAATGCGAGAGCCTTTAGAGCGTGGAACGAGTGACAAGGTACGGTTCCCACGCTTTTTTGTTTGTTAATCTTTCCATAGGGGAGCAGGAAGACAAATATTCAATCTCCATCATGATAACACAAAACGATTTAAAGAATGCTCACCCTAAAAAAGATAGAGAAGATTTAAGTCTCCTTCCCATAAGAGAAGCGACCATAACTTACCTTGAAAGAGTATCTATTTCTGAATATAATCAAACATGGGATGAAAATTTTACCTATGATCCTTTTTCGTACTCGTACAATACTCGTAATACCAAATTTTATGTGCTAAAACGTAAAAAAATATATTTTGGAGTATTAGAATCGCCAGATAATTATACCGCCACTTATGTATTTTTATTATTATCTGAAAATGAGTTTGAAAATCAAATTCAAATAATTAAAAATGATATAAGAGATATATATACAACACGAAATGGAATAAAAAACAAATTTTATATTAACAATAATAAGATAGAAACTTATAGTTTGAAAGATAAACCCTATTATCTAGGTAATATATCTCATGTGAATTTCCATTATTGGCATAAAAAATTACATGATATTATAATGCCAATTGCAAAACAAATGTCAAACAGAAGATTCAGATTTGGAGGATTAAGAAAATCAAAAATAAGTATTCTATACAATAAGAGTCTATCTCAAATATCAAATATATTGAACATTGAAACTTTATTGCTAATAAAACTATTAAAAAGAAAAAGCCCGTATTTAAATATAACAGAGTCATACATAATGAGCGATTATGAAGCAGAAATATATAAGGACTTTTTCATAAAATTACTTCGCAAAAAAAACAAATAAGGGGAACACTAGTCCCCTGTAATACATATAACATTGTCGAACATCAAATTACAATATTCAATTATGCCAACAATATCCCTTATAGAAGAACTTCCTAAAATCGTAAAAGAAGGAAGACAAGAAGCGCAACGTATCTTAGAACGTTTGAGCAGCAACACCCATATCGGATTACAAACAAATGAATTGGTTCTTCCCGCCAAAGACACTTCCGGATTATGGAAAGGAAAAAACGAACAAGTGATAAACAAAGAATGGATGAATCGCCTCATCTATGGAGATAACTTATTGGTGATGCAAGCTCTGTTAGCTGGAGATGAAACGACCGGATTACCTTCGCTTCGGGGAAAGGTGGATTTGATTTACATTGATCCTCCTTTTGATAGCAAAGCGGATTATCGGACAAAGATTAATTTGCCGGGTGTTGATATTGAGCAAAAGCCTACGGTAATTGAGCAATTTGCTTATTCGGATACATGGCAGGATGGGACGGTTTCTTATTTAAAGATGCTTTATCCAAGGTTGGTGTTGATGCGGGAGTTGCTTTCGGAGAAAGGAAGTATTTATGTGCATATTGATTGGCATATAGGGGCGTATTTAAAAGTTATAATGGATGATGTATTGGGTAAAGAGAATTTTAAAAATGAAATTATTTGGAAAAGTGCAGTTGGAGATACATCAAATAAAAATAAGAAATATATAAAATCTCACGATACTATTTTCTTTTATAACAAAATACAAGGTATTCAAGTATGGAATGATATATTTCAAGAGTATTCAGAAAAAAACAAAAATGCGTATCGTTATGAAGATGAAAAAGGGACTTACAGATTTGTTCCTATTGATAATCCAGGTGGAGGTGGATACATATACGATTTAGGATATGGAGAAAATATTCCGACAAATGGATATCGAATGCCCAAAGAAACAGCCTTAAAGTGGATTGAATCAGGAGAATTAATAGTTGAAAAGGGAAAATGTCCTAAACGCAAACTATATCAAAAAACAGACGGACTTCGCTGTACTGATATTTGGACAGACATCAATCATGAAAGAGGTTTAGTATACGCCACCCAAAAACCCGAAAAACTTCTCGAACGCATCATCAAAGCCAGCAGCGACGAAGGTGATCTCGTTTGCGACTTCTTCGGTGGAAGTGGAACAACCGCTGCCGTTGCCGAACGTTTAGGCCGTCGTTGGATTACTACGGATATTGGCAAACCGGCAACCTTGGTGATGCGTAAACGCTTTATCGACCAAGAGGTAAAACCATTCCTTTATCAAGCTATCGGCGATTATCAAAAAGAGGCTTTCCAAAACAATAAACAATACAAACGTATTGGAGATTTGAGCCAGATCATCATGCAACTGTATGGTGCCATCCCTTTCACCCAAGAACAGCTGAATGATCGGAACTGGGGATATATCAAGAACGGACGGACTTTGGTACTGGTAGATAGTCCTAATAAAGTAACCGGAGCCGCCACAATCCGCCGAGCATACGAAGCCAAAAAGAACCTGTTGGGAGGTGGATGGAACAAGGTGGTCGTATTAGCTTGGAACTTTGCTTTTGACATTTCTGCGGCTATCCAACAATACAAGGAGGATGTTGAGGTCTTGGTGATTCCACCAGACCTGTTGGACAAACTCTCCAAGAAAGGATATGACAAACTGATAAGGGAAGGCTCTGTCCGTTTCAGCAGTTATCAATATCTATTGGTAAAACCTATTCAGACAGAACCGCATTACGGTGAACAGGACAAACTAACAATCGAATTGGATAATTATGTGCTTCTTTCACCCGACAATATCCCGTTGGATGATAAAGATAAAGCCAAATTGCAACAGGTATTGGAGAAAGATCCGCTTGCTTTGATCGAGTATTGGAGCATCGATCCGGATTACGACGGCATCACATTCCGCAGCCAATGGCAAGACTATCGGGAAAACACGGACAATGATAGCGATCCACTTCATTGTATCTATACAGCTACATTAATCACTCCTCGAAAAGCAGAACGGACGGTTTGCGTGAAAGCGGTCGATGTATTCGGCTTTGAGAGCATGGTAACAGAGACTATTCATTCTTAAAAACGACACACAACATGAGAAACGATATATCCTTGGAATTGGCAAGCCGGTTAACGGAACAAGTCAAAACAGCCTTTGAAAACGGCAGTTTATTAGATGCCGTTACCCCGGTAACACAAGATTTGCTGAAGTTTTGGTTCATGGGGCCTTATACGGAAGAACGCTCCAAGAACTTTCATGAAGGACAAAAACAAAGTATTCTAAACATCATTTATCTGCATGAAGTTTTACAAGTGACAACCGTAGAAGAAATATACCGGCAAGTTGCGCCGGATCTATTAGCCGAATGTAATCTAAGTGATTTGGCTAAAGAAAAATATCGTATTCCCAAATATGCCGTAAAGATGGCAACCGGAACAGGTAAGACATGGGTCATGCACGCTTTACTTTTATGGCAACTCCTTAACGCACGACATGAAGAACAAGAAGAACGAAGCGGACGCTACACCCAAAACTTCCTGATCGTAGCTCCTGGCCTGATTGTTTATGATCGGCTAAAGGATGCCTATTGTGGACGCCTGAAAGAGAACTGCACGGAAAGAGATCCTTTCACGAATGACCTTTATTTGCATAAAGACCTTTTTATACCTCCGGCTTATCGGGACGAAGTATTCTCTTTTATACAAAACAATGTTGTCACCAAAGAAGAGGGAATCGGACGAAAAATAACCGGAAACGGACTGATCGCCTTAACCAACTGGCATCTGTTCTTGTCTGATGAAGAGAAAGAGAATATGGACTCAGATTCCGCTCCCTCTATTATAAGAGATTTATTGCCTATTACACCAGGGCTGAGTGGTGGTAATGTCTTAGAGGCACTGGATAGGAAATATCTACGAGGAAGCGAATTGGACTATCTATCCGAACTATCGGACTTAATGGTAATCAATGACGAAGCCCATCATATCCATGAGAATAAAAAGCAAGGAGAAATAGAAGAGGTTGAATGGCAAAAAGGATTGAATAAGATTGCCCACAACAAAGGAGGTCACTTCATCCAAATCGACTTCTCAGCTACACCCTACGATACGGTCGGTTCCGGGAAGAAAAAGATGAAATGTTATTTCCCGCATATTATATCCGACTTTGATTTAAGCCAAGCGATGAAAAGCGGATTGGTTAAGACCTTGTTGTTGGATCGCCGACAAGAATTGACAGATCTTGCCAATCTGGATTATAACGCTTTACGTGATGAACGAAAAAAAGTGATTGGATTGAGCGACGGACAACGTTTAATGCTTCGTGCCGGATTACGAAAATTACAAATCCTTGAAGAAGGTTTTATCAAGCTGGATTCTAAGAAACGACCGAAGATGATGGTGATTTGTGAGGATACCTATGTCACCCCGTTTGTCGAATCATTCCTAAAAGAAGAGGGATTAGCCGAAAAGGATGTTCTCCGTATTGACAGCAACGCTAAAGGCGAAGTAAAAGAAAAAGATTGGATGCAAGTCAAAGAACGATTGTTCAATATCGATAAATATGAATCACCCAAAGTCATCGTCTCCGTGTTGATGCTTCGGGAAGGTTTCGATGTCAACAATATATGTGTCATCGTACCGTTACGATCTACGCAATCCGCTATTTTGTTGGAACAAACCGTAGGGCGTGGTCTTCGTTTGATGTGGAGAGAGCCTGAATATTCAGAAGAAAAAAGGGAAAACCGATTGCAAGTATTGGTTAAAAAGAAAGCACCTAAATCTTATATCGATATGCTTTCCATCATTGAACATCCGGCCTTTCTTGATTTCTACAATGATTTGATGAACGAAGAGCTTGCCGGTATAGACGAAGGTGATTTGCCGGATGGCTCCAATGTAACCGGTGATATTATAAAGGTAGGGTTAAAAGACAATTATCAAGACTATGATTTATTCTGGCCTCTTATTATCAAAGAGCAAGAGGAGGAGATACATCCTTCAGAAATAGATATAAACAGACTCGCACCTTTTACAGACTTTTCGTATGAACAACTAAAAGAAATTTTGGCGAAACCCGGTGAATCCTTTATCTCGCATGACGTCTTAGTCGGTACTCAATTCGGCAAATATGAGGTAAACGCAGACTTATGCAATGCACAAAGTTACAATGAATACTTGCAAAAGGTATTACGCATCGTCACAACACGCTTCGACAAGGTAGGAAGGAGCAAGCCTAAGGAACTACCTACATTGCAAATTAATCAGCAAGAAATCATACGGGTCATCGACCGATATATCCGAACCAAGTTATTTTCACGTTCATTCAATCCGTTCGAGAATTATAATTGGAAGATTTTACTACACAATGAGGGAGTCGCGACCCAGCATATTGTAAGAGAGATCAGTAAGGCGATCTATTATATGCAAGAACAGATAGATATAACAGATGCAATAGTTGAGAAGATTTATTTTTCTTCCATACCTACACTACGTATACGAGAAAGTTTTTCACTTGATTTGGAAAAGATTATCTATGAAAAAGTGGGCTACCCTTCCAATAAAGGAGGTTTCGAGAAAGCTTTCCTAGAATTTTTGGATGCCGACTCGGAAGTGAACTGCTTTATCAAAATAAATGAGAATCAACATAGCTTCGCATCAATCCATTATATCCGGCAGGACGGTCTATTGGCCACCTATCATCCGGACTTTATGGTATGTACATCACAACACATCTATATTATAGAAACGAAAGGGCAAGACAAGATTTTCGACAAAAATGTCCGACAAAAACAATTGGCAACTCTTGAATGGTGTAATAAGATTAATCAACTGAGAGCCCAATATAGAATGAACCGACAGTGGCTTTATATATTGTTAAGTGAAAATGATTTTTATAGTCTAAAACGGAACGGTGCCACGCTTATTGAAATCTGCAATTTGAATAAGGTCTCAGAGAGTGTGGCAACAGGTAATTTGTTTTGAAGGGAGTTGGAGATATCATGATTTTAGTATATGGCCTTATATTATTGGATTGGGGGTGGTAACATAAGGCCGAGGTAAATCGGAGGATTTGTACTTATTTTGTGGTAATAAAAACAGGTGAAGAAAAAGAGTTGATAACGGATATTAGTTTGGTATGAAAACAAGTAAATGCTTTGATCGTGCTTCTTGTAGCTGGGATTGTAAACCTCGGATTACGGGTTTAATACATGATCCGGTTGAGGAATCTGAGGCCTATTTGTCTATAGAGACGGAGTTGGAGGAAAAGCTACGATCTTACTTCTCTGATAAAAAATTTGATTCTGGTAGCTGGTTTCGTACCCCGGTCTCATGTTTCGAGTATTGGCAAGTGATGAAACGTTTTTTATGGGAGGACTATCGAATAGAGTGGAGATCCCCGGTTGAATTAAATCCTACTATATTCAAGGATGATCTTTAGGGGGTATTTGGGGTACGAATGGCTTTATTTGGCGTGGATCGGGGCGGCACCAAAGGAGGAGGCTGCGAGTGGATGCGGAAGGCGGCGGCGGGGACACCAGCCCCGTTTTCTATTGTGGTGCTTGGCGATGAGGATATGAAACATAAGCCTATTCCTTGTGAATAAGGGGTGACAACTGATAAAGGGTATTATAGATCTGTCCTATATCGTGCCTTAGAGGGCAAAAGAAACGGTCTGAATACGAGATAACACTAATTAAAAGAAAGGAGTAAGGTCGTGAATATGGTAAAAACGAGGTTTTTGATCTTCTATTCGATAGTGTGTACTATGGTATTAAATAAGTTGTTCCTAATTTGAGGCGTTATGGTGTTTTTGGTGTTAGCTTGTATAAGTTTGATTATCTTTGAATTATCGTTTTTTATGATCCTTGCATTCAAGACAAGGCCGGAGCGATGGACATTTAAGTCTTTTTGTCTTTGGTTGGTTTCTTTGGTCTCGTGGTGTTGTTTTCCACCATTGTACGTGTGGATTGAGCGGAAGTGGCGGCAGGCTAGTCTAAGAAGGGTGCTATTTGTGCTGTTATCCCCAGTCTCTTTTCTTTTCTTGGTGGATGCCTGTACGTTCGATCCGCATCGCTTCATCCATAGCCTTAATAGCCTGATAATAGATCTCAATGCTATTAATAGAGACTGGACAGGGATTGATACGCTGTTATCTCTAATCTCTCTTATTTACTTAGTATATATCTGTTCATTGGTATGTAAGTGCGTCAATAAGCCTTTCTATAACCGAAGAGATCTTTCAAGCAAGGTAGGGATAGGGGCAGCATACAAGATTGTAAATTCTCATGGCCGAAATGGGGATACGGATGAGGTTGACATTTGGTTTGATTCGGGTTGTGAAACGGAGAGTTCCAACAAAGGATGAAGACGAATCCCCCGGCTCATTGGAGTATATCGGAAGATGGTGATTTCCCATTCGATGAGAATTAGATGATGGAATTTACTTCTTTATGGATATAGATCCTAGAGAGAATAAGGCATATATGTGATATGGAGGGACTTCGATAATTGGAGTCGGAATGATTTTCGCCATACAAGATCCTTGGTGGTAGGTCGAAAATGAAACAAGTTACCGATGATAAATCGAGTTTTTTTGCAATCTTTGTGTTAAAGAATTTATGTATAGAGAGAAGTTAGCCATGATGAAAAATACTTACAGAACTATCTATGGAGCGATTGCTGGTGATATTATAGGTTCGATGTATGAGTTTCGTTCTGTCAAGAGCAAAGACTTCGAGTTGTTTCCGTATGGTGTCTGTTTTACAGACGATACGGTGATGACATTAGCTATCGCACGATGGCTAATGGAGGATGTCACCCGCTCAGAATACACGCTTGTAGACACTATGTGTGAATTTGGCAACCGTTATCCGGCTGTTGGCTACGGTGGCCTTTTCTGTAATTGGTTATGTAATGATCCAACCCCCTATAACTCATGGGGGAATGGTTCCGCTATGCGTGTTAGTGCGGTAGGTCTTGTTGCTAAGACTTTGGATGAATGCTTGCGCTTAGCGAAACAAACAGCCGCAGTATCACACAATCATCCGGAAGCTATAAAGGGAGCGCAGGCTGTAGCTGCAAGTATATTCATTGCGCTACATTGGACTGGGGAAATAGACGAATTAAAAGTACACATAAGAGATTTTGTTACCAATCAGTTCGAATATAACATGAACCGTACATTGAATGAGATTCGGCCCCGATATGAATTTGATGTATCTTGCCAAGGTAGCGTGCCTGAGGCTATCATCGCATTTTTAGAAGCCGATAGTTATGAAGATGCGATAAGAAATGCCGTGTCACTCGGTGGTGACGCTGATACGCAAGGTGCTATAGCTGGCGCAATAGCGGCTTGTGTTTATCCAATTCCTGAATACATTATTAAAGAGTGCCAGAAACGTTTATCCGATGATCTGTTGAAGGTCGTCATCCGTTTTGAGGATTATCTTGACAATGAATGGCAAAATAAGATTAGTTTGCCCTGTTCGTGCTTGCAACCCAAGCGTGAAACGGTTGAGCCTGAGAAATATGTAGATATTATACGAGACAATATTGATTTGATACACAAATCAATTAAAATCGCAGTGGTGATGGTTGCATTTATATTGGTCAAAATATTATGGGTTTACTGGTCGTGTACTGATAATGGTACATGGGAGGATGAGAAGGGGGAACTCATTCAACGTCGGGATTTCCTGATCGATCGTGTAGTAACTTCACCACGTGCGTTGTTGTGTGAAATGCCAGAAGGAATTGGAACACAATTTCAAGGTGAGTGGGCGTTGTATTCTTGTTCAATGCTGGCGGCAGCCTTATTCAATATGTCGAAACTTTATCCCGAAACAAAAACAGAGAATCTAGAGAACATAGATAATCTTATTGAGATGGTACTTTCCTTTGAGTTGAGAAAATATGATGCTGAGCGTTGGGGCGAGGATCCTCTGGAAACATTGGATGGTGACAGGAGTCATATTTCATATATCAGTCATCTTGCGTGGATGATAAGCGAGTATAAGATGGCCGGAGGAAATGATAAATATAATAACTTGTTTGATGATCTTTGCGGAACTATGAATCGTCGGCTTCTTCGAAGTAAAAGTCTAAACTTACCAACATATCCAAGCGAATGTATATATGTCCCTGATATGCTTGTTGCGATTGTCGCACTGAATAATTACTCGAAATTAAACAAGGGAAAATATATTTCTACGGTACGTAAATGGGTACGAAAGGCTAAATCTGAATGGCTTGACAAAGAAACAGGCCTACTTGTCTCATTTTTGAGTGAGGATGGCATACCGTTTAAAGCCGCCCCGGTGAAAGGCTCGTATTCCGCATTAAACTGTCTATACCTCACGCAGATAGATTCAGTATTTGCAAGAGAGCAATATCATAGGCTCAAATCCCATTTTTTGCAATCAGGTTTATTGTCTGGTATACGGGAATATCATGATTATTCGTGTTGGTTGGGATTTGACATTGATGCAGGCCCGGTACTGTTCAACCTCAGTCCATCCGGAACAGCATTCGCTGTGGGGGCAGCAACATATTTCAATGACGTGAGAGTACGTAATAATTTCTTACGTACGGCGGAAATTGCAGGACATAGTGTGATGTGGAACAATACTCGACATTATTTACTAGCGGAAATAGCACTTGTTGGGGAATGTATCATGTTGGCAATGCGAACAACAACTCCATAGGAAAGAAATGGAACTTTATATGACCATGTGATTTAATTATAAGGGATAGCTGCCCTAAATAGAAATGTAAGTGTTATAGATCTATTTTATACAGAACCTTCGAGTGCAAAAGAATTGGATTGGATACGAGATTATGATAATTATAAAGAAGGAGTATGAATAAGGTAAAATAGTAGTTCTTAATTTGAGGCGTTATGATGTTTTTTTTATTAGTTAGTGTGATAGTTTGGGGTGGTGGGTTACTGGCTTTCATAATCCTTCTATTTTGGGCAAGGCCGGAGCGATGGACATTTAAGTCTTTTTGCCTTTGGTTGGCTACTTGGGTCTCATGGGGATGTTGTCCGCCTTTGTACGTGTGGATTGAGCGGAAATGGCGGCGGGCGAGTTGGAGAAGGTGTTCTTATGCGCTGTTATCCCCTATCTCTCTTATTAGCTTAATATATGTTTGCTCGTTTGTATCAGATATCGTCAATAAGCCGTATGGGAGCCGTATGGAGATCTCATACAAGGTAGGTGTAGGATTGCCAGCGTACGAGGTTATAGATCGCACCTATGGAAAAAAGTCGTTCACTTTGGACTATATTGATCGGATAGATATTAAGTTTGAACCGGGTCGTGAAACGGAGAGATTCTATTGGTGGATGAAGACGAATCCCCCGGCTCATTGGAGCATGTCGGAGGACGGTAGTTTTTACTTTAATGAGATTTCGGAAGATGGAACCTTCTTCACAATGCGTATAGATCCCCAGAAGGGTACGGCATGCATAGAATATGGAGCGTGGTAGATAACTGGGGTTCGATTGTTAGGGGGAGGCCTTGTACCTGTGGACGGCGGCGAGAGTCCTTTACCCCCCTTTGTTTTTCTTTTGGTGTTTGATTGTATAGGCTATAGTTACGTAATCGCTTAGCATCATATGTTGATTTATGTGTGTCTTTTGTATTATTGAGAATAATTTGTATCTTTGTACCAAAGAAAGCGATCATTTGAAGAATGAAGTTCTTTGATTTTGTTACCAGTTTGTTACCTATAACGGAAAATGTGTTCGCTTTCTTTTGATTTTTAATCAGTTATAAAACCATGGGGATGACCGGTTTTGACAGCGGGTAGAAGTGGTTTGTAAGCATGTAGTGCGTGGTTGGCTTGCACTTAAATCTCAGACAACGAACAATTAACTGGCGAAAATAATTACGCTCTCGCTGCTTAATCGAAGTATAGTAGATTCAAGCTTAATCCCTGCAAAAGTTGCGGGGACGTGACATCACCCGGATGCTGTGGCTCCGAAGCGTTCCGATCAGGTGGTGCAGCAATATCGGAGATAGTTTGAGATAAGCCTCGGGTCTCAGGCGAAACTTTAGAGGATAAGGGATGAGTGGGTGGCTTCGGTCTTGCTCTTCCCCGACAATGAAGGCGAAGATAAACATGTAGAAAGCAAATTAATTCCTCGTTTGGACGAGAGTTCGAATCTCTCCATCTCCACGGAATGAAAAAAGGCCTTACGGATTGTCCGTAAGGCCTTTTTTCATTCATTGTAAACCCATTTATAAGGAGGTGGCGGTACGTATGGACCAGCCTTTTGATGGGGTAATATATCAACCGATTTGACGATTACGTTATTACCTTTCTGGGTACAAACCAGACATTTTGAACGTAATTTCCTCTTAGCCATGTTGAAGACGATATTCGGATTGAAATGAACTCCGTTTATACGAGTCTCAAAATGTAAATGCTCGGTAGTAGCCCTGCCGGTACGTCCGGTTAAGGCGATCGGTTGTCCGGCGAGAACACGATCTCCGGGTTTAACCAAGTTCTTGGAGTTGTGGCTATAGATCGTTTCCAGTCCATTATAATGGCGGACAACGATAACGTTGCCATAGGCGGCGAATGGTTTCGCCATCCTGACAATACCATCGAAAGCAGACACGATCGTATCGTTGGCACAAGTTTTGATATCTACTCCGGAATGATGTCTTCTCCTTCCCCCGTAAGGAGAGATCACGTTTCCATTAGGAAGGGGAAATGCGTATTCCCCGGCGGGGATCAAGGATAAATCAATAATTTCCGTGTTATTCTCATCGAATAGCTTGGGGTCCTTGATCGCTATCTGGCTTTTATCACGGGGCGTAAAGGCTTCCGTGATATCTTTTCTAGGAGAATGACAAACCGCTAGCTCCGGAGCTTCCGGCAACATGAAATTGAAATCCACGACGGGAAGAGGAATATTTGCCGTAGGGAAATCCACAGTTTCGGGAGGGGCCGGGCGTGGAGCAGGCTTTTGCGTACGGCAAGACGCAAATAAAATTAGCGTAAGAATGAGTATTCCATTGTGTATTTTAGATGCCATTAGATATTGTTTTACCACAAAAGTATAAAAAAGCCTCTTTCAATGGCCTATATTTCCGATATGTTTATACTTCTTTTTATTCTTTGTGTTTTTTCTGATAGTTGAATTTGCCTACCTTTGTAAAGGTAAAATGGAGATATTATACGATGATTGAGGGGACTAGTTTGTCTCTTTGGTCAGAGAGGATGACGATATTGTATTTGCTGGTATTTCTCTAAACTGAAAACGACCAATTTAAAGTACACAGAGAAATAGACAATGCGAATACACCTGTATTTGGTGTGTTCCTTTGCCTTATTTCTGTTGTGTACAAGGCATTTGGTCGTGCCGCAGTTTGACGGGTTTAAGGTAAAGTGTAACACACCTTTTCTCAGATGTGGGTTTATTTATGAGATAAGATTACCTTAAAAACGGCTTTTGTATATGAAAGAACAAAAGGAGATACATATCGGTTCGTTAATAAAAGAAAAAATGGAAGAGCGGGGACTTTCGGTTTCCGATTTTGCCCATGCGCTTCATTATGAACGTACCAATATTTATAAGATATTTAAGCGAAGCAGTATTGATGTTGATTTGTTACTGCGTATATCGGAAGTCTTAGCCTATGATTTCTTGCGGGAGGTGTATTTAGCGGACGAACCCCGGCGATATTCAATCACTATAGAAGCGGACAAGGAAGATATAGAGGAGATCCGTAAATGGTTGTTAGAGAAAAGGCGTGAATAAGTTTCACGCTTTCGTGAAATAAGATCACGGTCGATATAAGACCGGTCACTTTGATTGTTTCTACATTTGACCGTCTCGATGTTTCATCATAACATTAGAGAAATAGGTTAAATCAAGGCCGTGCTCTTCTTGTTCCGTATGTGAATATAGGCAGGAAGAAAGCGGCCACTTTTTTCTTCTGTGTACGTGCACAATTCGATTATTTCCTTTATATTTGTCGATAAACAACGAATTGTTAACATTTCTAATATGAAAGTTCTAAAGACTGCCCTGCTATTCCTGATGTGCGTATCTTTCTCCTTCTCCTGTAAGGAAGGGGTAAAGGAAGTAAGGGTGCTGAAACTGGCACACGGATTGCCCCCCAGCCATTCCGTCCATTTAGGATTGCTCTATATGAACGAGCGTCTGAAAGAGTTGTCCGGAGGAAAGATGAGCATGGACATTTATTCTTCCGCTCAATTGGGATCCGAAAATCAATGTATAGAGTTGCTTCAAATAGGAAGTCTCGATATCACGAAAGTTTCCTCCGCCGCGTTGGAAGGATTTGCCGATCCGTTTAAGGTATTTGGCATACCTTATCTATTCCGTTCCCGTGAGCAGTTTTTCGAGGTGTTGGATGGTTCGGTAGGTAAACAGATATTGGGATCAACGGAACCTTATTGGTTTAGGGGACTCGCTTATTTTGACTCGGGGGCCCGTAGCTTTTATACGGTAAACAAGCAGATTCGTACTCCCGAGGATCTGAAAGGACTGAAGATCCGTGTGCAAAAGAGCCCGATAGCCGTGGAGATGATGAAGACATTCGGAGGTTCGGCTACTCCCGTGGATTGGGGTGAATTGTATACGGCCTTACAAAGTAATGTCGTGGATGGAGCCGAGAATAATACGCCTTCCGTGACAACAGCGTTCCATCATGAGGTGGTAAAATACTATTCAGTCAATGAGCACACGATGTGTCCGGACGTGATCATCATTAGTTTGGCTACTTGGCAGAAGCTGACGGAACAAGAACGTAATTGGCTGCGGCAGGCCGCTGACGCCGCCGCTATTTATCAACGGAAACTTTGGGCGGAGCAAGAGAAGCAATCGCTAGAGGAGATGGAAGCGCACGGAGTGGAAATTATTTACCCGGATAAGCAGCCGTTTATGGATGCCGCCGCCCCGATGATCGAGCGGTTTAAGAATGATCCGGTTTTTCATGATTTAATCGATCAAATACAGAATACCCATGAGAAAGATAATTGATAAAGGATTGGAGCTATCGTTGATTTTCTTGATGGCTTTCTTGGTCGTGGATGTGTTATGGCAGGTATTAAGCCGGTATATTCTGGTTTCCCCGAGTTCCGTGACAGATGAATTGGCCGGATATTTATTGATCTGGGTGGGATTGCTGGGGGCCGCTTATGTATCCGGTAAAAATGAGCATCTAGCGATCGATTTATTACTTCAACATATACGTCCTTCCCGCAGGAAGCTCTTGCGATTGTTTATCTTCTTGATCGTATTTTTATTCGCTGTATTTGTATTGATCGTAGGTGGGACTTGGCTGGTATACACTCGTTTTCATTTGGGAGTTACTTCGGCTTCCTTAGAGATTAATTTAGGATATGTGTATTTGGCATTGCCGCTAGGAGGATTGCTTACCGCTTATTATGCGGTAGATAACGCGATCACCTTATTTCGTTCCTCTAATTCTTAAAAGACTGATGATATGGATATTATAGGTATACTCGTATTAGTGATAAGTTTCTTTTTCCTGCTGGTGGTCGGGGTTCCGGTAGCGTATAGCATCGGCGTGGCGGGTATATTGACGATGCTCGTGAATATAGACTCGCTTCCCGCCCTTACGACTTACGCGATGCGTATGGCTTCGGGTCTGGACAGTTTCGCTCTGCTGGCGATCCCGTTTTTTATATTGGCGGGGAATATCATGAATAGCGGAGGTATCGCCTTGCGCTTGATCGATTTCGCCAAGGTGCTGGTCGGACGGTTACCCGGAGGACTGGCGGTAGTCAATGTCGTGGCGAATATGTTATTCGGGGCGATCAGTGGCTCTGCCGCCGCCGCTGCCTCTGCTATCGGGAGTATTATGACACCGGAGATGAAAAAGGCCGGTTACGATCCGAATTTCAGTGCCGCCGTAAATATCTCTTCCGCCACTACCGGCATGACGATACCTCCGAGTAATGTCTTGATCGTTTACTCCTTGGCGAGTGGTGGAGTCTCTGTATCCGCCTTGTTTATGGCTGGTTATCTACCGGGAATTCTTACGGGAGTGGCGATCATGATCGTAGCCGCTATGTTTGCCGCACGAAAGGGGTATCCGGTTGGCGTACGTGTTCCGTTCTCGGAGGCGACAAGGGTATTTTTCAGGGCGATCCCTAGTTTGATGCTATTGGTGATCGTGATCGGAGGAATCTTGGCGGGACTGTTTACGGCGACCGAGGCTTCGGCGATCGCTGTATTGTATGCGTTAATCCTCTCTTTTATCTATAAAGAACTTACTTGGGCTAAATTGCCGCAAGTGTTATTGCGATCGGCCAAGACTACGGCTATCGTCCTTCTTTTGGTGGCGACTTGTACGGGCTTATCTTGGATCATGAGCTATGAGAATATTCCTCAAACGGTAAGTGCCGCTCTGCTGAGCATAAGCGACAATCCGGTGGTCATCTTGATACTTATCAACGTGATCCTATTGATTGTCGGGATCTTTATGGACATGACGCCCGCTGTATTGATCTTTACCCCGATCTTCCTGCCGATAGCGACGGGGCAATTAGGGATGGACCCGGTACATTTCGGGATCATGATGGTGTTGAACCTTTGTGTGGGATTGTGTACGCCACCGGTGGGTTCGGTATTGTTTATCGGATGTAGCGTGGCGGGGACAAAGATCGATCAGGTGATCCGTCCGTTGCTGCCGATGTTTGCGGCGATGGTTATCGTCTTGTTCTTGGTGGCGTTCTTGCCGGATTTAAGCTTATTGATTCCCCGGTTGTTCGGTTTGTGATGTTCCTCCATAGGGTCGAGGTAGCCTTGTGCTATAAATAGGGCAGTACTCTGTACGAAGTATTCCAGTACTTACGTGCTGAGTACCGCAATACTTCGTGCAGAGTACTGTAGTACTTCAGTCACAGTACTGCGGTACTTCGTACACAGTACTGCGCTAACTGTAAGACGCTATCTTTTTAATGTCCTTTGAACAGGGATAAGGCGATACCCATCTCCAATCCCCGTAGCTCGGCCAGACCCCGTAAACGTCCGATGCAGGAGTAGCCCGGGTTGGTTTTCTTCTTTAGGTCGTCTATCATTTGATGTCCATGATCCGGTCGCATGGCGATGGAGCATTGGCGGCGTTGCTGCAATTCAAGGAAGGCTTTCATGACACCATACATGTCCACATCGCCCTCCAGATGGTTCGCCTCGAAAAAATTACCCTCCGAGTCTCGTTGCGTGCTGCGGAAATGAACGAAATCGATCCGATCCCCGTAACGTTCCATGATCCCGGCCAAGTCGTTATCACTTCTGACACCGAAAGAACCTGTGCATAGGCAAAGCCCGTTGCTAGGATTCGGCACGGCCTCTATTAACTTCCGGAAATCATCTTCCGTGCTCAAGATACGGGGAAGCCCGAGAATGGAATAGGGGGGATCATCCGGATGGATAACGAGCTTGACACCGGCCTCGTCCGCCACGGGAGCTATTTCCCGTAAGAAATAGATCAGGTTCGAGCGAAGTCTCTCCGCATCGATATCTTTATAACGGTCTAACGCTTCCCTAAACTGCTCGATCGTAAAAGTCTCTTCCGAGCCGGGTAGTCCGGCGATCATATTGCGAACCAACAGCTGGCGGTCTTCCTCGCTCATAGCGTCATAGCGTGCCTTGGCTTTCGCCTTGTCCGCCTCCGTATATTCGGCTTCCGCCGCCGGTCGTTTCAATATGAATAAGTCGAACGCCATAAAAGCCGCGCGTTCAAAGCGCAAGGCTTTGGAGCCATCCGGCATCGTATAAGCCAAATCGGTACGAGTCCAGTCCAATACCGGCATGAAGTTGTAAGTAACTACCCGGATATCGCAAGCTCCCAGATTACGGATGCTTTGTTTGTAGTTCTCTATATAGGTTTGAAAATCCCCGGTTTGCGTCTTGATATGCTCGTGTACGGGCACACTCTCAACCACACTCCACCGTAATCCGGCGGATTCGATCAAGGCTTTCCGCTTTTGAATCTCTTCCGTAGTCCAAACTTCCCCGTTCGGGATATGGTGCAACGCATTTACGATACCGGTGGCACCCGCCTGACGGATGTCCCAAAGGCTGACAGGATCATTCGGTCCGTACCAACGCCAAGTTTGCTCACATAGATACATAATGAATAATTTTTAAATTTATCAATGTGCCAATATGCCAATGCGGTTTGATGCATGGCTGGTTGGCACATTATTTAGATGGAGAAAGCGTCGAAACCTCCGTCTATGGGGATCACGGTACCGGTTACGAATGCGGAGGCGTCGCTCGCCAGCCATTGTAAAGTACCGAGTAACTCCTCCGGTTTTCCTAAGCGGCGGAACGGCGTGTGCGCGACGATCGTGTTGCAACGATCACTAGGTGATCCATCCGGATTGCTCATCAATGCCCGGTTCTGCTCGGTAAGGAAGAATCCCGGTGCCATGGCGTTTACTCGCAGGCCCTCTCCGAATTTAATCGCTAGCTCCCCGGCCATGTATTGCGTGAAATTGTTGATAGCGGCTTTCGCGCATCCATAGCCAACTACACGAGTCAATGGGCGTAGGGACGATTCGGACGAGATATTAATAATGCTTCCTTTCCCTTGCCCCACCATGACCTCGGCGAAGACCATTGTCGGCAGTACGGTCCCGAATAAGTTCAGGTCCACGACCGTCCGGAAAGCATCGATATCCAGATCAAAGATCGTCTTGTCGGGAGGAATCGTCGCTCCGGCTTGGTTACCACCCGCCAAATTGACTAAAACATCAATCTTCCCATATGCTTTCAATATCTCTTGCTTGTTTTGCTCCAGCAAGGCTTTATCCAGTACGTTTGAAACCAAGAATAAGGCCTCGCCCCCTTCCGCTTTAATCTCACCAACCAAGGCAGATCCTTTTTGCTCGTTTCGTCCGAGGATTACGACGTACGCGCCTTCTCTCGCCAAGTGTTTGGCCATGCAGGCTCCTAATATACCATAGCCTCCGGTCAACAAAATCACTTTCTCTTTTACGCTAAATAAGGAGTTCATCAGATATAATTATTGTAGTATTGTATATTTTCCTTTACCAAGATATCAATCGGCATATAATTGACAGGCTCAATTTTCTCCTTAAGGATCAAATGCCTGAAAAGTGCCTTGATACAATGATATCCTTGTACCTCCGGTCGCTGGGCGATCAAATGCGTGATCAAGCCGTTTTCCAGATAACGGACGTTCGGTTCTATCACGTCGTAGCCAAGAAGTTTGAAAGGATAGTCCGGCCGTTCGCTACTTAGATAATCTCCAAGGAAATGGGCCCTCGAATTAAAGATGATACCGATTCTTACTTGAGGATATTTGTCGAAGAAAGTATTCAGTAGTCTCGTATTCTCTTCTCGGTCATCTGCGTGCACATGCAGCAAATGAATCTTTCCCTTGAATGAGGTATTGGCGAGATAATCCCGGAATCCTTCCTCTCGCTTCTGCACTTGCGTAGAACATGAATCCCCCTTACGGGTAAAACGGAAAATCACTAGATCGTCCTCTTCACGGATTTGCTCGAATAAAAGGCGTCCCGCTATATACCCCGAATCATATGAATGCGTTCCGTAGTAAGAGATACAATTCGTGTGGTCGATAAAAGAATCGATTAATATATAAGGAATACCTTTCAGGTCTAGCCGCTGGGTCAAGGTCAAGACACTTTGCTTGAATAATGTAGCGATGATAACCCCTTGGCAATCCGCGGTCTCAATCTTCGGGATTAATTCGTCGAAACTGTTGCTATCGTATTGGTCAAAATAGATTTGCTCGACGTCTATATTATAGCTAAACAATTCCCGTTCCGCTTTCTCTATCCCTTGGCTTAGTTTCGCCCAGTATTCCCCTTCATGGAAAGAAGGGATCAAAGCGATGAAATGATATTTTTTCTTCAACGCTAAAGAACGGGCTATCAGATTTGGTTGATAGTCAATTTCTTTTAAGACTTTCTCCACCTTTTTCCGTGCGTCCTCCGATACCTTTCCCCGCTCATGTAAAATGCGGTCTACCGTACCGGTTGATACGCCGGATAATTCGGCGATATCTTTTATCCTGTAATTTTTATTCATGGTATAGATTGTAGTGTGTATTCGTCCTCTCTGCTTATTCGAGTATTTGAAGAGGAGTGTTCAATTTACGGAAAACGTAGCCATACATCATATAGATAAGAGGAACGGCGACGAAAATTCCGATACCGAACAAAATACATCCTAATATCAGGATCCCGATCATAACCAACGCCAGAATGAACAGAGGCAATACTTGTCCTTTCGTTATCTCCCAGCTTTTATGCAAAGACTCGATAATCCCGGCGTTTTCCTCGATAATAAAGGCTTGGAAGAACTGAAGGCGCAATGCCAGATAAATACCGGGGATGATAAAAAATAAGAAACCCGCCAATACGACAAATCCCGTGATAAGACTCGCTAGAAAGTAGGTGATGATATTCTTTGTCTGTTGTCCATATGCGGAAAACTGAGGTTCTTCCCCATCCAACGCCTGAAATATATTTTTCATATATCCTAAGGAGAAAATAATGGAGAATAACGCGCTGATCACGTTTACGATGATTTTACCGATAATAGAACTTTGCATGGGCATCGCGAACGCTGTCAGCGTGAAAGACAAGATACAATATCCGATTAATAATCCGGCTAATATCCATAGTTGCGACTTCGTTCCCTTCCATGCGGTACTGAATACTTCTGATATTATAAATTTAGGTTCCATAATGTATAATATTTGTTTATTGTGTGTGGACACAAATGTAAAATATATTGTTGAAAAAAACAATTTTATTTTCGTTTGAAACCAAAATAGATGTATTTCAACAGGTGCTTCCTTCTAAGTGCTATTAATTTAGGTGAAAAAGATAAGTAGGAAACAGAAAATCGTGTAAAAAGTTTCTACATTTGTAGGATGAAACAGCGAGTAAAGACCCTATTGTGTGAATAGATGTAAAAGATCTCCACTTGGGTTAGAAAGAGAAGGTAACTGAAAAACAGCCTTGAATATATAATTATATACAAATATGGATAAACGAATGCTGAAAATTACGATTACTCAGTTAAGGCAGATCGCATTGTTTGCGGTTGGTATGTCTTTATTAACTGCCTGTGGAAACAGTCAGAGTGGTATGAAATTAGGGGATGCTGAGTTCGCTGTGATGGCGGTCAATTCAACGACTAGCGACCAAACAACATCCTATCCGGCTACCATCAAAGGTACGCAGGATATCGAAGTCCGTCCTCAAGTTTCTGGATTTATCGTGAAATTATGTGTGGATGAGGGAGCTACGGTTCGTAAAGGACAGGCGTTGTTCCAAATTGATCCTACGCAGTACGCTGCTGCGGTAGGTCAGGCTAAGGCCGCGGTCGAGATGGCGAAGGCAAACGTAAGCACTTTAACATTGACCGAGAGGAATAAGAAGACTTTGTTTGATCAGAAAATCATCAGTGATTTCGAGTATCAAACAGCCGTGAACCAGCTGATGTCGGCAAAAGCGAGCTTGGCGCAGGCAGAGGCTCAATTGGTGAGCGCTAACCAGAACTTATCTTTCTGTACGGTTACAAGTCCCTCGAACGGTGTTGTCGGTACATTCCCGTATCGTGTAGGTAGCTTGGTAAGCGCTTCGATCGCTCAACCGCTGACTACCGTATCTGAGATCGGTGATATGTATGTGTATTTCTCTATGACGGAAAAGGAGTTATTGGCATTGACGAAAGCCGGTGGTACCTTGAAAGAGCAATTAGAGAAGATGCCGGCCGTAAGACTGCAATTGGCGGATGGCTCTACGTACCATCATGAGGGTAAGATTGATGCCGTGAGCGGTGTTATCGATCAATCTACCGGTTCTGTAAGCATGCGTGCTATTTTCTCTAACGAGGGAAATGTCTTACGAAGCGGTGGTACTGGTAATATTATCTTCCCGTATACGATGAACGATATCATTACGATCCCTCAATCGGCTACCGTGGAGATCCAGGATAAGAAGTTCGTATTTGTATTGCAGTCTGATAATACGGTGAAGAATACGGAGATCAAGGTTTCCAATTTGGATGATGGTAAGAACTATTTAGTAACAAATGGCTTGAAGTCTGGCGATAAGATTGTCGTGGAAGGCGTACAGATCTTGAAAGACGGTCAAGAGATCCAGCCGATTACTCGTGAGCAACAAAAAGCAAAGTACGATCAGGCCTTGAAAGACCAGCATGACGGTAATTTGCAGACCGCTTTTAATTAATATGTAATCATAGAATAAGACAAATATTCGCTTTTGTCGAGTAAAAACGAAAAACATGAAATTAGATAGATTTATAAACCGCCCGGTGCTCTCCACGGTGATTTCCATCTTGATTGTCATCTTGGGTTTCCTAGGCTTGATTTCCTTGCCGGTTACCCAATATCCGGATATCGCCCCTCCAACCGTATCGGTGAGAGCCACTTATACGGGTGCTAACGCGCAAACCGTATTGAATAGTGTGATTGCGCCTTTGGAGGACCAGATCAATGGTGTTGAGAACATGATGTACATGAGTTCTACCGCCTCGAATAACGGTTCCGCGGAAATTTCCATTTATTTTACGCAGGGAACAGACCCGGATATGGCGGCTGTAAACGTGCAGAACCGTGTGTCTATGGCTCAAGGTTTGTTGCCTGCCGAGGTAACGCAGATTGGTGTGACTACCCAGAAACGCCAGAACTCTATGTTGTTGGTATTTTCTGTATTTGCCGAGGACGATCGTTATGACTCTGAGTTTTTGGAGAATTACGCGAAGATTAACTTGATTCCGGAAGTGCAGCGTGTACATGGTGTAGGTGACGCGAACGTGTTGGGTACGGATTACTCCATGCGTATTTGGTTGAAGCCGGATGTGATGGCTCAATATAAATTAAGTCCGAGCGATGTGACCGTAGCTTTGTCTGAACAAAACGTAGAGGCGGCTCCGGGTTCGTTTGGCGAAAGGGGTAATCAGTCCTTTCAATATACGATTCGCTACAAAGGACGTTTGCAGGAGGCGAATGAGTTTGAGCAGATCGTTGTAAAGGCGTTGCCGGATGGTGAGGTCTTGCGTTTGAAAGATATCGCCGATATCGAGTTGGGGCGTTTGACTTACAACTTTATCAACCGTGTAAATGGTCACGACGCCGTTACCTGTATCGTTTACCAGATGCCGGGAACCAACGCTACGGAAACAATTAGTAACATTGAAACCTTGCTGGAGGAAACCCAGTTGACAATGCCTCCCGGAATGAAGGTGAATGTTTCCATGAATGCCAATGACTTCTTGTTCGCTTCTATCCATGAGGTAATTAAGACTTTGTTGGAGGCGTTCGTATTGGTGTTTATCGTGGTATATGTGTTCTTGCAGGATTTGCGTTCTACGTTGATTCCGGCTATCGCTATCCCGGTTGCCTTGATCGGTACCTTCTTTATGTTATCCTTGATCGGATTTAGTATCAACTTGTTGACTCTTTGTGCTATGGTGCTTGCCATCGCTATTGTGGTCGATGATGCGATCGTCGTCGTCGAGGGTGTCCATGCCAAGTTGGACCAAGGGTACAAGTCGGCGAAACTCGCTTCTATCGATGCCATGAGTGAGTTGGGTGGCGCTATCGTCTCCATTACGTTGGTCATGATGTCCGTGTTTATTCCCGTAAGTTTCATGGGAGGTACAGCCGGTACGTTCTATCGCCAGTTTGGTCTGACGATGGCGATCGCTATCGGTTTGTCCGCTTTGAACGCCTTGACATTGAGTCCCGCCTTGTGTGCGATATTCCTGAAACCGCATGATGAGGAGCATAAAGAAAAGAAAACGACATTTATTTCCCGTTTCCATACCTCATTCAATGCGGCTTACGATTCTTTGCTAGCTAAGTATAAGAAGCAGGTCGTGTTTTTTATCCAGAAGAAATGGCTTTCATTCGGTATTGTCGCCGGTTGTATCGCCGTATTGGTATTCTTGATGCAGGTTACGCCTACCGGTATGGTGCCGAACGAGGATACGGGTACGATCATGGGTGCCGTTACGTTACCACCGGGAACTTCCCAGGAGCGTACCTATGAGGTGATGAATAAGGTCGATAGTTTGATCGCTGCGGATCCGGCGGTAGAGTCGCGTACGGCGGTTGTTGGTTTCAGTTTTATCGGTGGTCAAGGACCTTCTTACGGCTCATTTATCATCAAGTTGAAAGACTGGGAAGACCGTTCTATGATGCAGAACTCGGATATCGTATATGGTAGTTTGTTCATGCGTGCCCAAAAGATCGTGAAAGACGCTCAGGTATTGTTCTTTACGCCGCCTATGATCCCGGGTTACTCCGCATCTAGTGATATCGAGTTGAATATGCAGGATAAGACCGGTGGTGAGTTGGATCGTTTCTTTGATATCTCCAAGGAATATATGGCCGCTCTGACGGCACGTCCGGAGATCAAGTCCGCTCAATCTACGTTTAACCCGAACTTCCCGCAATATGAGATCGATATCGACGCTGCCGCCTGTAAGAAAGCCGGTATCAGTCCGAAGGACATCTTGTCTACCTTGCAGGGATATTATGGTGGTTTATATGCCTCTAACTTCAACCGTTTCGGTAAGATGTACCGTGTAATGGTGCAAGCGGATCCCGATTTGCGTAAGAATATGGAGTCCATGAAGAACATCAAGGTAAAGAGTGGTAACGATATGGCTCCGATTTCTCAGTTCATTACGATGAAGAAGGTATATGGCCCGGATATCATCAGCCGTTTCAATATGTATACCGCCATCAAGGTCATGGTTGCCCCGGCGGATGGTTATACCAGTGGTCAGGCGTTGAAAGCGATTGACGAGGTGGCTAAGACAACGCTTCCGGCAGGTTTCGACTATGAGTTAGGTGGTATGGCGCGTGAGGAAGCAAGTACGAGTGGTAGTACGACGGCTTTGATCTTCTTGCTGTGTTTCGTATTCGTTTACTTGCTGTTGAGTGCGCAGTATGAGAGTTACATCCTTCCTTTGTCCGTATTGCTCTCCGTGCCGTTCGGTTTGATGGGTAGCTTCTTGTTCGTCCAAGGTTGGGCCGCTTTGGGAAATATCCCGGCGTTGAAGATGATCGTAGGAACCATGTCTAACAATATCTATATGCAGATCGCCTTGATCATGTTGGTAGGTTTGTTGGCGAAGAACGCTATCTTGATCGTAGAGTTCGCTTTGGAACGTCGTCGTATGGGTATGAGTATCACATGGGCTGCCGTGTTAGGAGCCGCCGCCCGTTTGCGTCCGATCTTGATGACCTCATTGGCGATGGTGGTCGGATTGTTGCCTATGATGTTCGCATTCGGAGTAGGAGCGCACGGTAACCGTACATTGGGTACAGCGGCTATCGGCGGTATGTTCATCGGTATGATCTTCCAGATCTTTATTGTTCCGGTTTTGTTCGTGGTATTCCAGTACTTACAGGAGAAATTCAAGCCGATCGAATGGGAAGATTTGGATAACAGCGATATGAGTACGGAAATAGAACAGTACGCTAAAATAAAATAAGAGATGACAATGAAGAAACAAATTATATATATGGTATGTGCGACTGCTTTGTTAAGCAGTTGCCATATCTATAAGGCATACGAGCGTCCGGATTCCATCGATGCGACGGGAATTTATCGTGATCCGGTTTCCGAGACTGATACATTAGCCTCCGCGGATACGACCAATATGGGAAACCTTCCTTGGAAGGAAGTTTTTCGTGATCCGAAGTTACAGGCGTTAATTGAGGAGGGATTAGCTAATAACGTAGATATGCAGGCAGCCGTTCTTCGGGTAGAGGAAGCGAAAGTATTGTTGACTTCTGCCCGTCTGTCTTTCTTGCCTTCTATAAACCTTGCTCCCCAAGGTACGATTACGAAGATGGAAAGCAGTGGGTATGTAAAAGCTTACACGGCTCCTGCGGCCGCTAGCTGGGAGGTTGACCTATTCGGAAAGCTCTTGAATGCGAGCCGTGGCCAAAAAGCCTCCTACTTACAGAGCCAGTATTCAAGACAGGCCGTGCGCTCTCAATTGATCGGTGGTATAGCGAATACTTATTATACCTTGTTGATGCTTGATCGGCAGGTGGAAATTACCGCTAAGACGGTTGATATCTATAAAGAGAATGTTCGTGTCATGGAGGCTATGAAGATAGCGGGTATGGCTACCGAGGCTGCCGTGACGCAAATGCGTGCGGCTTACCATCAGGTTTCCGGCTCGTTGATCGAGCTGGAGAGCCAGGTGCGTAGCGTGGAAAACTCATTGTCCGTGTTATTGGCTAAGGCCCCTCAACAGATTGATCGGGGTACTTTGGAGGAACAAGTAATGCCGGAGGATATCATGGTTGGTGTGCCTTTGCAATTGTTGGAGAATCGTCCGGACGTAAAGATCGCGGAGATGACACTTGCCAGTGCTTATTATACGACGAACCAAGCCCGTGCCGCTTTTTATCCGGGATTGAATATCACGGCTACGGCTGGTTGGACGAACGGTTCAGGCATACAGGTCGCTAATCCGGGTCAATTCATGTTTCAAGCTTTGGCTTCGTTGGCCCAACCGATCTTCAACAATGGTAAGTTGGTCGCTAACTTGAAGGTATCGAAGGCAGAAGAGAAGATCGCTCAAATGAATTATCAGCAGACAATTCTGGAAGCTGGTAAGGAGGTGAGTGATGCTTTACATGAGTATGATGCCACGAGCAAGAAGCTTGTGCAAGACAGAGCGCAGATCGAGCAGCTAGAGAAAGCGGTGGCTTATACCAGTGCCTTGTTCCAGTCGGCTCAATCTACTTATTTGGAAATCCTTTCCGCCCAGCAGAGTCTTTTGAGTGCCCAGTTGACGGAAGTGTCCGACAATGTGCAGCGTATGCAAGCGGTTGTCAGTTTATACAGTGCCATCGGTGGTGGTAGAGAATAATAACCTTAAATGTAGTAAAGTTATGATTAGTCCATTAGCATATGTAGATTCAAGCGCAAAGATCGGGAAGAACGTTATGATTCATCCTTTTGCGTACATTGATAAGAACGTGGAGATCGGGGATGATTGCGAGATCATGCCTCATGCCAGCTTGATGAGCGGTACACGCATGGGAAATCGCAACCGTGTATTTAACGGGGCTGTTATCGCTGCTGAGCCTCAGGATTTCTTTTATAAGGGAGGTGATACGATCGCCGTAATCGGAGATGACAACGTGATTCGTGAGAATGTGGTGATTAACCGTTCCTCGACAGCGGAAGGACGTACTAGTATCGGTAATGGTAATTTCTTGCATGAGGGGGTACATGTTTCTCATGATACGCAGATCGGAAACTGTAGTGTATTCGGCTATGGTAGTAAGATTTCCGGAAATTGTATCTTGGAAGATTATGTGATCTTCGGAGGCAATGTATTGATGAGCCAAGGATCCCGGGTTGGGGCTTGGGCGATGATTCAAACCGGCTGTCGTTTCCGTAAGGATATACCTCCTTTTATCGTAGCGGCTCAAGAGCCTACCACGTATTATGGCGTGAACTCTTTCATCATGTCTCATGAGGGATTCAGTGAAAAGGTTATCAAGCACATCAGTCATGCGTACCGGATCATCTTCCAAGGAAACAGCAGCCTTACGGATGCCTTGTTAATGATCAAGGATCAGGTTCCGATGAGTAAGGAGATCCAACATATTATAGATTTCGTTGGTGAGTCTAAATTAGGTATTGTCAAATAAATACTAATAACAAACGATAGGTAAAAGCCGAAGGAAATCATTTCCTCCGGCTTTTTTATGTAATGGAAGGACGGTTTGGTTAATAATGTTTGTTAAATAATGGTAAACGTGCAGCATTTGTCTCTTTTTAAGTGTCTTACTAATAAGACAACACACAATGAAATCCAATAAAGGAGGTTTAATATGAAAAAGTCATTTTTATTATATCTTATCATGTCTGTATTTCTCATCGGTTATTGCGCTTGCGATAATGATGAGGAAAATTTTGATACGGCTACTACCGGACAAGTGATCAAAGTCCCGGATGATATCAAATCTTTTAATTCAGTTACAAAAGAAATCGTTTTCGAGAAGAATATTTCTATCAAGCAAGACGTGCGAGGCAATGAGAAGGTTGAATTCCGGATAGCTGGAAACGGTCACTTCACGGTAGGCAGTATCTCTTCGATAAGTTCCGTTATCTATAATGCCCCAGTCTTATTAGGGGATTATCAGAGATATTATTTATATGATGGATATCCTGTTGTAGATGTTCTACAAAATGAGGTAAGTAACCAAGAGGAAAGGGACGAAAACATGCAAAAGATAGAGAAAGCTTGGAGCAACTTCCTGAAAGTATTGAATGAGGCTGGAAAGTTGAAGTAGTGATTACCGGTTTGGGATGTAATTCTGCGATACATCTTTTTTGCGCATTTAATAAGTACGTTCTGTATTACATTTGCTAGCGTTTAAATTTAAGTAAATGTGATGAGTATGGGAAAGAACGATTTTGTATGCGGACGTACATAACCGAGTTATGTGAGGGAGGACATCATTCTACGGCGAAGAGTTATCAAGATGCCTTGAATTCATTCAAGCGGTTTAGTGGTCGGGAGGAAATCCCTTATACCTATATTAATAACGAGAACCTTCTATTTTATCAAAATTTCGGAGAAACTTTGCGTCGACAGATTGGAGAAACGTGTGGCGAGCCAGCCGGAAGGGGAGAAGGATTATGAGGTCTATGTCGCTTCCCAAAAGGAGATGAGCCTCACTGCTGCAGGCAAGCGGAAGTGGGTAGAACGAATCCTGTTCCGCTCCATAGTTTTCATCCGCTGTACCGATACCTTACGTAGAAAGGAGATCGTGCACCTTCCATACATCAAACGTTTCATGGTGAACATCGCCGGAGAGAGGCGAGGCGGCATACGTCCCGTGGCCTTCATCCCGGACGATCAGATGGCCAAGCTTCGCCGGATAGTGGGACCTGTTTTGTGATTCGCATAGACTTGCTTGGCTGTGCCAAGGTCAGTATTTCCCGTGATCTGCTTGGTGGGGTTTCTTTGCTTGTTGCTAAATTATATGCATGTATGTCTGAAAAAGGCAGACAAACCCTGTATCGTGGCTTTTGATGAATTTCAGCAGATTTCCAAATACCCTGAAAAAAATATTGAAGCTTTATTGCGCTCCCATATTCAGCATTTATCTAATGTGCATTTTATCTTTTCAGGCAGTGGGTGTCATTTGGTAACGGAGATGTTCCTCTCTTCCGCTCGTCCATTCTATAACAGTACATCGATTTTGGAATTGTATCCTATCGTCGCTGAAGAATACATACCTTTTGTCTGTCATTGGTTTGATGTGTATGAACGGGCTATTCGTGAGGAAGATGTATTGGTTATATATCGTTTGTTTGAGGGGAATACATATTATATGCAGAAAACTTTTCATGAAGCTTTTATAAATATCCCTATAGGCAGTAGTTGTACGTTGGATATATTACGGCAGACAGTTGATGGAGTTTTGGAAGAGGCAGGCGATGGATATCGCCAACTATTGTCCAGAATTCCCGAACGTCAGAAAGAATTGCTGTATGCCATAGCCTCAGCAGGTAAGGCGGAGAAGATTATGAGTGCCGGTTTCATTCGTAAATATTCATTGGTCTCCAGCAGTGCAGTCCAAGCGGCTGCCCGTAAACTGATGGAATTGGATTTGCTGACTGAAGAAGATAATATTTATTTTATCCCGGATATTCTGTTCCGTATGTATCTTCAGCGGCTAAAGAACACGAATATTATCTTCATTCCGTCGTAACTATCCGTATCCACATAAAAAGAAAGAGGCTAACCCCGAAGGATCAGCCTCTTTTATCGCTTTAATAGAAATTCAAATTAAAGTGCACCCACTTCTTTCAAAGCCTCGTTAGTCTTATGAACAGCGGCAGCGCTCTTAGCGAACAACTCTTTCTCCTCAGCTGTCAATTCCAACTCAACGATCTTCTCGATACCGTTCTTGCCAAGGATAACAGGAACACCGATGCAGAGATCAGATTCACCGTACTCACCTTCCAAGTAAACAGAGCAAGGAACCATCTTACCTTGGTTGTGAATGATAGACTCAACAACGAATGCTCCAGCAGCACCCGGCGCATACCAAGCGGAAGTACCTAACAATTTAGTTAATGTAGCGCCACCAACCATTGTGGAAGCAACAACCTCTTGCAATTTTTCTGCGCTTAACAATTTGCTAACAGGGATACCTTTGTAAGTAGCCAAGCGAGCCAACGGAATCATTGTAGTGTCACCGTGACCACCGATTACCATACCCTCAACCTCGTTAGCGTTACAGCCTAGAGCCTGAGATAAGAAATATTTGAAACGAGAGCTATCCAAAGCACCACCCATACCGATGATACGGTTCTTCGGCAAGCCTAAAGACTTCAATGACAAATAAGTCATTGTATCCATCGGGTTAGAGATAACTACCAAGATTGCGTTCGGAGAGTATTTCAAGATGTTTTGAGCTACGCTCTTAACGATACCAGCGTTAACACCGATCAGTTCTTCGCGAGTCATACCCGGTTTACGAGGAATACCAGAAGTGATAACTACAACGTCAGAGTTAGCTGTCTTCTCATAATCGTTTGTGCAACCTACAACCTTAGTATCGAAACCTAGCAATTGAGCGGTCTGCATCATATCCATCGCTTTACCTTCGGATACGCCTTCCTTTACGTCTAGCATTACAACTTCGTCTGCCACTTCATTGAAGGCAAGAACATTTGCGCAAGTAGCGCCTACATTTCCGGCACCAACAACTGTTACTTTTGACATAATAAATAAGTTTTAGTATGTTATTACTTAATAATACGCTATGTTTTTTAACGATGGCAAAGGTACAATCTATTACGGAATAAAGAAATATTTCCGTATATATTTTTGAGGGACATTATTAAATATCGCTAAAGCCTTGTCGAGGCTTCTTGACAACTTGGTACGCTTTTATTTTTAAGATCTTGAGGAAATGTTGTATCTTGGGTGTGAACAAAACTAAACCGAGGGAAGTTTTATTTATATGGGTTATTAATCTTAAATCCAACGTACTTATGAAAGTTCTTATATATATCCGAAAAGTCCTGTTTTTGTTTCTCTGCGGGGCCTTGTCTTTCTCTTACGGCTACGGTCAGGAGCTACCGCTTCTGCCGGATACGATCAAGCCTCTCTTGTCGGATTCCAATTTGATAGATGAGTTGATCACTGTCGGATATGCTACGGGCAATCGTAGTACTTTATCCGGTTCCGTAAATCGGGTGAATGAAGGGGGGATGAATGAGGGATTGATCTCTACACCCTTGGACGCTCTTCGGGGAAGGGTATCCGGCGTTAGTATCCCGGTTGGAGGAAATAGCGCCGCTGCCTTGGCTGCCGTCCGGGTCCGGGGTACAACTTCCTTAACGGGAGGTAATGATCCGTTGGTGATTATTGATGGGGTTTTTGCCGATCTTAATTTGCTTAGCTCGATCTATCCGGCGGATATCGAGAACTTCACGATCTTGAAAGATGCCTCGGAGACTGCTCAATATGGTTCTCGTGGCGCTTCCGGTGTTATCGAGGTAACGACAAAGAAAGGGCGGCAGGGAGCTTTTAGTATCAGTTATGATGGGAGTTTCGGTGTGGAGGCGGCTTATAAAAGTTTGGATATGTTATCGACGAATGGTTTCCGGAAACTGGCGGAGGAACGTAATATCGGTATTTTAGATTTAGGAAATAATACGGACTTTCAGGATGAGGTCACCCGGTTGGGGTTGGTGCAGAATCATCATATCGCTTTTGGGGGTGGTTCGGAGACTTCCAGTTATCGTGCCTCCTTGGGATTTGTGGAAAGGGAAGGGGTTATCAGAAATACGAACTCACGTAATTTTACGACCAAGTTGAATATTACACAGCATGCGTTCAATGATCTTCTAGTCTTTGATTTAGGCATATTTGGTTCCTTGCTGAAAAATGCTTATTTAAATGACGTACAGAAGATGTTCTATTCCGCCGCTACTTTCAACCCGACATTTCCGAATCATAAGAATATGGAGACGGGTAGCTGGGATCAAATAACTAACGCTAGCCAGATCACGAATCCTTTGGCTTGGTTGGAGGTGAAGGATGATGATTCGAATGCTCATATAAATACGCACTTAAAACTGGTTTTTAACTTGAGTAAGCATTTAATGTTTACGGCTTTCGGTTCGTATACCTATAATGTAATAGATAACGCCCAATACCTCCCTACTTCGGTTTGGGCACATGGGCAGGCTTATCGGGGGGAGCGGAAAACAGAATCTTTATTAGGAGATTTCATGTTGGCCTATAAAAAAGACTTTGGTTTGCATCAACTAAATGTATTGGGATTGGCGGAAGCTCAGAAAATGATAACGAGAGGTTTTTATACGACTGCGACGAATTTCAGTACCGATCGTTTTGGTTATGATAATTTACAGGCAGGTGCGGTACGTTTATGGGAGGGGACCGGTTCTTACTATGAGGCTCCTCATCTGGCTTCTTTCCTTGGACGTGTGAATTATATTTATGATGGAAAGTATATCGCTACCGTGAATGCCCGTGCGGATGCCTCTTCGAAAGTGGGGGCCAATAATAAATGGGGTTTTTTCCCTTCGGCTTCTGTCGCTTGGGTGTTGACCGAAGAGGAGTTTATGGAAGGTGTCTCGTGGGTAAGGAATTTAAAGATTCGTTCGGGATATGGCCTATCCGGTAATCAAGACGCGATCGATTCTTACAATTCTTTGCGATTGATGAAACCTAATGGGGTTGTTTCCGTAAATGGTGCGCCCACCGTTACCTTGGGTACGATCCGTAATGCGAATCCGGACTTGAAATGGGAGGTGAAACGTACGTTCAATGCCGGTATCGATGCAGGGTTTTTCGACAATCGTTTTATTCTTGCCGTAGATTATTATAATTCCAAGACGGATGATATGTTGTATTTATACGATGTAAGCGTTCCGCCTTTCGCTTATAATAAAATGTTGGCGAATCTGGGATCGATGCGAAATAGTGGCGTGGAATTGGGTATTGGCGTCACGCCCTTGCGTACGAAAGATATGGAATTGAATATAAACGTAAACGTAACTTTCCAACGGAATAAATTGCTCTCCTTGAGCGGTTACTATAAAGGGGAATATATGTCCGCCCCGGAATATACTAGCATCTCGGATTTAAATGGGGCTGGTTTCCATGGAGGGTATAATCATATCGTTTATCAAATGGTCGGACAGCCTTTGGGTGTTTTTTATTTACCGAAATGTACAGGTTTGGTTTCCGATGGGAACGGCGGCTATAAGTATGAGATTGAGGACTTGAATGGAAACGGGGTGAGTTTGGAGGATGGTGAGGATCGTTATATTGCGGGACAAGCTATGCCGAAAACACTTTTAGGCTCTAATATCAGTTTCCGGTATAAACAATTCGATCTATCAGTACAGATTAACGGAGCCTTTGGGCATAAGATTTATAATGGAACATCGCTAACTTATATGAATATGGATATATTCCCGGATTATAACGTGTTGCGAGAAGCCCCATCCCGGAATATCCAAGATCAGACGGCTACGGATTATTGGTTGGAGAAAGGGGATTATATCAATTTTGATTATTTGACGTTGGGTTGGAACGTGTCTCTTGGTAATTTAAGGAAATATGTAAGAAACGTACGGCTTTCGGTTTCCGTAAATAATTTGGCGACAATTACAGGTTATTCGGGATTGACTCCGATGATAAATAGCTCTATCGTAAATAATACCTTAGGTATAGACGATAAGCGATCTTATCCGGTGGTTCGTTCCTATACGATGGGGTTGAGTTTTAATTTTTAAAAAGGTGTTCGTATGAGAAAGCTTTCTATTTTATCCTATATATTTGCGGGTTTGATGTTATCGTCGTGCGATGGCTATCTGAAAGAGGACCCTCGTGATCAGCTTTATCCGGAGGATGCGTACGATACCCCTCAGAATGTCTATCTGAATACGGTTGCTTCCTTATATAATTATATCGGAGGTTATAGCGATAGCCAAGGATTGCAGGGAACGTACCGGGGTGTCTACGACTTGAATACCTTTACGACTGACGAGGCCATGCTCCCGACTCGTGGCGGCGACTGGTATGACGGCGGTTTCTGGCAAGGTCTCTTCTTGCATAAGTGGGGAACGAATAGTGACGCTATCCAAGCTACTTGGGAATATCTGTATAAAGTAATCGTATTAAGCAATCAATCTTTAGAGATATTAGGCGAGTTGCGGCAAAAAACGGATTATAACGATTTAGATCGGTATGAGGCGGAGGTTCGTGCTTTTCGTGCGATGTATTATTATTATTTAGTCGATATGTTTGGCCGTGTCCCTCTTATCGTTTCTTCTTCCATTCCGGTGAAAGACGTGCGGCAGAGTGACCGGAAAGAGGTCTTTGATTTTGTTGTAAAAGAATTACAAGAATCCCTTTTGTTATTGAGTACGGCGCATAGTAATTCGCCCGGCGATTATTATGGAAGAATTACGAGACCGGTTGTTTATTTCTTATTGGCGAAGTTGGCCTTAAACGCAGAAGTGTTTACGGATAACGACTGGACAGATGGTCTGCGTCCGAATGGACGGGAAATCTATTTTAGAGTAGGCGAGAGGAAGTTGAACGCTTGGCAAACGGTTGTGGCGTACTGTGATTCAATAACAGACTTAAACTATAGCTTATCTCCGAACTATGCGGATAATTTTTCTGTATTTAATGAATCGTCAGGAGAGAATATTTTCACGATTCCGATGGATAAGAACTTATATACGAACCAAATGCAATATCTTTTCCGCTCCCGTCACTATAATCATGCCAAAGCATATGGATTGGGGGGAGAGAACGGCTCTTGCGCTACGATAGAGACCCTTCGGGTATTTGCGTATGGGACGGACTCGGTCGATACCCGATTTTATGAGAATTATTACGCCGATACGATGTTTGACCTCAATGGTGATACGATTCGGTTAGATAATGGGACTCCTTTGGTGTATTTACCTCTAGAGGTTAGGTTGGATTTGTCTAGGTTGCCTGCCGAGAAAACGGCGGGTGCCCGCATGAAGAAATACGAGATCGATAAGATGGGGACGAAAGATGGAAAGCTATCGGATAATGATATCGTATTATTCCGTTATGCGGATGTCTTGTTAATGAGATCGGAAGCGAAAGTTCGTAATGGAGAGAATGGGGATGAAGAGTTGAATGCCGTTCGTTTCCGTGTGGGAATGTTACCTCGTAAGGCGACATTAGAAAATATTTTGGCTGAGCGTCAACTGGAATTGGCTTGGGAAGGCTGGAGGAGGCAGGATTTGGTGCGTTTTGGAAAGTTTACCCGCCCTTATACGGATCGCCCTCAATTGCCCCATGAATCGAATGGCTATACCACTGTTTTCCCCATTCCCGATAAAGTCCGTTCCTTGAATCCGAACTTGACACAGAATCCGGGGTATTAACTTGAATTTTGGGTGAAAACTAATTCTTTGTTTTCACCCAAAGAGCATATCTTATTCTACATACAATACTAAACCTTTCAGATATTCCCCTTCCGGATGGTAGATATTCACCGGATGATCTGCGGGTTGGGTTAATTGATGTAAGATTCGGACACTACGGCCGGATTGGGCGGCAGCACTAAATACGGCTAAACGGAAATTCTCTTTACTAACTACTTGAGAACAAGAGAAAGTAAACAAGATTCCTCCCGGCTTGATCTTCTCGAAAGCGATCGCATTTAATTTGCGATACCCTTGTAAGGCGTTACGTAGTACATTCTTATGTTTAGCGAACGCAGGAGGGTCCAATATGATTAAATCATAATTACTTCCCATTTTTTCCAAATACTTAAACGCATCTTCCGCATATGCCTCATGACGGGGATCTCCCGGGAAATTCAACTCGACATTCTTTTTCGTCAAAGAAATCGCTTTCGCCGAACTGTCTACGGAATGAACTACCTTAGCGCCTCCTCTCATCGCATAGAAAGAGAAACCGCCCGTATAACAGAACATATTCAATACGGAGCGATCCTTTGCGTAATGCTCCAACAAAGAGCGATTCTCCCGTTGATCCACGAAGAAACCTGTCTTTTGGCCTTTCTGCCAGTCTACACAGAATTTCAGTCCGTTTTCTATAGCGATATCTTCCACTTCGCCTCCGAATAAGTAACCATCTTCGCTACCTAAATTCGCTTTATAAGGTAAAGTCGCTTCCGATTTATAGTAGATGTTTTGTAAAGTATCGCCCAATACCGCTTTCAAAGCCTCCGCGATCTGATGACGGGCATAATGCATTCCTACCGAATGTGCTTGCATAACCGCCGTATGCGCATACATATCGATCACCAATCCCGGTAAATTATCGCCTTCGCCGTGAATCAGGCGGAACGTATTATTATTTTCTACCCCAGCCAGCCGCAAGGTCTTTCTGAGTTCGTAAGCAATACGGATACGTTCGATCCAAAAAGCATCGTCGATGGCGATTGGGGTGAAAGATAACACACGTACGGCGATACTGCCGATTTGGTAATGGCCGATTGCCAAAAAACGCTGGTTCGCTCCGTATACCTCTACCAAATCACCCTCTTCCGGGTCGCCTTCAACAGATTGGATCGCCCCGGAAAATACCCATGGATGGAAACGCAATAGCGATTCTTCTTTCTTAGGCTTGAGAAAAACTTTACAATACTTCATTTATGCTTGATTCAATAAATTATATATTCTTAGGCAAGCCCAAGCATCGAGGGCCGCATATTTCTTTTGTGAGTCTGTCAATACATCCGCCTCCCAATTCGTGAGGCGTTGTCCTTTTGATATTTTTTTTTGGAAAAGTATCGCATATATCTTTTGCAGGCTGGCATCCTCAATGCCGAACTGGCCTACGTAATTCTGTAAATCAAGGAAATTGGCGGGTTCTATATCCGAACGCTTCCGTATCGCCCCGAAATCATCCCGTAAAGATAACCCGATCTTTAAGGTCGAACTGCTTTTCAGGAATTTCTCCAGAGATTCCGGTATACCGATATGATTCAAGCGGAACAAGAAACAAGTATCATCCGTTGATATCTGCATCAATGAGATCTTGTAACGCTGTCCTTTCTTAAAGCTGGGACGGGTCTCCGTATCAAAACCGACAATCGGAAAACGCAGCAAGTACTCTACGGCCTTGTCTGCCTCCTCTTTACTAAGGATCGTAATGATACGTCCCTTGAATTCCTCTACGGTAAGTTTCGCTATTTCCTCTTTAGTAATTGTATGTATAAATTGTTGTATCATTCTTCCTCTTCATTCTTTTCCAAATCCTCATCACCACTGTAACGCATAGCGTGCAACGCTTTCAAGGCATTCAATAATTGCTGTCCCCAGTATTCTTGGAAGTTCGTGCGGCACAAAGCGATAGCCTCTTGCATAACTTCCTCGTTTCCTTGACGGAATAAAGATACAAAATTTCCTGTATCTTGATAGACATCTGCCAAATTCTCGGAAATAAACGCTGCGATAGGAGTATCGCTATACCGCATATCCGCATGAAATGTTTCCAGATAGGAATCTCGTTCGCCAAGCAAACCGGCTATCCGTGAACGAACCGACTCGTACATGTCTTCTGAAACGGAAAGCTCAAGCTCGGTTTCCTCTTCAGATTCCACTTCGGGCAACAGGCTGGCCTTTAAATATAAAAGAGGCAAAAGTTTTGTCGCCTTATCTACGAAGTCGAAAAGCCCGGTATTTCCGGCGGCCTCAACAAAGGTACAATATTCCAGTGCTACCGTAACAAATTCTAGCGTGTTGCGCTCGTATATCGGATTTTCTTCTTTTTCCATGTGCCTGTTCGTCTAATCATTCTTGATAACAATTCGCAAAAATACAACAAAAATCCGTTTTTTTCGTGATAAAGCCCCGAATATTCTTTTTGCTCTTGAGTTCAAAACATCGTTTATGTTAATTTGCTTTTTTTGTGATAAAAACGAACGTATTATTTATGTAAACAGAAAAATGATCTTATATGTTACGTAAAATTAGATTAACACTCGCTGTCATTATCTTTACTATGACCACTCTTTTGTTCCTTGACTTTACGGGGGTAACGCATTGCTGGTTGGGATGGATAGCAAAAATGCAATTCCTGCCGGCCTTATTGGCGGTGAATGTTGGGGTTGTATCGGTATTATTGGTATTAACCTTACTCTTTGGACGTGTCTATTGTTCGGTTATTTGTCCGTTAGGAGTATTTCAAGATGTTGTTTCTTGGATAGCCGGAAAACGCAAAAAGAATCGTTTCTCTTATTCCCCGGCAGTCTCATGGTTACGTTATGGAATGTTAGGAATTTTTATTATCGCTTTTTTAGCGGGTATCGGTTCTCTGGTGGCTCTATTAGATCCGTATGGAGCCTATGGACGAATAGCCTCGAATCTTTTTGCTCCTTTATATCAATGGGGAAATAATCTCTTGGCTTATTGGGTGGAGCGTGCGGATAGTTATGTCTTTTATTCTGTAGATGTGTGGATAAAAAGTGTGGCTACGTTTGGGGTAGCGCTCGTTACGTTTGTGGTTCTTTTCCTATTGGCTTGGCGTAATGGACGTACGTATTGTAATACGATCTGTCCGGTGGGTACGGTCTTGGGATTTGTCACCCGTTTTTCTTTTTTAAGACCGGTGATCGATGTAGAGAAATGCAACGGATGTGGCTTATGTGCCCGTAATTGCAAGGCTGCCTGTATAGATTCGAAAAATCATTCGATTGATTATAGTCGTTGCGTTACTTGCTTGGACTGCATCGATAAATGTAAAAGAGGAGCTTTGACATATGTGCCTCGTAAACGAAAAACAGAATCGGAGAGAGAGGCTGATCGACCTGAAGAAAACACCCGCCGTAATTTCTTAACTTTTACGGGATTGCTGGCGACATCGGTATTGAAAGCCCAGTCGGGGGTAAATGCGGATGGAGGGTTGGCGGATATTGCGGATAAGTTAACCCCGGATCGTATGACCCCGATAGTTCCGCCCGGGGCTTTGAGTTTACGAAACTTCACCGGACATTGTACGGCTTGTCAACTCTGTGTCTCGGTATGTTCGAATCAAGTTTTGCGTCCTTCTACAGATCTAAAGAAGTTTATGCAACCGGAAATGTCGTATGAGCGAGGATATTGTCGTCCGGAATGTACGAAATGCTCCGAGGTTTGTCCGACCGGTGCGATCCAATTGATTACGAAAGCGGACAAATCCGCCACGCAGATTGGACATGCGGTATGGATCAAGGAAAATTGTGTGGTGAATACCGATGAGGTAAATTGTGGCAACTGTGAGCGGCATTGTCCGACGAAAGCTATTCAGATGGTGGCGAAAGACCCCAATGATCCTAAATCATTGAAAGTACCGGTTATCGATACGGAACTTTGTATCGGTTGTGGCGCATGTGAATATTATTGTCCGTCTCGTCCGTTAAGCGCAATCTATGTTGAGGGACATGAGAGACATCGTACGGTTTAATAATCTCAAAAAATGTATGGTAATGAGTAATAATAATATAGATCGCAGGAATTTCTTAAAAGTATTGAGCACCGGTACGGCCGCTGCCTCGACAGGGCTTTTATATGGATGTGGTGGAGATCCTAAGCGGCAAGGTGTGTCGCAGACCGGAAGCTATTTGGGTGAAGTCCCGACAGATAAGATGACATACCGGACGAATCCGCATACGGGCGATAAGGTCTCCTTGTTAGGATATGGATGTATGCGCTGGCCGTTGCGTCAGAAAGCGGATGGATCGGGGGAAGAGATCGATCAAGAAGCGGTGAATGCATTGGTGGATTATGCGATTGCTCATGGCGTGAACTACTTTGATGTGGCACCGGTTTACGTGCGCGGTCTTTCCGAACAGGCAACAGGGCTAGCTCTTAGTCGCCATTCCCGGGATAAATATTTTATCGCCACGAAGCTTTCAACCCATCGTCCTGTACCGGAATGGCGTACTCTTGAGGGCTCCAAGGGCTTGTTCGAACAGTCGCTAAAGAATCTGCGAGTGGATTATATCGATTATTATCTGATTCATGGCGTAGGTCTGGGGGGCATGGACGATTTGAGGAAGCGCCTTTACGATAACGGTGTCTTGGATTTCTTGTTAAAGGAGCGGAAAGCCGGTCGTATCCGCAATTTGGGCTGGTCGTTTCATGGAGACGTCAAGGTCTTCGATTATTTGTTATCCTTGGATATCCCTTGGGACTTCGTTCAGATCCAGTTGAATTACGTGGATTGGAAAAATGCTTCTGGTTGGAACGTGAATGCGGAGTATTTGTATGGGGAATTGGAGAAGCGTAATATTCCCGTCGTTATCATGGAGCCTCTTTTAGGCGGGCGTTTATCTCGGCTGAATGCCCTTTCGTTGGCTAAATTGAAACAGATGCGTCCGGATGACAGCCCGGCCTCGTGGGCTTTTCGGTATGCGGGCTCTCCAAAAGGAGTACTGACCGTGCTGAGTGGTATGGTGTATATGGAGCATTTACAAGAGAACATCCGAACCTTCTCGCCTTTGGAACCGATTACGGAACAAGAAAATAAGGCTTTGGAAGAGGTGACGGAGAGGATGCTACATTCGGATTTCGTACCTTGTACGGAATGTCAGTATTGTATGCCTTGTCCGTATGGCTTGGATATTCCGGGAACGTTCGCTCATTATAACCGTTGCGTAAATGACGAGCTGGTTGCGAAGAGTTCACAGGATGCGAATTATCGGGAGGCTCGCCGGGCGTTCTTAGTCGGTTATGATCGTAAGGTTCCTAAACTTCGTCAAGCCGGACACTGTATAGGATGCGATAAATGCGTACCGAAATGTCCGCAAGGCATTAAGATACCGGAGCAAATGCGAAAGATCGATCAATACGTGGAGCAATTGAAGCAAGAGACTTTATAGTCTTATTTAAAATACCTGCTTTATTCGTGATAAATCCCCGATTATTCTTTTTAGTCGGGGATTGTTCTCTATTATTACCTGTTTTACTATTTTTGTCGAAATAATAGAAGGAATGTTAATGATAGACTAATGTTGGATATACTAATAGGATAAAAAACCGATCGAGTTATGAGTTCATGTGGAAAGAATGAGAACCCTCAAGAGATGAATCGCCGTAAATTCTTGAAGGTATTTGGGGGTGGGGCTGTCGCCTCTTCGGCGGCGCTTTACGGTTGCGCTCCCAAGAATGAGCCGGGGGCGGCTGTGGCGTTAGGTGAGGTTCCTACCGATAAAATGACCTATCGCCAACATCCTACGAATGGCGATAAGGTTTCTATTTTAGGATATGGTTGTATGCGTTGGCCCTTGAAACAAGGATCGGACGGTAAAGACCAGATTGATCAAGAAGCCGTGAATCGTTTAGTGGATTATGCGATAGAGCATGGGGTGAATTACTTTGATACTTCTCCTGTTTATGTACAAGGTATGTCCGAGAAAGCGACCGGTATCGCATTGGCACGCCATCCTAGGAACTCCTATTATTTGGCCACTAAACTGTCAAACTTCCAGAACTATACGAGAGAAAACTCGTTGGCGATGTATCGGCAGTCGTTCCGTGATTTGCAAACCGATTATCTGGATTATTATTTGCTTCACTCTATCGGTGGGGGGAATGGTATCGAGCTTTTCAATGACCGCTATATAAATAATGGAATGCTTGATTTCTTGGTGAAAGAACGGGAAGCGGGACGTATCCGTAACCTAGGTTGGTCTTTTCATGGGGATGTAAAAGTGTTTGATTATGTGTTGGATATGGGCGTGAAATGGGATTTCGTTCAGATACAGCTGAATTATCTGGACTGGAAACATGCCTCGGGGCGTAACGTAAACGCTGATTATCTGTATGGCGAATTAGAGAAGCGAGGTGTTCCGGCAATTATCATGGAACCGCTATTAGGAGGTCGCTTATCGAATGTTCCGGATCATATCGTTGCTCGTTTGAAACAGCAACGGCCTGAGAATAGCGTGGCTTCATGGGCTTTTCGTTTCGCCGGCTCTCCGGATGGGGTCTTGACGGTGCTAAGCGGCATGACTTATATGGAGCATTTGCAAGATAATATCCGTACCTATTCCCCGCTTATCCTGGTAACGGACGAGGAGAAAGACTTTTTGGAAGAGACGGCCCAGCTTATGATGAAATATCCGACAATACCTTGCAATGATTGCAAATATTGTATGCCTTGTCCATATGCGTTGGATATTCCGGGTATTCTCTTACATTATAATAAATGTGTGAACGAAGGGAATGTTCCGAAAAGCGCACAAGACGAAAATTATGCGAAAGCTCGTCGTGCCTTCTTAGTCGGTTATGACCGGAGTGTCCCAAAGTTGCGTCAAGCGAACCATTGTACAGGGTGTGAGCAATGTAATCCTCATTGTCCGCAGGGTATCGATATCCCCAAAGAGATGCAGCGTATCGATAAATTCGTGGAAGAGTTGAAAGTGAATGGTTAACCTTTAAACAAACGGAAAATTATGTTACGAAAAATAAGAATATTCGCCGCCACCTTTTGCTTTGTGCTGATAACCCTGTTATTTCTTGATTTCACGGGTACGATTCACGCTTGGTTCGGATGGTTGGCAAAGATACAGTTTTGGCCTGCGTTGTTGGCTTTGAATGTCGGTGTTGTGGTAGGGTTGATAATCTTGACTCTTTTATTGGGGCGTGTATATTGTTCCGTTATCTGCCCTTTAGGGGTATTGCAAGATATCATTTCGTGGTTTGCTAGTAAACGGAAGAAATACCGCTTTTCCTATTCTCCCGCATTGAAGTGGGTGCGTTATGGAACCTTGGTTATTTTTATATTGGCTTGTATCGCTGGTATCGGTTCCTTGGTAGCGTTGATTTCGCCTTATAGCGCTTATGGGCGTATCGCTTCTAATTTATTTGCGCCAATCTATCAAGAGGGCAACAATCTATTGGCCTATTTCGCAGAACGTATGGATAGTTACGCATTCTATTCGGTGGATGTATGGGTGCGTAGCCTGGCTACGATGGGAATCGCTATTCTGAGCTTTGTCATATTGGTGATTTTAGCTTGGAGAAATGGACGTACATATTGTAATACGATCTGTCCGGTAGGTACGGTTCTCGGTTTTTTGTCGAAGTATGCTTTACTTAAACCTCGCATTGATACCGATAAATGTAATGGTTGCGGATTATGCGCACGTAAATGCAAGGCTTCTTGCATCGACTCTAAGAATCATGCGATCGATTATAGCCGTTGCGTGACTTGTATGGACTGTTTGGATAATTGCCGTCAAGGCGCGATTTCGTATACGAGGGCACACAAGGCTGATAAAGCTACTTCGGTAAAAGAATCCTCAACGAAGGACACTACGGATGTTTCCCGCCGTCGAGCCTTGTCAGCTACGGCATTGGTAGCCATGTCTTCTGTTTTGCATGCTCAGCAGAAAAAGCTGGAGGATTATGTGGAGATGAAGAAAGACGGAGGCTTTGCGCCGATTAAAGAACGTAAAGAGCCGAATCGTTTGGCGTCATTGGTTCCTCCCGGAGCCTTGAGTATTGGGAATCTGGCCCAACATTGCACGGGGTGTCAGCTTTGTGTATCTGTCTGCGAGAATCATGTCCTGCGTCCATCTACGGATCTGATGAAACTGATGCAGCCGGAGATGGCATTCGATAGAGGGTATTGCCGTCCGGAATGTGTGAAATGTTCGGAGGTTTGCCCGACGGGAGCGATCAAACCGATTACGAAAGAAGACAAATCTGCTATACAGATCGGTCATGCCGTATGGGTAAAAGATCTTTGTATTGTCAATACGGACGGTATGAGTTGTGGTAATTGTGAACGCCATTGCCCGACAAAATCGATCCAGATGGTGGCGAAAGATCCTGCAGATCCGAAGTCGTTAAAGATCCCGGTGATCAATACGGAAACTTGTATTGGTTGTGGTGCTTGCGAGTACCTTTGTCCATCTCGTCCTTATAGTGCGATCTATGTAGAAGGACATGAGATGCACAGATCTATTTAATGCCGTTAAAATCTATCCCCAAAAACATGTACGTGTTTCCGCGAAAACATGTACATGTTTTTCAGAAAACACGTACGTCTTTTTTTCAAAGGTTCGTCAGACTCGATTTTTCTATGTACATTTGCGTGTTATAAAAGAATTATTGAGAAACTATTTATGGCAAAGAAGACAACAACAACGAAGCAAAATCATACAGAGCCGAGCTGGTTCGCAGCCTTGAAGACTTTTTTTACAAATGAACGGACCCGTTTCATTACAGGTTTGATTATCTCTATACTAACCATTTACGTAGGGCTTGCCTTGATTTCGTTTTTCTTTACAGGAGCCGCCGATCAAAGTAAAATAGAGAATGTTCCTTTAGGGGATTTGTTGACCAATCGAGGATCGGTAGAGAATTGGACGGGCGTACGCGGGGCGTATTTGTCTGATCTATTGATGAACCGTTGGTTCGGTATCTCTTCTTTTATGATCCTCTTTTTCTTGGGATCGGTTGGGGCGAAACTCATGAATTTAAATAAAGTATCCTTGTTGAGACGTTTCTTGTTCAGTGCTTCGGCGTTGATCTGGGGATCTGTGTTTTTTGCTTTCATATTTATCAAGGGATATGAGGATACGTTTATTTATCTAGGCGGTCAACACGGATATTACATCTCGGAGATGTTTATTACCAATATCGGAATTCCCGGAACGATCTTGCTTTTATTAGGCTCATTCTTAATCATCGCAATTTTTACCAGTAAGAAGACAATCCCGTTCTTACAGTGCGTATTCTCTTTGGGCTGGGTAAGGAACCGTTTGAAACGTGAGAAGAAAGAGGATGAGGTAGAAGTGGAGCAGACGCAAAAAGAGGATGTTGTAACTCCTCGCTCTAAGCCTGTCGTAGAGCAACCGGATGAACAACCCGAAATGGATGATTACGAAGAGTTTGATACGGAGGCTGAATTGTTGGAGGCCGAAGGGAAAGAAAACCGTAAAACAGAACCGGAATATCAGGAGGAAGAGGTCGCTGGTGATGATTTAGTAGTTACGATCGCTAAAGGTGACGACGATCCTATATGCGAAAAGACAGATGAGATAAATACCCCGGAATCAGAGGATGGGGAGGATGCTGGATTCACGGTGGAGGTTGCCGCCGGTAATGATGAAACCTACGATGCTTCGGCCTTGGGTACGTATGATCCCCGTTTGGATCTTTCCCGTTATGTATTTCCTACCTTGGACTTACTGAAAGCGTATGATAGTGGGAGCATGGAGATCAATCGGGACGAATTGGCAGAAAACCAACGCTTGATCAAGCAAGCCTTGGAAGATTTCAATATCAAGATCGCCTCGATCAAGGCAACAGTCGGACCTACGGTTACGCTTTATGAGATTGTACCCGAGGCGGGTGTCCGTATTTCTAAGATCAAGAACTTGGAGGATGATATCGCCTTGAGTTTATCCGCTTTGCAGATCCGTATTATCGCTCCGATGCCCGGAAAGGGAACGATCGGTATCGAGGTGCCGAATAAGAATCCTCAGACGGTATCGATGCAATCTGTTATCGCTTCACGCCGATTCGTTGAGGGTAAGTATGAGTTGCCTGTGGCGATGGGTAAGACGATTACGAACGAGGTGTTCATGTTCGATCTTTGTAAGACACCGCATCTATTGGTAGCCGGTGCTACGGGGCAAGGTAAGTCTGTCGGTCTAAATGCGATCATCACTTCCTTATTATATAAGAAGCATCCATCGGAGTTGAAATTCGTGATGGTAGACCCGAAAATGGTTGAGTTTAGTATCTATTCCAAGATAGAACGTCATTATCTGGCGAAACTTCCGAATGCGGAGAAGCCGATCGTTACGGAGCCAGCTGACGCTGTCGCTACATTGAACTCGTTGGTGATCGAGATGGAAGACCGGTACCGTTTACTGGTGAACGCGAATGTTCGTAATATAAAGGAATACAACGCTAAGTTTATCGAACGGCGGTTGAACCCGCAGAAGGGACATCGCTTCTTACCCTATATCGTGGCAGTGGTGGATGAGTTTGCCGACTTGATCGCAGTGGCCGGACGTGAGATCGAGTTGCCTATCTCTCGTATTGCGGCGAAGGCCCGTGCGGTAGGTATCCATATGATCTTGGCTACGCAACGCCCGGATACAAAGGTGATTACCGGTACGATCAAGAGTAACTTTCCGAGCCGTATTGCCTTTAAGGTTGCTTCTATGATCGATTCACGTACGATTCTGGATGCTCCGGGCGCTAACCGTTTGATCGGACGGGGCGATATGTTGATTGTCGTGGCGGGACAAGAGCCGGTTCGTGTGCAATGCGCTTTTGTAGATACGCCCGAGGTGGAGGATATCGTGGATTATATCGGTGAGCAGGCTGGCTTCCAAACCGCTTATCTGCTTCCGGACTATGTACCGGAAGGGGGGGAGGCATCGACTTCGGGAGCTGTCGATTTATCAGATCGAGACCCCTTATTTGATGAGGCGGCTCGCTTGATCGTGATTCAGCAACAAGGTTCTACTTCTTTGATCCAGCGTAAATTCGCTATCGGTTATAATCGTGCCGGACGTTTGATGGATCAATTGGAGGCTGCCGGTATTGTTGGCCCGTTTGAGGGAAGTAAGGCCCGTCAAGTATTGGTGCAAGATGAGTATTCGTTGGAGCAAGTATTAAATGCTTTGAAATAAATATGAGAAGAGAACATAAAATAAGAGTGTGGCGGTGTAGTGCGTTTGTCGGATTATTCTTGTGTTTCCTGTTGGGACTAGGATTGGGGGCACATGCCCAGAACGCGAATGATATCTTGAGGAAGGCGGCCGCTGCTTATGAGAATTCAAATGGGATAAGTGCTTCTTTTACGATGTTTACCCGTTCTGCCGGTCAGAATGCGGGAGAGAGTTTTGAGGGAACCATCCAGATGAAAGGTGATAAGTTTACATTAGTTACGCCGGAGGCGCTTACTTGGTTTAATGGTACGACGCAATGGACGTATGTGGAACGGAACGATGAGGTGAACGTGACGAATCCTACGGGAGAGGAGTTGCAATTTACAAATCCCGCTCTTTTATTAAATAGTTATAAGAAGGGATTCACGGCGGCTTATAAAGGCGAGAGTACGGCACCGAACGGAAAAGCCGCTTACGATGTGGAATTGACACCGAAGAAAAAAGGGGATATCGTGAAAGTGGAGTTGCAAATCGAGAAATATTCAAATTTCCCGGCTCGTATCACGGTTACTTCTAAAAACGGCGTTAGCAGTACGATCCAGATCAGCCAATTGAAAACAGGTATAAACCAACCAGATCGTTTTTTTGTTTTTAACGAAGGGGATTATCCGGACGTAGAGGTGATAGACCTTCGATAATAGAGAATTGAAAATTGATAATTAATACTTAGATACTATGAGCGATTCAGAGAATGAGAAAGTACGTTGCCTTATTATAGGCTCGGGTCCAGCAGGTTATACGGCAGCGATTTATGCTTCCCGTGCAAATTTATCTCCGGTGCTTTATGAAGGAATACAGCCGGGGGGACAATTAACGACAACTACGGAGGTGGAGAATTTCCCGGGATATCCGGACGGTATAACCGGTCCTGAGTTAATGGAAGATTTAAAAAAACAAGCCGTCCGTTTTGGTGCGGATATCCGTTTCGGTATCGCTACCGCCGCTGATTTGGGTGAGGCTCCTTATAAAATTACGATTGATGGCGAGAAAGTGATCGAGACGGAGACTTTGATTATCGCTACGGGTGCTTCCGCGAAGTATCTGGGTCTTCCGGATGAACATAAGTATGCGGGTATGGGTGTATCCGCTTGTGCTACTTGCGATGGTTTCTTCTATCGTAAAAAGACGGTAGCGGTAGTGGGTGGTGGAGATACGGCCTGTGAGGAAGCGATTTACTTGGCTGGTTTGGCGAAGCAGGTTTACTTGATCGTGCGTAAACCCTATTTGCGTGCTTCAAAAGTAATGCAAGAACGTGTCTTCAAAACTCCGAATATCACGGTACTTTTCGAGCATAATACCTTAGGTTTGTTTGGAGAGAATGGCGTGGAGGGTACTCATTTGGTAAAACGTATGGGAGAGCCGGATGAGGAGAAAGTGGATATCGCCATCGATGGTTTCTTCTTGGCGATTGGTCATAAACCCAATTCGGACATCTTCAAGCCATGGGTAGATACGGATGAGGTTGGTTATATCGTGACGGTTCCGGGAACTCCCCGCACGAAAGTTCCGGGTGTATTTGCCGCCGGAGATGTCGCTGATCCCCATTATCGTCAAGCTATTACCGCTGCGGGAAGTGGTTGTAAGGCAGCTATTGAGGCCGAACGTTATTTATCAGAGATCGGAAAATAATCCGTGGGAGGAGGGTGTGCCATATCATAAATTATGACACACTGTCCTCTTGCCTTGAAATACAAGTTTACCATGAATTTAAAATCTACTCTTCTTTTGCTACTTTGCCTGATGATGGCAGGAATGGTAGCGGCAAAGGATAATACGAAAGTGATAGCCCATCGGGGGTATTGGAAAACGGAGGGCTCTGCCCAGAACTCTATCCGCTCTTTGGAACGTGCTAGCGAAATTGGTGCCTATGGCTCGGAATTCGACGTGCATCTTACAGCAGACAATGTGTTGGTTGTCTACCACGATAATGATATCCAAGGAAAACATATCCAATCTTGTACATACGATGAATTGAAGGATCTACAATTGAGTAACGGCGAAAAGCTCCCTACTTTGGAACAATATTTGAAACGTGCGAAGAAATTGAAGAATATCCGGTTAATATTTGAATTGAAATCCCATGATACCCCGGAACGTAATCGAGATGCGGCAAGGTTATCTGTGCAAATGGTAAAGCGTATGAAATTAGCGAAACGTACGGATTACATATCTTTTAATATGGATGCTTGTAAAGAATTTATCCGTCTATGTCCGAAATCTGAGGTTTCTTATCTGAATGGAGAATTATCCCCGATGGAATTGAAAGAGCTTGGTTTTACAGGATTAGACTACCATTATAAAGTCTTGCAATCTCATCCGGATTGGGTGAAGGATTGTAAAGTCCTAGGCATGACTTCGAATGTCTGGACCGTAGATGACCCTAAATTAATGGAAGAGATGATCGATATGGGAGTCGATTTTATTACGACTGATTTACCGGAAGAGACTCAAAAAATACTACATTCGCGGGCTCAATAAGGCATTATAAAGATGAGAAAGTTTTGTCTGTTGCTTATCCTGTCGCTGGCTTTACCCGTTTTTTGTCTGTTACAAGCGGTGGAGCCTCCCAAAAAGGAAATTCGTGCGGTTTGGTTGACTACGGTTTATGGTCTGGATTGGCCTCATAAACCGGCTACTACCGAGGCGGGACGAAAAGCCCAGCAACAGGCATTGCTTGATATCTTGGACCGGCTTCAAGAAGCGAATTTTAATATGGTCTTCATTCAGGCTCGCTTAAGGGGAGACGTGATGTATCGTTCGGCTATCGAACCAGTCAGTAAGACATTCTCCGGTAAGTATGGAGAATTACCGGGATATGATCCGCTCGCTTTTGTCGTTGATGAATGCCATAAACGGGGAATGGAATGTCATGCGTGGTTCGTGACTTTCCCGTTGGGAACGGAAAAAAGCGTGAAGGAGCAAGGAAAGCTTTCCGTGGTTAAAAAGAAACCAAAACTCTGCAAACGGCATAATGGAGAGTGGTATTTGGACCCCGGTGTACCGGAGACCGCTGATTATATCTTATCCTTAGTCAAGGAGATCGTGAATGGCTACGATATAGATGGCATCCATTTTGATTATATCCGCTATCCGGAAGAGGCGAAAAAATTCCCGGATAAAGCGCTGTATAATAAATCCGGTAAGAAAAAGTCTCTGGCAGACTGGCGTAGGGAGAATATCAACCGGATGGTTTATCGTATTTACGATTGGGTAAAGCAAACGAAACCTTGGGTACAGGTTAGTAGTTCGCCACTCGGGAAATATAATCGTATTGAACGGGTACCTAACGCAGGTTGGACCGCTTACGAAAGTGTCTTCCAAGACCCTAAGATGTGGATGCAACAAGGTAAACAAGATATGATTGTTCCGATGATGTATTACCTGCATAAGAATTTCTTTCCTTTCGTGGATAATTGGGTGGATAATTGTAACGGGCGTTTGGTCGTACCCGGCTTGGGAGCTTATCGAATGGACAAGAGCGAGGCGGACTGGGCCGTGAATGATATAACGGACCAGATCGATTATAGTCGTTATTACGGAGGAGCCGGCTGTGCGTTCTTTCGTTGTGGAAATGTCCTGTATAATGATAAAGGACTTTATAAAGAGTTGAGAGACAATTACTATAAATATCCGGCCCAATTGCCTCCATTGACTTGGCTGAATGATTCGGTACCTGCCGCACCGGAGGGGATCAAAGTGGAACGTTTGGACGATGAGTTGCACTTAACTTGGCAGAAACCTGTGTCGGAAAAGCAGGATTTAACTTATACCGTTTATTATTCATTGACGGATTCGATCGACACAGCTTCGGCAAAATCCATATTAGCTACGAATATTTATGGCAACGAGCTTTTTCTTCCTATCGATGTAGAGTCTGAACGTGGGTATACATTTTCTGTAACGGCTTCCACCCGTTACCGGATAGAGAGTGAACCTTCTCCGGATACCTATTATTACCTGTCTAAATTTATCAAGTAAAGGGAGTATTTTGATTTCGAGTTTTTTTGCTTATTTTTGCGGCATATGAGACGATTTGCCACATCCTTGTTTCTTGTAATTCTTGCTTCCTTAATCTTTTATGGGGGAGCGGGGGTTAATTTCGTATCTTATTGTTGTGGCGTTTGCGAGAAAGAGGGAGTGGAGGCTTTATTGGAAGCTAAGTGCTGTGAGATTCATGGACATGATCATAGTCGTGATAAGCTTGCGAATAATACGGTGGAGTGTTGTGGCATGAATGGCTGTGGCATTGAACGGGTTGATTTTGATTGGAATTCTGTAAATATACAAGTACCGGATCTGCAACCAGTCGTACATGATTTGCTCTTCTCCTCTATTTTCGAGAGTTTACAAATCGCTTCCTTATTTGCTGATTCTTATGAGATTAGGGTGACAGGTCCTCCCGTAGCCTGTCCTCGTGTGTACCTTTCTTTATTGACTACGCTTTTGATTTGATTGTATTCGTGAGGGTGGAAGCTGCTCGCTGAATACCCTTTGGTTTTAAGGTAGGGAATGCTCTATCCCTGCGGAAACTGTATTTAACGATTCAATCAAATAACAACTATCATGTTAAGACAATTATATCTGATATTTTTACTGTTCTGTTTGACTTTTACTTTGACTTGGGCCGAGGATTCCGGCAAGAAAGTGAAAGGACGTGTATGTGATGAAAACAAACAACCTATTATCGGGGCAAATGTATATTGGGAAGGAACCCAAAATGGAACCACGTCCGATGTGGATGGAAATTTCGAGTTAGAACGAAAAGGTGACTCCAAGAATCTGGTGGTTAGCTATATCGGTTATATGACTGAGGTCACCCCTGTGGATGAGAAGGACGATGCTATGCAGATTATCTTAAAAGGTGAGATCGCCTTGGATGAGGTCGTGGTTAGTGAGCGCAAGATGGGAACCATCGCTTCCCGTACGAGCGTATTGCAAACTCAGAAAATTACGTACGATGAGATTTGCCGTGCGGCCTGCTGTAATCTGGCGGAGAGCTTTGAGACAAATCCGTCTGTCGATGTATCGTACTCGGATGCGGCTACAGGTGCCCGGCAAATTAAGCTGTTGGGATTGGCGGGAACCTACGTACAAATGTTGACCGAGAATTACCCGAATTTCCGGGGGGCCGCTTCCTTATATGGCTTGGATTATGTTCCGGGAGCTTGGATGGAAAGTATTCAGGTGTCTAAAGGAACCTCTTCGGTTAAGAATGGGTATGAGGCGTTGGCCGGACAAATCAACGTGGAATTCAAGAAGCCCCCTACGGCGGATATTTTCTCTGCTAATGTGTTCGCTAGTGATGCCGGGCGTTATGAAGGGAATGCGGATGCTTCTTGGCATATCAACGACAAGCTCTCTACCGGTTTATTGGTACACTACTCGAATGATAAAATGCAACATGACGGTAATGACGATGGTTTTCTCGATACGCCGCTAAGGGAACAGGTGAACGTAATGAATCGTTGGTATCATAAATTGGATAAATACGTGGCTCAATACGGAGTTCGCTATCTGCATGAGAGCCGTACCGGTGGGCAGGATACGAAACACCATGATTTCACCGACCCGTATCGGATTCATTTAAATACGAACCGGGCCGAATTATTTACGAAGCAGGCCTATATTATCGATAAGGAAAAGGTAGAGAGCGTGGCATTGATACTTTCCGGTTCTTATCATGAGCAAAAATCAAGATATGACCGTACGCCCTATAATGTATATCAGAATAATGTATATGCCAGTTTGCTGTATGAAAAGGAGTTTACGCCGATGCATAGCTTGAGTACCGGATTAAGTATGAACTATGATGGTTTCGACGAGAATCTGGTTCAATATGCGGGAGGAGAGTCGGTCCGTCATGCCTATGACCGTACGGAAGTCGTGCCGGGAGCTTATGCCCAATATACGTTCAATCTGAATGATAAACTGATCTTATTGGCGGGTGTACGTGCGGATTATAGTACGTTGTATGATTTCTTTGTAACCCCTCGTGTACATATTAAATATAATCCTTTTGACTGGTTCCATATCCGGGCTTCGGCAGGTAAAGGATTTCGGACAGCGAATGTGCTGGCAGAGAACAACTTTTTGTTATCCAGTAGTCGAAAAATGTATATCGCCGACAATCTGGATCAAGAAGAAGCGTGGAATACCGGTCTGAATCTGTCATTTTATATACCTTTGTTCGGGAAGGAACTGAGCTTGAGCGGGGAATGGTATTATACCGATTTCTTGAAGCAAATCGTGGTGGATATGGATAGTGATCCTCATGCGGTTCGTTTCTACAATCTGGATGGGCGTTCCTATTCGAATAGCTTCCAAGTGGAGGCTTCCTATCCTTTTTTCCGGGGATTTACGTTAACGGCCGCTTATCGTTATACAGATGCGAAGACCGATTACCGGAATGAGGAGGGGGTGGCGCATCGATTGAAAAAGCCGTTGGTTAGTGATTATAAAGGTTTATTGACCGCTTCTTATCAAACCCCGTTGAAAAAATGGCAGTTTGATTTGACCAGCCAGTTTAATGGAGGTGGCCGTATGCCGACACCGGATGCATCTAATCCGTTATGGGAGCCGAATTTTAAGGCTTATACGGTAGTGAATGCGCAGATTACGAAATATTTCCGTCAATGGTCTATTTACGTGGGAGCGGAGAACCTGTTTAATTACAAACAACCGAATCCGATTATCGATGCCAGCAATCCCAGAGGGGATAACTTCGATGGATCTATGGTGTGGGGACCGGTGCATGGACGGAAAATTTATGCGGGTATCCGCTTTAATATAAGCAGGGATTGACACGTATATACGTATAAGCCCGCACGTATATACGTGTAGGCCTATGCGTATACTGGTGTGGCCCTACGCCTATATACGTGTAGCCCGATGCCTATAGTGGTGCTTTTCTTTTGGTAGATATGAATGGATAATTAGAATTGTTAATATTAAAAATGATTGATTATGAAACGATTAATTATGTTGCTGTTTTGTGCTGTATGTACGGTATCGATGACATTCGCCCAAGACGCGAAAAAGAAGAAGGACTCTGTGACATTCTTTATCGAAGCGATGGATTGTGATCACTGTATCAAGAAGATCGAGAAAAATATCGCTTTCGAGAAAGGAGTGACCGACTTGAAATGTGATCTGAGTACCCGTACGGCCATTGTGACTTACAAGACGGATAAGACTTCGAAGACCCGCTTGGCCGCGGCATTCAAAAAGATCGGTATGGAAGCGGTTCCGGTAGATAATGGCGCCGGTTGTCCGGTACCTCCGGCGAAAAAAAGTGAGCATACTCACGCTCATTAACATGGAAATTCATAAGAACATCTTATCTTTGCAGATGTTCCGTGAGGGCGGGCCGGAGTGTCCGCCCTGTTTATGAAATAATTTTTCTACGGAATGCAGCGTTTGTTTAATTATTTACATCCTAATATTGTACAGTCTCCAGAAGGGAGACGTTCAAGGCACGACTGAATGAATGAGCTACAACTGATAGAGGGTTGTCGGAAGGGGGAGAGACGAGCTCAAAAAGAGCTTTATGATGCATATTCCCGAAAAATGATGGGAGTTTGCCTTCGTTATGTGAACGACAGGGAAACGGCTCGTGATTTGTTGCAGGATGGCTTCGTGAAAATCTTTACCAGTATGGATTCCTATACAGGGAGTGGTTCATTTGAGGGGTGGATGCGGAAGATCTTTGTTAATTGTGCGTTGGAATATCTGCGAAAGTCGGATGTGTTGCGTGAAGCGACCGATCTTGACAATACGGCGGAACTGATTCAACCCGATAGTTCGGCTATCTCGGACATGTCGGCGGCTGAGTTGATGAATCTAGTGAAGGAGTTGCCGGTTGGCTTCCGTACCGTATTCAATATGTTCGCGATAGAGGGATATTCTCATAAGGAGATCAGTGAGATGTTGAACATAACAGAGAGTACTTCCCGTTCACAATATACCCGTGCCAAGCAGTTATTACAACGTAGAATTAACGCATTGTATTGAGATAAGATGAGTAAAAAGGAAAGAGATATATGGGATGATGCGATCCGGTCGAAGCTAGAGGATTTCGAGATGGATACGCTACCCGGCGACTGGGAGGCTATAGCCGATCGATTGCCCGGAAAGGCTCCGGTTCCTTTGCGTCGTACGCTTCGCTACTGGGTTGCCGCCGCCGTGATCTCCTTATTGGTCGTATCGGGTGGTATCTATTTATATGACAGGGAGATGGAAGATCTACCTATAGCCCAAGAAATACAGTCTTCACAAGAGTCGACATCCGTGGATACCCCGGTTGTTCCGATAGAGAAAACGATGGAGCAAGCGCCCGTATTAGCGACTATTCCTGCTGCTGCGGTCGTGAAGGCAAAAGCGGCATCTGGAGCGGTTAAAGTGGGAGCTAAGGCTAGGATGGCAGCGTTCCGGCAAAATGTAGAGAGTGCAGAGGATCGGCCTATTTCTGAGTCGGAGGTAATGTCTGCTGATAGATCGGCGAATGAGAAAAATACCGTTGAACCGGAGGTTGAAAGGAATAATGATGAGATAGTTGTTCTCAAGAATGATGTACTTGTCGCGGATGCTACTCCTGTTACTAAAAAGAAGCCAGAGAAGACCGCGTCTCGGAAATGGGGGTTCGGTATGGGAGGTGGAGGTCTTTCCATGGGCGCTGATAATCTGGTCCCTCAGTATGTGACGAATAGCAGTGTGCTTAAGAGCGAGAATCTGATGAGCTTAAATTCGTTCGATGCGGAGAAGAAAGATCCTGCTAAGACGGATATTCATCATAAGACGCCTATTGGGGTGGGTATCTCAATTAGTCGTTATTTGAATAATCGTTTTTCTTTGCAGACTGGATTAACTTATTCTTACTTAAGATCGGAGTGGAGTACGAATAATACGTACCATATAGAGAATGATCAGCGATTGCATTTTATAGGAATTCCATTATCATTGACTTATAAGATCGCGGAATGGAATCGTTTTATGTTTTACGCCTCAGCCGGAGGTATGGCGGAAATGAATGTCGCTGGCAAACGTAGAATGAAATTATTCTCGGATGAGGTAGAGATCGCAAAGCAAAGTGAACATATTCGAATGAAAGAATGGCTATGGTCTGTAAATGCCCGTGCCGGCGTAAGTTATCCGATTATCCGTTTCGTAAGCGCTTTCGCAGAGGTGGGAGCCAGCTATTATTTTGATAATGGTAGCGAGATCGAAACCATCCATTCGGAGAAGCCGTTTAACATGAGCCTTCAGTTCGGATTTCGTTTTGGTTTTTAATACTCGATAGATTAACAGTGTAAATACAAATACTTAAAAATAGAAAAATTGAATTATGAAAGCATTTAAATTAATTGGAGCAGCGGTGGCTGCGTCATTATTGTTGTTGACCTCTTGTCTTGGAGAATCGAATAATACGGTGACTCGTGCCGGCTTTGGTGTCGCAGGTCTTTCTGAAAAGACATATAAAACGGTACTGAATACAAATATGGGAGCATTATACTCTCCGTCTTTATCGGCACAAGTAGTTGACGGAGCTTGTTACTTGATCAACTATGAATTAGACCTAAATTCTCCGGAGAATGCGAATGCGGCGACAAATGGTTATTTAACAGCGACAATCTCTGTGGCAGATGAGATAACAAAAGGACAGCCAGTCTTTTATAATGTGCCAGATTCGGCCAGCTTACTTCAGAATGAGATACCTGTAAAAAACCTATTTAGCAATGGCGACTATGGGGTGTATGTAGACGGTTATTTATTCTTCTTTATAACAATGGATATGTTTAAGGATCAGAAAAATTCTTATACTTTATATTGGGATCGTTCAAAGGAGCCTACTATGGTGGATAATGTCCCGACATATGACTTGTTCTTGCGTGTCGCTAAAGTAGCGGACGGAACAGGTTCTGCGGCATCATCTATAGGAGAAGTCCGTGCGTTTAATGTTAAGTCTGTATTGGAGTCTGTGAATAGCGCTGAGGCTAATAAAGATTCAAAGTCTTTTAATCTTAAGGTCAATTATCTAAATACGATTAATGAAAAAGATAGTACGGATTTGAAATGGGCTTCTTATACCGTTCTATTCCAAGTCGTGAAAAACTCATAAAGAAATTAGTATAGAAGTTGAGGGCGTACCGATAAGAAGATTATCGATACGCCCTATTTTTTTGCCGTTTTTTTTATGTATATGGGTAAAGATCGTATCTTTGCGTACTTTAAGAGGAGTATTGTGAAATGAGATACAAGAATTTAATAGGTTTTGTCTGGGTGGCGGTTTTCATGAGTCTGTTTACTTCTTGCCTAAAAGACATAAATAACGTCTATAATCCGGGAACGACCGCCGCTGTGGTTCGTCAACATGGAGATAGTGCGTTGATGATGGCTAATACCCGGTTCGGTTGGATCTATTCGACGAAGCTGAGCTCATGCTCAGAGGGTAAATGCTTGTTAGTGAGCTTTGATTATGATCCTAGCTTACCGGAAAATACGAATGCGGAACAAAAAGGGTATTATACGGTGACGATACAAGGGGAAACCGCTGTTAACCAGCAAAACGCTGAGAGCCCTCTTACGGATACGCATAAATTATTGACTAATGAGCAACCGGTACTTGCGGTCAACCCCAATGATTCTGTTTTATACATCAAATTAGAAGACTATTTATTTCTGCCCTCTGCTTGTTGGACGACAAAAGATCGGACTTTAAATTGGCAATTGACTTACGATCCGGCTCAGGAAGCTGTTGTGGAAAATCGGAAATCAATTTATTCCTTATATTTACGGGCTGCCGCTACGACCGGAAAGCCGGAGGATAAGGCAGAGGAGGCTATCGCGGTTATCAATGCCTTTAATCTGGCGAATTTTATCAAGGATATGCGAGAACAAGGTGGACGCGACGCGGATATGTATGTTCGGATTCATTATATCGATCAAATTAATCCGAAAGATAGTACCCAGTTTACATGGGGAGTAACGGATCCTTTACTTATAAACTAAAGAAGATGAGAAAGCGAATTTTATACGGCTTATTTTTATCCTTGTTTTTCTTAATGACCTCTTGTATGGGGGATGGAAGTAACTCCATCAATTATCATCGGGTAGGAGTGATACGTGAGAATCCTATGCGATGTATCTATACGGCGGATGATCAAGGGAATATATTTATCGTCTCTTCCTCTGAGTTTGAGAATCGGACGGATTTGAAAGATGGCGATTGCTGTGTGGTTGATTTCAAGACGAATTTTAGCGAGGAATTGGGCAATGGTGTTTACAACGCTGAGATTTATAAGTATGATTCGGTCGCTGTATGGCCTTTGCATGAGACATTGACTGATACTACGGTTGTATTGGACAAGGAGCGTCTGGTTACGCTGGACTTTAAGAAAAGTATTTATTTGGAAGGACGTTTCTTCTTGCAAACCCAACATGTAAATCATCAGGTAGACCAAAAGGATATTTTCAATTTATCCTATAACCCTGATCAGGAGGTGGAAGAAGACAGCACCGGACAACGGGTCTATAACCTATACCTTCGGGTAACCCAAGAGGGGGGTACCGGCGATTCCACTAAATGGATCAATACGACCGCTTTTACAATCGATAAGTTTTTGGACCAAGCCAAAGCGATAGAGAGTAGTGAGGGGCAAAATGTGATAAATTTTAAAATAAATTATGCCGAACGCTATAATGCGGATACAACCGCATGTGTTTGGGGGGCTACCGACGTATTTACGTTGCGTTTTACGAATTAAATATATACTTTTGCTATTTAAAAGTAAACAGAGATGTATAAGGAGATATTTAGGTGGGTAATCGCTATCATCTCACAGCCAGCGAAGGCGTGGGTCTTGTTAGCGAAAAAAGGAGAGAAGCAGGAGGAGTTCTTATCCCGATTCGTGTATCCTTTGATCGGCTTCGTTACTGTTGCGGCTTTTCTGGGCGTATTGTTTACGCGGAAGGAGTTTGATTTAGAGCTGGCCTTGAAGTCGTCTATCCGGACATTGGTGTCCTCGTTCGGTGGTTTTTACCTCGGGGCTTATCTGATGAACGAGATATGGCAAGGTATATTTAAACGGGAGAAGGATTTGAAACTGTGGTTGCGCTTCGTCGGGTATTCCTCGTCGTTGATGTTCGCTTTGAATATCGCATTGATGTTGCTTCCCGAGTTTTTCTTCTTGCGGATATTTATCCTTTATACATTCTATATTGTTTGGGAAGGCGCTGGTCCGTATATGGGAGTCGAGGAGAAGATCCGTCTGAAGTTCGTAGGATTTACAACCGCCATTATATTACTGACTCCGGCAGTTATCGAGATTTTGTTATCGATGCTGATGCCCGGTTTGAGTTTTTGACAGAATAACACAAGATGAAAGAGAAGATTAGTAATAACATACAGATAAAGAATAAGCGGGCGACGTTCGACTACGAGTTGCTCGACACTTTTACGGCCGGGATCGTACTGACCGGAACGGAGATTAAATCGATCCGTTTAGGGAAGGCGAGTTTGGTAGATACGTTTTGTATCGTGGAAAAAGGGGAACTGTGGGTGAAGAATATGTACATCGCCGAATATTTTTACGGTACGTACAATAATCACAACGCACGGCGGGACCGGAAATTACTTCTTACCAAAAAGGAATTACGAAAGATCGAGGGTGCGGTTCGTGCTAGTGGTTTTACGATCGTTCCCACTCGTTTGTTTATCAATGAGAAAGGATTGGCGAAAGTAGTCGTCGCGATCGCACGAGGTAAAAAGGAATATGATAAGCGAGACTCCATCCGGGAACGTGACGACCGACGGGAGATGGATCGGGCTTTCAAACGATAAGTCGAGATGGAAACAGGGCAAGGCGTGATCGGTAGGGTTTGGGGATGTATCCTGAAAGCTCTGCCTAAAGCAGGCAAGACGTGTTTATGGCTGCTAAAGATTATTTTGCCTATTTCTTTATTGGTCCGTATATTGCAATATTCCGGAATATTAGGTCAGATCTCGGATTGGTTAGTGCCCGTGTTCTCGTTGGTGGGTCTGCCGGGGGAGACAGCCATTGTTTTTATAACCAGTATATTCTCCCCATTATATGCTCCGATCGCTTTGATCACCTCGATGTCTTTAGGAGTCCGTGAAGCTACGATATTGGCATTGATGTGCCTTACTTCCCATAATCTAATGGTAGAATCCTCCGTACAGGCAAAGACCGGGTCTTCTTTCTGGGAGATGACGCTGCTCCGTTTGATCATGAGTTTCGTGATCGCCTTTTCTTTGAATTGGGTAATGCCCCATGAAGGATGGGGACAGGTCGGGATCGCTCAAAGTGCGGCTGTATGCGATAATTGGTTGGAAGTATTCGTACTTTGGTTTACCAGCTCGATGAAGGTGGTGATTTCTATTTTGATAATTGTTACGGCTTTAATGATCCTTCATTATATATTGGAAGAGTTTAATCTAATGAAAGGATTGTCCTCGGTCTTTTCTCCGCTGATGCGATTATTTGGCTTGCCTCAAGATGCCGCTTTTTTGTGGTTGGTAGGTAATGTGGTCGGACTGGCTTATGGCGGGGCTATTATGGTAGAGCAAATGGAGCAGAGGAAGTTGTCTTACGGTGACGGCAACTTGCTGAACCATCATTTGGCCGTGTGCCATTCCCTGTTGGAAGATACGATCATCTTTGCCGCGATAGGGGTACCCGTTCTTTGGGTGGTGCCTACCCGTCTGTTTTTCGCCATCGCTGTGGTATGGATCCTCCGGGGATATAGTTATATGTACGCAAGAAAGGTAAAACATATTTATGAATAAGGAACGATTTCTGCGACTCTTGAATGAGCGCATTTTGATCTTGGATGGTGGTATGGGTACCATGATCCAAAGTTTCAAACTAAACGAACAAGATTACCGAGGCGAACGTTTCGCCGATTTTCCGGGACAGTTGAAGGGGAACAATGATTTATTGTGTATCACCCGCCCGGATGTAATCCAGTCTATTCATCGTCAGTATTTGGATGCGGGAGCGGATATCTTCGCTACGAATACGTTTAACGCGAACGCTATTTCCATGGCAGATTATGCGATGGAGGCCTATGTACGTGAGATAAATCTGGCCGCCGGACGATTGTCGAGGGAAGTGGCGGATACCTATATGGCAGAGCATCCGGATCGTACGATCTTCGTGGCCGGATCGATCGGTCCTACTAATAAGACAGCTTCTATGAGTCCAGATGTAAGTGATCCCGCTTATCGTGCCGTAACTTATAAAGATTTGTATAATGCCTACAAGGAGCAAGTCGAGGGACTTGTTGACGGCGGGGTGGATATCATCCTTTTCGAGACTACTTTCGATACGTTGAACGTAAAAGCGGGATTGGAAGCGGCTGAGGTCGTGTTGAAAGAGAAAGAAAAAGACCTGCCGATTATGTTGTCTTTGACTTTGTCCGCACAAGGTGGACGAACATTTTCCGGACAGACTTTATTGGCCTTCTTAGCTTCCATACAGCATACACATATTGTTTCGGTTGGCTTAAACTGCTCTTTCGGAGCGGCGGATATGAAGCCCTATTTACAAGAGTTGGCGAAGTATGCCCCCTATTATATCAGCGCTTATCCGAACGCCGGATTGCCGAATAGTTTTGGTACCTATGACGAGACGCCGGATAAAATGGCCCAACATGTGAAGCCTTTTGTGGAAGAGGGATTGGTGAACATTATCGGAGGCTGTTGCGGAACGACTCCAGCGCATATCTCCCGGTATCCGGAGTTGGTGAAAGGAGCTAAACCGCATATCCCGGCTCCGAAACCGGATTGCCTGTGGCTGTCGGGCTTGGAACTGCTGGAGGTGAAACCGGAGAATAATTTCGTGAACGTGGGAGAGCGTTGTAATGTGGCCGGTTCTCGGAAATTCTTACGCTTGATAAAAGAAGGCAGTTATGAGGAAGCGTTGACGATCGCTCGTAAGCAAGTGGAGGATGGCGCCCAAGTGATCGATATCAATATGGACGATGGTATGTTGGATGCCGTGAAAGAAATGAAGACATTCTTAAACTTGATCGCCTCCGAACCGGATATTGCCCGTGTACCCGTCATGATCGATTCTTCTAAATGGGAAGTGATCGAGGAAGGCTTGATGTGCGTGCAAGGAAAGAGCATCGTGAATTCCATCTCCTTGAAAGAAGGAGAGGAGGTCTTCCTTAAACATGCCGCCCGTATTAAGCAACTGGGTGCGGCTGCGGTCGTGATGGCTTTCGACGAGAAGGGGCAGGCGGATACCTATGAAAGAAAGATTGAGATTTGTGAACGGGCCTATCGCCTATTGATCGAGAAGATCGATTTCAATCCCCAAGATATTATTTTTGACCCGAACGTATTGGCGATCGCTACCGGTATGGAGGAACATAATGGCTATGGTCTGGCGTTTATCCGTGCCGTTGAATGGATCAAGAAGAACTTGCCGGGTGCGAAGGTGAGTGGTGGTGTAAGTAATTTATCTTTCTCTTTCCGGGGGAACAATCATGTACGCGAGGCTATGCATTCCGTATTTCTATATCATGCGATCGGGAAGGGGATGGATATGGGTATCGTGAATCCGTCTACCTCCGTACTTTATGAGGATATAGAGCCGGAGTTCCGTACCTTGTTGGAAGACGTGATCTTGGCACGCCGTCCGGAAGCTGCCGAGGAATTAATTACTTATGCTCAAAATTTACATGTTCAAGCTTCCGGAGAAACTCCGGAGAAGCATGAGGCTTGGCGTGAGCTTTCATTGAAGGAGCGTTTGGAACATGCCTTAATCAAAGGGATCGGAGACTATTTGGAGGACGATTTACAAGAAGCCTTGCGGATTTATCCGCATGCCGTGGATATAATTGACGGTCCGTTAATGAGCGGAATGAATAAGGTCGGCGAGTTATTCGGTGCCGGAAAGATGTTTCTCCCTCAAGTCGTGAAGACCGCACGTACGATGAAAAAGGCCGTGGCTATTTTACAACCGGCCATTGAATCTGAAAAGAAAGCTTCCGGCTCCGCGAAGGCCGGTAAAGTGATTTTCGCTACGGTAAAAGGGGATGTACATGATATAGGTAAGAATATCGTCTCTATCGTATTGTCTTGTAATAACTACGAGGTGATTGATTTAGGGGTAATGGTTCCCGCAGATGTGATCATAAAGAAAGCGATCGAGGAGAAACCGGATCTGGTTTGCTTATCCGGCTTGATAACCCCTTCTTTAGAAGAGATGGCGCATGTCGCAGACGAGATGCAGAAAGCGGGACTTACGATTCCTATGATGGTGGGTGGCGCTACGACCTCCAAATTGCATACGGCGGTGAAGATCGCTCCGCATTATGATTATCCGGTGATTCATGTGCTGGATGCCTCACAGAATCCGTTGATCGCCGCCAAACTATTGAATCCAGATACCCGTGACGCTTATATCAGGGAGTTGGAACAAGAACAAGAAGCCTTGCGTGCCTCTTTAGGGCAGAAGAAAGAGACCTTGGCTTCTCTTTCAGAGGCTCGTAAGCATCCGATAGAAATAGATTGGACCGGGTATACACCGGTTGTTCCGGCCCGGATGGGGGTACATGTTATCCCTTATATCCCCTTGGAAGAAGTGATTCCTTATATCCACTGGACCTTCTTTTTTAGCGCATGGAAATTGAATGGCCGTTTCTCGGAAATCTCCCAGATACATGGTTGCGATTCTTGTCGTGCCTCTTGGTTGGCCGGATTCCCGGAAAAAGATCGTGCGAAGGCTACCGAGGCGATGCAATTATACAAGGATGCTGTTAGGTTATTGGATCGGCTGGTCAATATGAAGGTTGAATATTGTAAAGCGATTTACGGATTTTTCTCAGCGAATAGTGAAGGGGATACGATCCGAATGGGTGATATAGCGCTGCCTTTATTACGTCAGCAAGTAAAAAAAGAGGAAAATATTTATAAATGTCTTTCCGATTATGTAATACCGGTTTCCGAGGAGCGAACTGATTATGTAGGGGCGTTTGTCGTTACCGCTGGAGCTGGCGCTGATTGTTTGAAGGATAAATTTGAGGAAGAAGGCGATACCTATAATTCAATGTTGCTGCAAACCTTGACCGATCGCCTAGCGGAAGCTACAGCCGAATATCTTCATGAGAAAGTACGTAAAGAATATTGGGGATATGCTAAAGACGAATCCTTGTCTATCCCGGATCTTTACAAGGTGAAATACCAAGGAATCCGTCCGGCTATCGGTTACCCTTCTCTACCGGATCAATTATTGAATTTCACATTGGATGGATTGCTCGATATGTCGCGAATTGGTGTTTCGTTAACCGAGAATGGTGCCATGTATCCTACGGCTTCGGTCAGTGGAATTTATATTGCTCATCCCTCTTCTCAATATTTCATGATCGGTTCTATCGATGAGGAGCAATTGAAAGATTATGCGAGCCGCCGGAATTTAACGGAGGAGCAAGTCCGAAAGTTATTGAGTAGGAATATAGGATAATTTAGTAGCATCACTGCAACCCGGGTTGCAGTGATGCTGCAATGCCTGTGCAGTAATACTGCAACACCTATTGCAGTAACACTGCATAGGCATTGCAGTAAAAAATCGATCAATACGATCTATCTGCCATAGTAATGCTTGGCGGAAGGAACCATGATAATGTTCAACTCCGGATCAGCCATGTCTGGATCGATCGGGAACATCGGTCTCACGATATTCTTATAGGGAAGCTTCTTGAAGTCCTGATCCACACCTCCTCTTGTAAAAGCCATTACCCAATCCGCTTGTATATTGTACCATTGGGTTACAAGGTAACCTTGTTTAACCATTACGATATCCATTTCCTTCGGGTCAATTCCTGAACCCTCTAGGTTTGGAGTGGGAGACGATGTGCCTACTACCACATAAACGCTTCCGGTCTTTACGATAGCGATATCTCTTTTCCGTCTCCATGATTCCGCGTTCTTGTCTTCTTCCGGGCTGACATAAACCACGGTACCCGACAATTTCACGGGACCTTCGTAGGAATTATCGACCATGGCACCTACCATGCCTTCTACGTGTCCGCCTACGCCGACCTTACGTGCCTGCTTAACCACTTCTTCTCCCGGGATGGAGCAATAAAGAACGCTCTTTCCCTTATCAGTCTGGAATTCCGGACGCTTCAAGAGTCTCGCCAAAGTCCAAGTGACCTCGCCTGAGCCGCCTCCGCCGGGATTATCTCCCATATCACTGATAAAGAAAGGCTTCTTTTTGCTTGCTATTGCCAAATCGATACATTTCTCGAGCGAATATCCCGGAGCTTCCAGCGAGAACTGCTTACGGACATCCCAGAATTTCTGGGCGAGTTTCTTCGCCCCGGCTTTTACCTGTTCCTCATCGTCACCGTAAACCATCACGGTTCCTTGGTTCCGTGGGTTGTCTCCCCAAACATAACCGATCCAGATCCCTGCGTCTATCACTCCGGGCATGGCTTCAACCTCGGGAACCAATGCGTACAGCGATTTCGCAGGCTCGACACGGGTACTCGACCATTCGCCGGAAACTAGGACAGGAACAGCAACCCATGCCTTGTATGCCGGACGCCCTTTCCCTGATTCAAGACGTTCCAACAAATTGACGACCCCTCGCCGATGCGATTCGCGAGAATCCGCATGCGGTGCTTGACGATAAGTCGTAATCAAATCGGAGTTGAGAGCTACCAACCAAGACGTATTTCCGTGAAGGTCCATCGTGGTGGTAGTCAAGACATCGTTTCCGATCAAGCTACGCACCTTCTCCATGAATTCGCCCTCGGGATCGGCTACGCCTTCCACGCTACAAGCTCCGTGGTTATAAAACCAGAAGGCGTCATATGGCATATTGGCCTTGATCATCTCCAATGTTTTTTCCACAAACGCGTCGTACGATTCTTTTGTCACGGGGCCTCTTCCACCGCCATAGCCAATCTGCGTGGGAAGCCAAGTGGCCGCCTGTCCCATTGCGGAGTCTGGGCTGAGATAGTCTGGCATTCTTACGGGGTGTCCTACGAGCGGCTGCCTATTCGGGACGAACACGCTGTTTTCTATCTGTATACCGGCAATACCGATACGAGGTTTTTTCTTCTGTCCAAAGGCCTCTCCAACGAACGATACGGCCAAGAGACAGATTCCGAGCAATACTAAATTCCTTTTCATGCTATTATGATTTTTGCGAATTGTTATTTCCTTATTAATTAGTTATTAAACCGTCACTAATATCAATCTCGGTTTGAGGTATAGGCAATACTTCCGCACCGGCGCTGAAAGGAGTCTTAGCTCCAAATTCCGCCTTCTTGGTTCCGTTAAAGACTTTCTCGCCCCATCCTACACGTACCACGTCAAAGAACCGGAAACCTTCCATTCCGAACTCCAGATGACGCTCATTCATGATGTCTTCAAACAATTGGCTTCCTGTATGGTTCTTAGGAGCCAAGTTGACATGACTTCTTACCTCATTCAGATACTTTTGCGCATTAGCGATATCGCCGCTGAAATAACAAGCCTCGGCATAGTTCAAATATACCTCCGCAAGGCGGATAAGCCTGAGGTTCGTGGGTTGATTATTTCCCCTATTCTCCTCTCTTTGCCCGGGCGCGAGATATAGTTTGCGATTGTACCAACCGGTTCGGTCGTCCGTAACGGGTGCCACATCGCCTTTGGCTGCGGTCTCGATCTCTATGGCCTCTTCCGTGGAAAGGAGAGTGGTCTTCTTTCGTATGACATCCCCCTCAGCATCATAAGCGTCCGCCAAGGCCTGTGTAGGTTGCGCACAACCGAAGCCGATCGTCATGTTTCGGGGCATAGACATCAGCACGTGACGGTTACCGTTATTTACATTATACGAACTTTGGGTGGAAGAGACATACATATTCACTTCTAGAATAGAAGAGGAGCAGTGCTCGCCGTCCAGTGAGAACTGCCAAGCGTAATCCTCCGGAGCGACCAAGCTATACTCACCCCCGCACTCATTCTGGAATTTCTCGAATGCCTTTTTTACCTCATCGTATTTTTTCTCATACAGATAAATACGTGTTTGCATGGCGATGGCCGCGCCTTTGGTAATCCTTCCCGCATAGCTTGACTCGTAGTTAGCCACCTCACTTTTCTTAGGTAATACGCTAACCGCATCGTTTAGGTCTTGCTCGATAACCGAGTATATCTCTTCGACAGACGCACGTCCGAGTCTCTCATGATCGAGATCCAAGACTCCCGTATAGCAAGGAACACCACCAAAGGTTTTCACAAGCTCGAAATAAGTATAGGCGCGAATAAACTTGGCCTCACCGATCATCTGTTCCCTGTTATATTTCGAGAATAGGGCATCGTCTGCCATTTCCATATCCCGTATAAACAAATTGGCCTTATTAATACATTGGTAAGAATACCGATATTTGTTCAAGATCTCGGTATGATCCGCTTGATACTGATAATTCTCCAGCAACGTGAAGGTTTGTGCGTCGTTCGAAGAACCGCTGTAGGTCGCGTCATTCGACAACACGTCGCCGAAACATTGCATTGACCATGTGTAACGGAAGTCCTTCATGACGGAATAGACAGCGGTCAGACGCAAGAAAGCTTGTCTTTCCTCTGATATCTCTCCAGCCTCCGGACTTCCTAACGGAGCTAAATCCAAATCTGCGCAACTGCTGAATCCTGTTAAAATCGCTAGTACGATTCCTATGATATATTTGTTTTTAAACATGACATTATAAATTTTAAAAAGTAACATTAATACCTCCGGTGAATGAAATGTTCTGAGGATAGATACCGTAATCTATACCTCTAGACAAAGAGCTGGACTGACCCACTTCCGGATCCATACCCGAGTAACTGGATATCGTAAACAAGTTCTGGCCGCTTACATAAAAACGTACTTTTTGTAGTTTTATCCTCTGCGTGAGAGAAGCGGGCAGGGTATAACCTAGCTGGGCGTTTCTCAAGCGGAAATAAGTCCCGTTTTCTACGTACATGTCCGAGAAGCGGTCATTGTCGTTTACGTCCGTAGCCGTCAGGCGAGGGATGTCCGTATTTGTATTATTTGGCGTCCAATAGTTCATTAACGCTCTATCCTTGTTCGTTATATCGTTCGGGAAGTAGGTGTAATAACGCATCGCATTAAATATTTGATTACCGATTGTTCCACCAAACTGCAAATTGAGGTCGAAACCTTTCCACGCCATACCCATGTTGATACCGTATATGATATCCGGAATAGGATTACCGATCATGCATCTATCACTCGAGTCTAATTTACCATCGCCGTTCGTGTCTACGAACAATACATCGCCCAATTCGGCATTAGGTTGGAAATCCGCCCGCTTAACGGCATTCAACTGTTCCTGTGTTTGGATAAGCCCGTCTGTCTTATAGCCCCAGAACGCACCGATAGGCATACCTTCATTCGTATAGGTGAGGTACATGCTTCCGTTTCGGAATGGTCCATCGGAGATTGGTGTGCCACCATTCAATTTCGTCATGCGGTTACGGATGGTCGACATATTTACTCCCACGTTGTATTCGAAACCGCTTTCGGTCTTGTCTCTCCACTCGAGATTCATCTCGATACCGCGGTTGTTCGCCTCGCCGATATTGGTGTAGGTGTTGCTGGCATATCCCATGTAGATAGGCATAGGAGCGGCCAGCAGCATGTCCTTCGTTGTCTTGTAATAATACTCGAAGCTGAAGACCATGCGGGTGTTAAAGAAGCTTGCGTCAAGACCGATATTCAGAGATTCAGTGGTTTCCCATTTAATATCCGGATTGCCCAATCTGCTCACGGCAATACCTTGATACAAGGTCTCATTCTCTCTCGCTCCGAATAAAGCGCCGTATTGCGTACTCAATGACAGCAAACTACGATCCACATAATTGGTGATATTCTGATTTCCGATCTGTCCCCAGCCCCCGCGGAGTTTCAAGGAGGAAACCCATTCGGCGTTCAATTTCTGGAAGAACGGTTCGTTGTCGATTCTCCAACCTAGAGCGAACGAGGGGAAGTTACCCCAGCGATTCTTGGAAGAGAATTTAGAGGAGCCGTCTCGCCGGAAAGTGGCCGTAATAAGGTATTTGTTATTGTAATCGTAGTGTAGGCGGCCCAGATAAGACATCAAACCATATTCCGTAGCGCTATTGCTGGCCGTGGTCTTGTTCTTGTCCAGCGTAGCGTCTATATAATGCAGGTTATCCGACTCTCCGATAAGATCTCTCGCGTTTACGCTCAAGGTTTCCTGCTTACCCCATTCGTTGGTATAACCTACGAGAGCGGATATGGAGTGCTTCTTGGCAAACGTTTTCTCATACGAAAGGGTATTCTCGAACGTATAGTAGTGCCCTTTGGTCTGCGACTTCGATAAACTACTCTCTAAATTTCTTTGGCTTGAGGATACCTCATAGACAGGCGAGAAGGTTTTATTGTCTACCCTTCTGATTTCCGCTCCGAAGCTACTCTTGAACTTCAATCCTTTTATAATCTGCCATTCCCCATACATATTGCCGATGAAAGCAAGTTTCTCCCGCTGATTATCCCGATACATGATACTTGCCAATGGGTTATAGTAGTCAATATAAGGAGAGTAACCATATGAACCGTCTGCGTTTTGGGCGGGAGTTACCGGATCCAAACGGATTGCGTTACTTACGACACCATAGTCGGAGTCGTACACATTACTACTGTTGCGCTCACTAATACTTGCGTCGGTAGATCTCGCGATCGACGCGTTGGTACCCACTACCAAATGATCTTTGAGCACCGTTTTTTCCGTGCTTTGACGGACACTGAACCGTTCGTAGTTGGATTTCTTGATCGTTCCATCTTGGTTGATATAGTTCAAGCCCAGATTGAATTTATAGTCGTTCTCTTTACCACCGCTTATGCCGACACTGTAGTTATGCATAAAGGCCGTATGCGTAATCTCGTCCATCCAATTGGTGGAAACATTACGATTAACAAGGGCCAAGTTGATGGGAACGCTCCTCACTGTGTTCAACTGTTCCTGATAGTCGTACCATTCTGGACCTGACATCAAATCGAGATTATTCAATATTTTGTTCATACCCCAATACGCATCGAGCGTAACGGTGGTTTTTCCAGCGGCGCCTTTTTTCGTAGTGATAAGGATTACGCCGTTCGCACCGCGGGAACCGTAGATAGCGGAAGCGGAAGCGTCTTTAAGCACCTCCATAGACTGTATATCCGATGTGTTCAGGTAGTTTATATCCGTCACGGGCATCCCGTCCACGACGAACAATGGTTCCGCGTCGTTTACCGTACCGACACCTCTGATACGGATCGTGGCGGCGGAACCCGGAGATCCGGAACTGGAAGTGACGGATACACCGGTAGCCAAGCCTTGCAATGCGGTAGAAACATTGGCCACTGCTTGGCGAGCGATTTTCTCCTCGCTCACGGACGAGATAGCCCCCGTGATATCACTTTTCTTCATCGTACCGTAGCCAACCACTACCACCTCATCCAACTTTTGTGTGTCCTCTTGCAAGGAGATGCTTAAAACCGATTTATTGCCTACCGGAATCTCCTGGTTCATATAACCGATATAGGACACTTGTAAAATAGCGTCTTTGGCTACTTCTAACGTGAATTTTCCATCTATATCCGTTATTGTCCCGTTTGTTGTCCCTTTTACCATCACATTGGCGCCAATTATCGGCATACCGGTAGCATCAATCACGGTTCCGGTGATCTGACGGGTGTTTTGTTGCGGGGTGGATACGATTGATGGTTTCTCTATAATCATGATGTCGCTTTTAATGCGCATGTTTGGGGAGTGTACGGAAGCGTATACACCTGTGGTAAAAACAAATAGCGGGATTGAGGTTAACTTCATGACTCTGCCCAATTTAGTTTTTGTGTTTAATCGGGGGTTAGGATTCCCCTTACAAATTTCATTCATACATTTGTAATGTTTTAGTGTTAGTATTAATTGATTTAAAGGCGTTTAGAAACTTGTTTGGCTGGATTATAAGCCATATCTTCCAGCCAGTTTCCTTGCTAGATATGGTTCATGATGGCTCCTGTTTCATAGGCTCTCCTTTCTTTAAGATTAACTTTAGTAAACTGAATATGTTTATTTGGTTGTTTGATTTGCAATATTCGTGAAAAAAAACGACACCTGCAAGCAAGTCTCTGCTAATTTAATATTGTGTATTCAATTGATAGAAGTCATTAATACGGCTTAATTATGTCAATTTGTCATTTCTCTCTCCTTCTGCTTCTTGTATTTGAGATAGGATAGGGTGTGTGTTTATTATATGCGATTCTCTGGTAGTTAAGCCCTGACGAATAGAATGTGTATGAAGGAAAATACTTGCAGTTTGCCTTCTTTTTATCAATATCCGCCGAATTATTATATCTCTTGTTTCAGAAAACTAATAAATGCTTCCTGAATAGTATTTGAAAATCAATTGACTTTTTTTGCCGTTCTAGGGTGCAAAGGCTCTAATATAGTCTCGATTTTCAGTGTACAGAAGATTATGATTAAAAGTAGATCCCAACTAAATTAGAGCAAGTGCCGGATAATTCGAACTAGGTGCCGGGTAGATGTCGGTTATCTGCCGGGAAATAGAAATTATAAGCCGACTAAATACATACAAGTTTAGGATATATCCTAAAAAATGTGCTGTTTTGGGTACTAAATTCCATAATAATCGGTTTAAAAGCAATTGTTTTGAAAAAGTCTGTGTTTGAAATATATTTAAAAAGTTAACATTATGATAGTGTTTCGGTAATTCTTTTTGCATTCAGATAGTATGGTTACATTTGTCTATTCATTTCAAATATTATTAAAAAACAGAGAGATATGGATGAGAAAGGATTCGTGGAAGGGGTGAGAAGGTATATGTCCCAGTTACGAGAGGAAAAGCGTTATTCCTCCGCCAAAAGTTATCAGGATGCGTTGAACTCCTTTATAAAGTATAGTGGAACAGAGAACATTTCCTATTCGGATATCAATAAGGCCAATCTTCACCGATATGAGGCTTATTTGTTGGAAAACGATTGCATGCGTAATACGGTCTCCACGTATATCCGCCGTTTGCGTTGTATTTATAACAAGGCGGTGGAGAATGGTGATGCGGAATATATCCCCGGTTTGTTCCAAGGAGTTTTTACGGGAGTGGAGAGTAAGCGCAAGAAATCCCTATCCTTAGAGAACCAACATAAGTTGATGACGGTGAAGGTAGAGAGTGAGGTGCTAAGGGAGACACAACTGGTCGTTTGTTTGTTGTTTCAGTATGCAGGAATGTCGTTCGTGGACTTCGCCCACCTAAAAGAAAGGAATATCAAAAACGGGATATTGGACTATAATCGGCAGAAGACAGGCACACCGATGAGACTGGAAATCTTGGATACGGCAGAATTGATGCGCAAGGAATTAATGGGTGACAAGAAGCCGGCCTCAGGCTATTTATTCCCTTTTTTGAGTGGAACGAAGACGGGCTATGAGGCATATCTCGAATACAATGCGGCCCTATCCCGATTCAATCGAAATTTGAAGGCGTTGAAAAAGGCCGCTGGAATAGCATCGGATGTTACCTCTTATACGATCCGCCATTCCTTTGCCATGGCATTGAAAGAGCAAAATGTCCCTATAGAAATGATCAGTGAATTATTGGGGCATAAGTCTATCAAGACCACCCAGATTTATCTGAGAAGTTTCTCTTTAGAAAAAATGACAGAGGTGAATAGCACTTGCTTTGGTTGTGTCTATAATTATGTGTCGAAAGTGGGATGAGGCTACTTAGTGAGTAGCGTTTGTTTCACGCCGCAAATGTAGTAAAAAATAACAAAAAACAAGCAATCATTAGGGTTTGTTTGTGTTTCCAGTTGGATTCTCGTTAAATCTTCGTTCTTATTTCTGATGTATAGACATGGCAATAGAGACGAAATGGCCTCGTATTTCCGAAATCATCACGTCCCCCCCCTAAAATCGAACATACATTCTTGTAGAGATGGGTATACCCCGTCTCATCCCCTCTAAAAGATGTTTTAAATTACTGTCAGACGGTGGGAGACGGAGCATGCTCCGTCTCTACAACTGAGTAATAACCATTCTCCCACCTTTTGCGCTACTCACTAAGTAGCCTAATTTCTCACATGGCGAAAAAGGGTTATGGTGCATATATCAAACTATCTCTTTTAAGCAATCAACGAAATGCGAGCGAATGTTGTAAAAACGGTTGTAAATTCGGTACCTCATGAGGGTATCGACGCCGTAGGCGTTGAAAGAACCATTCCTGAAAACCCGTTACGGCGAAAATCTGATCAGAAACATTGGTACATCGCTATCGTCAACAACAAGTCCGAGAAACTATGCCGTGACAAGCTGGAAAAGCGCATAGCCAGTCAGCCGGAAGGCGAGAAGGACTATGAGGTTTATATAGCCTCCCAAAAAGAGATGTGTCTTCTGCCAAGCGGCAAGCGTAAGCAAGTAGACCGGATCGTCTTCCGTTCCATTGTATTCATCCGTTGCACCGATGTCTTGCGTAGGAAGGAGATCGTGCATCTTCCTTATATCAAACGTTTCATGGTAAACATAGCTGGCGAACGGTCTGGAGGCATACGCCCCGTAGCCTTCATTCCGGATGAGCAGATGGTGAAACTCCGTAGGATGCTGGACGATTCCGAAGAGCCTGTCATTATCGATCCCCGTCCGCTGCCTCTTGGAGCGAGGGTACGTATTAACGGCGGTAAGTTGCATGGTCTAGAAGGTAACGTGCTGGAAGTGGAGGATGGCAATCTTAACTTTGTGATCCGTGTAGATCTACTGGGATGTGCCAAAGTAAATATCACCCGTGACCTGCTAGAGCTATTATGATACACATAGATGGATACGCACTATGGTAAAAAAGAGGATAGATCCGGAGTACGCCTTATCTCGTTGTTAGGAAACCATTTGAAAGAGATTCTTAAGCGAGAGTCGGATAATCGTGCCTTCATCCATCTTTACTGTACGGGTCCGTATTGGGTGGCGTTCGAGAAATCAGCTTACCTGTTACGCCAAATATCTTCCCGTACCTTAGTGACCCCGTTAAGCCTCACCACGTACCCGTTTCCAATCGTGATGGTCTCTTGGACAGATGGCGAGTTACGTTCCTATACATGTAACCATCTTTTCCATCGCGAAGGCAATGACTACGGTCGGTTATCCGTCCCTACTCGTACGCTTGACGGTTACAAGGAGTGGCATAAGGAAGAGGTGAGGTGTTTTCCGATGCCGGAAGTAAAAACCACGTCCATGGATCGTGACATGGAGATTGATTAAAGATACTTCTGAGGTTCAAGAGAGCCTCCAATCAAGAATATATTATCGCTAGGTCGCAATTAGAAAATGAGAATTAGGCGGCCGATATCGATCAAGAGGTCAGCTATCTCTAGTAGCGAGGAGAGTCCCTTTTTCTTTAACCGATAGACTAGACTCTTGCTTTAGCTTATACCACTCCAACCACTTGAGAGGTTCGGTCGCTTATTATTATAGTTAGATAGATATGAATAAAACAAATATGGAAAAGGTGAAATATCGTTATAATCGCTGGCGTTTAGCGCTGGGGCGTCTGGTAAATTTGCGGTATATCAACCGCTGGATCATTTTTTGTGCGGATCTTTTCATTTCCCTATGTGTATCTTTGATAGGAGTGCTGGGATTATTGTCCATCATGCATGTATACATAAGCGGGATTAGTGTATTAAAGGTAGGAATAGCTTCCTTTGTGGCCAGTATCCTTTCTTTTCTTACGTTCAAGGTTTATCACGGGGTGATCCGTCATTCCACGCTACGTGGACTATGGAGGATTGGTGGTGTCGCCATCACAAAATCCATCCTCATGTTCATACTGCTTCATCTTTTGAGGGCGAATTTCAATTCCTCTATATATTGGGTGGGAGGGATAACCGATTGTATGTTGACGATTGTTCTGCTGATCACCTTACGTGTATTCGTGATTAATGTATATAATAGCGTGTTGTCCCAACTTGGAAAAAAGCGCAAGCGTGTACTGGTGTTCGGTATGGATGAGGATAGCGTGATGATAGCCACATCACCCAACCGGCAAGTATTCATGCAAAATTATAGCATCATCGGCTTCTTGACGTTTGGTAGCGCTAAAAAGAACCTTCGCATAGCGGAACTTCCCGTTTACCAGATCGAGGACATTGATGACTTGTTGCGTCTGATCCCCAGAAATAACTTGGATGGTATCCTTTTCCCGAATATAAAGACCGTCCGACGAGAAGGTGATCGTTTGATTCATTATTGCGAGCAGGCCTCCTTGAAGCCTCTCGTGGTTCCTGATATGGAGGAGGTCCATGAGGGCGGAATGAAGCGTTCAGTCCGTGAGATCCGTATTGAGGACTTGCTGGGTCGTGAGGAGATCAGTATAAATCTGGGCGAGATCGGTCTCTTATTGAAAGATAAGACGATCCTTGTTACGGGAGCGGCCGGTAGCATTGGTAGCGAGATCTGCCGCCAGCTGGCGCATTTCCCGATCAAGAAATTGATCTGCCTTGATGCCGCCGAGACTCCGATGCATGACTTACGCCTGGAATTGGAGGAGAAGTATAAGGAACTGGATTTTGTACCTATCATAGGCGATGTCCGGAATCCGGACCGTGTAGATTACGTATTCCGCAATTGGCATCCCCAGGTAGTATTCCATGCGGCAGCTTATAAGCACGTCCCCTTGATGGAAGAGAACCCTTGCGAGGCTGTTCGTACCAACGTGTTTGGTACCCGAGTGATAGCGGATGGCGCCGTAAGCTATGGTGTAGAGAAATTCGTGATGATCAGTACGGATAAGGCCGTTAATCCAACGAATATCATGGGATGTAGCAAGCGCCTCGCTGAGATATATGTGCAGAGCTTGAGTGTGGCGATCAGTAAGGGGGCTCTAGCGGGAAACACTAAGTTTATCACGACCCGTTTCGGTAATGTATTAGGAAGTAATGGCTCCGTGATACCTCGTTTTCGCGATCAGATCGCCAAAGGAGGCCCAGTTACGGTAACCCATCCCGATATCATCCGCTACTTCATGACAATCCCCGAAGCCTGCCGTTTGGTGTTGGAAGCCGGTACGATGGGCAAGGGCGGCGAGATATTCATCTTTGATATGGGTGAGCCGGTCAAGATCGCTGACTTAGCGAAGCGTATGATCGAGCTTTCTGGTTTGCAGGTGGATAAAGACATAGAGATTAAATACACAGGTCTTCGTCCCGGTGAGAAATTATATGAGGAACTATTGAGCAACAAGGAGAATACGAAGGAAACCCCTCATGAGAAGATTCGTGTGGCAGCAGTCCGGGAGTACGCCTACAAGGATGTGGTAGAGCACATTGATCTATTAGCTGAATTATCCCTTCATGTACATATTCTTCCTATGGTGAGAGAGATGAAATCCTTCGTCCCCGAGTTCAAGAGCCAAAACTCTCAATTCACGAGATTGGACGGAGTGAATTAGCAATTTAGTTAGTAGATTATAAATCTGAATTATAAATGATTATCGCAGTAGATTTTGACGGAACAATCGTTGAGCATAAATATCCGGCGATAGGGAAGGAGATCCCTTTCGCTTTCGAGACATTGAGAAAGTTACAAACAGAACACCACAAGCTGATCTTATGGAGTGTGCGAGAGGGCAAGCTTTTGGATGAGGCTGTCACCTTTTGCCGAGAGCGGGGCTTGGAGTTTTACGCCGTGAACCGAGATTATCCGGAAGAAGAGAAAAAACTGAACAACCATTTCTCCCGTAAGCTGAAGGCCGATATTTTTATTGATGACCGTAATCTTGGTGGTCTCCCGGACTGGGGTATGATTTACGAGATGGTGAGTAAAAGACTTTCCTATGAGGATTTAATGCGGAAATACGAGTCGGAATACGAACCGGAGAAACCGAAAGGCCTTTTCTCTCGTTTGTTTCGCTAAATCCATATCATTCTGTGTTCAATGAAATAAAAAAAAGATAACAAAATAATATGAAAATCAAAAGATTACTACTTTTATTAGCTCTACCTCTATTGGTGGCGAGTTGTACTTCTTACAAGAACGTACCATACCTCCAGAACCCAGAGGCAGTGAACGATTTTGAGGAGACCCTTCCGTTGTATGACGCCAAGATCATGCCAAAAGACTTGTTGAGCATCACGGTCAATACGACAGACTCGAAGGCTGCGACTCCATTCAACTTGACGGTACAGACTCCAATCAATGCGGCTTTGACAAATATCAGTACGACCACGCAACCGACCATGCAGCAATACTTGGTGAATAATAAAGGAGAGATCGATTTCCCTGTTATCGGTCGCTTGGAAGTGGGTGGTCTCACCAAGAACGAGGCGGAGGACTTGATTCGTGAGCGTTTGAAACCTTATTTGAAGGAATCCCCGATCGTTACGGTCCGTATGGCTAATTACAAGATCTCCGTGTTGGGTGAGGTGGCCCGTCCGGGTAGCTTCACGATCGGCAACGAGAAGGTGAACGTTCTGGAGGCTTTGGCGATGGCAGGTGATATGACGATTTACGGTGTCCGTGATAACGTCAAGCTGATCCGTGAGGACGTGAACGGTAAGCGTGAGATCATTAACTTGAATTTGAATAATGCCGAAGTCGTGACTTCCCCGTATTATTACCTGAAGCAAAACGATATTATTTACGTGACCCCGAACAAGACGAAGGCTAAGAACTCCGATATCGGTAACAGCACGACCCTTTGGGTAAGCTCACTCTCGATTCTGGTATCTATTGCCGGCCTGTTGGTAAACATACTTAAGTAATTGAAAATTGAGAATTGAAAATTAAGAGAGATGATAGACGAACGGATAAATAATAACACTGGGATAGAGAACGAGGAACAAGAGATTGATTTGGTCGCTCTTTTATTTAAATACCTTTTTTATTGGCGTTGGTTTGTGGCTAGTATATTGATATGTTGCATCGCCACTTACCTGTTTCTTCGTTATCAAACGCCTGTATATAACATTTCCAGTTCCGTGTTGATAAAGGAGGAGGATAAGCGAAGCGGTTCGGGCAACAATCCGTTGGCGGCCATTCAAGACTTGGGAATGTTTTCCATGACAAATAATTTTGATAACGAGGTGGAGATATTGAAATCCCGTACATTGATAAAAAAAGTCGTGAACGACCTGAATTTATATGTTCGTGTAGCGGAAAAGCGAGCGTTCGGTTATGCGATGCCTCTTTATAAGAATAGTCCGGTGCGGATTTATATGACACCAGAAGAGGCCGATAAATTGGAGGAACCGATTAAGCTGGATTTTACATTTACAAAAACAGGAAAATTGTCTGTTAAGGCTGAATATGTGCAAGATAAGGAAGAGCAAGAGATAGAACAGGCATTTGATCAATTGCCGGCGGTGTTACCAACACCTGTGGGTGTTTTAAGCTTTACGCAAGGCGATACCTTGTATATGGAAGAAGAGGAAATCGCTTTACGTGTTACCATAAATACGCCGACGGAGACCGCCGAGGATTATATGAAAGACTTGAGCGTGACCGCCTCTTCCCAGACCACGACGATAGCGAAGATCAGCGTGAACAATACAGTAAAGGAGCGAGGCGTGGATTTCGTGAATCGTTTGGTTGCGTTCTATAATCAAGACGCGAACGATGAGAAGAATGAGGTAGCTCAGAAAACCGCTGAGTTCATAGAGGAGCGTATCGGTATAATTAACCATGAGTTGGGTACGGCGGAGAGCGAGTTGGCGGATTTCAAGCAACGATCCGGTCTGACGGATTTGACAAGTGATGCCCGTCTAGCCTTACAAGAGAGTTCCAAGTATGAGCAGCAACGTACGGAGAACGCTACACAGATCAGCTTGGTTCAATTTCTGCGTACCTATATCAACGATCCGGTCAACAAGGAAGAGGTAATTCCTGCAAACGTAGGGTTACAGGATCAAAACCTCACTAGGGTGATTGAACAATATAACACGATGATCATCGAGCGTAAACGTTTATTACGTACCTCTTCGGAAAATAACCCGGCGGTGATAAACATGAACACCGGCGTTGAGGCGATGAGACGCAATGTCGAGACAACCGTGAATAGTGTCTTGCGAGGACTACAAATCGCCCAGAAAGATATTGAGCGTCAGGCTAGTAAATTTGAGAGCCGGATTAGTGATGCTCCAAAGCAAGAGAAAGAGTTCATGACTATTTCTCGCCAGCAAGAAATCAAGGCGACTTTATATATCATGCTGTTGCAGAAGCGGGAGGAAAATGCGATCACATTGGCAGCCACGGCTAATAATGGTCGTATTGTAGAGGAACCATTATCCGGGAAGGATCCTGTGGCTCCCAAGAAGCTAGTGTTTTTATTGGCTGCGTTTGTGGTGGGCCTGTTTATTCCGGTGGGAATCATCTTTGTCGTGGAATTATTGAAATATAAGATCGAGAATCGTGGCGACGTGGAGCAATTGACGAATGTTCCGATTTTGGGCGAATTGCCCTTGTGTGGTCATAAATCCTCCGATAAGGGAGCGATCGTAGTACGTGAGAATAAAAACGACATGATGGAGGAGACCTTCCGGGGTTTGCGGACCAATCTGCTCTTTATGCTCCGGAAAGATCAAAAGGTCATACTTTTTTCTTCTACGCAGCCCGGAGAAGGTAAGTCTTTCGTGACCGGAAATCTCGCTGTCAGCTTGGCTTATTTGGGAAAGAAGGTGGTAGTGGTTGGTATGGACATCCGTAAGCCGGGCTTGAATAAGGTCTTCGATTTATCGAAAAGGCAGGAAGGAATATCTAATTATCTGATGGATCCGGAGGATAAGGATCTTTTTGATCTTGTGCAGCCTTCCGGCATCAGTCCGAACCTGGATATCCTTTTAGGAGGAACGATTCCCCCGAACCCGACGGAACTGGTAGCCCGTGATACCTTGGAGAAGGCGATAGAGCAATTGAAATCCCGTTATGACTACGTGTTGCTGGATACAGCCCCGATCGGTATGGTAACTGATACGGCCATAATAAGCCGTGTGGCCGACATGTGTGTTTATGTCTGCCGTGCGGACGTGACCCCGAAAGCCGCTTTCTGCTACATTAATGTTCTTAGGGACGAGCATAAATTTGACAAGTTGGCGGTAGTGATCAATGGAATCGACCTGAGTAAACGTAAGAACACCTATGGTTACGGTTATGGTAAGAAATATGGTTATGGCTATGGTAAACATTATGGTTATGGATACGGCTATGGGTATGGTTTTGAGGCAGAGAATAAGAAAAGAAAATAACTGGATATGAAGAGAGAGGATCAAGACTTCAAATTAAAACAAATAACACCGTTTGCTTCTAAAATATGGCTGAGTTCTCCTACGATGCATGGAGATGAAATCAAATATATAATAGAGGCATATGAGAGTAATTGGATGTCTACCGTGGGCAAGAATATTAATGAGGTAGAACGTCTGGCTTGTGAGAAGATTGGTTGTCAGTATGCGGTTGCATTGTCAGCTGGGACAGCCGCTTTGCATATGGCGGTTCGGTTGGCCGGGGTAAAACCCGGTGATAAGGTCTTTTGTTCGGATATGACCTTTGACGCTACGGTAAATCCGGTTGTCTACGAGGGTGGAGTACCCGTGTTTATCGACACGGAATATGATACTTGGAATATGGATCCGATTGCGTTAGAGAAAGCCTTCGAAATTTATCCGGAAGTGAAGGTCGTTGTGGTCGCTCATCTCTATGGGACACCGGGCAAGATCGATGAAATCCGGGCTATTTGTCAGAGGCATGATGCTATTATCATAGAGGATGCGGCGGAATCGTTGGGTGCCTCTTATAAAGGTGTACAAACCGGAACTTTTGGTCATTACAACGCTATTTCATTTAATGGCAATAAAATTATCACGGGATCTTCTGGGGGAATGTTATTGACGGATGATTTGGAGGCAGCGAACAAAGTACGTAAATGGTCTACCCAATCCCGAGAGAATGCCCCTTGGTATCAACATGAGGAACTGGGATATAATTATCGCATGAGTAACGTGATAGCGGGAGTGGTAAGAGGTCAATTCCCTTATCTGGAGGAACATATCGCTCAAAAGAAGGCTATTTATGAAGGATATAAATCGGGATTTAAGGATCTTCCGGTAACCATGAATCCGTTTGATGCGAGGCATTCCGAACCCAATTATTGGCTGTCTTGCCTATTGATTGACGAGGATGCTATGTGTAAGCAAGTATGCGGGGAGTGCGATGCTTTATATATCAGTGAATCCGGAAAAAGTTGTCCGACTGAGATCTTGGAAAAACTTGCCCAATATAATGCGGAGGGCCGTCCTGTCTGGAAGCCCATGCACATGCAACCTATTTATCGGATGAATGGATTTGTTACCCGGGAAGGTAACGGCCGGGCGAAGACAAATGCGTACATAAGTGGTAGTGTCCGTGGAAAGGATGGCAAGCCGTTGGATGTAGGCATGGATATTTTTCATAGAGGTTTGTGCCTGCCTTCGGATAACAAGATGACGGTGGAGCAGCAAGAGGTGGTGATAGAGATTGTTCGGAGATGTTTTTATAGGTGATTAATAGTGATTTTAATGGACTTGAAGAATTTCTATAAACAATATATAAAGAGAGTAATGGACATTTTATGTTCATTTTTGTTTCTTGTTCTATTTTGGTGGTTACTTGTATTAGTTGCTTTTTTAGTAAAAATTAGATTAGGCTCTCCAATTTTATTCACTCAAGACAGACCCGGAAAAAAAGGAAAGGTTTTTAAGTTATACAAATTTAGGTCTATGATTGATAAATGTGATAAAGAAGGAAATCCTCTACCTGATGACGAACGTTTACCCAAATTCGGTCGTATTCTTCGCTCAACAAGCCTGGATGAGTTACCTGAGATTTTCAATATATTAAAGGGAGATATGAGTGTTGTAGGGCCAAGACCCCTTTTGGTTGAATATCTTCCATATTATACAAAAGAGGAATTGCGTCGTCATGAACAGAGACCGGGATTGACTGGGTGGGCACAGATTAACGGACGAAACGCTACCGGGTGGGACGAACGTTTGCAACAGGATGTTTATTATGTAGATCATTGTTCATTGTTTTTAGATTGTAAAATCATTTTACGTACGGTTCTAAAAGTAGTAAAAAGGTCGGATGTGTTGGTCGGGAAACAAATTCCTGCGGGAAGATTGGATGTCTCCCGTAAAAATAGGCTGGATTTAAATGGTGTAAAATGAAATTTGGAAATGTAAATATCCGACCTTTTACGGAAAATGATATATTGAATAAGGTCCGATGGATAAACGATTGTGAGAATAATAAGTTCCTGCATTACGAACTTCCTTTGGACGAGGATAAGACTCGGGCTTGGTTTCATAAGAATAAGGATCGAGCAGATCGCTATGATGCCATCATTGAATATGATAGAAATCCTGTGGGTGTAATAGGTTTATTATCTATCGTAGATGGACGGGCCGAATATTATATTACGTTAGGAGAAAGTCGGTATAGAGGAAAAGGTATAGCGCGAGATGCTAGTATCTTATTGTTGAAATATGCTTTTGATGAATTGGATTTGCTAGAAGTCTATTTATATACGGAAGTAGACAATATACCAGCTCAGAAATTATTTGAGAAATGTGGTTTTGTGAAGCATCGTTTAGATAAAAACTCTGCGGTTAACAGAGGAACCTTAGTAGATAGATTCTATTATAGCATTACAGCTTCTGAATTTCGTGAAAATAGTAAAGGGAAATAGATATGACTCCTTTATACTTTTTGTTTAGTGATTCCAATAAAAATAATATCTATATAAAACGTGATGATCTGATCCCTATCTCTTTTGGTGGGAATAAGGCAAGAAAAGCCATGAACTTCTTTAAAGAAATAGATCAAGGGGAATTTGATTGTGTAGTTACGTATGGAAGTGGTAGCTCCAACCATTGCCGAATCGTTTCAAATATGGCAGCTTCAAGGAAATTGCCTTGTTATATTGTCGCTCCAAAAGAATCTTCTTTGCCTACATTCAATAGTAAGATGATGGAGTTATTCGGCTCTCATTTTATGATTACTCCTGTCAATGAGGTCCATGACACCATCGAGAGATTGTTGGCTACATTGAAAGAGGAAGGAAAGAAGCCTTATTTTATTGCGGGTGGCGGGCATGGTAATCTAGGAACGCAGGCTTATGTGGATTGCTATAAGGAAATCGCAGTATATGAGCATGAGTGTAAAATTCATTTTGGTCTTATCTTTCTAGCGTCAGGTACGGGTACAACGCAAGCAGGATTGGTTTGCGGACAATTGATGAGTCAAGATAAACGAAAGATTATAGGTATTAGTATCGCTCGGAAAAATCCTCGGGGAAAACAAGTGGTATTGGATAGCTCGTATGAATATTTAGCGAGTAAAGGGATATATCTATCAAAGATCCAATTAGAAAGTGAAATAGTTTTTGTTGATGATTATGTCGGTTTAGGATATGGAACAAAATCCAAGGATATAGATTATACGATTAATAGCGTCTTAGTGAATTTTGGAATACCAATGGACTCTACTTATACAGCGAAAGCATATACCGGAATGATAAGATATATACAAGAAAATAATGTGACAGGAGAAAATATCCTATTTATTCATACGGGTGGAACCCCTTTATTTTTTGATGATTTGATGAGATTAGAAAATATAATTTAGAAATGGAAATCAATATATTAATCTTAAGTGTAGGGACGAGGAATAAGATAGTCCAATATCTTAAAAAGGCGTTGACGGATCAAGAGGGTAATCGTTTAGGCTCTGTTATCGCTACAGATATGAGTAATATCGCTCCGGCAATATATGAAGCTGATAAATATTACCAAGTACCTCGGATGATGGCTTCGGATTATATGGAGGTTATTTTTGATATTTGTAGAAAAGAGAAGATAACAGCCATATTAAGTTTAATAGATCCTGAATTGAGTCTGTTAGCCAAGCACGAAAAAGAATTTGCGGCATTAAGTGTCAAGGTGATAGGATCTAGTTATGAATTATGTGAGATGAGCCTAGATAAGATACAAATGTATGAATGGCTAACAACGCATGGTTATAAGACCGCTAAAAGTTATACCGATAAGTCTGTTTTTTTTAAGGATATCGAGTTGGGAAAAATCTCTTATCCGGTATTTGTAAAACCTGTCAGAGGTAGCGCTTCTCTCGCTATAAGTAAAGTGAATGATAAAGAGACTATCGAGTTGCTTTTTGCCCATGCGGATAACCTAATGATCCAAGAATTTTTAGACGGTCAGGAAATAGGAGCGGATGTATATATTGATATGTTGAGTGGTGAGGTCGTTTCTATTTTCACGAAAAGGAAAATCGTTATGCGGGCAGGAGAAACAGATAAAGCGGTTTCTTTTAAAGATGAAAAGCTATTTTGTTTGATCAACAGATTTGTGAAAGAGGCTGGATATCGGGGGCAAATAGATATTGATATTTTCGAGATCGGAGGTGATTATTATATATCAGAAGTGAATCCTCGTTTTGGAGGAGGGTATCCTCATGCTTATGAATGTGGTTGTAATCATATGGATTTGATTGTTAATAATTTGTCCGGAAAGACTAATCCGGTGAATATTGGAAATTATTCGGAGGATATTTATATGATGAAATATAATGAAGTTTTGATTCGATAGAATGGATAGAATATGAGAAGTGGTGTACGTAAAAAATGGGATGATCTGAATTTCAAGGCTGAATCTTTTTATCGGAAATATGAGTATCGTAAAAAGGCTAAGCTTCGTTTAAAGCGAATGAATGGCGGATGCAAATGCACGAAAGAGTATAATGAGATTGTGATTCCTTTTTGGAAGAAATATGGATTGAGACCAGATAAAATGTGGTATCAGATCTTTTGGGATCGAACTCATGAGCCGGATCCGCGCTATATCCCGGATGATTTATGGTATGGGGTTATAGTCCCTTATTTCAGTAATTCACAGTTCCGTCGTTTTGGTGAGGACAAATGTTTACATGATGTTTTTTTCAAGGATTTAGTTAGACCTGAGACCATTGTGAAAAATATGGCCGGAATCTTTTATGATGCGCATATGTGTATAATCACTAAAGAACAGGCTATAGAGAAATGTATGGTGTATCAAGGAGAGTTTTTGATTAAGCCCTCAATAGATAGTGGAGAAGGTAGATTGATTAGTTTCTTTGACTCACAGGACTTGGATCAAAAATCATTAATATCAGCTATAGATGGTTTAAAGGCGAACTTTATTGTTCAAGAGGCAGTTAAGCAGCATGCGGTACTGGCTGCGTTGAATCCTTCTTCATTAAATACGATTCGTGTTGTGTCGTTCTTATTTGAAGGTACGATCTATATTTTATCCTCTATTTTACGAATGGGGGCAAGTGGACATAAGGTCGATAATATTGGTGCGGGTGGATTCGCCTGTCCGATTCAAGCTAATGGGCGGTTGACCGAGAAAGGTGTTAATCGAAAAGCCGAGTGGGTTACAGAAAATCAACACGGTATTCGTTTTGCGGATGTTATAGTACCTTCTTATGATAAAATCATAGCTATGATAAAAGAGCAACATTTGAAATTGGCCCATTTCAAACTAATCGGTTGGGATTTTTCTGTGAATGTGAAAGGGGAACCGGTTTTCATTGAATATAATGTTTGCCCGGGTTCCAATCAGATCACTTGTGGCCCCACATTCGGAGATTTGACAGAACGTGTGTTGGAGGAGGTCTTTGTGAAGAAGACTTTGGAATATGCGCAGAATTAAATAGATATATAATAATTTAGGCAAGGAGAATTAAAAATGAAAATTGCTATTTTAGGAGCTGGTAACGCAGGGTGTGCAGTTGCGGCTGATTTAACATTGAAAGGACATGAAGTTACTTTGATCAAGACATCTCATGCGATGCATGATGATAATTTTGAGTATATGCAATCACATAAAGGAGAAATGACTTTAAATGAGTTTGGCAAAGTTTCTACTGCGTATATTCATCGAGTTACAAGAGACCTAGAGGAGCTGCAAGACGCTGAAATCGTTATCATATATATTCAAACGAATTATCATGAGCAATTAATAGAAAAGATAGCACCATATCTACAAAAAGATCAAATACTTTTGATCAATCCGGGATATTTGTCTACCGCATATGTTCTTAAATATTGCCAAGATAAACCTATCATTGTAGCGGAAGCTCAAAGCTCTTTTATAGACGGTCGTGTTATGGAACCGGGGCAATTTAAGGTAGGGTTTCGAAATGTAAGGAATCCGATTGGTATTTATCCTTCATCAAGAAAAGAGGAAGCGATAGAAAAATTGGATAAATTACAAGAACGATTTGTTTATTTGGATTCTGTGGTAGAAGCGGCTCTTCATAATCCAAACTTAGTAGTGCATACAGTAGGTTCTGTTATGAGCATACCGCGTATAGAGAAATCACATGGTGATTTTTGCATGTATCATGAGGCATATACCAGGGACAACCCTGCTACCTGGAGAATCTTAGAGGCGATGGATGCGGAAAAGATGAATGTTCTGGAGAAACTAGGTTTTTCAAGGCTAAGTTATGTGGAGGCTTGTAAATACCGAAATTCATTAGATGATAATAAGGACGCTAAAGAGGTTTTCTTGGATTATGCGGAAATGGATACCCGTGCGAAAGGACCGACCCAAGTGGATTCCAGATATATTTCAGAGGATGTACCGCAGGGGTTAGTGATGTTAGAGGCTTTAGGAAAGTCGTTAGATGTCGCAACTCCTATTGTTTCAAGTCTTATCGAAATAGCTAGTGCGGCTTTAGGACGTGATCTTCGTGCGGAAGGTAGGACTCCGGAGAAGTTGGGTGAGGAAAATATTCAGAAAATACTGATGGACTGCTGATTCTAAAAAGAATTATGAAAGAAAGTATTTTGCAGAAATTTATTCGTTTGTTTCGTGATATTGATAAAGAGATTCTTCCTAATGCAAATGTTTTAGAACGAATTTATATAGTCTTTGATTTTTTGTGGGAAAAAATAAAATATAACATAGAATTAATAGACTATGTTCAGTATCGTTTTTATTTTAAAAGAAGAATCGAGAGGGATCAATTTATTACACATGGTAAGTTGTTGAAAATTATAAAAATATGTAATGATCCAAAATCAAGAATATTTTTTGATCAGAAACCATTGTTTAATCAAGAGTTTAAAGACTATTTAGGTCGAGATTGGCTTGATACAAAGGTTTGTTCAAAAGAAGAGTTTTATTCTTTTTGTAAAAGAAATTCAACACTTTTCTGCAAATCTCCTGATGGAATGTTTGGAAAGGGGATTGATATTATTCATTTGGCTAATGTGAGTGATTTGGATCGTTTCTATGATACGTGTAAGAAAAACAAGATTTTATTAGAAGAAGTACTAGAGCAAGATTGCGAGTTGGCTGCTTTTAATAATACTGCGGTGAATACGATTCGTGTTGTGACACTGATTTGTGCGGATGATTCAGTTAGAATTATGGCTGCGGTTTTAAGGTTAAGTAGAAAGGGAAAATTTGCCGACAATTTTCATCATGATGGGATAGCCTCGTTAATAGATGTCGAAACAGGTATTGTTAATACAACAGGGGTAGATCGTAAATGGAATCGATATACAATACATCCGGATTCAAGAAAACCTATTGTGGGATTTCAAATTCCAAGATGGTTTGAAGTTGTAGATATGGTAAAGAAAGCAGCAAGGGTTCATCCTGAAGTCAGATACGTAGGGTGGGATGTAACAATAAAAAGCAGTGGAGAAATCGTTCTGATAGAAGGAAATCCTGGGGCTGATCCAGATGTGACACAAATAGAGGATCAGGTTGGAAAATGGCCATTGTATGAGCCTTTGTTATTTGAGATAGAGAGTTGTAAGGAATAATCAGAATCGATCATGAAAAAAATTACTTTTATCGGGGATATTACTAGTGATAGGCCTTTGCTGAATGCTGCATATGATAGGAATACAGATGCTTATGATTTTTCCCCTGTCTTTGGTAAAGTTAAAAAATTGTTTGAGGAATCTGATTATGTGGTAGGTAATTTTGAGACCGTATGTGCGGGTGATAAGAATGGGTTCCAGAATCAGTATCTGTTATGTAACTCTCCAGATGAATTGATCCAAGCAATGGTGAAGGGAGGTGTCAATTGTGTTACGACTGCTAATAATCATTGTTTAGACCAAGGGATTGAAGGCCTTGTTCGTACAATTAAAGAATTAGATAGAAATAAGGTTTTACATACGGGTACTTTTACATATGAGAACGCTTCAAAACGAATTCTGTATTTATATTTGAATCATATTGTAATAGCACTAATATCGAATACCTATTCGACAAATTCGTCAAATACGGGAATTGCTCTAGATGATCGAAATGATTTCCATGTGAATTTGCTTAAAGAGCAAAGTGAATTTATTCTTGTTGGTAAAAGAAAATGGGCTAAAAGAATTTTTTTTAGGTTTATTAAAGCAAGATATCGGAGAAGAATAAATAGGGTTGTGGCAAGAATGCAACTTCGGCGGGGAAAAGTATTCTTAAAGCCGAGGGTAGATGTTATCATGGATGGTGATACTGATAATAAATATTTAGGATTATTGGCAGAAGATCTGAAAACCGCAAGAGAAAAAGCTGATTATGTGATCGTATGTTCGCATATTGGGGGACAATTTAATGAAACTCCGGGAACCTATAGTAGGTTTATGGCTGATTTTGTTTTAGAACATGGTGCTGATATGTTAATAGGAAATCATCCGCATGTTATTCAGAAAACAAGAATAGAAAACAGAAAGGTTGTTGCTTATTCTTTGGGTAGTTTTAATCAATCTCCGAGTGCCGATTATATAATTCATGATGCCCTACCTGAATATTCTATGGCTTTGCATGTTTATTTTTCAAAAGATCGAGATAAAGGGAATGTAAGAATGATCACATTCTCTATTTTAAAGGCTGTTGAAGATTCCAATAAGATGATTGTTGTTTATCCAATAGATGAACTAAATGATGAATTGGAGGGGGATGATCGTATTCAATTACAGGAAGATGTAAAGAGAATTTATGAACGAATTACTGGGACTTCTATCCTCAAAGATGTGATACAGAGGGAGTATGTATTGAGATGATGTGATGAAAGAATATTATAAAATAAGTTTTACCGGGGATATAATGTGCGAACGTCCCTTATTGAGTGCTTCTAGATCTGATAAAAAATATGACTTTGACTTTGTTTTTCATGGAGTGAAGGATAAGTTGCGGGAATCAGATCTTGTTGTTGGTAATTTGGAGACTGTATTTGCTGGGGAGGAGGCCGGATATACGAATGACGTGTATTCATTTAATACTCCGGATCGTTTTGTATGTTCAATGAAAAGTGCTGGTATCGATTATGTAAGTACGGCCAATAATCACTGTCTTGATCGCGGAACCGAAGGGTTGATTAGGACATTGGATCTATTGGATCAGTATGGAATAAAGCATTTTGGAACTTATAGGAGTAAAGAAGAACGAACTTCTTATGAACTTTTGGAGTTGGGGGGTAAGAAGATTGCTTTAATAGCTTATACGTATGGAACAAATGTAGTAGAGAATGGGATTGTATTCAAAGAAGATGAAGAGTTCTATGTTAATGTATTGAAGTCGCAAGAACGTGAGTGGCTGAAATTTAAAAAGACATTAAATACACCGGGTATTCGTAGTAAACTTTCTCGATACATACGAAAGGTTACTACTTTAGAGCAGCGAATGCGAATCAAAAAGAAACTTGGCATGTTGAAAAATCTTCCTAAATCAGATGATTTATTAGAGGATGACATCTATCCAAGATATTTAGAACGGCTTAAATCTGATATAGAAAAAGCAAGGTGTGAAGCCGACTATGTTATTGTTTGTTTACATTCCGGTGGCTTATTCAATGTTAAGGTCGGAGCATACACGGAATATATTGTAGATTTAATAGTTCGTGCAGGAGCGGATGCTATAGTAGGAAATCACCCCCATGTCGTTCAGAAATTCGTAGATAAAGGCTGTTTAGTTGCCTATTCGTTGGGTAATTTCAGCATATCTCCTAGTTCTCTTTATTTAGTAAGAGAAAATTTGCCCGAGTATTCGGTGTTATTACATTTCTATTTTGATAAAGAAAGAATGTCTCTTTATAAAGTTACATTTTCTATATTAAAGATTGTAGAATCTAAAAATGGAAATCTAAGTGTATATCCTATTAATGCGCTGTATGATAAGTGTGATATTACTAGTGAACGGGACATGTTGATAAGTGATTGTACGAAAATATACAATACTTTTACCGGTAAGAAGGAAATGGCGATAGATATATTGGATGAGTACGTATGTTTTGAAAAAATTAAGGATGCATTATGAAAGTCTGTTTTTTTGCGCATTGTAGCATTACCAATAGCGATGGGGCAACTCTTTCCATGTATAATATCATTGATGAAATGTTGCGTCGAGGAATTGAAGTTGTTGTCGTTCTTGCCAATACGAGGAATTTAGAGGGGCGAATTGCAGAAGGGAAGATAAAATTTATAGTCGCTCCATTATATGGGATGCGAATGGATTTGAACAAAAAAACTCCGATGACGCAAGTGAAGTTCTTTGTGAAAAGTATCTGTAATTCTATACAGAAAAGAAAAATAGAAAAGGTTCTTAAATCGGAGAATATTGACATTATCCATATAAATGGATTAGATAGTAGTATTGGTGCAGAGATCGCACAAAAATTGAAGATTCCATATGTATGGCATATTCGTCAATTCATGGAAGCTGATTTGGGTAAAAAGTTGTTTCGTGAAAAGTATGTATATCGATTGGTTGCAAGGGCCTCATCTGTTATAGCGATATCAAAAGATGTACAGGCTAAATTTGAGCCTCTCTTGGGGCGTAAAATGGATCTTGTATATAATGGAGTTCCGGTTGAAAAATATAAACTGGAAGATGTTACAAGATTTGAATCTCCGGTAACTAGGATGCTTTTGGCAGGGAGAATTTCTGTTCAAAAAGGCCAAATGGATGCGATAAAGGCTGTAGAGTTATTAATGCAACGTGGTATTGATACTGTTTTATTGACTTTGGTGGGACAAGGAGAAACGAAGGAGTATTTGGAATATGTGAAATCGTATGTAAAAGAGCATGAGCTAGAACAAAAAATTTGCATTTTAGAGCATCATGATGATTTAAGGGAGTTGCGAAGACAATGTGATATAGGTTTGACTTGTTCAAAAAAGGAAGCTTTTGGACGAGTTACTGTAGAGAATATGTTGGCTAAAATGCTTGTTATTGGAGCTAATACAGGTGGGACATTAGAGATTGTCGAGGATGGTTATAATGGCTTGTTGTACGAGGAAGGTAATCCGGAAAGTTTGGCTGGGCGTATTGAATATGCTATGGAGCATAAGATGGATATGCAAATATTATTGGATAGAGGATATCTGGATTCTATAAATCGGTTTTCTAGTACAACTCTAATAGAGTCCATATTGAATTTATATAAAAAGATAATATTCTGATATTTAAATTGGATTTATGAACATCGTTTTGAAACGGAAGTTTATCAATAAACTTATGTGGCATGTGATTTTTTGGGGAATACAGTTCGCTTTATTATGTCCTGAATTTATCACATTTACCTCTGCATATAACTATATTCGATATATACATCATGTGATTTGTGTCTGTTCAATAGTTGTATTTTTTGTGTTTTTTAGAAAAAATGAATTACTGTGGTTGATTCTGTTGTTCTTTTTCCTGTTTCTATTTGTAACGATGAAGAATGCGGGAAACTTGGGAAATTTTCTTTTGAATTTTGAGAGGTCTTATTCTCTGATATGTTTCTATTGCTTTTTTTATAGGATGAGCAGGCGATTATTCTTTATTGGAACTTCTTTTTTTTGGATGTCATTGATTTTAGTTAATACTATTCTTACCTTTCTTTATCCCAATGGATTGTATTTTTTTAATTCTCAATTTTCAGGTATAGATAAATCGTATTACTTCTTAGGAGTATCTAATCAGGTTATACCGTTTTATATGATTTCAATAGTGTTCGTTTTTTTGAAAAACTTTTATTTGAATAAAAATAATAAGGAAGTCTTTCTGTTGTTTATATGCATGTGGGGTTGTGAATTTGTGTATCAGTCTGCTACATCGCTTGTTGGATGTTTCTTTTTTACTATTGGCTATTTGTTTTTTGTATTGCCTAAAGATACACAGGGGAAGATTGTACATTCTATTCATCGGGGATACAATTTTATTTTAGTTGCCATGGCCATCACTGTGTTTATGATCCACTATTTGATAGTTGTGTATCAAATACAAAATAAATTTGCCTATTTAGTGGAAGTCGTTTTAAAAAAGGATTTAACATTTTCTACTCGAACTATAATTTGGAATAGTGCTATTAATATGATTGAAAAATCATTTCTTATAGGTTATGGGGCTGTTGAAAACAATAATAGATATATTGAGATAGGAAGTTCTTCTTTTAATGCTCATAATATTATTCTTCAGATATTACTTATGGGAGGAATCATATTGTTGTTGGTTTGTTTTTTACTTGTTTGGAAGTCAATTAAATCAATGTTGTTTTGTTTGGATTTGAGGGTCAAGAATATAGTGTTTTTGCTATTTGCTGTATTCTTCTTTATGTCCTTGTCAGAAGTGTATACACTAAATTTGATGTTTATTGTTCTATACTTGGGTTTTTTGATAAAAGAAAAAATTCCCTATTGTAAACATCTGGATGCTGAATCTTTTAGTAATAATGCAAGTATCCGATTGAATTTATACTAGTACAACTCTTGCGTTTGTTTTTTATATTAAATAATTAATCTAATGTTTGGTAAAATTAAATTTTTATTTTCTAGAATTTTAAAACAACTGTCTCCTGTATTTTATGTTAAGCAGAAATATTATAGAATATTTGGAACGAGTTTGGATTTAGTAAACCCTCAGGGTTTTAATGAAAAAATATGCTGGCTTGCCTTGTATTGGCAAAAGCCTATAGTAGTTAAATGTGCTGATAAATATGAGCTTAGAGAATATGTTAGCTCTTTAGGTCTCATGGAATTAATGCCTCAGCTATATGGTGTCTATACTGATGTGAAGGGTATAGAGTGGAATCGATTTCCTAAAAAGTTTGTGATTAAATGTACACATGGTTGTAAGTATAATATTGTATGCTTTAATAAAGATGAATTAGATATTCATTCTGCTGATATTTCTTTAAATAAATGGCTTCATTCTGTTTATGGTACCAATACTTATGAGCCTCATTATTCAAAAATGACACCTCGTATTATTGCTGAAGAGTTTATTGAAACTAGTGAAAGAGGACTTCCGGAAGATTATAAGGTATATTGTTTTAATGGAGAGCCAAAGTGTGTGTTGGTTTGCCTTAACAGGGAGTCGGAACTTGTACTTGAATGGTATGATCTTGAATGGAATGTATTTGATATTGGTGCTAAAAGTAATATGCGTAGGGCTAATAAACCTGCTTGTTTGGATCAGATGATAAAATATGCTCGAATATTGTCAAAAGGATTTCCTTTTGTAAGAGTTGATTTCTATGATAGTTTTGGTAAGCCAATTTTAGGGGAAATGACGTTTACACCTATGTATGGAATGGCTAAATATTATTCGAAAGAAGGGAATCTATTATTGGGCAGTATGTTGACTCTTCCAAATAAGTATAAAGGGCATTTTGAGTAATCTTATAAATGGTTGTTTTGAATTTGGAGTATTTGTGATGGAAGGAAAGATAAAAAAGAATCTTGTGTACAATGTATGTTATCAACTATTGGTAATCATATTGCCATTTATAACTGCACCCTATGTGTCAAGAGTTTTAGGGGCATACAATATCGGTATATATTCTTATACACAAGCTCTTGCTAATTATTTTTATCTTTTTGTGATGTTAGGAGTGATCAATTATGGGAATAGAACGATTGCTGCAATAAGAGACGATCGAAATACCTTGGATAAAACATTTTGGGAAATTTATTCTTTTCAGTTACTGGTTGGATTATTTGTTACGGCTTTATATTTTATTTACTGTATTTCTTATGTGAAAGAAAATCGATTGATATATTGTATGCAATTCTTTTATGTTGCATCGGGAATTTTTGATGTTAATTGGCTTTGCTTTGGTTTAGAAAAGTTTAAATTGACTACGATCCGTAGTGTAATTGTCCGATTGGGAATGGTATTTGCGATTTTTTTATTTGTAAAAGATCAGTCTGATTTATCAATTTATACGGGAATCCTTTCTGTTGGAAGCTTATTGGCTGTATTAGCTGTATGGCCATTTGTGTTATCAAATGTAAATTTTAGAAGACCTTCTCTTACTGGCATTGTAAAGCATATTAAACCTAATCTGGTCCTTTTTTTGCCAGTTGTAGCTGTCAGTCTATATAATATAATGGATAAATTGATGTTAGGAAGTTTTAGTACGGAAGAAGAAGTTGGTTTTTATACTTATGCAGAGCGAATAACTCAGATACCTAATACGATAATTTTAGCATTGAATTCTGTTCTTATGCCTAGAATGGCTAATTTATATGCCAAAAACGATACTATTAAGACTAGGAATATGATGGATAATATTATGTTATTTGCAATGTTTATGAGTGTATTGATGGCATTTATATTAGCGAGAATTGCTCCGAATTTTGCTCCTTGGTTTTATGGTGATGAGTTTGCTCGATGTGGATTATTTATAGTGATGCTTTGTCCTATTATAATATTTAAAGGTTGGGCTGGCGTGTTGAGGACACAATATATTATTCCTAAAGGTAAGGATCGAGTTTTTATTACTTCATTGACTATAGGGGCAGTGGTTAATCTAATAATAAATTACTGTTTGATACCAAAATATAGTGGGATCGGTGCTGTAGTTGGTACGTTGTTCGCAGAGTTTGCGGTTTGTTTAGTGCAATTTACTATGATATATAAGGAAATTCCATTTAAGATTTATTTGAAAGATGGGCTTGCTTTTTGTTGTATGGGGCTCGTGATGTATAATGCCGTATTGTATATAGAATATTTAAATGTATCTCCATTCTTTACTATGGTAATACAAATTGTAATTGGAACTATTTTGTTTACTATTTTGGCTGTATTTTATTGTATTAAAGTAAAGGGAATAAATGTAAGGAATAAAATTTTGTATGAATTGAAAAAATAAATGCATAATAGATGAAATCATTTCAAGAGTTAAAAATAGCCGTGGCCGGTACCGGTTACGTTGGTTTATCAATTGCCACTTTGTTATCACAGCATCATGAGGTGGTAGCCATAGACATAGTTCCTGAGAAGGTAGATTTGATCAATAATAAAAAATCACCGATTCAAGATGATTACATAGAAGAGTATTTGGCTAGTCATAAATTGAATTTGAAAGCTACGCTAGATGCGGTGATGGCTTATAAGGACGCTGATTTTGTGGTGATAGCGGCTCCGACAAATTATGATAGCCAGCGAAATTTCTTTGATACGTCCGCTGTTGAGGCTGTGATAGAGCAGGTGCTTCGTTTTAATCCAAATGCTTTTATGGTCATTAAAAGTACGATACCTGTTGGTTATACGATTTCCGTACGTGAGCGTTTTCATACAAAGCGTATTCTTTTTAGTCCGGAGTTCTTGAGAGAGTCTAAGGCTTTGTATGATAATTTGTATCCTAGCCGGATCATCGTGGGTACGGATTTGTCTGATCCGGAATTGGTAGATGCCGCTCATATTTTTGCTGAACTGTTGCAAGAAGGTGCTATAAAAGAAAATATAGATACCTTATTTATGGGGTTGACAGAAGCTGAGGCCGTAAAACTATTCGCAAATACATATCTTGCACTACGTGTTTCTTATTTTAATGAGTTGGATACGTATGCGGAAATGAAGGGGTTGGATACTCAATCGATCATAAATGGTGTGTGTTTGGATCCTCGTATCGGTAATCACTATAATAATCCTTCTTTTGGCTATGGGGGGTATTGTCTGCCGAAAGATACAAAACAATTACTCGCTAATTATGAGGATGTACCCGAAAATTTGATAGAAGCGATTGTGGAGAGTAACCGGACTAGGAAAGACTTTATAGCAGATCAAGTACTTCGTATGGCGGGTTATTATGCTTACGGGGAAGAGAATGAATGGAGTAGTGTACGGGAACATCCTGTTACGATCGGTGTTTATCGATTGACGATGAAGTCTAATTCTGATAATTTTAGACAATCTTCTATTCAAGGAATAATGAAACGAGTGAAAGCAAAAGGGGCTACTGTGATTGTTTATGAACCAGCCTTGTCGGATAATACTACATTCTTTGGGTCAGAAGTTGTTAATGATTTGGATCTCTTTAAAAAACGTAGTGCGGCTATTATAGCCAATCGATATGATGTGGAATTGGATGATGTGAAAAATAAGGTATATACACGAGATGTATATAGAAGGGATTAATCTAAATTAAGGTTAGCGTCCAAAAATGACGTATAGCATCATTCAACAGAAATATAGATCTTTGTTGCTGTAATTAAAACCCAATTAATATGTAGAGCAATAACAATTCTGAAATTTTTTTCCTCCGCTACAAATCCGAAGCGGTCACGAACAAGGATTCCATCCGATCCTTCTGTTTTAGAAATAAGGTACCGTATAACCTGTTTGAAAAATGGTTAAGATGTTTTCATGGGAGATGAGTTGAGATCTGTACATTTAAGGAGGCTGAACACCAACTGTGCCTGTCACATGTCCGGGCTAATATGTTAAAGCGTATGATCAAGGAGGTGAAAAAGAGAGCCTTGGTCTTTACGGACAGTTTGGATTTCTTCTTTAGAAAGGAACGTGATTATAATGAAGAGAATCTTATTCTTGAAGAAAGAGTCTGACGATCACTTACTATGCGATGTAACAGTATGTTACACTTTGGTCGTGACGAAGGTGTAGAAATGGTAGTTGCATATCATGGTGTAATCAGTACTGTGAGGCTGCAAGGGAAGTGCGCATGGGATTTCCTTGGTGAATTTTTCAAAAATATTTTTAATGGTTGTAAGGACTTTGTTAATCTCATACCCCAGAATATAAAGTTGGTATGTACTAACAGTTAAATTCAACGTTTTTAACATAAAATTAGGTAGGTGCTATAAAAGCGCCTATACATTGGTGCATGCTCTAATTTGAGTACCAACAAAGGTATTGCGTGATTGCCATAAATTAATTAGGAAAGTACTATTGGCGGTTTACTTTTGTTTATGTGGAGTCGATTTTTAAGATATCTCCTCTTCTATGTCTTCAACTCCCATGGTGTCAATCATGGAAGTACATATCGCCGATATGCTTATCGGTATAACGCCAAAAAAGAAAGAGGAACTTCCATGGAAGTGTTTGCAAGAAATGAGAACCACAAAGGTGCGATGATGAATGTGTAGATGATAGAATAGACTGTAGAATCGATATAGAATAAAGATATTTGTACCGGTCTTCTTTTTCCCTTCGGGGAGGTAAGGAGGCCGGTTCTGTTTTTATGTATGCCTTGATGATCCGTATATATAATGTGGGATTCGGCCTTCTGCGGTGCAGGGATAAATATTCCCCCTGTGATCGTGGAAATGAAAAATCTTATGAAAGATTTGAAGGGACTGTTGGGCGAGTTTCGGGGTTGGCCTACCGTTGAGTTGTTTAGTGTACGTCTGGCCGGATTGTCGGCGGAAGATAGGGAAAGGCATTTGCTGGGGTTTTGTAAGCTGGCTTTTGGGCATTATGAAGAGTTGCCGATGGGATATCGGAGATTGGTGGATGGTTATTTGGATGGGGAGCGAGGGGAGAACTTGATGGTGTGGTATTTGACAAGGCATACGCCGTGGAAGAATGCCCGTTATGAGTTGCATCGACCGGACTTGTTTTTGCGGATGGCGAAGCTGGTGGAGTTTACGGATCGGGATGGGCGTTTGCCTTATTCTCATTTGGCGGCTTGTTTATGTATGGCGTTTTTCGTCCGGAGTTTATCGGATCCTAATTCGGAGGTCTTGCCGAAATCCTTGGCTAGCCGTTTGAGCGCATTGAATATATTACCAAGTGATATTCTGGAACTGGCGGGGAAGAGGGAAATAACGGATGAGATGTGATTCTTTATTGATAAATGTTAAATGTACGTGGATTGAAGTCGATGAAATTTGGTGTGTTTTTCGTTGATTTGGGAATGTGTGTGTTGGCTGCTACGCCGTTAACTGTTTTGCATCATCTAAGTTAGGCTTTGTGGCTATTATACCTTTGTCATGTGTTCGAAGCATGGTTACATTCATTTATTCATTAAAAACGTATAGTTATGGCATTGAAATTTAAATTGGTAATGAGAAAGAATCTAGGTGAGGATCACGAATCTATTCCTGAAAAGGTATACGCTCAAATGGTGTATGGAGATCTGGTTACTTTCGATGAATTTGCGGAGGAGGTGGCGGATAGCTCTGGTGTAGGTAGCGCTAGCGTGAAGGCGGTTCTGGATCGTATGAATGTGGTGTTGGTCAGTCATTTACAGCATGGCAGGCGTGTCAGTGTAGGTGAGCTGGGGCTTTTCCGCTTTTGTTTCGGATCGTCGGGGGTGCCGGATGAGAAGACGTTTTCGACGAACTTGATTCGGGAGCCGAAAGTACGGTTCTACCCGGGCAAGGCGCTACGGGTGGCCAAGAGCCGGACAAGTTTTGAGAAAACTGCGCTTCCGAATGAAGAAGATGCGGGTGGAAACGGGAGTGATAGTGAAAGTCCGGATGAAATCTAAGAGCTATGAGGCGTTTGACGGTTCAATTAATTGTTGCGATCCTGCTCTCAATGAGCGGGATCACACTTCTCTTCAGCGGATTCTGGATTGATCCGCAAGGATTGATCGATAACAGTGTACTGGTGGCTTTCGGTGAGATCAGTACGTTTGCCGGGGCCCTTTTTGGGGTGGACTACTCTTATAAATTGAAAATTAATAATTGAAAATTATGGAAAGACATGATAAAAGGTTAACAGAGCATTTTTGTTTGGATGAGTTTACTTATAGTGGTATTGCCGTGGACAATGCGATAAATAATCAGCCTCCTCCTTGTGCATGTCTAGCGCTTCAAAATTTGGCAGTTGGTTTATTGGAACCATTACGTCTATTGTATGGGGCACCGATTGCTATATTGAGTGGATATCGGAATGAGAAGGTAAATCGTCTTGCTGGCGGGGTCGTTACCAGCCAACACTTGAAAGGAGAAGCAGCAGATTGCTATGTTGCCGATGGGCCGGAAAAACTGTTGGATGTGTTGCAATGTTCCGGTTTAGTATTTGACCAAGCTATATTATATAGACGAAAACGTTTTTTGCATCTTTCCTTAAAGATAAATGGAAATAACAGGATGCAAGTGTTAGTTTATAACAAATCTTGATACTTCGGTGCGGAAAGAGACTTGCCCATGATCAAGTGCGGAAGGGAAGATCTGTGATTTGGTGGACTGAAAAGGATATGATATATTTGCCTCCTATGATTAAGCTTGAATATCTAAAAAAGATACGTGTTCGTTGGATTATATTGGCGATCCTTCTCATCTCTGTATGGATCGTGATGGGAAATCCCAGATTAGGCGAATGGTATTCCCGTTCGATTTATCCATGGGTATCGGGTATGCTATCTCGTTTCTCCTGCTTGTTCCCTTTTTCCGTAGGGGATTGTTTTATTTATGGTAGCATCGCCGGATTATTAGGGTATCTGTCGTATGCGATTATAAGGAGGCGGAGGATCGGGAGGACAATAAGGCATGTTGTGGAATATCTGGCATGGGTGTATGTCTGGTTCTATATCGCTTGGGGATTGAATTATTTCCGGGAAGATTTTTTCACTCGTACGCAAACCACTTATGTGCCTTTTTCCTCGGAACATTTCCAATCCTTCTTGGATGCCTACACGGATTCCCTGAACGCCTCATGGGTTCCGATAGAGACGATCGATCGGGAGGTCGTGAAAGAGGCGGTGCAGGAAGGGTATCGGGAATTGCCTACTCGTTTCGGGCTTACCACTCCCGGAACCTATCTTCATCCTAAAACGATGCTGTTCTCCCGGTTGATGAGTGGAGTAGGGGTGATGGGATATATGGGGCCGTTTTTCACGGAGTTCAATTTGAACGGCCAGCTCTTGCCCGTGCAATATCCCGCCACTTACGCCCATGAGATGGCTCATGCGCTTAGTATATCCAACGAGGCCGAGGCTAATCTATACAGTTATTTAATATGCACGAGTTCTTCCGTGCCGGAAATCCGGTTCTCAGGTTACTTCTCTTTGCTGCCTTATGTGTTGAGCAACGCATATGTGGCTTTGGATAAGGACTCTTTTGAGGCATGGAAGAAAAGATTACGCCCCGAGATCAAGGACTTGTATAACGAGAAAGTAGCCTATTGGCAATCCCTATACAGCCCGCTGATCGGCGAGGCGCAAGACGTGGTCTATAATCTTTTCCTGAAAGGCAATAAGATACCTGCCGGAACCGCTAATTATTCGGAGGTGATCGCTTTATTGATCGCTTTGGAAGGAGAATGATTTATTCATCATTTAACTTCCTCCAAATAAAGCACTCGGCTCGAGTAATCATTCTGCTTGTGATAATCGACAATGTGATTATAAGGGATTTCCAGTCCGTTCGCCATGAGATATTCCCCGGTGAAAGCTTTACCCTCGAAGGCCAGAGGCTCGTTGTCGATCCGGTTCAGTTCGCAGACTCTGTATTTCTTGTCTGGGGATAATCCGTTCATTTTTACACGGGGTAAATGTTGGTTGACAAAATGCTCGGTCTTCCACCAATAAAATACGGCTTTGTCTTTCTCCGGTGAGGTGTACATCAAGGAAGCTACTCCCAAACGATCGTACGGAGAAACCAGACGGTAGATATCGCCGAATTGCACGACGGGACGGATCGTCTTATAATCGGCGATCGCCTTACGGCAAAGTGTTTTCTCTTCTTCTGTCATATTCTTGGGTTGGATCTCCATGCCCAAACGGCCGCTCATCGCTACGTCGATCCGATATTTCAGGGGAATGACCCGGAATGTTTGATGGTTGGGGGCGGCGCTGATATGTGAGGCCATGGCGATAGCCGGGAAAAAATAAGAAGTGCCCCATTGCATATAGATACGCTGTAAGGCATCGGTATTGTCGCTTACCCAAAACTCATCGAAGTAAGGCATGACCCCGTAATTTGCCCGGCCTCCACCGCTGGCGCAAGCCTGTAGGGTTAAATCCGGGTATTTGGCTCGGATACGCTCACAGACTTTCTTGAATCCTTCGTGATATTCGATATACATATGGCTTTGCTGATCCGAAGGCAGGTATTGGGAGCCATGGTTCAGGATGCTCATATTGGCGTCCCATTTGATATAATCGATCTCCGGGTATGTTGTCATCAAGTTGTCGACGATACCGAATATGAAGTCTTGCACCTCGGGATTGGAGAGATCAAGAACGACCTGTGTACCGCCACGCCCCAGGACGATTTCCCTGTTTGGAGCTTTCAATACCCATTCCGGATGCTTCTCGTACAATTCACTTGTCGTGTTGGCCATTTCCGGTTCGATCCAGATACCGAATTTAATACCATGCTTGTTGGCGTCGGCGATCAGGCCCTCGATGCCTCTTGGTAGTTTTCGGGCATCAACCATCCAATCCCCTAAGGACGAGTTATCTTTATTACGAGGATATTTATCGCCAAACCAGCCGTCGTCCATGACGAACAACTCGCCGCCCATAGACTGGATATCACTCATCATTTGGTCCATACCTTCTTGATTGATATCGAAATATACACCTTCCCAACTGTTTAGTAAGATTTTCCGTGCGGTCGCTCCATTCGCTATCTTATGTTTGCGTGCCCATGCGTGGAAATTTCGGCTGCTTCCGCTTAAGCCGTCCTTACTGTAAGTCAGCGCCAATTCTGGTGTACGGAAACTTTCTTTGGCTTTGAGGGTGTAAGCCGAGTTCTCCTCGTTTATTCCCGCAAAGAAATGGTGATAGTCGCTATCATCCGTATCGAAGAATAATTTGTAGTTACCGCTATAGCATAGGGCGGCGCCAATAACGGAACCGGTGTTTTCCTTTGGTTTTCCGTCTAGGGAGATCATCACTTCGGCGTGGGCGGTATGGGAGTTGCGGATACCATCCTTGTTTTTTATCATCTTGATGCCCGGTCGTAACGGTTCTTGTGCCAATTGAGCCTCGTTTGCCCATGAGCCGTATAAGTGGGAAACCCATACGTCTCCTTTCCGGATCGGCAGATGAGCGGAAGCGAAACGATTGAGGGTGATCGCTTTTTTCTCCTCATGCGTGATCTCTGTCCAAGTCTCGATGATATCAGCGTCCGGATAGGTTCTGTAACAGAGATTCATATAAAAAGGATACACTTTATCTTTTAATCGGATCGTTGTGATATCTGCTATTTGCTCTTTTCGTGTATCTACTTTTATGACTTCCAGTTGAAGGGTCATATTCCCGTCGCCATGGGTAACGGACAATGCGCTTTCGGAGGGACAATTCAAGCCGTAGACCGGATAAGCGGAAAATGTTTTCTGCTCGGTCTCGAGCAAGGTAGCCGCGTCGGAAGTGGATAACTTGTCTCCATAGTAGATGAATCTTACCTCTCCGCCGACAGGTGCGTCTAGCAATAATGAGGTATTCCTCGTGGAAATCAATACGTCTTGTGCCCATAAACTAGTGGTCAATAGGGAGGCGCAACATAAATAACCGAATTTACTCTTAATGTTCATTTTATTAGTAGGTGTTAGATTTAAATTCAGGGGCAAAAGTAGGAGAGAGCCGGTAGGTTTCCTAATAGGATTTTATCAGATACTGTTACTTTTCTGCTTTAACTAAAATTTGTTTCACGCAGAAGAACCCCGTGCTTTCATTAATGAAAATTCCATATTGTCTAATTCGAAAGAAATCACTAACTTTGCGGCAATTTTTTAGAAGCAAGATAAATACATCGCGATATGAGTAAGAAATTTACCGAATATTCTAAGTTTGACTTGTCGAACGTAAATAAAGAGGTGCTGAAGAAATGGAAGGATGGAGACATCTTCCATAAGAGTCTTGAAACAAGAGAGGGACATCCTACATTCGTATTCTACGAGGGCCCTCCATCCGCAAACGGTATGCCGGGTATTCACCATGTTATCGCCCGTTCGATTAAGGATATTTTCTGCCGCTATAAAACCATGAAGGGATTCTTGGTGAATCGTAAGGCGGGTTGGGATACACACGGTCTGCCTGTCGAGTTAGGCGTGGAGAAGGCTTTGGGCATCACGAAGGAAGATATCGGTAAGAAGATTTCTGTCGCTGAGTATAACGCCGCTTGCCGTAAGGACGTGATGAAGTTCACGAAAGAGTGGGAGGATCTGACGCAGAAGATGGGTTATTGGGTGGATATGGAGAATCCGTATATCACGTATGATAACCGCTATATCGAGACCTTGTGGTATCTATTGAAAGAGCTTTATAAGAAAGGTCTTTTATATAAAGGCTATACGATCCAACCGTATTCGCCCGCCGCAGGTACGGGCTTGAGCACGCACGAGTTAAACCAACCGGGTTGTTACCGTGACGTGAAGGATACGACTTGTACGGCACAGTTCCATATATTGGACCCGAAACCGGAGATGGCACAATTCGGCGATCCTTATTTCTTGGCATGGACAACGACTCCTTGGACGTTGCCTTCCAATACGGCGCTTTGCGTAGGCCCGAATATTACTTATCTGGCTGTACAGACTTATAATCCTTACACGGGTATCCCGATGACTGCTGTTATAGCGAAAGATTTATTGTCTGCTTATTTCAATCCGAAAGCTGCGGAGCTTTCTTTGTCTGATTACAAACCGGGTGACAAGCTGGTTCCTTTCAGCGTAGTAGGTGAGTGGAAGGGTTCCGAGTTGGCCGGTATGAAATATGAGCAATTGATCCCATGGGTAAATCCGGGTGAAGGTGCATTCCGTGTGATCACGGGTGATTTCGTTACGACAGAGGATGGTACGGGTATCGTACATATCGCACCGACGTTTGGTGCGGACGATAACCGTGTGGCGAAAACATTCGGGGTTCCTCCTTTGATGATGCAGGATAAGGATGGAAATATGCGCCCTATGGTGGATATGACCGGTAAGTTCTATAAGCTGGAAGACTTGGCTCCGGAGTTTGTACAAAATTGTATGAACGCCTCTGATTATGATCCATGGCAAGGAAAATTCGTGAAGAACGCTTACGATGATACGAAGACGGATAAAGATGAGACGTTAGATATAGAGATCTGCATGATGCTGAAGGCCCAGAACCGGGTGTTCAAGATCGAGAAGCATGTCCACAATTACCCGCATTGCTGGCGTACCGATAAACCGGTATTGTATTATCCGTTGGATAGCTGGTTCATCCGTACGACCGCTTGCCGTGAGCGTATGATCGAGTTGAACAATACGATCAACTGGAAACCGCAGAGCACGGGTACGGGACGTTTCGGCAAATGGCTGGAGAACTTGCAAGACTGGAACTTGAGCCGCAGCCGTTATTGGGGTACTCCATTACCGATCTGGCGTACGGAAGATGGTAGCGAGGAGAAGTGTATCGGTTCCGTGGTAGAGTTGTTTGGCGAGATCGAGAAATCGGTGAAGGCCGGCTTTATGGAGTCTAACCCTTACAAGGACTTCGCTCCGGGAGATTATACGAAGGAGAATTACGAGAAGATCGATTTGCACCGTCCGTATGTGGATGATATTATCTTGGTTTCCGCTTCTGGTAAGCCGATGAAGCGTGAGACAGACTTGATCGACGTATGGTTCGATTCCGGCGCTATGCCTTATGCCCAGATCCACTATCCGTTCGAGAACTTGAAGGAGTTCGATAATCGTCAGATCTATCCGGCTGACTTTATCGCTGAGGGTGTTGACCAGACACGCGGTTGGTTCTTTACCCTGCACGCTCTGGGTACCATGATTTTTGATAGCGTGGCTTACAAGGCTGTCGTGTCTAACGGTCTGGTATTGGATAAGAACGGAAACAAGATGTCTAAACGCTTGGGCAACGCTGTTGATCCATTCTCTACGATCGAGAAGTATGGTTCGGACCCGTTGCGTTGGTACATGATCACGAACGCTTCTCCATGGGATAATATTAAGTTTGATATCGATGGTATCGAGGAAGTTCGCCGTAAGTTCTTTGGTACATTATATAATACGTATTCATTCTTCGCTTTGTACGCGAACGTGGATGGCTTCGACTACTCCGATCCGGATGTGGAATGGAGCAAGCGTCCGGAGATTGACCGTTGGATCCTTTCTCTGTTGAACAGCTTGGTGAAGGATGTGGATGGCTACTTGGAGGCTTACGAGCCGACTCGTGCCGGACGTGCTATCTCTGATTTCGTAAATGATAACTTGAGTAACTGGTATGTGCGTTTGAACCGCCGCCGTTTCTGGGGTGGTGGTATGACGGAGGATAAGTTATCCGCTTACCAGACTTTATATACTTGCTTGGAGACAGTGGCTAAGTTGATGGCTCCGATCGCTCCGTTCTATGCCGATCAGTTATTCTTAGACTTGGTCGCTGTTACGGGACGTGAGAACGTTGAGTCCGTACACTTGTCCGATTTCCCGGTTTACGACGAGTCTAAGATCGACAAGAATTTGGAAGAGCGTATGCAAATGGCTCAAGATGTTTCTTCTATGGTATTGGCTCTTCGCCGCAAGGTGAATATCAAGGTTCGCCAGCCGTTGCATACGGTAATGATTCCGGTTGTAGACGCTCATCAACAAGAGAGTATCGAGGCCGTTAAGAACCTGATCTTGAACGAGGTGAACGTGAAGGAGCTGAAGTTCGTGGATAATACGGCAGGTATCTTGGTGAAGAAGATCAAACCGGACTTTAAGAAGTTGGGCCCGCGCTACGGAAAGATCATGAAGGCGTTGGCCGCCACGATTCAATCGATGAGCCAAGAAGATATCAACGCTTTCGAGAAAGCCGGAACGTTTACCTTGATGGTAGATGGACAGGAGGCCGTTCTGGAGCGTACGGATGTAGAGATCATCTCTGAGGATATCCCGGGTTGGTTGGTCGCTAATGAAGGTCGCTTGACAGTCGCTTTGGATATTACCGTAACCGAGGATTTGCGTAAGGAGGGGCTGGCCCGTGAGTTGGTGAATCGTATCCAGAACTTGCGTAAGAGCAGCGGTTTCGATATAACGGATAAGATCCATGTATCCATTCTTTCTTGCGAGGAGATGGATGAGGCGATCCATGATTATAAGGATTATATCGCTAACCAAGTATTGGCGGAATCTATCGAAATCATGGATAATGCGATCAGCGACGCTACGGAACTCGATTTCGAGGACTTTAAATTGTCCGTAAAGATCGAGAAAGCTTAAAAATAGAATAGCATTTCTTGCGGAAGAATTAGGAATGAAATATAGGAAAATCGATAATTATATTATCTTTGCATGCAAAGAAGAAATAATATGATTTTATATTCATTCTTAATTCTTCTTTTTGATTGATATTTGAACGATTGTTGAACCTAAATTTTTTTAGAACCATGGCAGAGAAGACAAGATATTCAGACGCTGAGCTCGAGGAGTTCCGCGCTATTATATTAGAGAAACTGGAAATCGCGAAGAGGGATTACGAGCTTTTGCGATCAGGGGTTACGAATTCCGACGGTAACGACGTGGCTGATACGTCTCCTACATTCAAGGTGCTGGAGGAAGGCGCTTCTACGTTATCGAAGGAAGAGGCGGGCCGTTTGGCGCAACGCCAGATGAAATTCATCCAGAATTTACAGGCCGCTTTGATCCGTATCGAGAATAAGACCTACGGTATTTGCCGGGAGACTGGTAAATTGATCCCGAAAGAAAGGCTACGTGCTGTGCCTCATGCGACTTTAAGTATCGAAGCAAAACAAGGAGGTGCAAAGTAAATGAGATATTCTAAAGGTTGGGGAGCTGTGTTAATCATAATACTGCTCCTTCTTCTTGACCAAGCGCTGAAAATATGGATTAAGACCCACATGCAGTTGCATGAGAGTATAGAGATAACTCCGTGGTTTTATCTCTATTTTACTGAGAATCCGGGTATGGCATTCGGTATAGAGGTGATTGGGAAATTATTCCTTTCCGTATTCCGTATCGTGGCTGTATTGTTTATCGGATATTATTTGTATAAGCTGGTTAAAGAAAATTATAAATTCGGTTTTATTGCCTGTATATCTTTGGTTTTTGCGGGGGCGGTGGGTAATATAATCGACTCGATATTCTATGGCGTGATCTTCGACCATAGTTTCGGGCAACTCGCTACTTTTATGCCGGAGGGAGGTGGTTATGCCTCTTGGCTGCATGGAAAGGTGGTGGATATGTTCTATTTCCCATTGATAGAGACCGTATTCCCGGATTGGGTTCCGATCTGGGGTGGACAGGAGTTCGTTTTCTTCCGTCCGATCTTTAATTTGGCGGACTCGGCGATTTGCGTGGGAGTTTTCCTTTTGTTAATATTTTATCGGCATACTTTGTCGGCTAGCCTTTCGAAAGAAGAGAAATAAATGCGGAGAAAATTACGGATATATGGTATGGCTTTATTAGCCACGACGTTGCTGGCGGCATGTAGTAAGGTTCCGGATGGTATTCTGTCGGAGAAAAAGATGCAGGGTGTCTTGACGGATATGTTGCTGGCTGAGGCCATGGTAAATGTGGATTATAATACTTATAAATCCGATACCATGAAGCTTGCCTTGTATGAGTCTGTATTCCGTAAGCATGATATTACACAGGCGGTGTATGATAGCTCGTTGGTGTGGTACGGCCGTAACTTGGATATTTATATGGAGGTCTACAACCGGGTCTTGGCCGATCTTAATAAACGGATCAATAACTTAGGGGATGTGCAGGCGGACGCTGCGCCGGTATCGAACCGGGATTCTGTGGATATTTGGCCTCGCCGTTCTTATCTGGTCTTGTCTCCTACCTCTGTATTTAATGGGGTGACTTTCGATATACGTCCGGAAACGAATTATTCCTCGGGCAGTAGTTTCGTGCTGGGCATGCGTGTCTGGGGATTGAATAACAAAATGGCTTATAAGCCGGAGGTACGTTTAAGCGCGGACCAAGGTGATACGACCTTGACTGTGAATAGTAAGATCACGAAAGATGGATATCACGAGACGATCTTGAAGACTATACCAACTAAGAAAGTAAAGCGTGTGTTTGGATATATCCGTATGGATAATATGGATACGACTTATTATAAGGTGTATATAGATAGCTTAAGCTTGATGAAATATAACTATGGTAAGGAGCTTGCCGAATTACCTAAGGATTCTATTAAGTAATCTCTCTATTTGTTTATTATACTTATGAGAAGAATTGCCGCTCATTACGTTTGGTGTAAGCAGGTTTATCGTATGCATTATATCGAACTGGATGATAATGGTGCGTTTCATGGTGTTTACCCGTTGAATGAGGAGATAGCTGGAACCGCTTTTTATGATGGAGTGCTGGTGCCGGTTCTTTCCTCGGAACCGGCGATTGGTTTTAAGCAGGTGATGGGATCTTGGCCGGCGTTAACCGAAAAGATTACGCCGGGTTGTTCAGTCCATATATATCGTTTAAGCGGGATTCCTTTGGCGTCTGCGAAACTCGGCACAGACCACAGCTGTAGCGATGGCCACATTGAGAGACTCTGAGGTGTCTCTTCCTTCCGGATAGTTCGGGATATATAATTTTTCGTTTACAAAAGCCTCTATGGCGGGACGTATTCCATTTCCTTCATTACCCATTATCAAGATACCGTTTCCGGATAAGGTTTTCTCATATAAGTTTTCTCCGCCAAGGAAGGTGCCGTATAAAGGTATGGCTTGGGCAGATTGGGCCTGTAAGAACGTTTCCAGATCGGTGTAATGTATTTTTACGTGGGCGAGCGCACCCATAGTGGCTTGTACGGTTTTTGGACTGAAAACATCGGCGGTATCTTTGCTGCATACGATATGGGAAATACCGAACCAGTCCGCTAACCGGATGATCGTACCTAAGTTGCCCGGATCTTGGATTCCGTCTAATGCGAGAACAAGCTCCTTTTCCGGCGTTATTTCCGTTATATCCCAATTGGGGCGTTTAAAGATCGCGAGTACATCTTGGGGATTTTTCAGGAAGCTGGCTTTACGAATATCATCTTCTTCCGCTACCAATAACTCCTTGGCCGGAATATCGCCTTGTGTAGCCATCCAAGATGGCTTGGCTATTAATAACTCACATTCAAAGGCCGGTAACATATCGGCTACCAATTTATTTCCTTCGGCTACAAAAACATTATTTTCATTCCGGAATTTCTTTAATTCCAGAGAACGGATGTATTTGACTTTGGTCTTGCTTAGCATCTTAGTTCTTTTTACAAAACAAAAGTACGGTAAATTCTTTAAATTCCAGTACATTCGCGATCGTAAAAAGCTTGGAATGATGAATCGATCTCTACGTATATGCTATTTTATCTGTATCGTACTACTACTAACCTCTTGTAGTACGACCAAGTTTGTGCCGGATGGGGAATATTTGCTGGATAAGGTGGAGATCGTGTCGGATAACAGGGACTATAAGTCTGCGGATTTAAAATCTTATCTTAGGCAGCAACCAAACTTCAAGGTGTTTGGTCTGATGAAGTGGCAGTTGTTTGTCTATGATTGGTCTGGTAAGAATGAGAAGAAATGGATCAATAAACAGTTACGTAGGATTGGTGAGCCTCCCGTGGTGCTGGATACGATGTTGGTGGAACAGTCCGCCATGGAACTAGAGCGTTTTTACATTAATAAAGGGTATGTCCATGCGGATGTATCAACGACGATCGATACGGCACGCCATAAGAAAGCGGTTGTAACTTACCATATAAAGGCGAACGATCCGTATAGGATACGCAATTACACGATGAAGTTCCCCGATCCGAAAATTGATAGTTTGGCACATCTGAAAGCGCCTCGCCGCTCTCCCTTAGCTTCTGCGTTCCGGTCCTCACAGGAAGAGTATAACCAATTAGTTAAGGAAGGAACTTTATTTGACCGGGATATATTGGACAAGGAGCGGGAGCGTATTACGACCTTACTTCGCTGGAACGGGTATTATGGTTTTAATCGGGATTATTTAGGATATATCGCTGATAGTTCTTTTAACCAAAATGTCGTGGATCTTGATATGTCCATGAAACCTTATCGGAAGGTGTTGCCCAATGGGTCGGTAGAGGATCAGCCGCATCGTCAGTATTATATTAAGGATGTAACGGTCTTAACCGATTATAATCCGATGGGGGTAGGAGAGGACGCTAGTTTCATGGCTACAGATACGATGCTCAGCGCAGGGGTGAATATCGTATATGGCCGGAACGGGAAGAGTATCCGTCCGAGCGTGCTCCGGAGGAGTACTTATATTCGGCCGGGGCAATTATTTAGTGAGAAGAATATAGAGCAGACCTATTCGGCGTTCGCTTCTCTAAGGGCTTTGAGGAACGTAAATATACGTTTTACGGAAGTAGAGGAGCGGGATACGATGAAGTTGGATTGTTACATTCTCACTTCTCCCGCGAAGATAAATACGGTGGGAGTGGATTTGGAAGGTACTAACTCGGCGGGTGACTATGGGTTTGCCTCCAGCTTGAATTATCAGCATAGGAATATCTTCCGAGGATCGGAGCTGTTCTCGGCGAGGGTGAGAGGGGCTTACGAGGCGTTATCCGGAAATAAGGCGAATGGCTTTGGTAATTACTGGGAGTTAGGTGCGGAAGGGTCTTTGCTGTTTCCTCGTTTTTTGTTCCCGTTCTTGAGTTCGGATTTTCGTAGGCGGCTACGTGCGTCAACTGAAGCGAAAATAAGTTACAACCTGCAAAAACGTCCGGAGTATACGAGGGCGATTCTATCTGGTGGTTGGAGTTATATTTGGCAAGATCGGGGCAATACACAGGCACGCCATACCTTTAAGCTTGTAGACTTGAATTATGTGTATTTGCCGGATAAGAATATGGACTTTATCAATAGCTTGCCGGATTATATGGTGTTGTATAACTATACGAACCATTTTATCATGAGTTCGGGATATACTTATTCCTTCAGTAATTATTCTCCCCAGAATCGTTTGAGAAACACGCATTCCCTACGTGCGTCGGTCGAGGTCGCAGGGAATTTGTTGAGTGCCTTTTCGCATCTTACGGGGGCGAAGAAAAATGATGACGGTTATTATGAGTTGTTTGGTACGGAATATGCGCAATATGTGAAATTGGATTTCGATTTTAGTAAAGGAATCGTGCTTGACAGTCGTAACAAGTTAGCTTTCCATATAGGAGTGGGAGTGGGGATGGCTTATGGTAACTCAAACTATTTACCTTTTGAGCGTGCTTATTTCTCGGGGGGAGCGAATAGTGTCCGGGGATGGTCTGTACGAGAGTTAGGTCCGGGTAGTATGGAAGTTGACAGCACGACTTCTTTCGCTCTTCAATCGGGGGATATCCGCTTGGATTTGAACTTGGAATATCGAACGAAACTTTTTTGGAAGTTTGAATTGGCGGCTTACATAGATGCCGGAAACATATGGACCCGGAATGTATCAGATGAACGCTATAAGGCTGGAAACTTTGATTTCTCTCGTTTTTATAAGGAGATCGCTGTTTCCTATGGTTTGGGACTTCGTTTGGACTTTGATTTCTTTCTACTACGTTTAGATACAGGCTTCAAGGCTTATAATCCTCAGGAGAAAAAGTCTAGGCGTTGGGCGATAACCCGTCCTAATTTCAAGGATAATTTCGCCTTGCATTTTGCCGTTGGTTATCCATTCTAAATTCAATATGTAAAAAAGTGTACTAAAAGTTTGCAAGGAAAAGAAAAATCCTTACCTTTGCACCACGAAAATAAGGATGGTCAGGTAGCTCAGCTGGATAGAGCAACAGCCTTCTAAGCTGTGGGTCCTGGGTTCGAATCCCAGCCCGATCACGAGGGGATATCTTGAAGATGTCCCCTTTTTTATTGTGTTATAGTTGATTGGGTTGTTTTTCAGCCTATTACAACAAGGGATAAAGGGTTTGTTTTGTCACGATATTAACCTGTATTAACGCTCAAATTGAACATTTGACACTTCTGTTTGTTACTATTGTGATACCGTTTTCAATTTTGTGATACCAAAAAACAAATCAATCATGGAATATCCAACATTAAGGTTTGTGTTCGATCGAAAGAAGGTCGCAACCAAGGAGAAAAAAGGTCTTGTGCAGATCGAGGTATGCTCTGAGAGAAAGAGAAAATGGATTGGTACGGGTGTAAAGGTATACGCCGATCAATGGGATGACAAAAGAAAGGTCACGGCTCGACCCGACTCGTTGGACTTGAATATGAAGCTGGACTTGATGATGTCTAATATCCTAGAGTACGTGAACTCATTGATACGTCGAAAGGTCCCGTTCGATTTCGAGTCATTGGACGTTTTCTTGAAAAATAGCTCGGAATCGGATTCTTTCATTGATTTTATAGTTAGGAGGACTGATGAGAGGAAAGACCGTGCGGAAGGAACCATAAAGCATTATAGGACATTGGTTAAGGTTTTGGAGGATTTTGGGAGGATCAATTATTTTCATGATTTGACCCGTTCCAATATAACTATGTTTGATGATTACTTGAGAAGCAAAGGTATTAAGGATACTACCGTGTATGGTTACCATAAGAATATGAAGGCTTATATAAACGAGGCCATAAGATTCGGTATAATCTCGGAGAATCCTTATGTGGGGCTTAAGATCAACAGGGGGAAGTCGGATAAACGGAAATATCTCACGTATGAGGAGATGAGAAGGATGGAAAGATGTCGTATCACCGATCCTAGCGTAAACAGGGTGAGGGATCTTTTCTTGTTCCAGTGCTATACCGGGTTGGCCTATTCGGATTTGTATAAGTTTGACTTCGCAAGCGATGTAGAGCGGAGGGGGAATAAGTTTATTATAGCGGATAGGCGTGTAAAGACCAACGAGGATTATTTCATAGTCTTGCTGTCTCCCGCCATGGATATACTAAAAAAATATGATTTTGATCTTCCGGTAATAAGTAATCAGAAATATAACGACTATTTAAAAGTCGCAGCGAGTTTCGCCAAGATTGACAAGAATCTGACTACGCATTGTGCAAGACATACGTTTGCGGTTTTCGCGTTAAATAATGGTGTTCCGATGGAGGTGGTGTCCAAGATGCTTGGACATACAAATATAAAAACAACACAAATTTACGCAAAGGTGCTCAACACAGAGGTCGAGAAAGGATTTGATGTCTTGGAGCGAAAGATGAAGGTTTAGCGATAAATAGACCAATAAACAACGCCCGTGTTTTTTCTGACACGGGCGTTATACTTTTGGCATGCGACAAATAGGACAATTTTAGAGACTGGTATCATGCCGGACAAAATCAAGCTCATAACCTAGAGCGTCTCCGATCTTTGATAACAGGTCGATGCCCGTGCTGTATTTCCCGGACTCAATCCGGGCGATATTCCCTTGGCTGATCCCTGTAAGATCAGCCAGCTTGTATTGAGATATACCGGCCTCCATGCGGAGCCGGGATATCCTTTTGCCGATTCTTTCTCTATCATTTCCCATACTGCGGATTTTTTCATTCTATATCTTCTATCGCATAATCTCCAGATGCAGCAGGAGCAAGCTCATTTACAATACTGTCAATTTTTTTCGCATCTTCATCAGATATTTCGATCTGCATATTTTCATTGCAGATCATTTCTATCCCGTTATTTTCCAGAATCTCTAATAACTCGCTATTTTTGCAATATAATGTCTTCATTTTTATTACGCCGCTTATCCGTTGCCGCCGGTTCTATTGTTATTTTGATATTGCAAATGTAATATCAAATTTGATATCATACAAGGCTTTGGTAAATTATTTTATATGTTTTATGGCATATTTTCTTTCTCTTTCTCCTCCAGTACCTTTTTAAGCTGATATAGGCTCAAAATATCATACTCAAATGTCGGATTTTCCCAGTTCCGACGTACGGAGTTTGTCTGTACGGCAATGAATTTATGGAGGTCAAATATGTATTGACACGGGCTTAGCCTTATTTCTTTAAATGTGATTTGATAGTTATCAAACCACTCCAAAAGTTGTTTTAGTTCCTCGTTCATGGTATATAATAAAATTTGTTCCCGCGAATATACCAATAATGCCTATATGATCGGACCTAACTATATACGAATGATTCGTAGACGATAGAAAACAGTATAGAATAGTTGATTTTTTGGTGTCCGATGGGAGATAATGATCAAAGTAACAAACACGAGTCACTTTATTTATCTCTTTTGCGAGAAAAGACAAGATTATGATCGGATCTATAGTTGGAGCCGCCAGTTCCTTGGCGAGTGGCATTGCCGGGGGAATAAAGGCAAGGAAGGCGGCTAGAAAAGCGAACGCCGTGTTGGATAAACAGGCAAAGGAGAATGAGGATTGGTTTAACCGTAGGTATAACGAGGATTATACCCAAAGCGCGGAGGCGCAAGCCGCCTTGACCAAGGCAAGGGAATTAGCGGATGAGCAGTATCGTAAGGCCTCCGGTACCGCCGCGGTCGTAGGGGCTACTGATGAGTCCGTAGCTCAGGCCAAGAAAGCGGCGGGCGAGGTGATATCCGATACCGCCAGTGGTATAGCCACTAACGCTACCGCACGGAAGGATGCCGTGGAATCCCAATATCTCAACACCAAGAATAATATCAGTAACCAAAGGCTGTCTATCTATAATCAACAGGCGGCAAACGCCACGCAAGCGGCTAATCAAGGGATGCAAGCGGGTATGGGCCTAGTTGGGGCTGATGCGCAAGCCCATCTTGACAAGGGTAAGGGATTATTCGAGTCTATATTCAAAAAGTAAACAACCATGACATTAGAAGAAAGATATAATAGGAAAAGGACCCCGGTCGTTCAAAGGCCGGAGTTATCCACTACGCCATTGGTTGAGCCGGAGGTTGCCGGAAGCCAGAATCCTGTCGCTCCAACCGTGGATAATACGGATGAGACCACTCCACAAGCTAACGTTGGCGAACCTCAAATGAACGATTACCAATGGAACCAAAGGCTTTATGAGACGCTCTTTCAAAAGCCGATAAGTCAAGAGGAGGAGGAGAGAAGAAAAAGGGCCGCTTCCGTAGCTACTGGAATCGGGCATCTAGGCAATGTGTTGTCTTCCTTCTCCAATTTGGCATTCGCGGGAGAGGCACCTTCGCAGAAACTACCTACCGTAGCTGATCCTAAACTACAATCTTATTCTGACAGGTTGGAGGCTATCAGGCAAAGATATGGGGCCGGATATCTGGCCGCAAGGCAAAACGATATGAATAATTATCAAAGGGCTTTATCTCTGTATAGACAGGATCAAGCTAGAAAAGCCCAGAATGATTTGGCAAAAGCCAAGATAGCGCAAAGTGCCGCTCAATTCGCAATAAAGAATGACAGGGAGGAGCGAAAGATGAAACAGGATGCCGCATATAAAGAGAGAGAGTTGGGTATAAGGCAATCCAATCTCCGTAGTCTTGAGCAATATCGTACCGCTAAAGCTAATGGCTCTGGGGCGAATAAGTCTATTGACATCATCGGCAGAAACGGTAAACGTTTCACTTTGTCCGGTAAGGATAAAGATGGGGTTATCGCTTATATGTATAAGAGGATGTTGGAGTATGCGGAAGATCATCCAAAAGAGAATAAGAGTATATCGGATATATCGTGGCAGTTTGGTGAAGGTGGAGACCAAAAGACTAAACAAGCCGCTATTGTCATGAGTAATATTCAGAATTTCCCGGAATTATACGATGAGTTTGATAAGGTAATCGGATCGGGAGGTTCTTCTAGTACTAACAAGAAAAGTGTAGGTTGGGATAATAATTCAAGTTCTAAAAATGTAGGTTGGTAAAATTATGGAAGGGAACAATACCAGAAAATTATATGACGCTTTAAAAAGCGATGGATATACCGATTTGGGCGATTTTTCCTCTTTTGAGGGAAAATTGAAAGACTCGGGTAAGCGTGAAATGCTTTATGAGGTCTTGAAAAAAGATGGATGGCAAGATTTAGGTGATTTCTCCCAATTCGAAAGCAAATTAGGCTATGCTCCAATTAATAACGAGAATATTAAAGAAACAGATTATGTTTCCCAATCAAGTGTTAATCCTCCTCCTATATCCCTAAGACAAGAGGTTGATATTCCCAAATCAGATCAATCCGAGTATGTTAATCCGTGGACGAACTCACCTGATTACAATTTTGAGTCCTTGCGTAAAAAAGGAAAGATTGAGACTGCGACTCCTCCACCTCCAACGGAGTATGAGAAGGATTCTTCTTACATGAATACTTGGGCAGGAGACGCTATACAGAAGCTGAATGCAGGAGGAGCCGATCTTGGTGCCGGTATCTTTGGGGTCTTGGATAAGGTGTCCAAAGGACTGGAATCCGCAACTGGAGGATTGATCTCACGTGGCGGGGCATTCAAGGATATCTCAGATAGATTCAAGGCTGATGCGGAGTTTTCCCGGGCAAGGTCAAACAGATACAATGGCAAGGATTTCACCGATCTTTGGAAAGAAGGGAATTATATGGGTGCCATAGGTGATATAGCCTTGCAAGGCGTAGAGTCGCTTCCGATGTCAATCGGGGCCATGGCCGCTACAATGGCCGGAGCTCCAGCGGCCGGACTCGCTGGTATAGGGTCAATAGTGGCTAGCCAGAAATATGATGATCTCGATCAGAATAACCCAAACATGGGAGAGTTCGCAAAGGTATCTAACGCTATTCTTACCGGTACGGCAGAATCCTTGTCTGAGATGCTGGGCGCTGGCGTATCCAAGGCTTGGATGTCAACCTTATTCAAGACGCTAGGAAAGGAAAAGGCGCAAGAGGCTATCAAACGTGGCATAATGGGTAAGATGCAAGAGTTTTATAAAAAATTCGGTATGTTTTTCGAGCCTGTAAATGAAGGTATCGAAGAGGTGTCTTCCACGCTAGCGGAGAATATAACGGATAAGATAACTGGTGCGGATCCGGAAAGGGATTTGACCGATGGTGTATTGCAGAGTTTTGTCTATGGTATGGGAGGCGGCGCTTATTTTACTGGAGCCGGAGCGTTGGCTAAAGGTGCGCAATACGTAGCGGATAAAATAGGAGGCAAACAGGCTCAGCAGCCTATCACCGATTCCAATGTAACAGATCAAGGCGTTGAAACTCCTCCTCTATTAACTAAGTCAAGGTTTGCCGAGGCAGAGGAAGAAGGTCGAAATATGACTGATCCGGGCGATATACGGACGGCGAGCAAAAAGATGGAAGAGACAAGGCTTTCCCTATCTGGAATGGCTCCGGGTTTGGCTAGTACGATAGAAAGCTATGTGGATGATGGAGCTAGCGAGGCCCAAGTGATGAGCCTTCTTGATGGGGTTAATGCGGATGCCCGTCCGTTAGCCGAGGATTTCTACGCTGATTATCTCAGGATATCCGGTTTGCAGGATCGTATAGGAGAGGAAATAGACAATGAGGTTGAAACTTACGTTGCCAATAATATTACTCCTTATGTTACCACGAATCCTGATGGTCAGTCTATCGTTACCACGGCTACGCTTAGCGAGGGAAATGAGGAAAGACCTGTGTACGTTAGGAGTATCGAGGGAGATAAGGCCGTTATTTCCGATAACGGACAGGATCGGATGGTCTCGGTGAAAAGGTTGAGCGATATAGTAGAGCAAGATGCCGGTCATATGAGACGGACCTATGAGGATCAATTATTGGCTACCCGCCAGTCCGAGCTTGACATGACCATGCATCATAATCCCAAGACGCAATTACCAAAGCCGGGGTTGATCGTATGGAACGGGGATAATGCGTTTATCCTTCAAGGACAAGATGAGAACGGTGATTGGATCGCTCAACCTGCGGCTTATGATAGAGAAACCGGGCAGGTGACAGCCAAGAATGGCTCTTCTCCAGCAATGCCTATAACAGAGAATGAGATTCTTGATCTTCAAGATGCCATATATGACGCTCAACAAGTTAATGTGGTGTCGCCAGAGGATGATAATGTTGCAAGTGCTGATGCCGAGATAACCTCTGCACCTCCCGTGGAAGATGCGATCAACCAGCCAACGAGTGAGATTGAGACGGAAGGTGCCATTGATCAGATAGCACAACCTAGCAATGTAGAGAATCCTTCCATGGTCATGCGAGAAGATGGTACGCCAGATTTCGTATCGTCTGGTACGGATATGACCTTGGATTTCCTCCATGATAAATATGGCGATAAGATGCCAAGGAAGATCGAGGTGACGAGAAAGTCTTTCGATGAAAGCTTTAAAAAAGCGTCTGATGCCTTGGAAAAGGCGCAAGAGGCATACGATGATGCCCCTATCGGAAAAGAGGATAAGGCCGAGGCCGCATTGATAAAAGCCCGACAAGAATATGAGGCGATCAAGGTCGAGGCTGATTTCTGGGATAATCTTGATGATGATATCAAGGAGGCCAGCAAGAAGCCGGGTGATGTCATAGCGAAGGAGATCTCCGTGATAGGTGATCCTATGAGCGGAGAGGAGCTTGCGGCCATGATGCTGGCTAATGGGGCGATCAAATTGACACGTGACAGTTACAAGAAAGAGACCGGTGCCGGGAATAATGAGACAGCGAGGATGTTCGGACTGTTCGCCTCTCCGGAGAAAGGCGGTGTTAATATAGAGAGGGCGGGTGAGATATTGGAACTTGCCGATAGGGAGAATGGCACTAACTTCTTCGATGAGAACGATACGAACGCCGGAAGGGACGCTATCATAGAGGTCTTGTCTTCCGCTCATACACGTGGAGACTTGATCGATTATGTCAAGAGGAACCGTGAGGCGATCGCTGAGCGTGAGAGACAGGCCGAGTACAACGCTTACGCTGAGTGGTGCGAGGAGAATTATCATATGTCCCCGGAAGAATACGAGGCGTATGAGGAAAGCATGGTACGTGATTTCTCGGAGAAACAATTGACTGATGAGGAGCGAGGCGAGCTTGATTCGCAAATCGTGGATGAAATACAGGCCATAATTGACGAACAAAATGAAATAGACGCTATCTTAGCGCAAAATAAACCGATAGAAAATGAAAACATTGAAGGAAATGACGAAAGCGGAGGCGATGGCTTACGCAAGGGAGGCGGCGAGATACTGCCAAGAGAACAACTTGATCAGACTGGGGGAACTGGAGAGGTTGAGGGAAGAGAATCGGCTGGCCCCGACATTGATCGCACGGATGGAGTTACACAAGAAAGCGCATCTGGAGAAGTAGCCTCTAAAAATAACGCAACTGGTAACAACTGGCTTGACAACGTTCCGAACGACGGGAGGAATTATTTTGTTTATGTACGTTTCCCGGATGAAAATAGATACAGGGCGATTGATTTAGGGAACGGCAGGACGGTAGATAGACTAGCGTTTGCCTCAATGGTCAAGCGGGAAAGGTTACAATCGCTTGTGGGAATACTTCCTGCTAAATTTATTGAAGGAGTTTCTTTTCAAATCCGTGACGCAAAAGGGAACGTATTCTATGAATATGACCCAAACAAGAAGGATAAACCTTTTGTTCCCCCGTCCCAAAAGAAGAACGAGAATCCATTGGACTACGCCGAGCGCATAGTTGAGGCTAAGAGATTGCACGAAGAGGAGCTAAAGGTTGATACCAATCCAACCGAGGCGCAGAAAGAGGCCGGCAATTACAAGAAAGGCCATATAAAGATAAACGGTTTTGATGTCACCATAGAGCAGCCCGCCGGTTCCGTCCGTTCCGGTAAGGACGCTAGCGGAAAGGAGTGGTCGCAGGTCATGAATAACACTTACGGTTACATTCGAGGTACTGAAAGTGTGGATGGTGATCATATAGACGTATTCCTAGGTCCGGATATGAATAGTGACATGGTGTATGTCGTGGATCAGGTGAATACTGATGGCTCATTCGATGAGCATAAGGTTATGATGGGATTCCCTTCCTTGGAAGACGCTAGGTCCGCTTACTTGTCAAACTATGAGGAAGGTTGGCAAGGGTTAGGCAACATTACCGGGGTCACGTTGGATGGGTTCAAGAAATGGATTGATTCCTCGACTCGCAAAACAAAGCCCTTCTATGAGTATAAGGGAATTAAACAGGAGGAAAGCGATATTTCTAAAAATAATGATTCTGATAATTACAGCATTGTTTCCGTTCAATACACTACCAAGAAAGGAAAAGTTCTTGATATGTGGCTATTGAAGTTCGGTAATGAATTATCGAAGGAACAGCAACGTGCCGCCAAAGAGCTAGCCAAGGCTGAAAAGGGTTGGTATGACAGGGAACAGCGAGGTTTCATGATGCGTAGCGATGAAAGCGCAAGGCGGTTGGCCGATACCATTCTTGGCGATACCGATGCCGTAAGCGATGCGCAACCTATTTCTCTTGAAGACACACGCAGGGTCGTAGAGCCTCAAAAGGTAAATGTAGAAAACCTTATTGGTGATATCAACGATAAGGGCAAAGCCAAATTGAGCGATCGTACCGTTACCCCTAGCGGTAACCGCCTTGTTACCGATGAACGGTATGCGGAACTCCGTGAGCGCATGCGCAAGAAACTAGGCGGTCAAATGAATATGGGTGTTGATCCTGAGATATTGGCGATAGGTACTGAAATGGCGGTTTATCATATAGAGAAAGGATTGCGTAAGTTCTCTGATTACTCAAAGGCTATGATCGATGATCTAGGTGACGCTATACGACCGTATCTTAAATCATTCTACAATGGAGCGAGGGATTTACCGGAAGTAGGAGAGAACGGATGGGATAAGGATATGACCACTTATGAGGATGTCCGTTCGTTTGATGTAGCTAATTTTGATAAGCCAGTCCCGGATATAATGGATGCCGCTGAGACCGTGGTTAAAGATACTGAGATTGCCGGACAAGCGAGTGCCGCGGAGAAAAAAATAAAAAATAGCCGGAAAAAGCGAACGGACAACAAGGACAAACCATTACCTTTGTATGGTAACGATTTATTCACTCCTAATAATATTAAAGACAATGAGCAAGGAAATTCAAGAGCGGATCAAGGCGTGGGAAGAAAAGCACGGGAAGAGGATCGAGGATCTGAACGCGGAGGAGACCGTGGAGGCGTGCATGGAAGTGATGTGCTTGACACGGAGCGAGGCCGAGGAATACCTATCAGCGACAGCGACAAGCGGCCTGTTGTAAGGAATCAAAACAATTTCAGCTTCCCGGAGAAAGGTATTGAGCTTCCTTCCGGTGATATATCCAAGCTAAAAGCCAATATTGAGGCGATAGAAACGCTGAAAGACGTAGAGGACGGCCAAGGAAAACCTACCCCGGAACAACAAGCCAAGATGTCAAGGTACGTTGGATGGGGAGGTTTGGCCGAAGCCTTGAACGAAGGCAAATACAACGCACGTGACAACAATTGGACTAAGGATCGAAATTGGAATGATAAGTATCTACGTTATTATGAGAAACTAAAATCCTTATTAAGTAAAGAAGAGTTCGACAGTGCCGTCCGTTCCACGACAACCTCTCATTATACCCCGTCCGAGGTCGTGGAAAGCTTATGGGGAATAACGGAGAAACTTGGATTCAAGGGTGGCAATATCAGTGAGCCCGCTATGGGTATAGGCAACATAATCGGTATGATGCCTAGGTCTATATCTGAAAACTCAAGTATAAGTGGGTTCGAGATAGATAGTTTATCCGGTCGTATGGCAAAGGCTTTATATCCTGACGCTAATATAAAGGTACAAGGATATGAGAAAGCGTTTTCTCCAAACTCGAAAGACTTAGTTATCACCAACGTCCCATTCGGGAAAAACGCTCCATATGATAAGGTTTTAGATAAGCAATTCAGGAAGAAACTTGGTTCCTCTTATAATCTCCATAATTATTTTATCCTAAAGGGGCTTCTGGAATTGAAAGAAGGTGGTCTAGGCGTATTCGTCACGTCCTCGGCTACGATGGATGGGGCCGATAGTAAGTTCCGTGAGTACGTGAGTGGAAACGGTTATGATCTGGTCGGAGCTATTCGATTGCCTAATGACGCTTTCCAGAAAGGGGCCGGCACGAGTGTCACGGCCGACATCGTTATATTCCGTAAAAGAAAGTATGGGGAACCTTCGAATGGGATAGGGTTCGCTACTACAACGCAAATAGGTGAAGGAACTTATATGGAGGACGGGGATAAAAGGAGCAAGCCTATCATGGTTAACGAGTATTTCTCCAATCATCCCGATATGATGTTAGGTGATATGATGACCGCTTATGACGCTGGTAGCGGAGGTCTATATAGTGGAGCGTCCCAGACATTGAAAGCCAAACCCGGGGCCGATTTAAGCAAGGAGCTATTTAACGCTATTGATAACTTACCAAAGAATATCCTATCAGGTGTTGTAGAGACTAAAGGGCCGGAGGTTGTGGGTGACTCCACTTTGAAAGATGGTACTATTACCGTCCAGAATGGCAATGTCTTTGTTTTAGATGGAGAGTCGTTAAAACCGATTAAGGCAAATCCTACGTTCGTTCATAATGGTAAGACCCGGAAAATAGCGGATGCGGTAAATGATTACAATGATATAAAGAAAAATCTATACGATCTTATCCATGATGAGCAAACAAAGGGTGTGGACCCCGAGCCCGCGAGGAAAAGGCTAAACAAAGTATATGATGCTTTCGTGTCCAAATATGGGACACTTAACAGGAACAAGGCTTTGGACGATATTTTCGCCGAGGATGTTGAGCATGGATTACCCTTCTCTTTGGAAACCGTTAGAAGGGTACCTTCCACGACCGGAAAATCTATGGTATGGGAAGTCTCGAAAGCGGATGGTATCTTGAATAAGCGTGTAAGTTATCCATTCGAGCTACCGACAAAAGCGGATAATGTCTTGGATGCCGTCAATATAAGCAAGTCATATAAAGGTAATATTGATATACCTTATATCTCGGAGATAACGGGTATGGATGAGGTGAACGTGACAAACGAGATACTAGAGAAGGGAATTGCTTATAGGGATCCTGTTACCGGCAATATAATAGATAAGAGCGAATATCTCTCTGGAAACGTAAAAGATAAGTTGGTAGAGGCTAAGGCGGCCTTGGAAGATCATCCGGAGTTTCAAAAAAACGTGGATGACTTGGAAGCCGTACAGCCAGAACGTATACCCTATGGTGAGATAAGTTATCGACTGGGGACTACATGGATCCCGTCTGAGTTTATAAATAATTTCGCTGATAATGTACTGGGTATATCTTACGCTAACGCTAATTTTATCCCAGAGATCGGTGAGTATATTCTTGATAAGAGGGCGTTCATAACCGATTACGCTAAAGCCGGTCAATTCAAGACTGAGAGAATGGACGCTATAGACGTGTTCAAGGCCGCTCTTAACCAACGTAAACCCAAGGTTTATGACGAGATTAAATATTATGAGGACGGTAAGCAGAAAACGAGAAGGGTCGTAAACGAGCAGGAGACACAGGCCGTTGCCGAGAAAATATCCGACATGTCCGATAAGTTCGTGGAGTATATTGATTCTAAAACGATGTTCCATGGTCGTATTGAGGACGTGTATAATGATAAATACAACAACTATGTACTAAAAAAGTATGACAAACCGGTTTTTGAGCATTATCCTAACGCTAATAAGAATATAACGCTTAGGGATCACCAGAGCAAGGCGGTGCAACGTTGTCTATCCGAGAGCACGTTACTCGCTCACCAAGTCGGTACGGGAAAGACCTTTACCATGATTACGTCCGCTATGGAAATGAGACGGCTAGGTATAGCGAAGAAACCCATGATCGTTGTCCAAAACGCTACCCTAGAGGATTTCGTCCGTGACTTTTATAAACTGTATCCTTCCGCTAAGATTCTATCTCCGACAAAGGAGGAGCGTAATGCCGATAATAGGACAAGGCTGTTCAATCTTATAGCTACCGGAGATTTTGACGCTATCGTTGTCCCACAGTCATTTATGGCATTTATCCCGGATAGCGAGGAAAGGAAAAAGGCATATATCCAAAAGCGTATAGATGATTTTGAGGAAGCTATCGATCGCATAGAAGACAAGGCTTTACAGGAGAGATTGAAAAGGGAGGCCAAAAGTATGCGTGATTCTCTGGAAGGTATAAAGAAAGGGAAAAACGTAAAGGGCAAGGCAAAGACTGCGGAGACTATCACGGCCAAGACGGAGCGTATTCTTGACAGGCGGACTGATAATGTCATGACGTTTGAGCAAATGGGTGTTGACGCTTTGTTTATTGACGAGGCGCATAATTATAAGAAGATCGGGTTTCCAAGCAAGATGTCGAACGTTAAAGGTATCGATACGAGCGCGTCACAAAGAGCTAATAGTATGTTGCTAAAAGCCCAATGGATATCTGAGAATAATGGTGGTCGAAACGTGGTTCTGGCAACCGGTACCCCTATCACTAATACAATGGCAGAGGTCTGGACTATGATGAATTTCGTGGCACCCGATATCCTAGACGCATATAATATCAATAGCTTTGACGAGTTCGCTACCACTTTTGGAACGGTTGAGCCGTCATTGGAGTTTACCGCTACCGGTAACTTTAAGATAGCCGAGAGGTTCAAGAGCTATACGAATGTCCCGGAGCTTATAAAGGCGTTCAGGAGCCATACGGACGTTGTCTTGACTGAGGATGTCAAGGAGTTCAAGGAAGACAAGAATATCCCTAAGTTGAAAGACAATAAGATGACCAATGTCGTTGTCGAGAAGAACGAGGACTTGGAGGATATCATGCAAACCCTTATCAAGGAATTAGAGGATTATAACAAATTGACAGGAAAAGAGAAGAAGGATAAGAGCGCACTACCCTTGGTCGTGTTCAGCAAGGCTAAACAGGCTGCGATTGACCTTCGCTTGCTTAATCCTACATTTCCCGACAATCCTGATAGCAAGACAAACAAGGTGGTCGATAACGTGTTGAGATTATATAAGGAGAGCGATAAGGACAAGGGCACGCAACTTATATTCTGCGATAGTTATCAATCCCCTTCTGAGACTCCAAAAATGGATTTATTCGATGTCGATTTATCTGTTCCTCAGTTTAATTTGTACAATGATATAAAGGAAAAGCTTATCAAGGGAGGTATTCCATCTAATCAGATAGCTATCGTTGGCAATTATGAGGGAGAAAGGAGAAACGCCTTGTTCGATAAGGTCCGTAATGGGGATGTGCGCATTCTTATTGGAAGCACGGAGAAAATGGGAGTGGGTGTCAACGTGCAAGATCGTCTATTCGCCCTGCATCATATTGACGCTCCAATCAGGCCTATGGATTTTGAGCAACGCAACGGTCGTATCTTACGACAAGGAAACTTATACGCCACATGGGATAAACCGGTGAACATCGTCACATATGGCGTTAAAGGTACCCTTGACGCTACCGCCTATGACAGGCTTCGTATAAAACAAAACTTCATCAACCAAATGATGAAAGGCGATATATCGTCTCGTGTAATGGAGGAGCAAGACGATAGTGATCCGTCTGGAATGACATTTAGTGAGATGGCGGCGACGTTATCAGGAGATAAGACCGCCCAACTGCTGTTTGTGGCACAGAACAAGTTAAAGAAATTGCAAAACTCCAAGAGGAGCGATCTTAACAGTAAGTCTTCCATGCGTGGCTCTATATCTAACTCCAAACTTAGGATACAAGAATACAACAGCCGGAAGGATATCATGGAAAGGAACGCCAATATCGTAAAAGAGAACTTCCCTGATGGGGTTGAGTCCGTGACTGTTAAAGGCAATACTTTCAGCGATGGTATATCGAATGAGCTTACGCCCATTATTGATGATTACTATGATAGATATACGCTTGACAGAAACACCCCTCCTCTGAAAATCAGTCTCAATGGAGGAAAAGGCGAGGCAATCGTGCATTTCAATGAAGGAATGATGGTCTATAGTTTATATTTAGGAAAGGAAAAACTGGTTGAGAATCGTGATTTTAGCGGCGGCAGGGGTTTGATGGCTAGCATTGACAGGCAGTTGGGGATTCCCGCTAAATCCGTCTCAGATATAGCCACTAAAATAAAGGCAGAGGAAAACAAGATAGCGGGATTAGAGGAAGCCGTTAAGAAACCGTGGGGAAAAGAGGATGAACTTAATGCGGCTCAGGCAGAGGTTAATGATCTGCAGAGACAATTAGTTGAAAAAGCTAAAGCTGAGGATATTCAGTTAGAATCAACTCTTGACGTTGATGGTACGTTGGTAAAAGAGGAAGGAGAGACTCGATTTCGATTCATGGGAGTAGATACAACTAATAATCAGGATAATGTAAGTTCTATTGAATCCTCAATCAACGATTGGTCAAACAAGTTTAATATCCCTGTCAGGGTAATCCATGACGTGGACGATATAACCGATACGGATGAGAATATGTTGGCCCGTAAGAGAGATTCCAAAGGCTGGTATGATACTTCTACCGGGGAGATAGTCATAGTATCACCTAATTCCACGTCCGTAGGTGACGCTCAAAGGACTTTCCTTCATGAGGTGGTAGGGCATCACGGGTTACGTGAGCTATTCGGGGACGATTTCGATACTTTCCTTGATAACGTGTATCGGAACGCCAACGAGGATATCCGGAAAAATATCATTGACCGGACTAAAGGCAATCCTCTTAACTTGCGTGAGGCTACAGAGGAATACCTCGCTGAATTAGCGGAACGTGGTTTCGATAACAAGGCCGAGCGTTCGTTATGGGAAAAGATCAAGGACGCTTTTCTTGATATGTTGAGAAAGGCAGGTATTAGTCTTGATTTCAAGTTATCGGATAATGACCTCCGTTATATTCTCTGGAGAAGCTATAAGAACTTGGAGCAAGGAAACTTGATGGATGTAGCCGAGGATATCGTGATGAGAAATAGATTAAGTCTTAACAATATAAATTTGAACGAAAATGGATCAATCGCAAGAGATATTGAACCTGAAAAAGGAAAACAACCTTCTGAAACAAAAGGTACTGGAAGGGAACTCGAGACAATCGATGGCGTTGATGAGAACGGAAACGAAAGTGAACGAGACCATATCGACAAACCAAGGGGAGTTGAAAACGCTATTGACGGAACTGAAAACGCAATTGACCGAAATGGAAGGGAGATTGATGGAAAAGTTGACAACGATGGAGACCAACTTGACGGAGGAGATACAGGCGATAGGAGCGGAAGTGTCCGGGATGGAATCGGCGGTGATCGGACTGTCATCGGACGTGCAGAATCTGAAAACAAGGGTAGAGGCGTTGGAGAAAGCGTAAGGGAAAAGACGGATGATTTCGCTTTCGCAGAGAAAACAATCCGTTTTAGGGAGAACGCGCGGAATGAGTCGGTATTGTTCGCTGATAATGATATCCAAGTAGTAGAGAAACAGGTAGGTTCCGCCAAAGATCAATATGAGCGTACCCTATCTACATCGTCCTATCAATTTCAGGAGGCGTTTCAGGATTCTATGCTAGGGCTTAAAACATTGCAGGATGCCGTGGCAAAGGCAACGAGGAGTCGTCTATTGGATTATGAGAACGCTTATATGGCCGAGAATGCCCTTTCCTCTGTTAATGAAGCGGAGTTCAACGCTTATAGAAAAGCGGCTTTCGAGCCTATCTTAAAAGCGATGTCACGATTGGAAAAGATGGGATCCACCATTGATGAGATAAGGGATTACCTTATAACCAAGCATGGTATTGAGCGTAACAGGGAAATGGCCGTTAAACGAGCGTTGTCACAAAACTCGGAAACATATAAATCCCTGCTTGACGAGTATATCGGGAGAAGGAATGAGATACGTGAGAACGGTAGGTCTTGGGAAGAGCAGCAATCAGAAATGGATAGGCTTGCCGAGGAATACGGAGCTAATCTTTCTGATGATTTCAGCGGATTCACGTCCATGTATCCTAACGAGAATAACACGGGGTATGATCTGGATTCCGCAAGGAGATACGTATTGGATTACGAGTCAAGATATGATACATCGGAATTATCGGCCTCTGTCAAAAGAGCCACTGACGCTATATTGGCAAAGCAACGGGATAGCGGGCTTATGAGCCAAAATACGTTTGAGTCGATCAGCGATATGTATCAGTTCTATGTGCCTTTGCGTGGATGGGAGGAAACTACGGCAGATGAGGTTTACGCTTATCTTACATCCGAAAGCCAGACGTTCAACGCCCCTATAAAGACTGTCGTTGGGCGAAAGAGCAAGGCTGACGATCCTATAGCGACGATCGCTAATATGGCAGAGAGTGGAATCATGCAAGGGAATAGGAACTTGATGAAGCAAAAGTTTTTGACAATGGTACAAAATCATAAGACGGATCTCGTGAGCGTAAGCGAAATGTGGGTTCGTCTTGACGAGGCTTCCGGTGAGTGGATTGCCGTTTTCCCGGATATACCATCTAACGCCAATCCGGAACAGGTGGAGTCTATCGTGGAATCTTTCAACAAACGCATGGAGGAGCTATCCAATGAAAAAGGATCTAATGTCAGGCGTTCAAGGGATGCTATAGGGATACCTTACAAGATATTGCCAAAGGACTTGAAGGAGCATCAAGTGATCGTAAAGAGAGCCGGCAAAGAATACGTGCTTACCATAAACGGAAATCCAAGGGCCGCTCAAGCGTTGAACGGGCTTACAAACCCGGATAATACGAAAGGATGGTTCGGTACCGTGGAGAGATACGCCGGATGGCTGAACCGTAACTTGGCGGCTAACTTCACGACACGTAACCCTAATTTCATGGTAAGTAATTTCCTTCGTGACGCGCTTTATTCGAATACTACCGTATGGGTCAAGGAAAGTCCTGTTTACGCTTGGAAGTTCAATAAGAATTTCGCTAAGGTAAACCCGATCAATATGTATCGTCTGGTCAAGGGGTATGAGAACGGTACGTTGGATATGATCGATCCCTTGAATAAGGCATACCATGATTTTGTAATGAGAGGAGGAGAGACCGGATACACCAATTTGAGAGACGTGGAAGCCAAGAAGAAGGCGATCCAAAAAGAACTTCAATACTCCAAGCAAAAGGTATCTATAGGAAAGGCTTTGAAAATACTAGGCGAATGGATGGACTTGTTCAATAAGAGCGTGGAGAATTGCGCTAGGTTCGCTGCGTTCCTTACTTCTAGAGAAATGGGGCGAAGCATGGATAAATCCATTTATGACGCTAAGGAGATATCCGTAAACTTCAATAAGAAAGGGGCGGGTTCGAAATTATTGAATACTGAGGGGCAAACCAAGATAGGTAACGCTAGCGCTTTCACGTCTGGATTGTCAAGATCCATGTATGTGTTTTGGAACGCTGGTGTACAAGGTATGTATAATTTCGGAAGGCTGGCCAAGGATAATCCCAAGAAATTCTTGGGGTTAGCGTCCTCTTTCTATTTACTTGGCACTATCATGCCTATGATCGCTGCCGCTTTTGGGGATGATGAAGATGATGATTACTACGATCTTCCGGAATACGTGAGACGTAATAATATCTGTTTCCGTAACGGTGGAGGAAATTGGATTACAATTCCTATGCCCATAGAGTTAAGGGCTATATATGGACTAGGAGAAATGTCTTCTGGAATAGTTTCCGGAAAGGAGAAGTATACCGATAAAAAGATGGCCATGAAGATAGCGGAGCAAATGTCACAGGTTCTTCCTTTGGACATGATGGAGGGAGGTGGAGGATTCTCCGCTTTCGTCCCAAGCTCGGTAAAGCCATTGATTGAGGCCGGAGATAACAAGGATTGGACAGGTTTGCCTTTATATAAGGATAACGACTTCAACAAGGGTATGCCGGAATGGACAAAGGCTTTTAAGAGCGTGGATCCCGCTATATTGGCAATGACTAAATATGCCAATGAACTAACCGGAGGAGATAAATACACTACAGGTACCGTTAACCTAAACCCTGCCATTATAGAACATATATTGGACGGCTATTTCGGAGGTATTGAGGCTACGCGTTCCCAGATGGTCAAATCCGCTGAAACCGCTTGGGGTAGTCGTGATTTTGACTGGAGGAATATCCCTGTAGGGAACCGTCTTATAAAAAGTGGTGATGAGCGGACGAAAAAGAAAGCCATAGATAACGCTTATTATGAGAATTTGGAAGAAATGGATAAGATCGGACAAAGATTGAGAGGATATCGTAAAGAATTGTCTAATCCACAGAACGATAGTTTTGATATAGCAGAGTATCAGAAAAAATTGAATGATCTTATGATGAGCGATGAATATCGTGGATATGTAGAGTTTAATAATCTTAACAAATTGTATCAATCAATGGGTGAGTATTTGAAGAAGGTAGATGATGAAAGATTGGAAATGGAGTTATACGATTTGAAAGCTATGATGAATGAGATAGCTAATGGTGAATAGGTAAAGTGGCGGGTGGCGTTGGTGTCACCCGCTATCTTTTTACATTTTAAATATATTCACTGATCAAGCCAATAAATGCTACTATCGATATAATAGAGAATATGAATATTATCAAAGTGCTTAACCTAAAAATATATATGGATATAATTTCAAGTAAATTCCATGATTCTGTACCTAGTATCATAAACTGTGTCGTATATTCTTTATATCCGGTTTTTATGTTTTTTTTCTCTATAACACGATAACATCCAATAGGAATTAAGAAAATACCAAGGAACATTAGAAAACGGTATCTTACTTCTGATATGCCGTATGCTGTTGTTGATTCTCTGAATCTAATCCCTTCAAGAATTACTCCTAAAATCCTTGCGTCATACAAATAGATGTTTTTCCCTTTTCCATTAGGTTTCCTAGGCTCGAATTTTTCTTTCCATAATATCTTTTTTAAAATAATATCTCGATTGAATATATAGACTAATATCGCCGATGAAAGGATAGTCATGCTGTTTAAAAAATCTTCCATATTTATTTTTCAAAAAAGTCAGATTGGTTAATTTTTTTTGTTCTCATGTTGCCATTAGACACTTTATGAAGAGTTACTTCATAGTATGGAATAGAAATTCCATTTTCTGTTCTCTCTGAAAACATATTAAAATAGTCTTTATAGTTGGCTTGTGAAGAGTAATGTACATTTGATTGAAACATTCCTAACTTCATTCCATTGAATAATAAATTAGGATTCCAGTCATTACCATAAACACATTTCATCTCATAAATACCTTCTGGAATATTTCTTATATCATAAGATGTGTGTTTGTTAATATATACATTCCTAATTATCTTTTTACTAGTTATATTTTTTAATATAACAACAGCGTCTTGATCACTTCCATTATTTACCGTTATATAATTATCTTGGCTATCATCATACGAATTAATTCCAAAGTATTCAGTAAATGGAGAATCTCCATTCATAAGATGATTATTCTTATATATATTTGAATCTTCAACTTCTTCAACTATAGGCGCAACCTCTTCAACATAATCATCAATCTTTTGTGTAGGATTTATTGTGTCTGTATTATGGTTATTAATATTGAATAAATTAGCATGGTAAGCTATATATATAGTTATTATTGATATGCAAATAAATATTAATATATTTTTAGAATTAATACTTGTCTTTTCCCTTTTATATGATCGTTTATTGATTGGACTCTTTTTTTGTTTTTGTATATTCTCTATATCAGACTTACCTCTATTTGTTTTGTCTGTGTTTATTGAATTGAAAATATTTTGCCTATAGGAATTTAAGTCATTATCATATTTTGATCTTCGTTCTGGGTCAGATAATACTTCATATGCCTTTTGTATTTTTATAAATATATCATGTGCATTGTCGCTTTTGTTTTTATCAGGATGATATAATAATGCCTTTTGCCTGTATGCTTTTTGTATTTCTTCAAAAGTAGCACATTCAGTAACTCCAAGAATAGTATAGTATGTATTTATAGACATGTTTTGTGTTTTTTCGCAAAATTAGCCAATCTTTACATCTGTTATCCCGCAGGAGGCATGTTTTACGGCATATTTTACTTTTAGTTTTATCCCGAGGAATAGTAAAAAATAAAAAACTCCCCAAATCCTCACGGATAAGGGAGCTTTTATTATTTAACTATAATCTATATGAATGGTTTTCAGACAACCTTAAACGATCCGATTCTCACGAACGAGAGCGTTTGTAATATCTAAATCCATATCTAAACAAAGACATACTTAATCATCATTGCCGATCCTCCCGGAATAGCAACGGTGGGTATATCCGTCTTAAAATGCTTCCCAATACCACCCAAGGGAAGCGGGAAATATTTATTCAAACTATATTTTATGCCATAAGGAAAGGAGTGTGCCCCCATCCTCCAAAGCTATCCCCTTGACATAAATATACCTCTGGTTCTCACGAAAGAGCGGTATGACATTGATAAAATTATTTTATGAATACAACCTAGTGTAATATCTTTAAGTAATGACTCCAGTCCATCACGGATGAGAGCCATAAGGGGTTATAAATATATAACATATACACATGAAAAAACGTGGCACCGTCACAACTACCAAGACCCGGCGTCCCCACGCCAACATAACAGGTAGTAAACAACGGCCCACGTCTTATATATAGATTATATATACAAATAACGTGGGCGTATTGTTGCTATCGGCTCCCTGTTATGTTTATAAATTTGGGGAATTTAGGTCTTTATAGGAGACGATATCTTTAACGCCACAATGTGTGTCACGTCTTACATTCTAATCAGTGACTACGCGAATATACTCTATTTATTTTATATTAGTAAAAAATAAGTCGTATTTTATTTATCTAATATTGATTTTTACAGGGAAAACGTTCATGCGAACGCTATAAACTCGACTCATTTTTTGGATATGAATCGATATATCCCGTTGATTCTTCTTTGATTATAGAAGGCTTAGGCATATCTTCGGATATGAGCGCACCTATCATGTCTGTCATCAATATATCGTCGTGATTGCCACGACCGGGAATATTCCCGTAACTACCGTCCGGACGTTGCTCGTATTTTGACGCTTCCTTGTACATACGCTCATCCGGGTCTATAAACATATCGTCCTCGAAAGCCACTATGAAATTATCCACCATGTCCTGCTTGGTCTTCTTGTTGGTCTGGAAGCCTATCTTCTTGTATATGCCGTTCCTTATGTCCTCGGGATCCGTCGCCGCTCGCATGTAAAGATTAGGGTAGATATCCTCTATCTTTTTCAGTATGCCACGAATATGATCGCCTTCCTCCACGAACTCGGATGCCTCTGATTTTTTCTTATCAAACGTATTGCTCTCGAAGGCGAGAAGGGCGTTCTTGTAGTATCTGGCGATCTTGACGGCTTTGTAGGCGAGCCAATCGTATCGTATATGACCGTGCCATCTGGCTACCACCTCCGGCTTTCCTCCGCTGAATCGTAAATTCCACCTGTTTATAACCGTTATGCATGACGGGTCAGAGTTCTTGCTACGTCCACCGACATCGACGATAACAAGATACTCGTTGGATGTCCTTGTATCATCGGGCCTCTTCCAGATTCTCAACAGGCCGTTCGGATTCTTGGAGAGAATTATCCTTTTGGTCTTCTCAGATTGGGATATGTCGCCAATGAACTCCGGGGGTGATACGTATCTTTCCCGCATCACCTCGATCGTATAGATATTGAACACGAGATTACCGGAATACTTGAAACACTCGACATCATCGGATGGTGCCTCGGATGCCATCGATGCGTGATCATGGAACGAGGCCCTTTTCTTGATATACCATTTGATGTGCTCCAGCGTAGCTCCTTTTTCCCATAGAGACCATAGATACTGTCCCGGTTCGCTATTGTCATTAGGGGAGGTCGTGACATCCCTTCCCTCTAATAGATCCAATATGAAAAGCCGGGTCTCTTTCTTGTCCTTGAATCTTATCATGTCGTTCTCGATAAAGAAGAACGGTATGAATAGCGCCTTACGGGATGACGTGCCCTCCTTGGCCATTTGGTACTCATCATAGAAATAACCGGCCATGCCGTTAGCCGTAGACTCGGAGATCTCCATGGTCAACGGTCTCTCCAATATATTCGAGTCTATGTTTGTTATAACCTGCTCCGCCGATTTGCCATCCGTTGTTTTCCAGTAGGCTACCTCCGAGAAGTGGGCCATGGCATAGTCCATACCACGTGTTGACTCGAAATTCTCATAAGATGCCACGGTTATCACGTTATCACGTACCTTGTTCCCGGACGGGTCGGTGATTATGGAGTCGGACGCCGAATGCTCGTAAGGGGCGAATTGTAACTTGTCAACACCATATATAAATCCCGGGATATTATCGAGAACCTTTTTATACATGGCCTTGATACGTTTGGCGGTATCTTTCGTCTGGGCTATAATTACGGAATACCATCCTTCCATGACGAATAGCTGTATCCACGCCATATAGAGCTGTACCAAGGTGGAACCTCCCCATTGCCGGGCTTTCAATAATATTATACGGATCGGGACTCCCTTATGCCTCATTTCTTCCAGAACGGATAGCACGTAACGTTGGGCGTAATTAAGCTCGAAGGGGATCATTTCTCCCGCCTCTTTCGACTTGATCTTAAATAACGAGAAAAAGGCGAAGGACGGGTCTCTCGAGCAACGGGCCCAAAATAGCATGTTGGCCACGTCCTCCTCATTTATCCCATCTGAATCCGGGTACAGCTCGTTGAACCTTATCGTGTAGTCCTTTATGGAACCAGCTTTCAGAACATCTTGATACAGATCGTTCTTGAAAACCTCCTCGGTAAGCCACTGCACCCTTATGGGGTAATCATCTATGACAACCCTATGGCTATGCCCCTCCATTCCACGCCCCGTGAATTGGTCGTGCGTGCCGAATATATTTTTCAGCCTCTTGTTATTCTCGGCCAATATAGACTCAACCTCTTCCGTGAACGCTAATTTTCTGTATGACTCCATAGATGATATAGGCTATTAGGAATGACAGCAAGTGTATCCTCCAGTTGAATAAGGGGATAAACGCCATGACGATATTGCTCAATATTATTCTCCAAAGGCTTAGTTTATAGGCGTGATATCTGCGGGCGTAACATCCCATGATAAATCCGGACATGCCGCATGTAGGAACCGACAATGAGGCTAGTGGTACGAACGAGGCCAAGACGCAAGACACGTAACCGATCAGGCATGTTTTCACACGAGGCTTAAACTGGAATAAGGCGATAAGATTTAATGATAAATGAAAGATGTTTGCGTGGGTGAACGTGTAAAGGAAATGGTCGTATGGTATGGAATTGGTATCGAAATAGAAATGTTTACCTGCGAGTTGGAGTATGACGCTTGTCAAGGCGATTATTAATGAAGGAATCAGTCTTTTTAGCTTACCTTCCATTTTTCCTTTCCCGGTTGATGCGTTGTATTATCGCCAACGCCCGTGAATAGGATATGTAAAAACAGGGGGCCGTTTGATAGACCGCGAAAGAGGTGATGAAATAAACGGAGCTTCCCTTGAATTCTCTCTTTTTCTCCAGCTCTTTGTAAATCTCATAAATGTCATCGATCATCTTGTTCCTGATCGATCGACCCTTTTCCTTGGTCTTCCCTTTCCTGATCAGCAGGATCCCCCTATACGCTTGAAGGGTGGAGATCCAGAACCTAGAGGCATGGGAGGATATAGCCCTCATTACCGCCTCTCGGTGGGATTTCACTTCCCTCATCTTCAAAGCACGTCTATAAGCTTCGTAAAGCTCCATGTCCCGCTCTGGGATGAAATCTACGCCATTAACCATAAAGAACGCTTGTTTTGGTGAACATCACAAAGATAGAAAATAGATTCACATGTTTGATTATTCTTAGGGTTCATGGGTTAAATAAAATAATCAAAATAACAAAACGGATATACCTTATTATTTTCCTTTGCCTAAAACAAAATCGATTAAGGTATGGCAGATATATCTAACAAAGAGAGATTCAGACAAAGATACGCCAAACGGAATCCGGATCTTAACATGGATGACGAGGAGGCTTACTACGGCTCGGTCAACCAGTTCATGGACGAGTATGAGGGTTATGAGGGAAACTCTAAGAAAATGCGGGAGAACCTATCGAAGAGTCCAGCTTTCGCCGAGTTGATGGTAGCCGCTAGGGATCAGGATGATTTCGATCCCGTGGTGTGGATGGTACAGAATAAGGGGCTTGACTTAAAAGCCTTGGCCGATGATCCCGATTATTCGCAAAAGCTGGCAGACGCTCATAACGCTTACTTGGAGAAACTGACGAAACAGGACGAGATCGAGAAACAAATGTCGGAGAATATGCCGGCTAGCGTGGAAGGGATAAGGGCGAAAGCCTCGGAGATGGGCCTTTCCGATGATCAAGCGGAGGAGGTTATAGGCAAGATGTATCAAGTCATGGATGACTTGATCGTCGGTAAATTGGACCCGTCTATTTTCGAGATGATGGCCAAGGGAATGAATTATAACCAAGACGTGGAGGCCGCTCGGGAGGAAGGCGTTGCGGAAGGGATCAACAAGAAAGTTACCGACAAGTTAAAGGATCTTAGCGGTAAGCAGGAAAGGCCGAGAGGAAGACAAGGAGCACGGCAGGAGAAGCCGGTTACGCAAGACGTGAACAATCCTTTTTTATAATAAGAATAATAACAATTAATACTTTTGCGATGAATAAATTATTTAAAGACAAGATGTTTTGGGTCAAGGCTTTGTTCTTTGTCTTGGCGGTATTGACTGGTGGAGCGGCTATGGCCGTGGAGATCGGGGAGAATGGAAGTGATACGGATCCCAATGATGGTAAGCCGTTGGAGAATGCGACCCCGGACGCAGCAGGTAAGGGTATTGATCAGCAGGGGCAGGGGGCTACCGGATCTGCGGTCACCGACGCTGATCTGGCCGAGAACAAGGTAGAGGATTACGTCAGTAAATTTCAAGCGTACAAATATCCCATGCACACGGATTTCCTCAAGCTCGCCAAGCAAGTCCATGTCAACACGAAGGAACCGGAGCATTACAATATTGGCGAGGCTATAATGGATTGCGTTACCAAGGCGGCGGTGACCAACACGGAAAAGGACGCTGAGGTAAAACTAAGCTTGTATAAGAATGACGAGAAGTTATTTGCCGAGTGCAACACTGTCTTGGTAGACGGCGTAACCGGATATGATGAGAACGGAAATTCTGACGGTAGTCCGTTAGTCCTCTATGTCATATCCGCGGATAAGGCTAACGGTATTATGGTTTCCGCTCTTAATGGCCCGTTGGATGAAGGTGGGAACATGTATGTGCCGGATTTGAAAGCGGGTACCGGATTGCACATCATGGCACCGGCCATGAGTGAGAGTGAGGTGGAGATCGCCCCGGATTCCGCTTATCCCAAGAAAGAGATCGCCTACTTGCAGAAGAAGGTATGTCCAATCACGTGGACGGAATTCTTCGAGCGTATCAATAAGAAGGCTAAGTGGAACGTGCAAGACTTGAAGGATTGGACTTTGTCTAATTTCCGCAAGAAATGTACACGCACGATGTTGATCGGCGTAGGTACGAAGTTCGTGAAGTATGGCTCCAAGAAAACAGGTACCGAATACGTGTATGCCCAGAAAGGCGTGTTGAGACAATTACGGCTGGGTTACCAGATCGGTTCGACATTGGAGTTCGCCGACCTTATCGGTATCACGCGTATGCTTTTCGGAAAGTACTCGAACACGAACGAGATGGACGTGTATTGCGGTACCAAGTTCATCGAGAAGTTGCTGAACATCGACTTTACGAAACATAAGGATATCTCATTCGTCAAGAAACAGAATATCGGTATTGATATCTCCTCTTTCGAGACCACTTTCGGAAAGTTGAACTTCAAGGTCGAGCATGCCCTTGACGATCTTGGATATGAGGAATGCGCCGTCGCTTTCCCGATGTCCGAGGCCAAGCGTTATTACTACCAAAAAGGAAAAACTCTTACCGTGGATCATTCCAAGGGAGAAGGCGGTGAGGTACGGGAGGCCAAATCCCAATATTATATTCAGGATGACTGCTTGATGCTTACGGGTTATAACTCGATGCTGATCGGTCCGGACGTGACAGTGAGCGGATATAAGCTGTCTATGCTTGACACAGTAGTTTCCAGCGTGGCTTCCCTGAGTTCCGTATCTACACCGAAAAAGGACGATGTGGTTTACTTGACCGTAGCGGACGATACGCACGCCGTCGGATTGTATGTATATGACGGTACCGCATGGAAACCATACAAGGGAGAGATTAACGTGTAAACTGTAATATTGTCAAACAAGACCCACCGGAGCAAACGCACGGTGGGTCTAATAAAATCAATCGAATGATCACGAAAACATATGAGTTGGTAGGCAAGGATAATTGCATGCTCCGTACTATATACTGCGGCACAAGGGTCAGCATGGAGTTCAAGGGCGGTAATTTCATCAATGGCAAGAACGCCTTACTACGGACTAGCAACCCTTTCGTACAAGACGCTATCGAGAATGATTGCCGATTTGGTACGTCTATCCGGCTCGTCTCTACGTTAAAAGACGATGATGTGTCTGGTGTCTCGGTCATGAGGAACTCGAGAGGCAGGGAAAAACAAGTGAAAGAGGTCAAGACCGTAAAGAACGTGAATGATGCTATTGACTATTTCGCCAAGATGGGCTATAAAGTGGAGAACGATGATATGCTCGAGGAGTTAAAGGATAAATTAAGTGTCTCGTTCCCGAACATGAAATGATATGGATATTAGCGTGAGCGACATAGTGAGTGAGGTCAAGATCTGCATAGACGAGATCGGGCTTAATGACGCTGAGTTCCTAGGAACGCAGGATAACGAGGAAATGGACACGATTATCAAGTCCAAGATATCGGAGGCGTTGCGCTTCGTGAACGGTAATGCGGACTGGAGCCTGTTGGAACCGAACAAGATAATAACGGACGGAACCATAGAGGAAGATCTTGTCGCTCATGTAAGCTTGCCGGAGAACTACTCTCGGATTTGTTACGCTAGGCTATCATCATGGCCTTTATTTATTTCAGATCCTATCTATTGGAACGATAAGGAATACGCCACGTTGTCGGATCCATACGCAACGGGGACATGGGAAAGACCTAAACTGGCGTTGACCATGAGGCCGGGTAAGACATTGGAGCTATATAAGGCGAAGGATAAATCCGACACGTTCGAGATCGGGATCATAACGGACGAGGATATAACGGATAGCTTGGAGGTAAGCCCCAAGCTGAAAAAGGCGCTGATCTATTATATATCCGGTCTCACGTTGCTTACTTACAGGGATCAGCACGCAGACAGCATGTTTAATCAAGCGTTGGTTCTTATGGGTGTCAATCCATCCGGGGCCAACTCCAATCAATAACAAGATTATATAATCATGGTATACATATTCAAAGACAGATTGATTCGGGTTGAGTGGACTATCTATAAAGGGATAAGCCCGGTGAAAGAGGATTTCTCCCGATCTAATGTAAAGGTTTTTCTATTAGGCAACCGGGAGAAATATCTACTTCAAGCGAGAGCGGACAAAGGTACGCTTTATGTAGACATTCCTTCAGGGTTGGAAGAAGGAACTTACTCTATCGAGGCGATATGGGTCAAGAATATGGATCATGTCTTTGAAACACGAAGCGTATGCCGCTCCAAGAAAGAGGATCTTTTCTCTATTACCGAATTTGAGGACGAGGCTACGAATATCGGAGAAGGTGTCGTCGTGCTGAAAGTAAAGACCTCTACCGCCACTTATGGCTATGATGGTTTGTCCTCATACGAGCTGGCCGTATTACGTGGGGATTGGAACGGTACGGAAGGAGAGTGGCTGAAGCATGAGCGTTACGTAAGCGTACTCGATTCCCGTGGTGATAGCGAGGTTGATACCATGAGCCAAAAGGCCATTACCGATGAGTTGGAGGCACAAGACAATGCCATAGAGGATATTAGAGAAGATACGGAAAAACTTGATAATCGTGTAGAGAAAGCGGAGGAAAAGGTTAATAATATGGGGGATGTCGTTGATGAGATCAAGAGCCACGCCCCGGTATCAGCCCGTCCCGCCGGTTTCAAGCCGGACATCGACCTTACCCCGGAGATCACGGTAGACCGTGCTTGGAGAGACCATGAGGGTAACGTTATCCGTGATACGTATATCACCCGGAGGGGATTGAGGAACGAGATAATCGACATCACCAACCAACAGGTAACGGACTTGAAGCCCGGTTCCGTTGATCCGGACGATCTTTCCGAGGCTACCAAGCAATTGATCGGTAACAAGAGCATAACCAACCTTCCGGACGAGGAGGATATAACCGTTACGGATAACCAGACCTTAAAATTAAAAGACAAGGAATACGCCCCGAAGGATTACTCCGGCATGGGACGTGTGTACCTTCGGAAGCATTACGTGAACGGCGTGAACACGCTCACGCAGCACATGATGAGAAAGCCTAATACCATCTACATCATCCAGTACGACTACTGCTTAGCCGGGCAGACGATCGAAGTGCCGGAGAATTGCGTGCTGGATTTCCAAGGGGGGAGTTTGAGGAATGGCATTATAAACTGCCATAATACTATTATAAGGAATCAATTTAAAGGTTCGACTACATTAATCGGTAGTTATATTTTAGAGGATGCCTTACCTGATGAAGAAGATATAACAATTGAAGATCATTCATTAAAATTCAAGGATAGACAATACAACACGAATAACTATATAGGTAAAGGTTATAAGATATTGAGAAAGAATATTGTAAATGGAAAAAATGTTCTTACTCAAGAAATGGTTAATGAGGAAAATACGATTTATGATATCAGGTATGATTTTGATTTGGATTTTGATTGGGATAATTATGAGTCCGCTCATAATTATGCGGTGAAAATACCAAAAGGATGTATATTAAGATATTCCGGGGGATCAATATTTAACGGTCTGTTAAATTTTGCTGATGATACCTATATAGAAGGGCCTGAACGTGGGGATTGTATGAAATACGGTTCATATGGATATGTAGATAAGCCTAGGTATAGTGTTCAAAATGACCCTTCTGTAATAAATAGATTATCTGAGATATTTATATCTTATTACAAACAAAATGAGAATTTTCATTATGGGCATAAGAATACTTTATTGAGACCCGACTTTAAGATAGATGAACCTTGGTATATGAATTGCTCCAGTTTTTCTACTGCGATGATCCTTGGTATACCTTTTGAGAATTCTAAATATAACGGAAAAGACAATATACAAAATGGATTTGGATGGTATGACAAAGATTTTATCCAATGGGTTACAGGAAGTAATAATATTCATTTTTATAAGTATTCTCATAATTTGGCTAGATATTTAAATGATAGAGGATACACATTGCCAGAAAGCCAAAACAATATTGAAAATTTACAACCGGGTGATGTATTGTTTTATAATTTAGAAAATAAAGATCCATTTAACAACCCTTTCTATTATAAAGGAATAGACCATTCCGCAATTTTTGCATTCAGGGTAAATGATAACAGATTCGCCGTATGGGAAGTATGGGGAGAATCACAGGTATTTGGACTTGGATATTATGATAATAGTTATTTTGATGAACATATAAAATTGGTGGCGAGATTGCCTAAAGCATATAGTGATAATAAGCAACATGCCAACCTAGCAAGAAATCCCTATGATAGTATAACTAAAATTATAGAAGCAAATTCGTCTTTTCCGAATACCTTGATAAAAAATGTTGTTCTTTCAAGACCCATTCAAGCGTATAAGTATTATACGGTAATAGCTAAACTAAGGTTTTTAACAGACAGAAAGAATGCGTTTCCATATGTAAGATATTCAAAACGGACAAATTTTTCGTATTCTGGTATGATAGAAACTCCGAAAGATGACATCTACTATATACCTTTTTGTTTGACTAATGAAGAAATAAAAATTGAAAACACTCCTAGTCCTACAGAACAAATATTAGAAATAAATAGTATTAATCTTGAAATATATTGGAGGGGATCTCCAACAGAGGTAGAAGTTGAATTAGAGGAATGCTTTTTAGTAGAAGGGATAGTTTCTATGTATAATCCAGATTTTAAACGTCCTTCAATTTATCCTACAAGTATAAATTCTGAACAATGGAATGAGATATTTACAAGTATAGGTAGCGAATGGACAAGTGTTCCAGAAGGCTGGTTGATTTGTGGAAGATTTACGTTGGAAAATGAAAATGATATAATTGAAGATTTTATTACAATGAATACACTAAAACTTTCAAACGATATAAAATTTAATAATATTATATTTGGTAATACGATGAATTCAGAAGGTGGAGTAGGGACTATATTTCTAGATTTTAGAACTACGCCTTCGTCTCCTACTCTAAAAGTAAGAAATAAAAATGGGGGCGGGTTACATTACTTTAGCATTATAATACCTACTAATGTTATTAAAGAATATAACTAGTATAAAATTCGTTATAATTCACTTTAATATTATAATAATTAACGGGAATAAACATGAGACAATTCATATACACGATCATCAGAAAGATATTCAAGTTTGTATTTTCTGTTTACAAGCCGAAGGTAAGGACATTGTACAAAGGCCGTAAGAACATTGATCTTACGGAGAACGGCGATCTGCGCATAAGGGTAGGTAAGTCTTTCTATCTGGCCGGGAATATCTACAAATTAGATCAGTTGGATAATACGAGCGTATTCAAGCTGGCCCTTTACAAAAAGGAAGGCGAGGATTGGTCAAAGGCTAACGACCTTGATTTGATCTTGAGACTTAACGCCGGCTACAACATATTTTACGTATAACGAACTAAAGCACGATACATCATGGAAGAGCGAAAAGATATTTGCGAGGGTTACGAGAGGGATAGCGTACAGCAGCTAGACAAGCTGGCCAAGGATAAGAACGAGCGTTTTCCTATCTATCCGTTGACATACATTCAGGCCGTATATGACGCTAGGACGAAAGAGAGGCTTGATTCCATATTGTGGAAATGTAACAACGTGTATTTGCCTTGGATGGGATCGGCGGGGGATACCCGTATACAATTGCCTTTCTGGATGAGAAGGAAAGGTATCATAATCACTTACAAGAACCTTGACGAGGAGACGATAACGGAGAAACTCACCTATGATCTTTGTATCGCCGATGATTTCTTCCGTCTTGACTCCTCTTGGACTAGGATAACGGACGCCCTTCCGGTCGGGGGTAACATAACCATAGGCTCTAACGGAAATTGGTTTCAAGATGGCGTTGATACCGGCTTCAAGGCACAGGGGCCTAAAGGGGACAACGGGCTTACTCCCATGCTTCGCACGGTTAATAACAAGCTGCGATACTCGTATGATGGAGAGGTATGGAATGAGATCTCTGAGTATATCGCCGCTTGGTTCCGCTATCAAGACAATAAGATCCAGATATCAAGGGATCAGAAAACATGGTCAGACCTGTCAAAGCCGTTCACGCAAGACCTGTATATAAAAGGGTATGTCGCTACATCGTCAGCCCTTCCCTCTACGGGCGTGAAACAGGGTGATATCTACATGGTAGGCCCTACGTACGCAGCGGAGGACACGGAACATAAGAATCCTATATACCGGATGTACGTGTATAACGATTCAGGATGGGTAGATAACGGGGTTTTCCAAAGCATAGCCGCCGGGGTGGTGCAGACGATCGGGAATAGTGAGACGGAGGTCATGAGCCAAAAGGCTGTTTCATCCATCGTCGGCCTAGACACGTACCCTGTCTTCTCCGATACCAAGCCCTACGTAAAAGGCGAGATCGTTAATTACGGCGGCCTCTTGTACGAGTTCACGGCTGATCATGAGGCGGGGGCGTGGATTGGCACGGACGCAAGGGATACGAGCTTGAGGGGGGAGGTTAGAAATATTGATAATTCAATCATGGAGTACAATGTTTCAATGCATAATGACTGGTCAAAGTACACTCTTGTGGAAGCTATAGCTCTTGTTCCTAATAGGTTAAGAAGATTAGGGCAAAAAGTGAGTTTTATAAATTCTTTAACAGGATTAGCCGAAACTTGGATGTATATAGGGACAGATTCCAACGAATGGGGGATTACAAATTTTGTTGCATCTGACGCTGGATTCTATGGTCAAATATTTGATACTTTAGAATCTCCCTATAATATCGACAATATAAAATCTACAGGTTTTTATATTAAAAAAAATGGAAATCCTTATATACTAATTGTTAAAGCAGAAAAAGGTGCTGAGATATATCAAGTTAGATTTTATGTCCCTGATTTTACGGACAAAGTTGTCTTGGGAAAAAGAAAATATTCTACTTCTACTAATTCATGGACCTCTTGGGTAAATCAAGAAATTATTACACAAGATTTACTTGATGCACTATCATCAACAATTTATTCATTTGATGGTTTTATTGAAACTAATGATTCAGATGCAGACAATTTTATAGATAAAGTTACTACTACAGGAGTTTATAAGAGAGCAAAGAATGGGTATCCTATTATTTACTTTGTTAAAACTGTAAATGGAATTGTTTACCAGACTCAGTTATATTATAATGATAGTTTAACATTAGTATTTAAGGTAAGGCGACTTAATAGTGGTGTGTGGACTGAATGGAGTAATCAAACATTTGTTTTTGATATAGGCACTTTTAAGTTTAGTGAACTTGATAACTTAAATAGTTATGGAACTTATATATCAAGTGAAACTTATAATAATGGCATATTATATGTTATGAAATCCTTTCCATATCTCCTTGGTTATGATATGACCCAGATACTCTTCTTAAATGATGTGAATAGTGGGAGATTAAAGAAAGGAGTAAGACATCATGAAACTGGCGCTAATTGGATGGACTGGGGATGGGAGGAAGTAGATGATACTACTTTACAGAAGCAGATTGCTAAGACTGGAATATCATTTAATCTTACCAATTATAATCAATATCAAGGTTATATCTCTCAAAGAGATTTGACTGTAAATGCAAATGAAGGTTATAGGACTATATCTATACCATTAACAGATATACCAGAAGGTCAAAAGTACCTTACTATCCCTTGCCAAGGAGGTGCAATTCTTCTTGTTGGATATTGGAAAGGTGATTATAATGATTCCTCAAATTATCTTGGAAGAGATAGTATAACAGCTTTCTCACAAGCAGGGTCGCAAATGTATGAAAATGTCCCATTACATAACCTTATACCTGATGGTGCAACGCACATGACATTATGCTGGAATATAGTTGGTTATCCAAAACTTACTATATATAATCCTGATTTAAATCCTTCTTCTGGAGGTGGTAATGTAAGAGGTATTATACTCCCTTCTACTTATCTTGGACAGAGAGAGGTTGTTTATGGTGGAATGAATAATGCCTATCTATACAAGAGAGGTGCATTGCTAAATATAGCTGGGAACCATGATGATTTAATTATTGTAGCAGGTCAAAGCAATGCTGATGGTAGAGCTGATAAATCTGAGGCTCCACAATGGTTGATTGACATGAACTATAAGATAGAGAACTATATGATGTGGAATCCTATAGCAGAGCAATTCCAACCTTGGGAGTTAGGTGTCAATACAGGAAGTGAGGATAATGCAAGCAACCAATTTGGATTTGATATTTATTTCGCAAAAAAATATTTGGAGGCAAATCCAGCAAAGAAACTTTATGTAGTAAAGCAAAGTATTGGTGGATCTCCTATTTCCCCTTTAAGAGCAAGTGGAGAAACCAGAGCCTATTGTTGGACCCCTATGCCAGAACTTATCACAGATGGTGGCACAAGTATGTGTAACCTACTTATTGAGAAGATTAGAAAGGCTTATCTGTATGCTTCAAGTAATAATATAAACTTGGCTATTCAGGCCCTATTATGGCATCAAGGTGAAGCTGACATGACTGAAATTAGAGCATCTTACTTTGAGGATAATTTGAAAGGATTGCTTTCTTGGATGAGAGGTATTTGGGCAGCTCCTGCATTACCAATCATAAATGGTCAGATTTCATCATATTATGATACAGAATTTCAACCAACTTATAGCGCAAACAAAACTTTTGCAACCTTGAATGGCATTGACCCTTACTTCAAGACTGTAAATATGGAAGGTCAGGCTATGCAACCTGATAATGTTCACTTCGCTGCTGGAGGTTATGAGCATATGGGTTATGGAATGTGGAATTATTACTTGGAATTTAATCCTATATATAAACCAAATTCCTATTCGATGATTTTAAGTAATGTAGTCTATAAAGATTCTATTCCTACAGATTAATGGATTTATGTAATAATAGGCAAACCTTATGTACCGCTACCTCTCCTACATATCAGACCTCGCCAACTGGTTAAAGTCCATTGCCATAGCCGCCGTAGTCACGGCGATGGACTTCGTGTCACCGATCGAGAACTTCTTGGTGGTGATCCTGTCGCTGGCCTTCATCGATACGTTTTGGGGGCTGGCTGCGGATCACGGGGATTTCCGGAAGAGCAAGTTTATCCGTAGTTGGGTGTATATGCTAGTTTATTTTCTGATAATTATCATTTCGTTTTGGATAGGCGTGATGATGGATATATCGGAGGATAACGCCAAGGCTTTCGTGTCTTGGATTACGTGGGCGATGATATGGTTTTACGGGACCAATGTCTTAAAGAACATGGGCAAGGTATTCCCGGATAACAAGGTGATAGCCTTCTTGTATTGGGTTGCCGCCGTGAAATTTATCAGAAAGGTCAATTTCTTGGAAGAGTATAACAAGACAAAGAATAAAAAAGGCTCCCCTGATCCAAAAGGATAGGGGAGCTGGATGTAAAAACGCCTCTATCACGCCTGTCACAGGTTATGTAGAGGAACAAGGTTAACAAAGCGTCACAAATATAGCAATAAAATCAAATAACAATGGCAGAGAAAAAAATACCTAGAGGTTTGAGAAACAACAACCCGGGCAACATTAGGATTAACAGTGATCTCTTTCAAGGGGAGGTTAGACCAAGCAAGGACAAGTCGTTTAAGCAGTTCGAGACGATGGCTTATGGCTATCGGGCCATATTCCGGATCTTGCGTAACTATTATAACAACTATAAGTTGGACACGATCCGCAAGATGATAGGAAGATGGGCGCCGGAAAACGAGAATGATACGGACGCTTACATTAAGGCCGTATCCGATTACGCCGGTATCCCGGCTGATGATACGATCAACATCAACGACCGGGAACAGATGATCCGGATCGTTGCGGGTATGAGCAAAGTTGAGAATGGGGTGGAGGCTGATATGTCAGACGTTATTGCGGGGTGGAACTTGCTATGAAACCGTGGCATATCATACTAATACTAGCGTGCTTGGTAGCCAGTTTCACCGCTGGCTACCATGTCCGGGGGGATGTGGTCGGTGATTCGATATCCAAGACCGACACGTTCGCCAAGGTGGATACGATACATGACAGCATCCCGTACCCGGTCTATGAGACACTGGTGCGGACGATACCAGAGCCTTTTCCTGTCTACATTACATTAGACAGTGACACGATTAAGGAACCTGTATATGTTCCGGTACCGATAACTCAAAAGGAGTACAAGACGGATGATTATAAACTGTCGATTTCGGGTTACAAGCCAAATCTCGATTACATCGAGGTTTATAGAAGGACTGAGTATATAACCAAGACGATCACCCCCCGTAGATGGGGAATCGGCGCGATAACCGGTTATGGGATCGGAAAGCATGGACTATCACCTTATGTAGGTATAGGTGGATTCTATAGGATCTGGTAATGAGTAATACCCATAGGGGCGGGTATTGAATAAAGCCCCTATTCCTCCAACTCTTCTACCTTCCGGAGGAAAGACATAACTCCATGTATGTTTTTCGGGGCTTGTACCTATAAAACATACGTGGAGTTATTTTGTTTAACAAAATCTATAAAAAAGTTATGAGTAAGGTAGAGGAATTTTACAGAAGGGTTATTTCTATCGCCTGTGAGGTGTGTGGGGTTGATCCTATAATGATGTTCTCATGTAAAAGAGAAAAGTACGTTGACGCACGGAATCTTGTCATAATGAATCTAACGATGAAAGGCTACACGGATACCGTGATATCGGAGCTTACGGGATTGACGAGACAGGCTGTCAATTACGTAAGGAATACTTTCCCTAGCAAATACAATCGTAGCTGGATGCTCATAACTTATCAGCAACAAATTAGCAATGAATTAGCAAAGGACTAGCAAATCATTATTTTAGAAGCAAAAGCTTTCTCTTGATTTTTGTGTCACGGTTGATATTGACCGTAACTAAAGATTTAAGATATAATGGAAAAAACTTATGTGTTTAATCAAGACGGAGCTGGCGGGGCGAGCAACGGTTTGCTGGCCTCTATCCTCCCGTCCTTGCAAAACCGTGGTATTGATACCGGTTATCTCATGGGACTCATGAACGGGGGTAATGGTAACGGTGGTTTCTTCGGGAACAACGGAGGCTTTCAGGACATCATCGCCCTTATCGTGATCGCCGCTATTTTCGGTAACGGCAGCTTCGGTTTTGGGGGCAACAATCAAGGTGCCAATGAGGGCAGGGAAATGATTATGCAGATGCTTAACAGGAATGGCGTGGATATCGCCGCTCTAGCCCAATCGTTGAACTCCTCCTCTGACCAGATCTTAGCTGGTATCAACTCCGTATCGCAGGCTATCTGTGGTCTAGGCAACCAGATGGGACAGAACACCAACAGCATTATTACGGCGATCATGCAGGGTAACCACGCATTGACCTCTCAAATCTGTAACTGTTGTTGCGACATGAAACAACTCGTTACTGCGCAAGGATACGAGAACCGTTTAGCTAACTGCGAGAACATGAATACCCTTACACGTACGATGGAAGGGAACACCCGATCCTTGACGGACGCTTATCGTGAGGGTTTCCAGTCTCTCTTAGCCAAGATGGATGCTTCCGAGGCACGCCGTCAGCAGGAAGCTCTCGCTGCGAGGGACGCGAGAATAGCGGTCTTGGAGGGAGAAATCTCGCAGCGTAACCAGAACGCTACGATCCTGAACGCTTTTGGTCAACAGATCGCTCCGTTATTGTCTGGATTGCAGGAGTTGCGTAGTGACGTTGACGGAATCAAGTGCAAGATGCCTCCAACGGTATCCGTCCCTTATCCCCAATTACAGGTGTATAACCCGGAGACTTATCGTGCGGCCGCCTTCGGTGCGTTCGCTGGAGACGCGGCGTATGCCCGCAGTGGTTACGGATGTGGTTGCAATAACTATTGGGGTTGATCCAAGTAAGAAAGGAGGTAATTATGTGGCCTAACTTTTTTACACAGCTCCCATTCCCGTTCCCCTCGCTTGGAAGGGCGAATTTCAATACCTTGCCAACGGTGGCTGTAACGGTTGGGGCGGATAACGTGACTTTGGAGCTGCCTAACCATGCGTTCCGAAACCGGGACTATGTGGGCGGGTTCTATGTCAATCTCCGTCAAGCCATACCGGAAGGGACAACGGCGACACTCCCGATCCTTATCGGTACTAACGGTGATACCCGTCCGCTACTGGCTTATGGCAACGAGCCTGTCACGGTGGCGAACCTTGCGGGTACCGGTATCTATGAGATCCATTATAACAAGTACACGAACGAGTTGTACTTGGTCAATGGAGGATATAGACCAACCGCGGCGACACCCGCTCCGACGGGTTCGGAAACGGCGAGAAGTAAGTAAAAAACAAACACGGGGCCGCCAAAAAGGCGGCTCCATAAAAATCAATCACTATGTTTCAGAATCTTCGAGTTAATAATCAGTTATATATCCTTCATAAGGAAGCCAAGCATTTTATCGAGATAGGCTCGGTGGTAAGCGTTTCGGCACCTAAACCGAAGTATCCTCTAACCCAGCCGTTCGCCGCCCAACCGATGGAGATGGTAGTGGACGTGGTGGTCTCTATCAACGGCCAGAACACGACATTCCAGAACCTTCCGGCTGGCGGGGATATAGCGGACTTCGGGCAGAGCGGTAATATCGTGGTATCGTGCTCCCGTGATGCCATGAATAACGAGATATCCATGATAAGGCAAAAGAGGCTGGATCGGGTAAACAGCAGGGATCACGATCTTGGCGTGATAGCGTCATGCGATGAGATGCTGACGATGATCAATCCAGAATTCGCCGAGAAGCAACGTCAGGAGCAAGAGATCAATACCCTCAAGGGGCAGATGTCCGAGATGAGCAAGAATATGGCTGAGCTTATGGAACTGAACAAACAACTGATTCAACAACTTGGAGCTCAAGAGACAACTAAAAAGTAATTAATTATGGGAACATATAGCAGAAAACTGAAAGAGCTGATCGAGGAATTCGATGCCATGGAAGACGAGGATATGTTGGAACTGGCGAAGGAGGCCTATAAGCTTGGCTGTAAGGAAGGAAAGCGGAAGGCCATGGAAGGCTATGGCAATCGCATGGAGGAAGAAGAAGAAGACGAGTTCGAGGACGACGATGAGTTCCGTGAGATGTGGGAACGTGGCGGCTACGGCAATCGTGGCGGTGGTCGTGGATCATCTAGTGGTGGTTATGGTAATCGTCGGGGAGTAAGAGGTTCCGGACGTGGACGTAGGTAATAATAATCATGAGAGGGGCTTTCGCCCCTTTCTTAAATCTACAGATCATGAGATTAGACGCATATGATAAATTTCCTACGGGAATGAGAGAATACTTAAAGGCGTATGGCTGGCATTTCTCCAAGGCCATGTGCGATTTCGCCGTTTCCCGAATGTGGACGGAGGACGATTCCGGAGAGAGAAAAGAGACTAGAGGTTATACCAAGGAGGACGTGGATAAGATATTGAGGCAATACGGCATCAAGCTAAACAAGTCCGAGGGATATGACTATGTCTATGTAGCCAATATGTGCCTGTTTGATTTTCAATCTAGATTGCCATTGAATGAGCAAGGACTAGCGAGATATATCAAGGCCGTGATAGATGATCCAGACGGTTATGATGGCATGGTGTTCACTAGATATTATGCGGATTGCATAGGATCTGGTACGCCTATCATATGGGAGGATATGCTATGAGCGTAAGTTTAATTCATTGAAGCGATGATAAGGCGTGATATTCATATAGATCAATACGATTGGATCGTTCATGTATATCTCCATGTCACATGCTATCGAACAAAAGAGATAATCCGGCGACTCAAAGGTATAGGCTGTCCTATGGATAAGCTACATGAGGCATACGATAATATGATGTCTTGCTCCTTGGATACGGGACTCACGTACTCGAATTATGAGCGTCGTGAGTCCGTCATGGTCATAGGTCCTACATCCTCCTATCGTGAGTTCGCCAATTCATTGCTTCATGAGACAAGGCATCTTACGGATCACGTATGCTTGGCCATGGGCATGGAGATAGGAGAGGAACCTATAGCTTATCTCGCGGGGTATATAGGAAGCGCCCTCGCTGACGAGATAAGATTATTTGTTTGCGACTGCTGTCATGAGGAAGAAAGAAAAAGGATCATAAATGGAAAAAAGAAAAAACATACGCAAGGAACGAGGAGATTCTATAAGACATGAGATCGACCATCTTATAGAATCGTTGTCGTTCGAGCCTATTAACTTCCATGAAGTCAAGGCTAGGATCGGGCATCTGATGAGCATAGAAGGGAAAAGAAAGTGATATTATACTTTATCCTCTATGCTGACATCAAGGCTTGTCGTGCCTTATTGAGCGTGTCTTGATTCACCTGTCCGTTGATAGCGTTCATTTGATCAGCTGGGACACCTTGGATATTTCCACCTTGCTCAACCGCTTGTTTGTTGGATTGAATGGACTGAAGTATCTGGTCTGATCCGGGGTAATATGATAGTGATAACATTTGCTCCGCGGAAATGGTTCCGGCCATCCATAATTCCTTCACCAAGTCGTTTAACATCATTCTCGCTACCGGAGATTCAGCGGATTCCTTGATGTTGACCTTGAAATCTATATCTTGGACTGTCTTCGGGTCATACTCATTATAAGTGGCATAACCCGCTGATCTCTCCATCGATATGTTCCTTGGGGATTGATAATATTGATGGATCGTTTTCATCTTCTTGCGAGCGATCTCGGCCTCGAACGTGGAGAACTTGGTTAGCAACGTAGCGATAGACGTAGTGGAGTTCTGTGTTTCCATGGCGTATCTGCTAGCTGCCGTTGATCCCGACGGGGTTTTCCCTTGCAAGGCTTCCGACACGGACGTTATATCGTTTATGAAACTCAATTGTAATTGCAATAGCTCCGTGGTACCGATATTGGTAGAGTTCGATGTTATGACTTCCGGTTTGTTCCCGCTCTTGGACGGCTCGTAAAAAATAAATGATCCGATCTCAACGAATTGCTCGGCGAACTCACGATTGGACATCCCGTCCGGAACGGAGTCTTTAGGGATCATCTTTACTCCCTTTACCGCTGATTGGATAGCCAAGTCGTTAAGCATGATCAACCGGTTGATGTATCGTTGCTGATCTATGATAACGGAAATAAAAGGAACTGTCCTCCCATTCACCAAATAGTGTAACTTATAAACATAGGGGTGAGACTTATACTCATAAGGCGTGTCATACTCGGTAAGTACACGTCCGTCCGGTGATAGCATCTGGAAATGCCAATATTGATCTATTATATAGGTGTATTCTATCACAGGGATTTCCTCCGGAGGTAATCCCTGTGACATTCCCATACGCATACGATCCTCGTTCTCTCTCTTGATAACAGGAAGATCGCTAAGTTCTATCCTGTATATAGGATCATCGGTGTCCATGATATCCACGCAACGGTATCTAGGCTTGTTCTCCAGTGTCCAAACATGGTAGGTCCGGCACAGGTCGGCGGCGGGAGGCGTGTCAAAAGACTCGTCCATGAAACGATCCGTCTGCTGGGTTCCCAGATTTTCCATACGATTGAGCCAAGGTGAGTAAATCTCCTCCAATTGCCTGTAATCATACTCGGACTCCGCTAATACCGAGGCCAGCTCGCCTAATGTATAGTCACGGATCTCCCCGATCAAGGAATCATCCCAGTGCCTTGGATCATTGGCTTTCGACTCATAGAAGAAATAGGAAGGGTTGACCACGTAGGTGTAGCTGTCCTCTATATCGTCATGGCTAGACCATTCCTCCGTTACCACGGCGCATCCACCGCAAATAAACTCTATCATCTCAGAGGTGAGGACATCTTTCATAAGGTTATTTTCCCAGTTGGTCTGTAAAGCGTCCGTCATCATCTGTGACTTGGTATCCGCGTCTTTCTGCCGGGCGAAACATACGGGAAGGGTAGCGGTCTTTGCGTATAACCCGGCCAAAGTATTTACGATCTTGAAAAGATGATTGTTCTGCAAAGCGACCCCTCCCGTACGCCTCGCTATCCTATCGCGTTCCTTCGTTCTTTTCCCGTCCTTGTCCACCACGATATCACCCCATTGGTCACCGAACACGTAACGGAAATTACGAAGACGGGTGGCCCTGAAATCACTAAGGTTTTCCCAAGCGTTTTGGCACCTAGACAGTAAAGGTATGTTGGTCTTGTCCGTGCCTGATATCTTGACGCGGTGCTTGACGCTATCAACCGTCGTAGGGCGTCGGGAAAACCGTGATTTAGGAATAAGTCGTTTCATGATTGATCTTTTTAATCGCAAATAAATCGAATAAAAGCACTTGGTTTTGTCAGAATAACCAAAATAACAAAATAATCATACCTAAAGCCCTATTTTTGCCAGAAAAGGATCACAAATGACATATGAGTTTAAATATATAAAGGCGATAAATAAATGCGAAATGCTATCCAGCTTCGAGGGACGTGATCTCTTCGGGGATAGCGGGGAAAGCCTATATCTAAAGATAAAGATAACGGAACAGGACAGGCCTCTTATAAGGACATATCTGGAACAAGCGGCAAGGTCGCTGGAGGAAGGCATGTCCAAAATCATAACCTCTTCCGCTTACTCGGAAGAAGGGTTCGTATGGGAGGTCAGAACGGAGGATACACGTTGGAACGTCAACAGGAAATTGGACGAGAACCTGTTGGACGCTCTGGTTGGTTATTCCATGATGAGTTGGCTTTCCGATCGGAAGCCTGATAGGATAGGGGTTTATAAATCTTTGTGGGAGGATATGTCCGTCATGTGCGTGAAGAACATATACAGGAAGAATCCCCCGCTATTAAAAAAAGCATGATATGGACATAAATCTAGGTTGGACATATTTAAAGCATGACATAGACCAGTGGACGTGGAGGCTGGGAGATATGAGAAAGGAGGATCCCGGTAAAAGATTCTCCTCGCAGTCCGATGATAACGAGGCCGATGATACTTTTATAAGACGCAAGATAGAGGAGGCGGTGGCGACCTTAAAGGTTTCCTTGTCCGGTATCTTGGAGGATATGCCCGGCGATTCGGATGACTCATTGTATACCGATGCCGTGAATTGGGTGTTGCGCATGAAGGATCGTCGTGGAGGATATGATAGTGAGTCATTGGCGACCTTGGTCCATAAATACGTGGTGTGGTTCGTCCTTTGGAATTGGTGCCTGATTTACTTTGAGGAACTAGCCGGAAAGCTAGAGGAGGAGTTAAAGGGTATAGCGTCCATGATAGAGGAAACCGCCTATTCAAGGAAAGTCCCGCGAAAGTGCAAGAGGAAGCCGTTTAAGGATATCGATGATGTCATTGTTGATGATGTCATTATAGAAACAGGAGAAATATGAGAGACAGGAAAATCATACAGCCACGTGTCGATATGCGTGGATTTGAGTTAACGATAACGTTATTGAGGTGCGAGATCGAGTATGACGTGGATTTCGAGACATGGAAGGTAGGGGATGTATCGGGCCTTCCCGGGAAGGAAAGAGCTGGGCTGGAGACCTCAGAGGAAACGGCGGATTGGATGTTTCGTCAAGTGAATGACGCGTTGTCGGAGGCTACCGGCCATTTACGGGCGTTTTCACCTTGGGTTCAGAGCCGTGCCGTAACGGACGAGGTGAAGGATGATAGGGAATGGATCATAAACTTGGTGATGGAAAGAGGATGGCGTGGGGATCCGAGGAGATTGGCCGTTTATATCCACCGTTTCGTGGTTGATAGCGTATTATCTTTTTGGTATAGGATGGTAGATCCATCTAGGGTACAGATGTACGCCTCTCAAAAGGAGGAGGATCGAAGAAATATCATAAACGAGGCAAGGGAGACACAGGTTAAGGATGTTTATTTCAGATTATAAATCATGGGAAAAGGTTTTGAGAATGGTCACATGAAGATGGGAGGAAGGGAGAAGGGAACCCGGAATAAGAACACGGAGATAAAGAATTTTTTCCGTGATTTCGTAATCGACAATCAGGAAGAGTTCAAGAAAGCTTTCCTCAAGCTAAAGGATAAGGATAAATGCGCTGTTTATTTAAAGGCTAGTGAGTTCGTGGTACCAAAGGTATCCTCTATAAAGTTCGAGGATGCCAAAAACACTAATTCCGCTATTGAGTTGTTGAAGGTAGCGGCCAGTTATAAAAACGGGAATAAAAAGTGATCTCTATAAAATAAAATAGGATAGCGTATGCTCACGCACCCACTATCCTTATAACCTTAACTGTGAAAATTTACGTAAATATTACGAAATTTGCAGTTATAAATATATGACTTTTTTAAATTATGGCAATGAATACTGTAATTTTTTACCTAAGTTTATTATTTCTCCTAGTCTCGAACAATATCCTTGTCCCAGATAATGTATCTAAATCATATAGGTTTGAGAAATAAACGAGCCGATAGTATTTAAAAGCCCTTTGCCTAAGAGATTTAAGCCGAGACCAATTTTTCCTATCCGCGCTTACGAATACGGCTATCTTGATTTTTGAGGACTCATCCTTTCGTAAACCCAACGTCCTAAGATCGACTAGTACCTTCAAAGAAAAAGGATCTCCTAACGTCAAGGCACGTGTGATCGCTATGCCTTTTCTGGTATCTTCAGAGACATATTTTTCCAGTGAGTACAAAACGTTACCTATTTGCGCTACCGAGCTTGGATAATCTTGCGCCATGGCCTTGACCTCTTCCCCTACGAAAGTGGAGAATTCCCCGGTGTCCAAAGAATATACATAATGCTTTCTAGTCCCTTTGGGATAAATATGCAATAGGGAATTCGTATAATCATAGGCAATCTTACAAGTTCGCAATGTCTCTACGAAAGTTTCCGTGTCCGGGATGAACAGATCGCTAAAATCCGGGTTGACATTAAAGAATGTCTCATCAATATTTGCTCCTTCCAACGATGATGATAAAAGGCTGATATCGGAGCCTTGCAATAATTTAAGGCCACGCTCGGTACTGAATACTATCGAGGAATCCAGTTGCGTGATACTATCCGGATTATTGCAAACATCCCTGCTTATAGGTTGGATGGAGGAATACAATCCCGTATCCGATAATTGCAAGGCCCATATCCCATCGGAAGAGAAAGCGTATAAGGGAAACTGCCCGAATTGCCCTTGGGACATCGCTTTCGTGGTGGATCGGATACCTACGATCTCACCGGTTCCCACCGTGTTTATTCCCGCCAACGGGAAATAAAACGGGTTATTGACCTCGGACGTATATATCTTGTTTGGCATATTGACCGACTTGTCCGTTGATATTGGTGTGCTATCGCTGCCCGGTTTAAATATAATCGGGGCGTATGAGTCGAAATAGTAAGCCCCGTTCAGCGTGTTATGCGGAGAGAGGGTAACGATCGCTTGGTATCCGTCCGAATTCCGTGTTATCACCATCTTGTATGCGTTAGCGTTGGGGTAATATAGGTAATGCAAATTGATACCAAGGTTATATGAGGAGGATGTTTGAACGACGATATCCTTTTCTCCTTCTCTTATGAAAACCTTTATGCTCAACGTGCTGCTACCGTCGTTGTACGTTACCATGGACTCCGGAGGATAACCATCAAATAGTATCCTTTTTATATTAGCTATATTTAACCGCTGGTTATAAGTATAGGAATAATCAGGTATTAGCCAATCTAAATTCTGGTACCCGTCCGCGTCAACAAGTTGCTCTCGATTTTGCAACGATCCCAGCACATTATCCTCTAACGTGAGAGAACGTCTTTCACCCCCGTTATAACCGCACAAGTCCTCATACGTTATGCTTGCTACTTTGTAAAACAATGAATTATCCGGCACCTTATTATCCATGGCCTTTCCGGGTAAGACGAATTGATCGGTATAACCTGATCCCGGCAGGGCTATGGATAAGGCTTCCTCGAATGTATGCCTATTGTAATATCCTCCACCTATAGAGTACACTCCGAAACCGTTATCGTCTGATATCTTTTGTGCCCCATTAATCTCCCCATAATAATCAAAGGTGTATATTGGAGGCGTTATGAATATATCAAGGCTTTTAACTATGTCCTTCCACCATTCCCTTTGATTCCCCATTCCGCTGACTTTGTAATTAATGGAGCATACCACTGAGGATATAATGAAGTTTACAATGATCTTTGCGTCAAAATCGTCTGTGTCCACATCAATAGTAAATGGAACGTGAGGAGTTACTCCGGACGATGGTATCATCAGTATCGGGGCTGATTGCATGTAAGACGTTCCGTCATATAGTCTATAAGCGTAACGAATAAAGAACGGATATATAAACATGCCTCGATCTACACTTCTCTCCCTGATAAATTTTGAGACATATCCCATCACGGAATTACTGATAGTTGATAGTTGATCTTCCGTAAAGGCTCCATCATAGGGAGGATCAACGGATACGGACAATTGTTCGGTCTTATCCAATGATCCTACCAATCCGAATGACAGGATAGGGAAGGGGGGCTTATCTCCTAATTCCTTATAAAACTCTCCATCCCAAAGTAAATATCTTATAGGATCTTCGCTTATTACAATCAAGGTGTTTCCTATGGACGTGATAGCTTTGGGTATTTTGTCATATTGGTTCGCTCCAATAAGATGGGTCGTTCCGTCCGTATCCGCATAACGTAAAACATTCGTCTGGAAAAAGATATAGTGAAGGAAATCCTTTGTCCGATGCACGTACATAAGTATCGATCCTTCCGGAAGGGTTATGCCTAATTCTTTCGGAGGCTGTATATTCACCAACTCACCATTCTTGGGTATCAAATTTACACATTCTGATAATTCCCCCTCGTTTCCGATAGATGGAGAACGGTGTATCCCGTAGGATAATGAAATATCTTGCTGTTCCATTTTTTGCGATAAAATTATATGATATAAGTAATAGGTTTTGACATATTGATCAAAACCTATTGCATTTAGATGGCCTTGATGTGCCTGTTATAGTGGATATCTGCAGGGTACGGGATATTCATTATTATCAATATCATATGCCTATTGGCTCCTGCGATCAATATATGTTGCTCCACAACAATTTCTTTCGTCCGGGAAAACTGGAGGATGATTGATATTCACTGATTCTACATAGCCCTTTCTTTGGGCATCTAAAAATGCCTCTATCTTGCTGGCCAAGGTTATGAGCATATCCGATTGTAGCTCATTGAACTCCTTGCAGTACCTCATGTCATCTTTATGCTTCTCTTCCGGAGACCGATCATCGCTTACGCTGCAATATCCGGCGAAATAGTTTACTGGTAGTGGTCTCATAGCCTCTATAGCTAGTTTTATCGATTTTTCTTTGATGTTTTCTTCCATGATTTCTTACTATTTAGCTACTAATTTCAATCTATATCCTAAGTTGTTAGTTTTCTCATCCTTATCTATCAGATGAGAGTACAATTCATCCATTATGATATAAAATATCACTTTGGGTAAAGGCTTTTGAAGGTAATTTGCGAAGTCTTCAAACAATAAATGTTTTGGGGTTACTTCTTCTATTTCTTCAAAACATTCATGTAGTGGCTTAAATTGTAAGCCATGTTTTTGGGGATTTGTCAACAGTTCCTTGTAGGCGTTGACTGTTTCATGTGATAATACCATAAATTCATTATTCTTTAATTATGAACCTTTTCGTTATTATTTTCAGTCAATTCAATAAAATCATCGCTTGTCAAAAATAAACGATGATTTATACCAATCGCTCTGTAAAAGTCTCCACTTCCGATGTGTTTCCCCATAAATTCAACTTCAACGATCGTCCCATTCACTAAGCCATCATCATGATGATACTTATTATCTGTTTTAATTTGTACTTTCATCTTTCCTTAGTCGTTATACATTATACATTTGTTCAACCTTCAATCGAGCATACAGCTTGTTGACATCACCTTGAGCCTCGTCAATAGCCTGTTTCCCGAAAGCGTTCTTCAACATGCGCATATCATCCTCGCTATCCAGCTTAAAGGATATCGGATTGGGGATTTTCTCTATACCCATAATATCCAAGAGAAGATTATAATTTCCTTTCTCAAACTCAGACAACAGCCAAGCATATTGAGCCTCCATTTTAGGAAGATGTTTTATATTTCTTTCTCTCGCGGTCTTTACGTATATGCGCTGTTCTACGGACATTGCGGATTCAAGGATTTCAGCAAGCTCATTCGTGGTAGACCCTTTAATTGTGTATTGCCTGATATCCTCAATATTCTTTTTGAAGATATCAAGCTTTTCCTGTATCTTCCGTTTCCGTTGTTCAAGGACTCGTTCGGATTCCAGTCGTTTTTCCTCCTCCCCATGATTCATTAGATATCTGGCACGGGCTATCTGGCATTCACGTCTTCCAAGGACGATCAGATTTCCTTTATCATCACGGAGATACCCGTCACTTGTATGCACCCAATAGCCCGTAGAGCATTCCATGATACCTACCGGTTCATCCCCAGCCTTAAACATGACGGGGGAGCATTTTTTTCGAAGGTCAACCTTATTGACAAGGTCAAGAGTTAGACCTTCGGCTTTTTCTTCTTTCGTTAGTTTCTTTATTTCCATACTCGGTTATTGTTAAATTTTCCCCAACTCCGATATTTGGATTTTTACATTTTGTATTTTTTCTTTCAATTCATCTTCCTTTCTGAACGATGGTGTGCACTTTGTTCGCCTCATACCTGCTCCCCAAGGGATATTATTTGATACCCGGGTCAAACGTTCTCTTTCCTTTGATAGAGATTTTTCGAGCTGGACAAGTCTCCGTTCCAATACATCTTTTTTGCTCATATTTATTTATCTGTTTGAATTTCATATTCCTCCTTGGAAATCTGTCTGTAATAGTCAATGACCGCATTTCCAACTCCTTTATCCTTGGCTATAATCTCTTCCGTCTCCCGGACTTTAAACTCATCGCATGCGATGAATATCCGTCCTCTATCTCCCCTAGGAAGCCAATACGAAGCGAAGTAGTATTTTTTCTTTGGGTTGAGAATGCCATAGATGAGATATATACCGTAAACCAAAAAGGCAATCGTAATCCAGTACCTTGGGATGATAAGGCCTATAGCCCATGTGATGAACACGAAAGAAAGAACTATCAGTATGGAGGTTATCAAGCATTCGATCTTATTCTTCATTCTTTATCCTCCTTCTTGTTGATCGCCTCATGAAGCGAATTATACACCCGGGCGAATATTTTT
>OBYF01000024.1_pt1 | contig 166102 bp, 143 predicted proteins | sample 1495471 | NCBI WGS metagenome assembly OBYF01 (sample SAMEA2580185, study PRJEB22360) | human gut metagenome | biome: human gut; feature: human-associated habitat; material: faeces | place: Denmark | collected 2008/2010
ATTATATAGCGTAGGGCAACGCCCTACGCTATATAATTAAGCCCTTTCAGGGCACTCCAATAAATTATCATTTATCGTTCGAAGAACAATTCTTGTCCGCGATAAGTCTCGTCTATTTCTCCGTTGTTATATAACAGATGTCCGTTTACAAATGTTTTCTCTACTTTCCAGTCGAATGTGTGTCCCTCTAATGGACTCCATTTACATTTGCTTAGAATACAATCGGTTGTTACAGTCCATTCGCTTCCGGGGCGGACTAATACCAGGTCAGCCTGATAGCCTTTGCGGATGAATCCCCTGTTTGGTATCTCATACATCTGCGCAGGAGCATGAGCCATTTTTTCTACCACTTTTTCGATAGTAAACACTCCTTTATCTGCCAACTCCAACATGCTGACTAGCGAGAACTGAATCATCGGCATCCCGGACATTGCCTTTAATGCACCTCCTTCTTTTTCACTAAGCAAGTGTGGGGCATGATCGGTTGCGATGGCATCAATCAGACCGCTGTTGACAGCCTTTTGCAAGGCTTTCCGGTCTTGTGCAGTCTTGATGGCAGGGTTACATTTAATGCGGGCACCCAATGTCTGATAATCTTCTTCTGTAAAGAGTAGATGAGAAACGCAGGCTTCTGCTGTAATTCTTTTTTGTGCCAGAGGAACGTTGGAAAACAGACTCAACTCTTTAGCGGTGGAAATATGCATGATGTGCAGGCGGGCATTTGTTTCCCGTGCCAGTTGCACAGCCAGCTCGGACGAACGATAGCAAGCCTCTTCCGAACGGAGAAGCGGATGAAGAGCCAGAGGTACATCGTCTCCGTATTCTTTCTTATATTTATCCGTATTTTCTTTGATAATTCCCTGGTCTTCGCAATGGGCGGCGATGAGCAGATCGGTTCCGCCGAATATATTACGCAAGCTGGCCATCCGGTCTACCAGCATATTGCCGGTGCTTGAACCCATAAATAACTTCACGCCACAAACCCGGTGTTTATCCAGTTGCGCAAACTGGGTATAGTTATTATTCGTTGCTCCGAAATAGCAGGAATAGTTGACTGCTGATTTCTCACCTAGTAGGGTGAATTTCTCTTCCAAAGCCTCCAGCGTCGTAGTCTGCGGGTTTGTATTGGGCATATCCATGATGGAAGTGACACCTCCTGCTGCAGCGGCATGGCTTTCTGTGGTAATATCAGCTTTATGAGTCAGTCCGGGATCGCGGAAATGAACATGTTCGTCGATGGCACCCGGCAGGAGATAACACCCGCTCGCGTCAATGACTTCGTCACAAGGGGCAGTTGCTTTTTCTTCACCTACCAATATTTCGGCTATCTTTTCATTTTCAATGACTACTGAACCCAGTACTTTTCTTCCTTCGTTAACAATAACGGCGTTTTGAATCAGTGTACGTTTCATGACTTTTGCGGGAATTTATGGAACCAACTATTTACTTTTAATTTAATCACACCAAATATGGCCTCTCCAAAGATGCTGCTATTCATCTTGGAAGTCCCTAGTTCACGATTAATGAAAATCACGGGAACCTCGATGATTTTAAAACCACATTTGTAAGCGGTGAATTTCATTTCAATCTGAAAAGCATATCCCTTAAAACGGATATGATCCAAATCGATCATTTCCAGTACCTGACGGCGGTAGCAGACAAATCCGGCAGTTGTGTCTTGTACGGGTATTCCTGTGATGAACCGCACATATTTGGAAGCAAAGTATGACATCAATACTCGTCCCATCGGCCAGTTCACTACATTCACTCCGCTGATGTAGCGGGAGCCGATGGATACATCTCCACCCTGTTCCGAACAAGCCTGATACAAACGGGGTAAATCGTTCGGATTATGACTGAAGTCGGCATCCATTTCAAAGATATACTCGTATGCGTGTTCCAGTGCCCATTTAAATCCGGTAATATAGGCAGTGCCCAATCCCAGTTTCCCTTTACGCTCAATCATAAAAAGCCGTTCGGGAAATTCTTGTTGCAAGGTTTTTACGATGGTTGCCGTTCCGTCCGGAGAGCCGTCTTCTATTACCAGAATATGGAATACTTTGGGAAGGCCGAATACGGCACGGATGATATTTTCTATGTTCTCCCGTTCATTATAGGTAGGGATAATTACAATGCTATCCGATGTCTGCATATAGATACTATAAAATTTAAAACAAAAGTAGTTCTTTTCCTTTAGTTATAGCCGAACTAAGGAAAATTTAACGTGAAGAGCAGAATGCAATCTTTTGTTTCTTGGTGTGAAACGGTTTGTTCCTCGGTGTGAAACAAGTTGTTTCTCGGTGTGGAACACTTTGTTTCTCGGTGAGAAACTTTGGGGGGATGAAAACTTTCCCACACTTATGTCTGTCCTGCGATTCTTTTTTGTAATTTTGCGGGGAAATTTTATAGGTATGACAATAACTGAATTGCAACAACAATATGCTGCCCATCCCAATATGGCAGTAATGAAGCGCTTGTTGAAGGACACTTCTGTTCAGACTGTTTTTTGCGGAGGACTGTGTGCATCTGCTGCTTCTCTTTTTTCTTCTGTACTGGTGCAAGAGGGTGGTTGCCCGTTTGTCTTTATTTTAGGTGATCTTGAAGAAGCCGGATATTTTTATCATGACTTGACGCAGATATTGGGGACGGAAAAGGTGTTATTCTTTCCATCTTCATTCCGTCGCTCTATTAAATATGGGCAAAAAGACGCAGCCAATGAGATTCTGCGCACGGAAGTACTTAGCCGCTTGCAAAAAGGGGAGGAGGGACTATGTATCGTTACGTACCCGGATGCATTGGCAGAGAAAGTAGTGTCGCAAAAGGAATTGAGCGATAAAACCCTGAAACTGAATGTAGGGGAGAAAGTGGATACCACGTTTATCACTGATGTGTTGCATAGTTATGGCTTCGAATACGTAGATTATGTATATGAACCGGGGCAATACGCTGTTCGCGGTAGCATTATCGACGTTTTCTCTTTTGCTTCGGAATATCCTTATCGTATTGATTTCTTTGGTGATGAAGTAGAAAGTATCCGTACCTTTGAAGTAGAGTCCCAATTATCCCGCGAGAAGAAAAGTGGAGTGTCCATTGTTCCCGATTTAGCAGTGACAGGAGACGTGACAACTTCCTTTCTGGATTTTATCCCGAAAGATACTACTCTGGCAATGCGCGATTTTCTTTGGTTGCGTGAACGAATCCAGGTGGTGCATGATGAGGCGTTGACCCCCCAGGCAATAGCTGTCCAGGAAGCCGCAGAGAATGGAGGTATTACATTAGAAGGAAAACTGATAGACGGCAGTGAATTCACTGTACGGGCACTCGATTTCCGCCGATTGGAATTTGGTAACAAACCAACTGGAACGCCGAATGCCAGTGTTACTTTCAATACATCTGCCCAACCCATCTTTCATAAGAATTTCGATTTGGTAGCTTCTTCTTTCAAAGATTATTTGGAAAAAGGTTATTCGCTATATATCTGTAGTGACAGTATGAAGCAGACAGATCGTATCAAGGCTATTTTTGAAGATCGGGGCGATCAGATTAATTTTACTCCCGTAGAGCGTACCATACATGAAGGATTTGTAGATAACACACTACGGCTCTGTATCTTCACCGATCATCAGTTGTTTGACCGTTTCCATAAATATAACCTGAAAAGTGATAAAGCCCGTTCGGGAAAAGTAGCACTGTCCTTAAAAGAACTGAATCAGTTTACTCCGGGAGATTATGTGGTGCATACCGATCATGGTATCGGACGTTTTTCCGGTTTGGTGCGTATACCGAATGGTGATACTACGCAGGAAGTTTTGAAACTGGTGTTTCAGAATGAAGATGTAGTGTTCGTTTCCATTCATTCACTGCATAAAGTTTCTAAATATAAAGGTAAGGAGGGAGAGGCTCCCCGGCTTAACAAATTAGGTACAGGGGCATGGGAGAAACTGAAAGAACGTACAAAGAGCAAAATCAAGGATATAGCCCGCGATTTGATAAAATTGTATTCGCAGCGTCGTCAGGAAAAAGGGTTTTCTTATAGTCCCGATAGTTTCTTGCAGCGTGAGTTGGAAGCATCCTTTATTTATGAAGATACCCCGGATCAGAGTAAGGCGACGATTGATGTCAAAGCGGATATGGAAAGTGACCGCCCGATGGACCGTCTGGTCTGTGGAGATGTAGGATTTGGAAAAACAGAAGTTGCAATTCGTGCCGCTTTCAAAGCTGTTGCCGATAATAAACAAGTGGCCGTTCTGGTTCCGACAACGGTGCTTGCTTACCAGCATTTTCAAACATTCCGCGAACGTCTGAAAGGACTGCCATGCCGGGTGGAATATTTAAGCCGCGCACGTACTGCCGCACAAACCAAAGCTGTATTGAAAGGACTGAAGGATGGAGATGTCGGTATTCTGATAGGTACCCACCGTATCTTAGGCAAGGATGTTCAGTTTAAAGACTTGGGACTGCTGATTGTTGACGAAGAGCAGAAATTCGGAGTTTCCGTAAAAGAAAAGCTGCGTCAATTGAAAGTGAATGTAGATACACTGACAATGACTGCTACTCCGATTCCCCGTACCCTTCAATTCTCGTTGATGGGCGCGCGTGATTTGAGCGTGATTTCCACTCCGCCGCCTAACCGCTATCCGATTCAGACCGAAGTGCATACTTTTAATGAAGAAGTGATAACGGATGCCATCAATTTTGAGATGAGCCGCAACGGGCAGGTCTTTTTCGTCAATAACCGGATTGCGAACTTGCCGGAACTGAAAGCAATGATAGAGCGCCATATTCCGGATTGCCGTGTAGCAATCGGACACGGACAGATGGAACCGACAGAACTGGAGAAAATTATTCTGGATTTTGTCAACTATGACTATGACGTGCTCTTGGCAACCACAATCATCGAAAGTGGTATCGATATTCCGAATGCAAATACCATCATTATCAATCAGGCGCAAAACTTCGGCTTGAGTGATCTCCATCAGATGCGTGGACGGGTAGGGCGTAGTAACAAGAAGGCATTCTGTTATCTGCTGGCTCCTCCGTTGGGTAGTTTGACGGCCGAAGGAAGACGACGTCTTCAAGCGATTGAGAACTTTAGCGATTTGGGGAGTGGTATTCATATTGCCATGCAGGATTTGGACATTCGTGGAGCCGGAAATTTGCTCGGAGCCGAGCAAAGTGGCTTTGTTGCTGATTTGGGATATGAAACATATCAGAAGATACTGACTGAGGCTGTCCATGAGTTGAAAACAGATGAATTTGCGGAACTGTATGCTGATGAAATAAAAGGTGAAGGACAAATTAGTGGAGAAGAATTTGTAGAGGAGTGTCAGGTGGAAAGTGACCTCGAACTTTTATTGCCGGCCAACTACGTAACCGGCAGCAGCGAACGTATGTTGCTCTATCGTGAACTGGATGGACTGACATTGGATAAGGATGTGGAAGCTTTCCGCGCCCGCCTGGAAGACCGCTTCGGACCGGTTCCCCGGGAAACGGAAGAACTACTCCGCATTGTTCCTTTACGTCGTTTGTCAGCGCGTTTGGGAGCAGAGAAGATTTTCCTGAAAGGCGGACGAATGACCTTGTTCTTTGTTTCCAATCCGGATAGTCCGTTCTATCAAAGTAAGGCTTTCGGTAAAGTGATAGACTATATGATGAAGTATACCCGGCGCTGTGATCTGCGTGAGCAGAATGGCAGACGGAGTATGTTGATTAAAAATGTAACTAATGTGGAGACGGCAGTCAGTGTGTTGCAGGAGATTGTGGCGTTGCCTGTGAAAGAAGAATAAATAAGCTTTTCGGGGAAGATAAGCGAGGAATTGTTTGTTTTATACCAAGGGGATCTTTATCTTTGTAGATATAACTTAATAACTGATATGGCTAAGAAATCATATAAACCTCAAAATAATGAATTGCCACAGGTCAATGAACCAGTGGCTGCTTATCATGTAACTACTCCTAATGCAAATCTTTATGTTCCTACAGAATATGAACAGGAAATTATAATGCATTCTGAAAAAGATTATGAAGAGGGTAGATTGCATACTCAAGAAGATGTGGATAAGCTGGTGGAACAATGGCTAAGTTAAAAATAGTCTGGACAGAAACAGCGACTATTGTTTTTCAGCAAATTCTGACTTTCTATAATGTGAGAAATGGAAATACCCAATATAGCCGTTCCATTTATACAATGGTGAGAGACGTATTGCAATTAGTCGCTAAATATCCTTATATGTATAAAGCTACTTCTGTTCCTAATATACGTGTTTTTCATTGTGATTATTTCAAAGTCTATTATCGGGTACTTGAAAAGCAGATTCTTGTGGAAGCTGTTTTTGATACTCGCCAAGATCCTGATAAGGCTCCTTTTTAGAGGTGGTTTTGTAAGTGATGGAATGGAGCGAATTAGCGTTTTCTGTATAATTTGTCTATCAAATCAGAACGTCCGATACGTCTCAACTCATTGATGATATTTCTCCTTTCTTCCGGTTTATACCAAAAAAAGAACTGTCGTTGTGCTAGTTTCTCCCGTTGGGTTTTAGCACTGAATATCGGTTCTAACGTGTATGGATGGAATCCGGTATACCAGGCTTCGGTGGCTACTGTCATCGGAGTGGGAGTGAAGTCCTGCACTTGTTCCAGGTGGAAGTCCAGACGTTTAGTGATAACGGCAAGTTCCGCCATATCTTCTTCTTTGCATCCGGGATGCGAGGAAATGAAATACGGAATCAGTTGTTGACGTAGATTCTCTTCCCGGTTGATACGGTCGAATATCCTCTTGAATGTTTCAAATTGCTCGAAAGAAGGTTTGCGCATCACAGATAATACCCGGTCACTGGTATGTTCCGGAGCTACTTTCAGCCGACCACTTACGTGATTGACAATCAATTCACGGGTATACTCGGCAGTGCTGCGGTTGATCGCTTCATCTTTACTTTGATGAAGTAACAGGTCATAGCGTACTCCGCTACCGATAAACGATTTTTTTATTCCGGGCAAGGCATCTACTGCACGGTAAATATCCAGTAAGGGGCGATGGTCGGTATTTAGATTCGGGCAAACTTTCGGATGGATACATGACGGTCGTTTGCACTTCTTGCAAATAGCTTCGTCTTTTCCTTTCATCTGATACATATTAGCGGAAGGACCACCCAAATCGCTTAAATATCCTTTGAAATCGGGTAACTGGATGACCTCTTTCACCTCTTTCAGTATAGACTCTTTGCTACGGCTGACGATAAACTTTCCCTGATGAGCAGAAATGGTGCAGAAGGCACAACCGCCGAAACATCCCCGGTGAATGTTGATGGAAAACTTAATCATATCGTATGCCGGAATCCGTTTCCCTTTATATTTAGGATGAGGCAGCCGGGTATATGGTAAATCAAACGAACGATCGAGATCTTCCTGGCTCATCGGAGGATATGGAGGATTGACTACTACTATCTTGTTTCCGACGGCTTGCGTGATTCGGGAAGCCGAATATTTGTTAGATTCTTCTTCGATATGCCGGAAATTACTAGCCTGTTTCTTTTTATCTGCCAGACATTCTTCGTGCGAATAAAGTGGAAGGTCATCTTCGGCAGAGGTCCATTCTGTTGCACGACAAAGATAGGCTGTTTGAGGAACTGATCCGATGATTGTTCTGAATTTACTGCTTGTCAGTACTGGCTCTTCAGCAGTAAGCAGACTTTTCATATTCTTCACCAGGTCTGGAAGTGGTTTTTCTCCCATTCCGTAAATGAGCAGGTCGGCACCGCTGTCGCATAAAATGCTCTTTTGCACTTTGTCCTGCCAATAATCGTAATGACTTAACCGTCTTAAACTGGCTTCGATTCCTCCGATAACTACGGGAACATCCGGATAAAGTTTCTTTAGTATCTGGCTATAAACCGTAGAAGGATATTCCGGACGCATATCCGGACGACCGTCCGGGGTATATGCATCTTCACTGCGCAATCGTTTGTTGGCTGTGTATTTATTTACCATCGAATCCATGCATCCACCGGAGATGCCGAAGAATAGCCGTGGGCGTCCCAGCTTCTTGAAGTCACGCAGGTCGTCACGCCAGTTGGGCTGGGGTACAATGGCTATTTTCAAACCTTCCGCTTCAAGAATCCGTCCAATAACGGCAGCACCAAAAGAAGGGTGATCCACGTATGCATCAGCACTGAATAGAATGACATCCAATTCATTCCATCCGCGAAGTTCTACTTCTTTCTTGGTAGTAGGTAACCAGTCAGTCAATCGATATTCTTTCATGCTGCAAAGATACGGATAATAAAAAAACATCCCAATGATTTTTTTATTCATTGAGATGTTTAACTTCGATTATCAGGATGTTTTGCTTCAATCATTGAGATGTTTTTTTATAACTTCCCATTGATTGTGAACTGTAATGTCATTTGTTCTCCATCATAGATTTCACGAAAACCGATACCTTGCTCGGACAGATATTCCTTTAGATCCTGAAACGCGTCAGCATGGTTCATGATAATCTCTATCGTTTCTCCCGGAGAGGCAGTGCACATTGCTCTTATTGCAGGAATCAGCGGACTGTATGCTGTTATTCCGCAGGTATCTACCGTAATCATTATTCCTCCTCTTCTTCCGCTTCCGTGTTGGAAAGCCAGGTAAGATAGAGCTTAATGAGCTGTTGCAGACCGAATGCCTTCATATTATTGTGATAAATCACGTCGATACAAAGGTCCAGCAAGTCTTTACTGTCTTCTTCCTGACTGGCGATAAGGGAGCGGATATTAAGTTTCAACTTATCCAGAACTGCTTCATCTACAATACCGGTACTGTCGATAAGATGACGGAACAGAGCATATTTCTCAATCGTTCTCAAGTTTTCATTAGATACTTCTATGCTGCGTGTACCGCTAGGATTTGCTTGTATAGTATACATTGTTTTTTAGTTTTAAAGGTTATTATAGTAGCAAAGATAGAATTTAAAATGAGAAACGGATTAAAAAAAAAGGATATTTTTTATTTTTGAGTAAAGAATCCCAAGATGCCTGCCATGATGGTTGCCCGATCCGCTTCCGACTGGATGCTTTCGAAAGGAAAGCCCAATACAAAAGTGCGGTAGTTTCCTTTGTAAGCGATACCTGCGCTCTGATTGCCGGGTACATACGTAAATACAGGGAAAGCAGTATCTACGGGAACGATGCAATCTGCTGCAGGAACCGCATAACTGTTCTCATTGGGCAGACGCGGGATCGTGATTGTGCGCCCCAATCCTTTAATCTGATTCGAACTCTTATCCGTCAGGCTACTTTGATAACCATATTTCAGTATTTTCTCTGTAAACTCCCGGTTTCCTTGTGTGCCGCTCATATCGCTTCCTACATAAGCACCGCTGACAAATAGATTACCTCCCGACTGACAATAACTGGTCATAATTCGTTGCATAGCCGAGGAGAATGTCTTGTAGTATGCTTTATTTGCGGGGTCTTCTTTTTCCAGTCCCAGGATATAATCTACCACCGGATAATCTTCTAACGTAACCAATCCGTTTTCTACCGCTTCGTCACTGCATGACACAAAACTATATTTGCCGGTTGCCTGAATCGCTTTTCCATGAATGAAAGGATAATCGAATGTGTTCCCCGCTATTTTCATTCCTTCTAACTCGTTTCCGCTATGTCCCAGACTGCCTTTTCCTTCTTTTCCGGCTTGTGTACGGTCGAAGCCTGTTTGTGCTCCGCAAAACGAAATGTTTGATATATACGGGACTCCGGGATCTTGTGATAAATCGAATCCTGCTCTATCAGAAGTATTAATGATCGCCGGACCGCTGATTCTGTCAAAGCCATTGATGATAATTACCTTTTCCTGTTCGCGTTTGGCTTTATAAGCGGAAAGGATTTCGGAGGGAAAGCTTTCCCCGCCGCGGTTTACGGCAGTCACTTTGAATGAATAAACGAGCCCCGGTTCTATTTTAACAGTGTGGGACGTTTTGCTGACTAAGGTTCCATTGTCAAAGCCTCCATAACCGATGCGTGTATATACGATGTATTCCCGTGGGCGTGCAGTCGGTTCTTGCGGATCATCTTCACCTTTCCATGAAAGTTCCAGCGTATTCTTTTTCTTTCCGAATTGAATGGCGAAATTGCTGACTGGCAGGGGCTGAACTATATATTCTTTATCATGCTGGCTGGTAATGAACTGCAAAATACCTTTGTAAATGGCTCGTCCCACTGTAAACTTGAAGTTCGGATCATGCCCTAACTGCATATCTGCGAAATTCTGATGGGAGAGCAGTTCGATAATCGTAGAAGGTGTAGCCGGGAGACGTGTTTCACTGTAATTCCGGTTCCACATACTGCGGCGTGTCCAGGGGATGCTGTAACTGGAATAAATATCTTTCTGAATCTGTGTGAGCAGAATATCGGCTAAGTCACGTGATGCATACCGGTCTGTTCCTGTATTCAGTTTTCCATTATTGAAATCGGTGGTATAGATACCGAGCGATCCGATAAGCTCATCAGTCTTGCTGCATCCGGCATCACTGTGCAACGCCATAGTCATTTCCAAAGGTACGCCTAAACCCGATTGTTGCGGGTTGTAGACAGAACTGCCCGACAAATAGTTGATAGCGTTGGAACGTGTGTTGATGTCGTCTGTATAGTCGTTTTCACCTTTACGTCCTGCATATACTTCGTATGGCATTCCCGCCCATTGCGCAGAGTAGCGTGCTCCTTCCAAATAACGGGGTAGCCCGCTGGTTCTTCCTCCACGGGCAATGTTTCCCATTCCACCTCCAAAACGTACTGCATCGGCGCATACAACTCCATGTTCGCTGCTCTCGTTGCTAAGTACCACCATGCCGTAGTCGTTGTTCCCTTTATCAAATTCAAACGTTCCGAGGTAAACCCATGTGCCTCCACCTATTTTCTGATTAACTTTAAATTCGGTTACTCCTCCGTTATGGAATACCAGATATTTGGCGTCGCTTACACTATTTGGGAGTGTCTGATAAGAAACATAAACGGCATACTTGCCTGTTGCCGGTAGAGTAGGTACCCATTCGGCAAATACCTGGTCTTTATTCTTCTTTTTCTTTCTTTCGGTTGGTATGAAACGGCAGGTTCCGTCAGTGAAAGGATTCTCTCCCTCTTTATAGATCGTCTTCTTTTGAGCAAATCCTCTTACCGGGGCATTTGTCCAATTAGCTTTTTTGCTACCCACTTCCAGATAAAGGGAAGCATTGGGAGTGTCATTATCTACAATGATCTCATTCTTCTGCGTATCCCGTTCACGGGGAGTATAAACAATCGCTCCAGCATTTTCCAACATGGGAATCACGTATGGAAGAACGAAAGATTGAGTGAACATATCTTCCGTGGTGCAGAATAATCGAGGGCGTTGCCATCCCCATTCGTTTTTATCATTTTTGAAGTAGTTGCCGTGGCTTTGCCAGATTGCGATATGACGGTTTTGCAGTCCGCGTGAAATTTCATTGGGACGTGAAATGTTTTTCACCCAGGGAGCTCCTTTATAATCTATATTCAAAGATAACCGCTCCTTATCCTTTTTCTTATTCCGGTAGAAATTAGGTACCAAATCCTCAATAGGTTTTCCATCCGCATAAATGGTGAGCTGGTAATAATGAACAGGCCCCGGAAGCAGTTCTTTAACTTGATTATAAATGTTTTCTACAGTTTCCGGACGGAAAGGCTGATAGGCGAAACTCTCCGATGCATAGATTGCAATTGTCTTGCGATCATAATTTATCTCGAAACTGTTCAGTTTAGGAGTGCTGATTTTGGCTGTTGCGGTATATTTGTTGAAGTAATCCGTCAGCCGTTCTTTTACATTTCTTTCAATATCTTGAGCGAAAAGAAAATTAGCACTTACAGTAAGGCATAGAAGAAACACTATTATCTTTTTCATTATTCAATGCTTTTGTTCTCATTTTCACCACAGAGGAAAGGAGGACACAGAGTTATTATGAATAACCATTTTATATCGCTTCATAGATTTAACCTCCGTGTCCTCCTTTCCTCTGTGGTGAATTATCCCCGCAAAAATAACAAAAAAAGAGCGAGAAGTATCGAAACTTCCCACTCTTCTTTCATTGTTTTATATTCTCTTAATTAAGAATATTATTCTTATAAAGGAACGTATTCTACAAATGCTTCCATTGCTTCGTAAGAAGCCAGTCCTAACTTATCATACAAAGTAGCTGTGCCACGGTTGCGGTCTTCGCTACGTTGCCAGAACAAACGTTCGTCATTACCCAGGAACGGAGCGCTTTCCATCTGCGACTGATGTTTCAGGATAGAGTTACGTTTTGCACGAAGTTCTTCCGGACTGATCGGCACTGCCATTTCAATATTTTCGATTTCCCATTCAGCCCACGCACCACGGTACATCCAGATACGGCAGTCTTTCAGCCATTTGGCACCTTCTTCTTTTTCAAGATCAACGGCTGCGAATACGGCGTCCGTACATACACGGTGTGTTCCGTGCGGGTCGGCCAAGTCACCTGCAACGAAAATCTGATGAGGTTTCACTTCACGAAGCAAGTTACGTACGATTTCCACGTCTGCTTCACTGATCGGGTTTTTCTGAATCTTACCTGTTTCATAGAACGGCAAGTCTAGGAAGTGGCATCGTTCCAATGGTATATTGTTATAAGTACAGGCCGTACGGGCTTCACCACGACGAATCAGACCTTTGATAGTCAGAATGTCACGACTGTCCATATCACCATCTTTCTTCTCTTTCAAGAAATTACGTATTTCTGCATATTTCTCATTGATAACCTGATCTGCACTGTTATTGAAGAGTTGGTTGAATCCGTTGATGAAATGCATGAAACGAACTACTTCTTCGTCGCCAACGGCGATATTACCGGAAGTTTCGTAAGCTACGTGTACTTCATGTTTTTGCTCTACCAAACGACGAAGCGTACCACCCATCGAAATAACGTCATCATCCGGATGCGGAGAGAAAATGATTACACGTTTCGGATACGGTTTTGCACGTTCCGGACGGTAGGTGTCATCAGCATTAGGTTTGCCACCCGGCCATCCGGTAATGGTGTGCTGTAAATCATTGAAGATTTTGATGTTTACATTGTACGCAGAACCGTAAAGTGCCAGAAGTTCACTCAAACCGTTTTCGTTATAGTCTTTATTTGTCAACTTCAGAATCGGTTTGCCAGTCAACTGACACAACCAAACGATGGCACTACGGATTAGTTTATCATTCCATTCGCAAGAAGTTACCAGCCACGGACGTTGGATACGTGTTAAGTTCATAGCAGCTGAAAGATCAAGAGCTACATGCGCGTTGTTGTGAGTTTGCAGATAAGAAGCCGGAATAGTGTCAGTGATCGCACCTTCCACACATTCTTTAATCATAGCTGCTTTGTTTTCCCCCCATGCAAGCAGATAAACCTTCTTTGCGCCAAGGATAGTAGATACACCCATTGTAATAGAACTGATCGGCGTATTATCCAGCGTTCCGAAAATCTTGGATGCTTCGTTGCGTGATGCATTATCCAACAAGATCAGACGAGTGGTAGAATTCAGCCGGGAACCCGGTTCGTTGAACGCGATGTTACCTACACGGCCAATGCCCAACAAGGCAATATCAATACCTCCGAAGCTTTCAATGCGTTGTTCGTACAGACGGCAATATTCGAAGATGGTATCTTTGGGAATGCTTCCGTCGGGAGTGAATATATTCTGTTTGTCAATATCGATGTGATCCAATAACATACTCTTCAAAGCGTTGAAGTTGCTGTTGATTGCATCGGGAGCCAACGGATAATATTCATACATGTTAAATACGATCACATTGCGGAAGCTAAGACCTTCTTCCTTATGCATGCGGATGAGTTCGGTATATACGTGGCTGGGCGAATCACCTCCGGGGAGTGCCAATACGCAGAAGCGTCCTGCTTTTTGTTTTTCGCGGATGGTTTGTGCTATTTCGCGAGCAATATAGTTAGCACCTTCTTCTACGGATTCGTAGATGTCCGTAGGGATTTTCTCGAGTCTTGTCAAGACTGATTTTTCAAATGCATTCTCCGGTCTGTAGTATCTGGGGGAGACCCGGTGGAGACTGATTTGAGAACTAAGATTTGTTTTCATAAAGTTGTTAATTAAGTTATGTAAGATTAGCGTCCTTACGACTGTATTTTCACGACAAAGATACAAAAGAAGTCTATATAATTAACTACCGAGTTCTAGGTATTGTTGCTACATGAATCTGTTTTTAACATTTGTTATTTGGCAAATGTTATAGATGGAATTCGTCTGCATCTTTCCATACCGGGAACTTCTCTCTGAATTGGTGGAGAGCAGTGATATTTACACTGACCGTCGTTATGCCTTCCTTTTCATCTGGAATTGAGCCGATTTCTTCTCCGAAAGCGGAGTAGACTTTACTTCCTCCATTATATGAAAGTTGGTACCCGTCTGTACCTACTCTGTTGACACCGCATACATAGCATTGATTTTCTAAAGCGCGTGCCCGGAGTAGAGTATCCCAAACCAGACGGCGGGGGATAGGCCAGTTGGCTACATATATTAAAAGGTCGTACTCGTTGCCTACGTTTCGGCTCCATACAGGGAAACGAAGGTCATAGCAAACCAGCAGGCAGATATTCCATCCATGATAGGGGATGATGAGTCGTTTATCACCGGCCGAAAAATGTTCGGCTTCCCGTCCCATACGAAACAGATGTCGTTTGTCATAATAGAACTCTTCTCCTTCCGGCGTCAGAAAGAACGCACGGTTATAAAACTGTTCGTTCTCTGTTGCTATATAGCTTCCGCAAATGGCTAGCTGGAATTTGGCGGCCCATTGTTTGAGTGTTGTAATGGTTTCCCCGGAATTTGGCTCTGCCAGTATTTTACTCTGCATACTGAATCCGGTAGAAAACATCTCCGGTAAAACAACAATCTCCGTTATTCCACGAAGACTTTGCAGCTTTTCGTAGAGCAAACGGAGATTTTCTTGTTTATTTTCCCAAACAATATCGGTTTGTATGATAGAAATACGGATAGACTCCATGATAACTAAGTATTATACTTAATACCTAATACTTAAATCATATTTCTCCAAGAGCGAAATTCTCCGGATGTTTTCCTTTGAAATCCTTGAAGTAAAGTTTGATTTCTCTCATGTCCTTATTAATATCTCCTGACGGCATGATAGCTTTCGTTGCCGAAATCGTTTTTTTGCTGTAATCAATACCAATCAGAACGATAGGAACCTGTGCTTTCAAGGCTATAAAATAAAAGCCTTTTTTCCAGTTTGGATTCGCTTTACGGGTTCCTTCGGGAGTGATAGCCAAATTAAACTTTTTATATTCGGCAAATTTATGAACCATCTGATCTACTAGCGAAGTTTTTCGACTGCGGTCGACGGGAATTCCGCCAACTGCTTTGAAAAAGATTCCAAGCGGAAAGAAAAACCATTCCTTTTTCATCATGAAACTTGTCTTACGGCCTATAGCACCATAAAATAGTTTTCCAATAAATAAATCAAGGTTTGTTGTGTGTGGAGCGGCACATATCACGCATTTGTCATAATTAGGCACCGTAACGTTTGTCTTCCACCCTAACAGGCGGTAATAGATAAAGCTATAAATTGCTTTTTTCATTCTGTTGTTAGTTCAATTTCCCTATAGCTTCAATAATCTCGTTTACCTTTGCATTAAAATCAGCACGGAATTTCTTATAAAAACCTTTCACGTTGCCCGGTTCTGTGTGGCTGATGCGAGTGACAAACTCATCCTGCATCTTCAGTACCTCTGCCATCAGTTCATCTGCTTTCACCTTGTCGGTGCCAGGGATGAACATGCTGTTGATTAAACACTCGGTGAATAATTCTCCTGCGATATAGTTTACGTTCTTTTTGAGTTCTCTTCTACTTGCCATAATCTTTACATTTAATGGTGAATAATAAAAAATACTTGCGGTAAAGATAGGTACTTTCTTTGATTCTAGCGAATAATACGGGGAAAAACATTATTCAAGCCTGCATCTTCTTGCTGTATTTCTTTATTCAAATAACTTCGCAGGATTGATACTTAAGAATTGTTCGGCTTTCATGCCCCCTTCTCCAACTACGAAACTAGCATACGGTTGATACATTTTGCGTATTTCTTCTAGTCCTGCATTATACATTTCACTGTTGCTTTTTACTTCTATGGCTACAATCCGGTTTTTCTTTTTCAATATATAATCTACTTCCTTATCTTTTTCTCTCCAGTAAAATACTTCATAGTTACCAGTAAATGCGTTGGAAACAATATGTGCACCAATTGCAGATTCAAAAATACGTCCCCATTCTTTTCTGTTGAGAATAGCCTCCTTAAAAGTCAAATCATTATATACGGTTTTTAAAGCATTGTTGAATACCTGAAATTTAGGAGCGCTTGCTCTTTGGCGCGACTTGTCCATTGCAAACTTTTGTAAACCGGTCAGTAAGCCGCTATCTCCCAGTAAGTTTAAATATCCTGCTAGCGTTGTTGTATTTCCAGCGTCTTGTAATGCTCCTACCATTTTGGTCAGCGATACGATTTCACCGGAATAAGAAGTTCCCAGTTCAAAAGTTTGCCGTAATAATGCCGGTTTGCTAATTGGGGAATCGTATAAAATATCTTTATTGATAGTGGCATCTATGATTGCTCCATTGATATATTGTCCCCAGCGTTCTTCATCTTCTATCAAAAAAGCTGCTCCCGGGTATCCACCGAAATAAAGATACTGTTCCAGACTCATATTAAATGCATCCCGCATTTCCGGATACGACCAGTGTGTCATTCTTATCTCTTCAAAGCGACCCATCATCGAGTCTGATAATCCCTTTTCTAACAATACACGTGAAGAGCCGAGAAGAACGACTTTCATATTAATATCATTGAATGTATCTGCATCCCATTCTTTTTTGACTACTTCACTCCAATTTTTTATTTTTTGAATTTCATCGATTATCAGAATAAATTCAGATAATTTTTCTACTCGCATCTGTACTCTTGCCGTATTCCAACAGTCTGAAATCCAAGATGTCTGTGTAGCAGGAATACTATCTGCCGAATAGATTTGATAAGGTAGATTCAGATCATTGACTACTTGTTTGATGACTGTAGTCTTTCCAACTTGGCGAGGTCCTAACACTACTTGCAGGAAATGTCGAGGCTCTTTTAGTCTTTTTGTAATCGTTTGATATTGAACTCTTTTATACATGTTTTCTGTTGTTTATTCAATAGAATGAGTACTTTTACTCAATATATTGATTAGTTTTACTCAATAAATAACGCAAATATACACAATAAGTTGCTTTGTATCATTTTAAATCTACAATTCTTTATCTTTTCTTTAATCATGAAATTAAAGAGTATAAAAATGAATGAAACGGTGCAGAAATGAATGAAAGTTTGGTCTACTATAAAGTTGAAAAACATAAAAACATCTGCCACCTGCAACGAAAAGCGTGTAATACACTAGTTAATAAATAGTTGGAACGTTGCAGATACCTGTGGCAGATAGGTTGCAGATAAAGTATCTGCAACACGTTATATAATCAAAGAAAAAGCCTTGATTCCTTTATGCAAAGCTATGGGATAATTGGGGTGACTCTATGGATAATTTGTGGTGTCTCTACGGGGAAACGACAGTATCCTTACGTAGAAACTGTAGTGTCCCGCCTTAGAAACTCTCGTTTCCTGCCGTGGAAACTGTAATTTCTAATGCCGGAAACGACAGTTCCCCGCCTGGAAACGGGAAGTTAATGTATACAATAAACTTTTGCCCTCCTGGAGAATTGGCTTATGTAAGGTTTATACTGTGTGGCAGATACTTTATCTGCAACCTATCTGCCGCAGGTATCTGCAACGCTCCAACTATTTATCAACTAGTGCATTACACGCGTTTGGTTGCAGGTGGCAGATGTTTTCATGTTTTTTCAACTTTATAGTAGGAGGATTACGCATCAAAATTATACTCACAACCGTAAGTCATAAAACAGATTCACCTCTGTGCCCTCTGTGTACTCTGTGGTGAAAACAGTGCAGACATGAATAAGATTCACTTCTGCGGCCTATATGGTGAATAAATTCAGAACGTTATAGGAAAGTAAAAGAATAACTTCCACGCGAGTGAAGGTTTTCTTTTACTTTTCTTTTTTTATAATAGTTGAAATCATAAAGTAGCTTACTTTTGTTCTTTCTCTTATATTATATAATCTAAAATAACTAGTGATGCAAAAAATGAATAAAAATGGATTTAGCCAATGTGCCGGAGCGTACATTGAGCGTTTGCGAAAAGAAGGGCGATATTCTACCGCTCATGTTTATAAGAATGCTCTTTTTTCTTTTAGTAAGTTTTGTAGAACAGGTAACATATCGTTCAGGCAAGTCACCCGGGAATGTTTACGATGCTATGGACAGCATCTTTACGAGTCCGGGTTAAAACTCAATACGGTTTCTACTTATATGCGTATGTTGCGTAGTATCTATAATCGGGGAGTAGAAGCGGGAAGTGCCCCTTATGTTCCCCGGTTGTTTCATGATGTCTATACAGGCGTGGATATCCGGCAAAAGAAAGCATTGCCTGTGACCGAATTGCACAAACTACTGTATGAAGACCCGAAATCCGAACGTTTGCGTCGTACGCAGACGATTGCAGCTCTGATGTTTCAGTTCTGTGGAATGTCATTCGCGGATTTGGCGCATTTGGAGAAATCGGCTTTAGACCGGAATGTGCTTCAATATAACCGTATCAAGACTAAAACACCTATAAGCCTGGAAATTCTGGAAAGTGCAAAAGAGATGATGAATCAGCTTCGAAGCAATAAAACTGCTCTTCCTGATTGTCCCGACTATTTATTCGATATTCTGCGTGGTGATAAGAAGCGGAAAGATGAAAAAGCATATAAAGAATATCAGTCTGCTCTTCGTCGTTTTAATAATTCTTTGAAGGATTTGGCGAGAGTGTTGCGCTTGAATTCGCCCGTCACTTCATATACCTTCCGACATTCTTGGGCCACTACTGCTAAGTATCGCGGAGTTCCGGTTGAAATGATTAGTGAATCGTTGGGACACAAATCTATTAAAACCACACAAATATATCTGAAAGGCTTTGGATTAAGCGAACGCACAGAAGTAAATAGAAAGAATTTATCTTACGTTAAAAATTACAGTGTAAGTAGGTAATAGATAGACAAAACTTTAATAATCAGTATTTAAATGTATCTGTTACTTCTTAGGTAACGGAATCAAATATGACGCAAAGATAAACAAAAATATAAATAGCAAACAAATATTCCCCCATTTTTTTTCGTTTTATCTGATGCATACGGCAAAAAAAATCCGAACATGAAATAATCATATCTTCATGCCCTCTGATTTATATGTCCTGTCTTAAAAAGAATTTCCCCCTTCGCTAAAGGCAAAAACTCTTCTACCACTGTAATTGTCGATGTTTTTCTCTATTCTCATTCCGATTGGTCTTGATTGTGTGTTTTCCGTTACCTAAGAAGTAACAGAATTATATAAGGTAAAAATAGTGGATTAATCAAAAAAGTTTTGAGAATATCTCTATTTAAAAGTATAACATACAAATAAAGATGAAACAAACTAAAGCGGCTTTTAGGAATAAGCCATTTATTTCGTTAAAAGGTAGTATTCTATTTCTGATACTCATTCCGATGAGCGGTCTGGTTCACGCGCAATATTCCATGGGAACAACGGGGCAGTTGATGATACCTACCGCTGAAATGCAGGAGACCGGTACCTTTATGGGAGGAGTCAATTTCTTACCCGAGCAAGTTACTCCATCGGTTTTCAGTTTTCCTACCATGAACTATTTTGTAGATATGACTCTTTTCTCTTTTATCGAATTCACTTACCGGATGACATTACTCAAAATGACAACCGGTACAGGCAGGACGGGTTATCATAATCAGGACCGTTCTAATACGATTCGTATTCGTCCGCTAAAAGAAAGTCGCTATTTCCCAGCTGTTGTGATTGGTGGAGATGATCTTTTGACGGAGAAGAAGACTCCGTATTGGGGAGCTTATTATGGTGTGTTGACAAAGACTATCGGATTTCGTTCGGGAGACCAATTGGCTGTAACGGCCGGATGGTATATTCATCAAGGTGATTGTCGTGTATTTAATAAAGGACCTTTCGGAGGTGTCCGCTATACGCCTTCTTTTTGCAAAGAATTGAAGTTGATGGTGGAATATGATACGCGTGGATGGAATATGGGTGCTGCCATGCGCTTTTGGAAGCATTTGTCCGTCAATGTGTTTACTCGTGAATTTACATGTGTTTCCGCCGGTCTGCGGTATGAATGTACATTAATGCATTAAAAGAAGATGAAAAGGATTGTTAGTGCGACCGCTGTTTTTCTCTGTGGTATTTCTTTGTTACAGGCACAGCCAGTTCGTGTGAGTGAGACACTGAAAGAGTTGGATATGGAGAATATTTCAGTTGTGGAGAAAAGGGACACGATAACTGCGGCTTTTGAGACCTCTGCTTATAGGGGTATTTATAATGGAATTGGTATTGCCATACGTCATTTGGTCGCTATACCGGAAATACCGACTTTGCAGCTACTTATATTAGATAATGCCTTACCACAATTATGCATAACCATCCCTGCAGAATTGATTCAAAAATATCAAGCCGGTGAATGTGCGTTGGATGAAGTGTATCGCAAGATGGGGATGACTACTTCTACCGAAACTGCTGTACGGCAGCTGAAAGGCGTAAAACGAAAAGAAAGTTCTTTCGGTAAGGTCGATTTGGTAGTATATCCCAACGTGATGTTAGTCAATAATGTAACTTATAAGTTGTATAAAGCGGCTCTCGAGTTGCAACCTGCCGTGGAAATGCAATTATGGAAAGGCGCCTCGCTACGGATGCAGGTTTCTTTGCCTATTGTAAGTAATGAAGATGGCAAGTGGAACTGCGTTCGCCTGGGATACATGACTTTTCGTCAGGATTTTCGCTTGGCTAATCATTGGAAAGGATACCTCACAGGCGGTAGTTTCTCGAATGACCGTCAAGGACTTGCAGCAGGCATCGGCTATTTTTCAGCAAATGGTCGGTGGACGGTAGAAGGTGGAGGAGGAATAACCGGCTCTGCTCATTTCTATGGTAGCGAATGGAAAATGAGTCAATGGAAAAGAGTCAATGGACAAATTAGTGTAGGATATTATATTCCGGAAGTGAATACCTTGGTGAAAGTAGAAGGAGATCGCTTTATTTATGGCGATTATGGAGTACGCGGAACTCTTTCACGCTACTTCGGCGAATATATTGTAGGTATATATGGTATGTATACAAATGGAGCAACGAATGCAGGATTCAACTTTTCTATTCCATTACCGGGAAAGAAACGCAAGCGACATCTGCTACGGGTAATGCTTCCCGAATATTTTGCTTTTCAGTATGATATGCGTAGCGGGAATGAATATGCCCATCGTTCGTTGGGCGAAAGTTATAGTGTTGAACCTAAGTCGGCAGAGAATTCACATTTCTGGCAGCCGGATTATATTCGATATTATTTGATTAAAACGAGTGAGAAGTGAAACATGATTGATATTTTAATTAGTATTTTTAACAAAATTGAAACATTATGAAAAGTGTAAAATGGTTTTATGTGGGTGCCATGGCGATAGCCTTGGGTATGTTAACTTTTGCGACAGTAGCCTGTCACGATGATGATGACGATCCGAAACCGGCAGAAGGGGAAGTAATTGAAACTCCAAAACCGGTAGTGGAGTATTACATTATGGGTACGGTGACTTCTGGGGGAGAAGCAATGAATGGGGTAAAGGTAAAAGTGGGTAGTAAAAATTACACAACCGACTCGAATGGTAAGTTCTCTGTTACAGAAAGTGCTACAGGTACTTATAGTATTGAAGCGTCTTCTAATGGATATCTTTCACAGAAAACGTCAGTTGTCATTGCAGAGAATGCAGAGAATCGTAGTGTGGTAACGGTAGCTCTGGCTCTGACAAAGGAGAGTCCGAAAGAGACTGTGTCAATAACGGCAGCAGAAGAAACTAAGGTAGAGGATAAGAGTGAATCGAATCTGGCAATTGAAGAGCCGGGAGAAGTTGCTCCGGAAGAAGTGGTAGAGGATAAACCACTCGTAAAAGTCGAATTGGCAATACCGGCAGGTGCAATTGAGGCAACAGGAGAGAATGCAGAAATTGTTAAAGATGGTAAAGTAGACATCAGTGTAACAACCTTTGTTCCTGCTCCTGCAGAAGTGACTACTGAAGTGAAGGCTGAAGAAGTGAATAAAGATATACCTAAAAGCATCCCTTTAGCTGCTGCTAAATTTGAACCGTCTGGTTTGCAATTTGCAAAAAAGGTTACGATTTCTATTCCTAACCCTATCCCTGGAATAACATTCGCTGATGCTGATATGATACTTACTTATCAGAATCCAGATACAGGAGAATGGGGAGATGCAAAAGATAATAAGGGAAATGTAATTAAAAATATATCTTCTACTACAGAAGGTGGAGCTGTCACTGCATATACAGCCGATGTCGATCACTTCTCTGCTTATGCAATAGAAAATAAAGTATACAGCAAGATTAGTAATGAAACTGTGACAACTAATATTCTAGGACAAGCTAGTCGTGATAATAGCGAGAATGCTAAAGCAGTGACTGGTATTGAACTGAAATATAAGGAAAAGTCTGGTTGGGACTATGATAAGAATGATGCTGGTCTTGTTGCTGAAGTTAAATCGCAATTAGGAGCTACTACTAGTGAGAGCGATACAAAAACGGTGAATGCAATGGTTGCTTTCATGAAAACTCGTATGTTCTCATTAATGGGATCGGTATCTGGCATTACGGAAACTGAACGTGTTTATAACACTGTAAATGTAAACGGATACACCACTATGAGTTATACTTGCTATGCAAAAGCGCGTACTACCACGTTGACGGCTAATGTAAAGTTTAATGGTCAAAACAAGACGGTTTCGATTACAGCAACTCGTTATACCGGAACGGAGCATCAATATAAGACGGTTACTTATAATCCGACACATAGCGGCGGTAAGGGTGGTAGTATTTAAGATGTTTTATAGTAAGGGGCTTGGATTCGTTTGTAGCATTGAATCCTTGCCTTAGCCGATTAGGAAAAAGTACAGAGGTACATCTTTACCTAATCGAAGCCATGCATCAGATTTTATTTTGATGCACATTTCCCTGAATATCAACTGTCTGTGAAGATCGTTGATATGATTTGAAACGATTCATTGAATCGATATGTAATATTTTTAATAAAACCCTTTTGAATATGTTCCTTTTTTAATAAACCCTTTGGGGCATGTTCATATAGAGTATAGAGGGAGGAGATCACTGTGAAGCGGTCTCCTCTTTTGCTTTTTGAAAATATTGTATTACGCGAAGTAGTATTGCTAAAATCTGTCTTCCTTGGAGTGTTATTATATTCTTTTTGACTAGATTTGACTAGAAGTAATACCCTAAATTCACAAAACAACTTCCTTTGTCCGTCTGATTGGAGTATCCCAACGATATTTCCAATGGTCCGAAGATGCTGTCCATTCCATAACCTGCACTAACACCGAATAATTGCTTGCCTTTCAATATATCGAAGAAATTACTATCCGTTAGCCCATAGTTACCCGTCAGTGTGAGATAATGAATGGCTCCCATACGTTGTCTGAACTTAATAGACGCAATCATGATGGTGTTATCCATCAATTCCAGATTGGTGACCCCGGCAAACGGTAATTGCTGTGGAATATAGAAACCGGGTACGTCACCGCCAATGGCATTTTGCAGCGGATAAGGAAAATCTCTTCCGATCAGGATACGTCCATAAATGGAAGGAATGACGGAGAAACGGCGGGTCACAGGGATGACACTTGCCCACGAAGCATTCAATGCTGAAAATGGAGCGTGGTCGTTGTATTGTGCCATGTTATCCGTATAAAGCGAATAGGCAGCTCTGAAGTCACTTCCTTTAGAAGGGAAGCGTCCTTTATCGTATGTATTATATTGCACTTGGGCAAAATAACTTAGAAAATGTTCCGATTCCACTTTCAGATCGGAGATTTCAGGTTTCTTGAACAGGAAATCTTTGTACTTGTAGTATTCAAAACGCAGACCGAGTCCGAAGCGGAAATTCTTGTACCATACATCGGAGAAACCGAATTCTGCCAGATGATATTTATACGTTGTATTATAGGCACGGTCACCTTCCTCGTAAATGTTGATATCGTTGTATTGGAACATATACGAGAAGTTGAAATTACGTTGCTGCATGGGTTCCAGCGTATAGTCTATGCGGGCAGCATATCGTTTACCCAATCGACCGGTAAGAGCCAGGCGGGAAGGAATATGAGTTTTGAGGTCTGCCGTTGCATTCACCAACAAAGACGCGATTTCTTCCGAATCGAAACGGATGCCCAGATTGATTCTTCTTTCATATTTTTCCTGCAACAGGAAGTTGAGGTGATAACCTTCAGGAGTCTCTTTCAACGTATAGCTGGCACTGGAATAGGATTGGCTACCGCGTAATTGATACAAGGCCTGTTCTATTTGTTGAGTGGTAATGTCACTGTTTTCTTTCAGATTACATTTCTTCATCAGCCATTTTTTATCATCCACCTCTACACCGGAAAATGAGATGTCCGTCACATAAACCGTGCGTGCATTGGAAAGAGAAGAATAAGGGCCATGTTGCTTCGGAGTATAATCTTCGGCTATTCCTATCTTCTTTTTCAAGGCAAGCAACGAATTCCATTGTTCTTTAGCCGCTTCTTCGCCTCTTCGCATCAGAGTGTCGATGGCTGCCGGGGTAAAACTGGCAGATGAATATCCCTCCACATTGACACGGATATAAGTGTCTGTGAGGTCTACATTCTTTTCGTGGTTAGACTGGCAGGTGATGTCTACAATCTGTCCCAGAATATCGGGGACGCTGTTGAGCTTGTCAGCCTTCTTCAAAGCATTCTGCACGTCTACTCCGATAATAATATCGGCTCCCATGGCTTTCACAACATCTGCCGGATAGTTGTTTACAATGCCGCCGTCCACTAATACCATGCTGTCTTGCCGTACCGGAGTAAATACACCCGGAATAGCCATACTGGCACGCATAGCGGTTGAGAGTATTCCGTCATGGAATACAATTTGCTCTCCATTGACAACATTGGCCGCTACACAAGCAAAAGGAATGGGAAGTTTATTAAAGTCGATAGAGTCATGATACCCCACAGTGAGGTCTGAAAATAGGTTGGCCAGATTTTGCCCTTTCATGAGTCCTCCGGTAGCAGCATCTTTGGGAGTTTTGGTGAAAGGGATAGAGACTGTATATTTTTCAGACCGTTCACGATCAGTCAATGACATGGCACTTCGTTTGATACGGTCGCTCAACAGGAATGTCCAATCTTGTTTCCGTACCATGCTGTCCAATTGTTCCGTAGTATAACCGATGGCATAAAGGCCACCTACGATAGCTCCCATACTGGTACCGGCTATGTAGTCGATAGGGATTCCGGCTTCCTCAATTACTTTCAGTGCTTTGATGTGTGCCATTCCTTTGGCACCGCCGCCGCTTAGAACGACACCTACCTTTTTCCTTTGCTCTTGAGAATGCAAAGAAAAAGGCAATAAGATGCCAATTGATAAAACTAATGTTGAAAAGATTTGTTTTTTCATTAGGATGTGGTCTAGTGTTGATGTTTAATATAATACAAATGTAGAGCATAATTTGTTTAGTTGTTGAAATGGGAACTAAAAAAAATGTTCCAAAAGTCGGAAATGTGGATTTTTTCTACACCATACAGTGAATTTCCACACTTTCTGCAAAACGAAGAAATATCTAATGCTTTGATTTTAAGCAAATAATGCAGGTAACGCATTTTTGGTATATGAGTTGTAAATAAGGATATAGAACAAACATAAGTTAAATTAAATAATAAGATTCGATATGAGATTATTCTTTTCGAAACATGAGTTGAAACTGAGGAGAAAGAGAACCATTGCTGCTATTATGTGTATGGTAGTTGTGTTGGGTGTGTATTGGATACTGACCCGACCTCAGAAGGCTGCGCCGGAAATGCCGACAGTCATTGTTGAACCGGTAGTGAAAGACGACGTAGAGATATACGGGGAATATGTGGGGCGTATTCGTGCCCAACAGTTCGTCGAAGTACGTGCCCGTGTGGAAGGTTATCTGGAAAATATGCTTTTTGCCGAAGGGACATATGTCAATAAGAATCAGGTTTTGTTTGTAATCAACCAGGACCAGTATCGTGCCAAAGCAGATAAAGCCAGAGCGCAATTGAAAAAAGACGAAGCGCAGGCTTTGAAAGCGGAACGTGATTTAAAACGTATCCGTCCGTTGTTTGAACAGAACGCTGCGAGCCAGTTGGACTTGGATAATGCGGAAGCCGCTTATGAAAGTGCCGAGGCAACGGTAGCCATGAGCGAGGCGGATTTGGCACAGGCTGAACTGGAATTGGGTTATACCATTGTTCGTTCGCCCTTATCGGGACACATTAGTGAAAGAAATGTGGACTTGGGTACATTAGTCGGTCCCGGAGGAAAATCATTGCTTGCTACCATTGTGAAGAGTGATACAGTGTTGGTGGATTTCAGTATGACAGCACTCGATTATTTGAAGAGTAAAGAAAGAAATATTAATTTGGGACAGCAGGATTCCACCCGTTCCTGGCAGCCGAATATTACCATTACATTGGCGGATAATACCGTCTATCCATTTAAAGGATATGTGGATTTTGCCGAACCGCAAGTCGATCCTCAAACCGGAACTTTCTCTGTACGTGCAGAAATGCCGAATCCGAAACAAGTATTGTTGCCGGGACAATTTACAAAGGTAAAGTTGTTGCTGGATGTTCGTGAAGGTGCACTTGTTGTTCCGATGAAAGCCGTTACCATCGAAAAGGGTGGAGCATATATTTATACCATGCGCAAAGATAATGCGGTAGAGAAACGTTTTATCGAATTAGGACCGGAAGTCGGGAATAATGTGGTGGTAGAAAGAGGACTGGCAGAAGGAGAAATGGTGGTTGTAGAAGGGTTCCATAAGTTGACTCCGGGCATGAAAGTACGGGTCAGTGATCCGGAAGCCGAAGCTGGGGACAGTATAACTACGACAAAAAATGAAGTGACCGGAGTAAAAGAAAACACTACCGGAACGAAGGATAACGCGAAAGGAGAATAAACGATGAAAGTTACTTTTTTTATAGATAGGCCGGTCTTCTCGGCCGTAATCTCCATCGTGATTGTGATTGTCGGCATTATTGGTCTGACGATGCTTCCGGTGGATCAATATCCGCAGATTACCCCTCCGGTGGTGAAGATCAGCGCATCCTATCCGGGTGCCAGCGCACTTACCGTGTCGCAGGCGGTAGCCACTCCGATTGAGCAGGAAATCAATGGTACGCCGGGTATGCTTTATATGGAATCAAACAGTTCTAACTCCGGAGGTTTTTCGGCAACAGTCACTTTTGACGTATCTGCCGATCCGGATTTGGCAGCCGTTGAGATTCAGAACCGTGTGAAACTGGCGGAATCCCGTTTGCCGGCGGAAGTCATTCAGAATGGTATTTCGGTAGAAAAACAGGCTCCCAGTCAGTTGATGACGCTTTGTTTGACTTCTACTGATCCGAAGTTCGACGAAATTTATTTGAGTAACTTTGCTACTATCAATGTGCTCGATGTAATTCGTCGTATTCCTGGGGTTGGACGTGTATCTAATATCGGTAGCCGCTATTATGCGATGCAGATATGGGCGCAACCCGATAAGTTGGCAAACTTTGGACTGACCGTACAGGATTTACAGAATGCATTGAAGGATCAGAACCGCGAATCAGCGGCCGGTGTATTGGGACAACAACCGGTGCAGGGACTGGATATTACCATTCCTATTACGACTCAAGGACGTTTGTCTACCGTAGGGCAGTTTGAAGATATTGTAGTGCGTGCCAATGCCAACGGGTCTATTATTCGATTGAAAGATGTGGCGCGTGTATCGTTGGAGGCCTCTTCCTATAACACAGAAAGTGGTATCAACGGCGAGAATGCCGCTGTGCTTGGTATTTATATGTTGCCGGGAGCAAATGCGATGGAAGTAGCCGAGAGGGTAAAAGAGGCTATGGATGAGATTAGCAAGAATTTTCCGGAAGGATTGAGCTATGAGATTCCGTTCGATATGACGACCTATATTTCCGAATCTATTCATGAAGTATATAAGACGTTGTTTGAAGCGTTGGTATTAGTTGTATTGGTGGTTTATCTATCCTTGCAGAGCTGGCGTGCAACGTTGATTCCGGTAGTGGCGGTGCCTATTTCATTGATCGGTACTTTCGGATTCATGTTGATTTTCGGTTTCTCGCTGAATATACTGACATTACTCGGATTGATTCTTGCCATCGGTATTGTTGTGGATGATGCGATTGTGGTGGTGGAAGGCGTAGAACATATCATGGAAACGGAACATCTAAGCCCATACGAAGCAACGAAGAAAGCGATGAACGGACTTGCTAGTGCTTTGATTGCCACATCACTGGTATTGGCGGCAGTGTTCGTTCCGGTTAGTTTTTTAAGTGGGATTACAGGGCAGTTGTATCGTCAGTTTACGGTGACGATTGTGGTGTCCGTACTTATTTCTACGGTAGTGGCTCTGACATTGAGCCCGGTGATGTGTTCATTGATTCTGAAGCCGGATAACGGAAAGAAAAAGAATATCGTTTTCCGGAAGATTAATGAATGGCTGGGCATCGGTAGCAATAAATATGTGGCTGCCGTAACTCGCACCATCAAGCATCCTCGCCGGGTTTTGAGTGCTTTTGGTATGGTATTGATCGCTATTATGCTGATTCACCGCATTATTCCGACCAGTTTCTTGCCTGTGGAAGATCAGGGATATTTCAAAATTGAATTGGAACTGCCGGAGGGAGCTACTTTGGAACGTACCCGTATCGTAACAGAACGTGCCATTGCTTATTTGGAAAAGAATCCATATATTGAATATATACAGAACGTAACGGGAAGTAGTCCGCGTGTTGGAAGTAACCAGGGACGTGCTGAACTGACGGTGATCCTGAAACCTTGGGAAGAGCGGAAGAGCACTACTATTGAAAAGATTATGGATACGGTGGAAAAACATTTGAGGGAATATCCCGAATGTAAAGTCTATCTGTCCACTCCTCCGGTTATTCCGGGACTGGGTAGCTCGGGAGGTTTTGAAATGCAATTGGAAGCCCGTGGGGAAGCCACTTTCGATAATTTGGTAGACGCGGCAGATACATTAATGTACTACGCATCCAAGCGCAAAGAATTAGCAGGTCTGTCATCTTCTTTGCAGTCGGAAATACCACAACTCTATTTCGATGTAGACCGTGACAAAGTAAAGATGCTGGGTGTGCCACTGGCTGATGTGTTCTCTACCATGAAGGCTTATACCGGTTCGGTGTATGTGAACGACTTTAATATGTTCAACCGTATATATAAGGTTTACATTCAGGCGGAAGCTCCTTACCGGGAACACAAAGACAATATCAATCTGTTCTTCGTGAAGGCCTCCAATGGAGCGATGGTACCGTTGACTTCTTTAGGAAATGCCTCCTATACCACAGGACCGGGAAGTATTAAACGTTTTAATATGTTTACTACGGCCGTTATCCGTGGAGCAGCTGCACAAGGATATAGTTCCGGACAGGCGATGGAGATCATGGAACAGATTGCCCGTGACCATCTTCCCGATAATATCGGTCTTGAATGGAGTGGCCTTTCTTATCAGGAGAAGCAGGCGGGAGGTCAGACAGGTATGGTGATGGCATTGGTATTTCTGTTCGTTTTCCTTTTCCTTGCTGCTCAATACGAAAGTTGGACGGTGCCTATTGCCGTGTTGCTCTCTTTACCTGTTGCCGCTTTGGGAGCCTATTTAGGAGTCTGGGTTTGCGGATTGGAGAATGATGTCTATTTCCAGATTGGTCTGGTAATGCTGGTGGGACTTGCCGCTAAGAACGCGATTTTGATTGTAGAGTTTGCAAAAGTACAGGTAGATAAAGGTGAAGACCTGGTGCAGTCGGCTATCTACGCAGCCAAATTGCGTTTCCGTCCGATTCTGATGACTTCTCTCGCATTCGTACTCGGTATGCTTCCGATGGTATTGGCAAGCGGTCCGGGGTCGGCAAGCCGGCAGGCAATCGGTACAGGTGTATTTTTCGGAATGATATTTGCCATTGTATTCGGTATCATTCTTGTGCCGTTCTTCTTTGTGATGGTGTATAAAACAAAGTCGAAAATTTTAAAACATAAGAAATAATGAAACGAAAGAAACTATATATTGCTATCCTGTTACTTGCCGGAGTCTTGACTTCCTGCAAGGTAGGGAAAAGTTATGTCCGTCCTGATCTTCATTTGCCCGACAGCTTGGAAAGAGCGCAAGACTCGATCAGCTTCGGCGACCAGGACTGGAGGGATATTTATACGGATGCTACCTTGAGAAGCCTGATAGAACGTGCACTGGATCATAACAAGGATATGTTGATTGCCGCTGCCCGTGTGAAAGAAATGGCAGCACAGAAACGTATTTCCACCGCTGCGTTACTTCCGGATATCAAAGGAAAAGTAACGGCAGAACGTGAACTCGAAAATCATGGAGGAGATGCTTTCAAGAGATCAGAGACCTTTGAAGCACAATTTCTCGTTTCATGGGAACTCGATCTTTGGGGAAATCTGCGCTGGGCACGTTCGGCCAGTATTGCCGAATATCTGCAATCTATCGAGGCGCAACGCGCATTGCGGATGACGATTGTTGCTGAAGTGGCACAGGCTTACTATGAATTGGTTGCTTTAGATACAGAACTGGACATCGTAAAGCAAACATTAAAAGCCCGTGAAGAAGGAGTACGTCTGGCACGTATCCGGTTTGCCGGCGGATTGACTTCCGAGACTTCCTATCGACAGGCACAGGTGGAATTGGCGCGTACGGCAACTTTGGTTCCTGACCTCGAACGTAAAATCTCCCTGAAAGAAAACGATATTGCTTATCTTGCCGGTGAATATCCTAATAAGATAGCCCGTTCCCGTTTGCTTCAGGAATTCAACTCTCCAGAAACACTTCCTGTTGGGTTGCCGTCTACATTATTGGAACGTCGTCCCGACATCCGTCAGGCAGAGCAGAAATTGATTGCTGCCAATGCGAAAGTGGGAGTGGCTTATACAAATATGTTCCCGCGTCTTGCCCTGACAGGTGGTTTCGGTAGTGAAAGTACTTCTTTGTCGGAACTCCTGAAATCTCCATACGCAGTGATGGAAGGAGCTTTGCTGACTCCGATCTTTGGTTGGGGAAAGAACCGTGCGGCATTGAAAGCAAAAAAGGCTGCTTATGAAGCTGAAGTACATAGTTATGAAAAAGCTGTACTGGAAGCTTTCAAGGAAACACGTAATGCGATTGTCAACTTCAACAAGATCAAGGAAGTGTACGAACTTCGTGCCAATCTGGAACGTTCGGCCAAGAGCTACATGGACCTGGCACAACTGCAATACATCAATGGAGTTATTAATTATCTGGACGTATTGGATGCCCAACGTGGATATTTTGATGCACAGATTGGGTTGAGTAATGCTATCCGTGACGAGTTGATTGCGGTAGTTCAACTCTATAAGGCTCTTGGTGGAGGCTGGGAACAAAATCCCTAGAATTATCATATCGATTCAGTCATTGAAGAAAACGTAAAGGCTATCTCCCACACCGGGAGGTAGCCTTAATTTTTCTTTCTTCTTCTTTTTGTCTTAAAAACAACAACAGAAGAATTTTCATAATTCGGAAAAAAGTGCGAAATTTGCAACGCTTTTCAAGTTTGACAAGAAACTTACTAACACCTTTAAATAAAAAATTAAAGAAAATGACTAAAAGTGCATTGCAAATCGCAAGGGCTGCTTACCAGCCCAAACTTCCGAAAGCATTGGCATCAGGAGCTGTTAAGGCTGTAGCAGGTGCTGCTACTCAATCTGTAGCCGATCAGGAAGCTATCAAAGCATTATTCCCGAACACGTATGGAATGCCGTTGATTACATTCGAAGCTGGTGAAGCTGTTGCTCTTCCCGCTATGAACGTAGGTGTAATTCTTTCCGGTGGTCAGGCTCCGGGCGGACACAATGTAATCTCCGGTTTGTTCGACGGTATCAAGAAATTGAACCCGGAAAACAAATTATATGGTTTTATTCTAGGTCCTGGTGGTCTGGTAGATCACAATTATATGGAACTGACTGCTGATATTATCGACGAATACCGTAACACTGGTGGTTTCGATATCATCGGTTCCGGACGTACGAAGCTGGAAGCAGAAAGCCAATTCGAAAAGGGATATGAAATCATCAAAGAACTTGGCATCAAAGCATTGGTTATCATTGGTGGTGACGACTCTAACACAAACGCTTGTGTATTGGCTGAATACTATGCAGCTAAGAACTACGGTGTACAGGTAATCGGTTGCCCGAAAACAATCGACGGTGACTTGAAGAACGATATGATTGAAACTTCTTTCGGTTTCGATACAGCATGTAAGACTTATGCGGAAGTAATCGGTAACATCCAACGTGACTGTAACTCTGCACGTAAATACTGGCACTTCATCAAGTTGATGGGTCGTTCGGCTTCTCACATCGCACTGGAATGTGCTTTACAGGTACAGCCTAACGTATGTATCGTTTCTGAAGAAGTAGAAGCTAAAGATATGTCTTTGGACGATGTAGTGACTTACATCGCTAAAGTGGTAGCTGACCGTGCTGCACAGGGAAACAACTTCGGTACTGTATTGATTCCGGAAGGATTGGTAGAATTCATTCCTGCCATGAAACGCCTGATTGCTGAATTGAACGACTTCCTGGCTGCTAATGCTGAAGAATTCGGTCAGATTAAGAAATCTCACCAACGTGATTATATCATCCGCAAACTTTCTCCGGAAAACTCTGCTATCTATGCAAGTCTGCCGGAAGGCGTTGCCCGCCAGCTGACTTTGGATCGTGACCCGCACGGAAACGTTCAGGTATCACTGATCGAAACAGAAAAGCTGTTGTCTGAAATGGTAGCTACTAAGTTGGCTGCATGGAAAGAAGAAGGCAAGTATGTTGGTAAATTTGCTGCTCAACACCACTTCTTCGGTTATGAAGGACGTTGTGCTGCTCCGTCAAACTTTGACGCTGACTATTGCTACTCTCTGGGTTACACAGCCTCTATGTTGATTGCTAACGGTAAGACTGGTTATATGTCTTCTGTACGCAACACAACTGCTCCTGCTGCCGAATGGATTGCTGGTGGTGTGCCTATCACTATGATGATGAATATGGAACGTCGCCACGGTGAAATGAAACCGGTTATCCAGAAAGCATTGGTGAAACTGGATGGCGCTCCTTTCAAGGCATTTGCTGCGCAACGTGATCGTTGGGCTATCGAAACGGATTATGTATATCCGGGTCCGATCCAGTACTTCGGTCCTACAGAGGTTTGCGACCAGGCAACTAAGACTTTGCAGCTGGAACAAGCTAAATAAATACACTTCAGAGCAGTTGTTGATGTAACAGTTGCAATAACAGCTGCAATGAAAGATTCTTTCAGGCACGGACTACACGGAATACACGGTTTATAAGAAATAACTAAAAAACCGTGTTAATTCGCGTAATCCGTGCCTATCTCTAAAAACATTGATCGTTTAAAGTAAATGCCGCAACGCAACAACCCGATGTCTGCCGTACAGAAGAAAAGAACCGTTTCCACTACCAAGAAAAAGGGAACGACCTCTTCTTCCAAAACTTCCCGTACCTCAAAAAAGGAACAGATGAAGCATCGAACTGTGATGCCTGTCTGGATTCGTAACATTTTGGCAGTGATGATTGTTGGTTGTTTTTCCATTGCTTTTTATTATTTCTTTATCCGTCCTTATGCTTATCGATGGAAACCTTGTCATGGTTTAAAGGAATACGGAGTTTGTATCCCTGACGGATATGATATTCATGGTATTGACATTTCTCATTATCAGGGAAAGATTGATTGGAAAAGACTGTTGCAGAATAAAGAGACGGCTACTCCTTTGCATTTCGTTTTTATGAAAGCTACAGAAGGAGGAGACCATAACGATACTACCTTTGAGGCGAACTTCGCCAATGCACGTAATCATGGATTTATCCGTGGTGCTTATCATTTTTATATTCCTGGTACGGATGCTTTGAAACAGGCGGACTTCTTTATTCGTACGGTGAAACTGGATACGGGTGATTTACCTCCCGTACTTGATGTGGAAGTGACCGGGCGGAAGGAAAAAAAGGAATTGCAGCAAGGCATTAAACGCTGGCTGGACCGGGTGGAATCTCATTATGGAGTGAAACCTATTCTTTATACTTCTTATAAATTTAAAACCCGTTATCTGGACGATTCCATCTTCAATACATACCCTTACTGGATTGCCCATTATTATGTTGACTCTGTAAAGTATCAGGGGAAATGGGACTTTTGGCAACATACTGATGTAGGAAGTGTTCCCGGCATCAAAGAAGACGTAGACCTGAACGTGTTTAATGGCTCGTTAGAGGAACTTAAAAAGCTGACAATTAAGTAACAGGTATTTCTTTTCCCAACAACTTATCTCTTCTCTCATTTGTTATAATCGTATTATTACTAAAAAAGATACGATTATGAACTTTGATATAGCTATTATTGGTGGTGGTCCTGCCGGGTACACAGCTGCCGAACGGGCAGGGGCCAACGGATTAAAAGCCGTTCTTTTTGAGAAAAAGGCAATGGGTGGAGTGTGTCTCAATGAGGGGTGTATTCCTACTAAAACTTTGTTATATTCTGCTAAAATACTGGATAGCATTAAAAGTGCTTCCAAATATGGCGTTTCTGCCGATTCTCCTTCGTTCGATTTATCCAAGATTATGAGCCGCAAAGACAAAACAGTGAAAATGTTGACGGGTGGCGTGAAGATGACTGTGAATTCTTACGGAGTGACGATCGTGGAGAAAGAAGCTTTTATAGAAGGAGAGAACGAGGGGATGATCCGCATCACCTGTGATGGAGAAACTTATTCCGTGAAATACTTGCTGGTATGTACCGGTTCCGATACAGTGATTCCTCCCATACCGGGATTGTCGGGAGTCAGTTATTGGACTTCCAAGGAGGCGTTGGAGATAAAAGAACTTCCCAAGACGCTTGTTATTATTGGCGGTGGAGTGATCGGGATGGAATTTGCTTCTTTCTTCAACAGCATGGGAGTAAAGGTGCATGTGGTAGAAATGATGCCGGAGATTTTGGGAGCGATGGATAAGGAAACGAGCGGTATGCTTCGCGCCGAATATGCCAAACGGGGAGTCACTTTCTATTTGAATACGAAAGTAGTGGAAGTGAACGCTCATGGAGTCGTGATAGAAAAAGAAGGCAAAGTTTCCGCTATTGAAGCGGAGAAAATCTTGCTTAGTGTAGGCCGTAAGGCAAATTTATCCAGAGTGGGGCTGGACAAGCTGAATATAGAATTGCATCGGAACGGGGTCAAAGTAGATGAACATCTGTTGACTTCGCATCCCCGTGTATATGCTTGTGGGGATATTACAGGTTATTCTTTATTGGCACATACCGCTATTCGTGAAGCGGAAGTCGCTATCAATCATATCTTGGGAGTGGAAGACCGGATAAATTACGATTGTGTTCCGGGAGTTGTTTATACCAATCCCGAAGTGGCAGGAGTGGGAAAGACAGAAGAAGAACTGATAAAATCAGGACTTTCTTACCGTGTGTCCAAATTACCGATGGCTTATTCCGGTCGGTTCGTAGCCGAGAATGAACAGGGAAACGGCCTTTGTAAGTTGATTCAGGATGAAGAAGGGAAGATAATTGGTTGCCACATGTTGGGAAATCCGGCGTCGGAACTCATAGTGATCGCAGGTATTGCTATTCAGAGAGGCTATACGGTGGAAGAATTTCAGAAGACTGTATTCCCGCATCCTACGGTCGGAGAGATTTATCACGAGATTATGTTTTAACTCTTATTCTGTCTGACCTATGATTCGATGTATCTATAGTCCGTTTACTGATATTTACTTTCACTTGGCTGCAGAAGAATATCTGTTGAAGCAGGGAAATGAAGACATTTTCATGCTTTGGCAGGACACTCCTTCTGTGGTAATAGGGAAGCATCAGCGGTTACGGTCGGAAGTCGATCAGGAATGGGCGGAACGGGAGCAGGTACATATTGCCCGTCGTTTTTCCGGTGGGGGAGCAGTGTACCATGATTTGGGCAATGTCAATCTGACTTTTATAGAAACGACTCCCCGCTTGCCGGAGTTTGTCACGTACTTGCAGCGGACGTTGGATTTCCTGAACTCTATGGGACTGATGGCAACAGGAGGCGAACGATTGGGGGTTTATCTGAATGGATTGAAAATATCAGGAAGTGCGCAATGCCTGTACAAGGATCGGGTATTGTATCATTGCACGCTATTGTATGATACGGACCTTACAGCGTTGCATCAAGCATTGAATCCGGAACCGATGGTCGATGATGAAACGTTATCGTCTGTATATGCTGTTCCTTCCGTTCGGAGTGAAGTAACCAATATCCGCAAGCATTTGTCGGCGGGGACTGTCACTGATTTTAAAGAAAAGGCTTTTCTGTATTTCAGTAAGTCGCAATCCGTCAGTGCTTTCACCAGGGAGGAGATAGAAGCCATCAATCAGCTCCGGGAAGAGAAATATATTCAGAAAGAGTGGATATATAGCCGTTGATGCTTGGTTGTACCGATTGGCCTCCGGTTAAAATTTACTTAACTTAAAACTTTCTATTTCAGCCCATTGTTGTAATATATCTAAGGTTGAATAATAAATTTACTGTCTATGTCAAAATTCGAAATAAAAATGCCTAAGTTAGGCGAGAGTATAACCGAAGGGACCATTGTCTCTTGGTCTGTAAAGGTGGGTGACATGATTCAGGAAGACGATGTGCTTTTTGAAGTGAATACTGCTAAAGTAAGTGCAGAAATCCCTTCTCCCGTAGCGGGAAAAGTGGTGGAGATTTTATATAAGGAAGGTGACACGGTAGCTGTAGGAACAGTTGTCGCCATTATTGATTTGGATGGCGAAGAATCATCCGGTACGGAGCCGGCAAGCGAAGGTGCCACAAACGAAGGAGCTGATGCCAGTCAGGTTGCCGCTGATGTTTCCGGAACATCACAATCAGCAGCAGACATTGCTAAGAGTCAATCAGTGAATACTGCATCAACCTCCGTTGATACATCCAAACCCGTTGCTGTTGAGGAAGAACGTTGGTATTCTCCTGTTGTGATTCAGTTGGCGCGGGAGGCTAAGATTCTGAAAGAAGAGTTGGATGCTATACAAGGTACGGGTTATGAAGGGCGATTGAGTAAGAAAGATATAAAAGACTATATTGAAAAGAAGAAAAGAGGAGATATGGCTGAACAGAAGCCAGCCTCTGCCGTTGCTGCTCCGGCTGCAAACAAACCGTCGGTGGTTGTTGCTCCCGAACCGATAACTCCGAAAACGTCTCCGGCTGCATCTGCCCCTGCTGCACAGTCGGCTGCTACTTCATCCAAATCGTCTGTTCCTGTTGCCATGCCTGGAGTTGAAGTGAAAGAGATGGATCGTGTTCGCCGGATTATTGCCGACCACATGGTTATGTCTAAGAAAGTATCTCCTCATGTAACCAATGTGGTAGAAGTAGACGTCACCAAGCTGGTGCGTTGGCGTGAAAAGAACAAAGATGCTTTCTTCCGTCGCGAAGGAGTGAAGTTGACTTATATGCCTGTGATAACCGAGGCCGTAGCGAAAGCATTGGCAGCCTATCCTCAAGTGAATGTGTCGGTAGACGGATATAACATCCTCTTTAAGAAACATATCAATGTAGGTATTGCCGTCTCTCTGAATGATGGAAATCTGATTGTGCCTGTGGTGCATGACGCCGATCGTTTGAATCTGAACGGCCTGGCAGTTGCCATTGACTCTTTAGCCCTGAAAGCAAGGGATAATAAATTAATGCCGGAAGATATTGATGGCGGTACATTTACCATTACCAATTTCGGAACGTTCAAGAGCCTGTTCGGTACACCGATTATTAATCAGCCGCAGGTTGCTATTTTGGGAGTAGGGTATATTGAGAAGAAACCTGCTGTGATAGAAACACCGGAAGGCGATACGATTGCCATCCGCCATAAAATGTATCTGTCTTTGTCTTACGACCATCGGGTAGTAGACGGAATGTTGGGAGGTAACTTCCTTCACTTTATAGCCGACTACCTCGAAAACTGGCAAGGCTGATAACTGATTGTTTCACTCATTAAGAACTTCATTCACTATGAAAAAGAAATATGATATAAAAACAACAGATGTAGAAACCCTGAAAAAGTGGTATCATCTGATGACATTGGGGCGTGCTTTGGATGAAAAAGCACCGTCATACCTGCTACAATCTTTGGGTTGGTCTTATCATGCTCCTTACGCAGGGCATGATGGTATTCAGCTTGCCATCGGTCAGGTATTCACTTTGGGCGAAGACTTTTTGTTTCCTTACTACCGCGATATGCTGACTGTACTTTCTGCCGGAATGACTCCGGAAGAAATCATCCTGAATGGTATCTCGAAAGCGACAGACCCGGGCAGCGGCGGACGTCACATGTCGAACCATTTCGCCAAACCGGAATGGCACATCGAAAACATTTCTTCTGCAACGGGTACACACGACCTTCATGCGGCAGGTGTGGCACGGGCAATGGTATATTATGGACATAAAGGAGTCGCCATCACTTCTCACGGAGAATCTGCCACTTCCGAAGGATTTGTATATGAGGCTATCAATGGCGCCAGCCTTGAACGTCTTCCTGTCATTTTTGTGATACAGGACAACGGATATGGTATCTCTGTCCCTAAATCGGAACAGACAGCCAACCGCAAAGTTGCCGAGAACTTCTCCGGTTTCAAGAATCTGAAGATCATCTATTGCAATGGAAAAGATGTGTTCGACTCGATGAATGCCATGACCGAAGCTCACGAATATGCAAGGGAAACCCGTAATCCGGTGATTGTGCAGGCCAACTGTGTTCGTATCGGTTCCCATTCCAACTCGGATAAACATACCCTGTACCGGGATGAGAACGAACTGGAATACGTAAAAGATGCCGATCCGCTAATGAAATTCCGCCGGATGTTGTTGCGTTACAAACGCCTGACGGAGGAAGAATTGCAACAGATCGAAGCTGACGCAAAGAAAGAACTGTCGGCTGCCAACCGAAAAGCATTGGCTGCTCCCGATCCTGATCCTAAGAGTATTTACGATTTTGTGATGCCCGAACCTTATCAACCCCAGAAGTACAAAGAAGGTACTCATGAAGCAGAGGGCGAAAAGACCTTCCTGGTAAATGCCATTAACGAGACATTGAAAGCCGAATTCCGTTACAATCCCGATACGTTTATCTGGGGACAGGACGTAGCAAACAGAGAGAAAGGCGGCGTGTTTAATGTCACCAAAGGGATGCAGCAGGAATTCGGCGAAGCCCGTGTGTTCAGTGCGCCGATTGCCGAAGATTATATTGTAGGTACCGCCAACGGAATGAGCCGCTTTGATCCTAAAATCCATGTCGTGATAGAGGGAGCGGAGTTTGCTGATTACTTCTGGCCTGCCGTAGAACAATATGTAGAATGTACGCATGAGTATTGGCGCAGCAATGGTAAGTTTGCCCCGAATATAACGCTGCGGTTGGCTTCCGGAGGTTATATTGGTGGAGGGTTGTATCACTCTCAAAATATAGAAGGAGCTTTGACTACATTGCCGGGAGCACGAATTGTCTGCCCTTCTTTTGCAGATGATGCAGCCGGATTGTTACGTACTAGTATGCGCTCTAAGGGATTTACTTTGTTTCTTGAACCGAAAGCATTGTATAATTCGGTAGAAGCCGCCACTGTGGTGCCGGAAGACTTTGAAGTACCTTTCGGAAAAGCACGTATCCGCCGTGAGGGTACGGATTTGAGTATTATCACCTATGGAAATACGACCCATTTCTGTCTGCATGCCGCCGAACGATTGGAGAAAGAGGGTGGTTGGAAAGTAGAAGTGATCGATATTCGTTCTCTGATTCCGCTGGATAAAGAGGCAATATTTGAATCGGTCAAAAAGACCAGCAAAGCATTGGTTGTACATGAAGATAAAGTATTCTCCGGTTTTGGTGCGGAGCTTGCAGCAATGATTGGTGAGGAAATGTTCCGTTATCTCGACGGACCGGTGCAGCGTGTCGGTTCTACGTTTACTCCCGTCGGTTTCAATCCGATACTGGAAAAAGAAATTTTGCCGGACGAAGCTAAGATATACGAAGCTGCACGGAAATTATTGGAATATTAAAAGAGAAAAATTATGAAAAAGATAGGTTTGTTTTATGCTACCAAAGCCGAAAGAACGAGTTGGGTGGCAGAGAAAATACAGAAAGAGTTTGGTGAAGACAAGATAGAAGTAGTGCCTATCGAGCAGGCCTGGCAGAATGATTTTGCTGCTTATGACTGCTTCATTGTGGGTGCTTCCACTTGGTTTGACGGAGAACTTCCTACTTATTGGGACGAACTGTTGCCGGAACTCCGGACAATGAAATTGAAAGGTAAGAAGGTTGCTATCTTCGGTTTGGGAGATCAGATACGTTATCCGGAAAATTTTGCAGATGGAATCGGTTTGCTGGCAGAAGTTTTTGAAGGGGATGGGGCTACCTTGGTCGGTTTTACTTCTTCCGAAGGTTACACTTTCGAACGTTCAAAGGCTTTACGTGGCGAGCAGTGGTGCGGGTTGGTTGTCGATTTGGATAATCAGTCCGAACAGGCGGAAAAGAAAATCAAAGCATGGTGCCAACAGGTCAAAAAAGAGTTCGCGTAACGACTTTATTTCTCTTTATAAGATAGTGACGCTATCCGATGCAAATAGTGACGGTATACGCTTGGGATAGCGTCACTATCCCAAGCGTATACCGTCACTATTTTTTTTCTGCATTAATCTGGAGCCTTACGCTTGTTTATAGCGTATATCGACTGCGATTTTTGCTTGCTTCCTTATATCTCTTAATGATAAGGGAGCTTTCTCTTTTAAAGATATTTGTTGGCTCTTATCCTTTATAAATAAATTTCACTTCTGCCCAACGATTCTTCTCTTTATAATGAACGAAAGTCAGTCCGTTCTTCTCCGCTTCTTCGCGGATGGCGGCAATGTCGTCTACATAAAATCCACTCATATAGAGTTCGGAATTCGTATGCATACAGGCAACATATTGCTTCATATCATTTAGTAATATATTCCGGTTGATGTTGGCGATGATAACGTCGAAAGGTCCTTTTCCTGCAAGCGACGAGGCATCTCCTTCTGATACGGCAATATCGTCTACGTGGTTCAATTCGATGTTTTCGATGGAGTTTCGTACGCACCATTCATCAATGTCGATGGCTGTACAGGGGCGTGCGCCCCGCATACGTGCGAGGATGGCAAGAATCGAAGTTCCGCAGCCCATATCGAGCAGGGATTTATCTTTCAGTTCGCTGTCCAATAATTCTTCAATGATGAGGCTGGTAGTCTCGTGGTGTCCTGTTCCGAAGGCCATTTGAGGATTGATAACGATGTCATATTCCGCTTTGGGGACATCTTGGTGGAAAGTGCTGTGGATCACACATCGGTTTCCGATAATGATGGGTTGGAAGAAATTCTTTTCCCATTCCTCGTTCCAGTCCTTGTCTTCCGCTTCGGTATATGTATAAGTAATATCCGTATCGGGTAGGGGGAACTCGTTGATGGCAATCTTGATGGCGTTTTCATCACACAATGTCTGTTGGATATATGCGGTCAGTCCGCCTTCACACTCAACAAAACTTTCAAATCCGACTTCACCCAGTATGGCAGCCAGTACGTCATTGACGGTTTCGGTACAAGGCTGGGTGCGGAATGTGAACTCAAAATACTTCATAGTTGTTTTTAATGCTGGTGAATAATGTACAAAGATACAGCAATCCGGGTATAGAAAGTCAAGTTTGCCTGAACTTTATGCCGGTGAGCGTTGTATCTTCTACAAAGATAGTTAGAAATAGGGATTTCCCTATTATCCTTTGGGGAAAATCTCCCCCGGACGAAAAATCTCTTCCTTATCTTTGTAACGTGAATAAGTTTAAGTAATTACATAAACCGAGATGATATGAAAAAGATTGTTTATTTCTTGCTATTTGCCTTGTGCCTTCCGATAGGTATCTTTGCACAAAGCGTTGATGACGACCTTTACTTCGTACCTTCTAAAGACAAACAGGAGAAGAAAGAAACTCCGGTTAAGAAGGAACCGAAGAAACAGGTGACGACTAACATCTATACTTCACCGGGTACTACAGTAGTGGTTCAGGACCGTAAGGGAAGAACACGGGATGTGGATGAATATAACCGCCGTTACGATGCACGTGAAAATGAATTCGTAATGGATAATGATACCTTATATATAAAAGAAAAATCTAATCCGGATTTGGACGGAGAATGGGTGACGGGCGAATTCAATGGTACAACAGACGACTATGAATACGCTGAACGTATCATCCGTTTCCGCAATCCGCGTTTTGCTATCAGTATCAGCAGTCCGTTGTACTGGGATGTAGTTTACGGTCCGAATTCATGGGACTGGAACGTATATACCGATGGTATGTATGCTTATGCATTCCCGACGTTCAGTAACCCGCTTTGGTGGGATTGGCGTTATGGCTCTTACGGCTGGGGATGGAACTATGGCTGGGGATGGAATCGTCCTTACTACTCTTGGGGATATTACCCCGGTTATTGGGGCGGCGGCTACTGGGGTGGCTGGTATGGCGGCGGATATTGGGGACATCATCACCACTGGCACGGTGGTCCTAGCTGGGGCTGGGGCGGAGGTGGAAACCATTGGGCTCGCAACACTTATTACAATGATCGTCGTTCTAATTTTGGAAATAGTGGAGGAAGCGCTCGACGTTCTTCTTATACATCAAGCGGAGATCGTAGAATAGGTACAACTGTTGGCACGCGGCGTGCTAATACAGGGAGTGTTAGCCAGTCAGCTCGTCGGGGTGGTACAACAGAAAACTATAACTCTTCTAGAAGAACTGTAGGTACCCGTACTACAGATACGAGAGTAGGAACTGGTAACAATTCAAGTTCTTCTCGCCGGAATACCACATATACTCGTCCAAGTAGTACACGTAGCAGTTCATCATATGATAGCAATCGTTCCAGTTCTTCTTCCCGTCGGACTTATGGAACAACGGAAAATAGCAGTAGTCGTTCTTCTTCTACTTATAATCGTGGAAGTTCAACTACACGTAGCTATTCACCGTCGAGCAGCAGTCGCTCTTCTTCTAATTCCAATTATTCTCCAAGTCGTTCTTCCTCTGGTTCCAGCTATTCACCGAGTCAGTCTTCATCCTCTCGTTCGAGTGGTTACTCAAGTGGTGGAAGTTCCCGTTCCAGTTCCGGTTCGTCAGGTGGAGGTGGTAGTCGAAGAAGATAAAATGATTGGTTTTATTAAAAAGACATATTTATGAAAAATATAAGATTTGCAATAGTGATATTGTGTACTTTAGTTGGTACTACTGCCACAAGTGCACAAAACTTATACGATGCTGCCCGGTTAATGGGAAATGACTTGAATGGAACCGCCCGGTTTGTCGGCATGGGAGGAGCCATGGGAGCATTGGGAGGTGATATCTCGACGATGGGTACCAATCCGGCAGGTATTGGTATTTATAGAAGCAGTGATGTGATGACCACATTTGGCTTTAGCAATATTGGGTTAAAGTCTAATACAAATGGTAATAAGAATGAACTAGATAAGTTTAGAGGTTCATTTGATAATGTGGGATTTGTTATATCAAGTCGTATTGGAAATGAAACAGCTCTACGGTTTGTGAACTTTGGTTTTAATTATCGTAAGGTGAAGTCTTTTGATAAAAATATGGCAATGAATGGTTTGATGGAAGATATGGGAGGACCACTGTCGCAAAGTGATTTATTTGCTTCTTTGTCATATGGGCTTCCTGAGGACTATTTGAGTTCTAATGCTGCTTTTACTGACGGAGGGATAGATGCTGCACCATGGTTGGGAGCTATGGCTTTACGAACCAGAGTGATTGGATTGAATGATAGTGAGAATAATCAGTACGCTAGTAATGTAGGCTATAGAGTCGATTCTGAAGGCAATATTATTTATTTGCCTGTAATGGGAGAATATACTTCTAGAGAAAAAGGCGGATTGCACTCTTATGACTTTAATGTTGCGCTCAATATCTATGACAGAGTCTATTTCGGTGCTACCATTGGAGCTTATAGCGTCGATTATTCTAGAAATTCTATTTATAGAGAAAGTTACCAGGGAGATGTTTCTAACTATTCTTTAGAGAATTGGTTTGATACAAGTGGTACTGGATTTGATTTTAAGCTAGGAGTAATTGTACGTCCATTTGAGTCATCATCTTTTCGTATTGGGGCTGCGATACATACGCCTACTTGGTTTAATTTGGAAGACCGTACATCTGCTCTCTTAATTTCCGATATTGATATGAATAGTGATGGGACGATTGGTAAGGATGAACTGTATGAATATGATACAATGGAATTCCCAGGTGAATCGAAAACAAAGTATCAGTTGGTGACTCCTTGGAAATACAATTTGAGTTTAGGATATACGATTGGTCGTTCTGTTGCATTAGGAGCAGAATATGAGTATAGTGATTATTCTTCGGCTAAGTTGAAATATGACGATGGTATGCGGATGGAGGATGAAACATCGCAGATAAAAACAGGATTGAAAGGGGTACATACACTTCGTGTTGGAGCAGAGTTTAAACTGGCACCGGAGTTTGCTTTTCGTGTAGGTTACAATTATAGGACAGCTGCCATGTATGATGATACGTTTAAGAGAATAGCACTTAATAGTATTAGTACAAGTACTGAGTTTTCTAATCTGAAAGCAACTAATAATTATACTTTGGGATTTGGTTATAAAGGATCTGTTTTTTATGCGGATTTAGCCTATCAATTGAATACTTATAAAGAAGATTTCTATCCATTCTATAATGAAGTAGGAGAACACTTTGAAACAATACTTGTGCCGAATGCTACCAAAGTAACTAATACCCGCCATCAGGTACTGCTTACTTTAGGTATGCGTTTCTAACCTAAAAAAGACAGTTTTCAATTTCAATAATAACTTTTGTGTGTAAAAAATCCCTGGAATGCTGAGTGTCTACAGCGGTTCCGGGGATTTTTATTAGTATCACTTTTTATTCTTCAGTCTTATCTGAATAGTGGAGTTCGTTCGTCAATGATTCCGCGTCTTGCGTACATTTTTACCGCAACAGGAGTTCCGGCTTCTATGGTAATGTCCTCCTCTGCGATGATAGGTTCTTCTTTACCGTCCTCCAGGATAACCGTTCCTATTTTCTCGCCGGCTTTGATGAGCTGTGGAATCAAGTTAGTCAAGATACCTTCAGATACTTTCCGGATATCAATGTATTCCGGTTTTGCATTGGGATCAGCTTCGATTTTACCGCTGAACAGGTCTTGCACACCTTTGTTTTTCAAGAACAGTTTAACGATTGCTCTACCTTCGTACGGCTGGTTGTTCTCGTCGAGCAGAACGACGGGCGTTGTCATTCTCTTGAATGAAAGAGCAACATTCTTAGAACCTTTGTTGGCTTGGGCTGTACCGAACAAATATTCTAAGCCACCCTTGATTTCGCGATAGCGGCTGCTCAATGATCTGGTAGTAGCAGCTTCGTCGGTCAATTCAGGATAATGAGCATAGAAAGTAACCGTTTCCGAATCGGTGCCTGCTTCGTTCCAAGTCTGGCTATCCATGCCTATGGCAAACGGATGATAATCCTGCTCGGCAACGGACATGGAGATGACATCTCCGGCAGCGAAATTGCTCTTTAACGGAAGTGTCAGACTACTGCTGTTACGAGTAAGAGCATTGTTGATACTTTGGTCAATAGAAGTAGAAAAGTCGATCACTCCATTACTGGGATCTTGCAGTTCTTCTTGCTGTTGACAACTGAACAGGCATACTGATGCCATAACAAATAAAAGGCTTTTTCTTTTCATTTGAGGGTAATTAATAGGTTAATAATAGTGAGAGGTTTTCTAATATTCTACTCTGTCTTCTTTGGCCACCCAGGCTTTGAAGGCAGTAAGGGCTTCATTATGTAGTAGGATTTCGGAAGGCAGCTTTCTGTCTTCAGGTTTCAGTTGCAGTTCGTCATAGATAAAAGAGTCGTCGAAGCCGATGTTTTTGGCATCGGTCTTGTTGTTTCCATAGTACATCTTATCCAGGCGTGCCCAATAAATAGCACCCAGGCACATGGGGCAAGGTTCGCAGGAAGTATAGATTTCGTATCCGCTAAGATCAAATGTTCCGAGTTTGGCAGCTGCGGCACGTATAGCGCTCACCTCGGCGTGAGCCGTAGGATCACAAGATGCAGTGACACGATTAACTCCTGTTGCAACTATTTCTCCGTCTTTCGTGGCAATCACAGCACCGAAAGGACCTCCACCATTTTCAACATTCTCTTTTGAAAGCTCGATCGCTTTTCTCATTAAAGCTTCTTTAGTCATGGCACAAAAAATATATTGTTAGTTTCATTTCTTCTTTGCTTCTTTCTACAAAGATAGAAAAAACTAACAATATACAATGGAATGTCCTTATTATTTTTTTTAACAATACCGACAGAATCCGGAAAAAGAAGGAACTTTTTTTTGCTTTTTTTAGGGTTATAGCTTACCTAAGATCTTGTCCATTACCCAGTTAGTCAACGTTGCGCTTTCGCCATCGCAAGAGCAAACCGACTTACCCAATAAGTGGTCTACTACTGCTTGGATAAGAGGCTGTTGCACGTGTTCCGGGTTACCGATACAGATTTCTTCCCGTCCTTTCTCGGTATGTAGTCCGATAGGTTCGTAAGTAAAGACAGAGAAGCAAATCATTCCTTTGTCGCCGATAATCTCTATGCGGTCTTCGCGGGCAGAATCATGGGCTACGAAGCACCAGGAACCACTACCCACCAGTCCGTTGTCAAATTGGAAACAGGCGCTTAATGTATCTTCGGCAGGATAAAGCCCGCCGCGATTACTCTTGTAACCGCTTGCTTCGAGGATGCAACCGAACATATCCTGCAACAAATCAATCTGATGCGGAGCAAGGTCGTAGAAGTAGCCGCCTCCGGCAATATCAGCCTGCACACGCCAGGGAAGATTATCACGATTGTAATCCAGATCGCGTGGCGGCTGGGCAAAACGAATCTGTACATTGATAACGTTGCCGATCGTCCCGTTCTCTACTAATTCCTTTACTTTCTGAAAATAGGGAAGATAACGTCGGTAGTATGCTACGAAACAGGGAACCCCCGTTTCATTGGATATGCGGTTGATTCGGGTACATTCTTCATACGTCACCGCCATTGGCTTCTCAATGTAGGCCGGTTTACCCGCTTTCATGGACATAATGGCATACGTAGCGTGTGAAGAAGGAGGAGTGGCGATATAGACAGCGTTTACTTCCGGATCATCTATCAGCTCCTGTGCATCGTCATACCATTTTTTGATTCCTCTCTCTTTGGCATACGCTTTCGCTTTCGCGCCGTCACGACTCATCACGGCTACGACTTCCGAATGTTCTACTTTCTGGAAAGCGGGACCGCTTTTCGTCTTGGTTACTTCTCCGCAACCAATGAAGCCCCATTTGATCATCTTTTCACTCATAATATAATATACCTATTGTGTCTGTTCTAACAAACCCCAAAGATAAAGCTATTTTTTGTCAAGAGCAACTTTATTGATTATTAACTTAGCAGGGACAGTTGGAAAACAGACATTGCGTTTTGTTTCAACAGAAGCTCTGTTTTATCGGAACAGAGGCTCTGTTTCAGGCAAACAGAACGTCTGTTTGAGGCGGATATATACTTCATTTCGGTAAGAAGCAAGGTGAACACTGCTGATCCTCCGGCTGAAGAACCATAACCACCGGGCAAAGCGCAAGGAAAAGCCGGGGCGGGGAGAGGTTTTTCCCGGCTGGATAAAAAGAAAGGAGAGAATCGCGATTCCCTCCTTTGCATGTAGTTTAATTGAAACTACTTTATCATTAACTCTGTAAAGATACGACATTCGAAAGCGAAAGTCAAGTCTTTGGGAGTTTATTTCTCGTAATAGACATGAATATATCTATCTTACATTCTGTTTTTGATTGTTTTCTTCTGATCTGTACTATGATAAGGTTATTCTTTATCATAGTACTTTTTATAAATCTTCTGGTATTCTTTCTCCTTTTGGAATTTATCCAGCCATGTATTCAAACTATCGAGTAAAGCGGGTGATTGTTTGCTGACTGCCCATGAGTAGAATTGTGTAAAGCTGATGGCTGTATTTATATCTATCTGCGGGATGGAATCGGCGGCCGCGCGTGCGATGCTTTCGTCACAAACGGCATAGTCGATATCTCCATGAGCTACCATTGAGATTAATTGTTCGGAACCGTATTTATCTATTTCTTTGATATAAATGGTATCTCCGATTTCATTTCCCAGGTTTTGGATACGCAGGATGGAGGGAGAGCCTTTTACTACGTGAAGTGTCCGCCCCGCCAAGTCCAGTTGGTTACGGATATAGAGTGAATCGTTTTCTCCGTTTTCTCTCCGTTGCACGAGCACTTGTTTGTTAAGCGTGATGGGAGAGGTGAGGAGCAGAGAATCTTTCAGTTCGCTGGTAGCTAATATGCCGCAGGCAATTACATCGTAACGTCCTTCGCTTAATCCTTCCAGCCGTTCTTCGAAACTCATCAGGGGTGTTATTTCGGTCTTTAATCCCTTGTCATAGGCAAAAGCCTGTATCAGTTCGTAATGGAAACCGGAAACGGTATCACCGTCCACGTAGAAACTGATCGAGTTATATTCAGTCGCTACACGCAATATGCCTTCTTTGGCAATGGCTGCATAATCACGCGGGTGTCCTGACGGCTTTTCCTGATTACCGCATTGGCGGATAGAAAAGATGATTGCCAATACAATGATTACGGGCACTAAATATCGGGACAGTCTCAATTTGGGGCGTGTTACCATAAGCCGTATAGATTTTGTTAATCATAGAAATTCCATGAAAGACCGAATTTCAGTACACGCGGGTTGATAGGGTAGTGAGGAGACAAGAAGTAATTCGGGCTGCTCATACCTTGATTCACGTGATACATCATTACATAGAAACGTGTACGCTTTAGATGTAAGTTTGCGTATACATTCACGATCGGATAACCTCCTATCTCTACCTGGTCATTTTCCGGTTGCAAATAGAAGTTTTGGATAGCCGGCATATAAGCGGGTGCATTGTATTTACTGAAATAACGCACGTCGGCACCCAATTGTACACTAAGCACTTTCTTTGCCAGCTTGAACTGCATATAGAAATTGTGATACAGCGAAAGATCAGGCAAAGGCAATACGGTCTGGTCGCTGGACTTTTGCCAGGTTACTTCATTATCTAAATGGAAGATTCCCAATTTGAAGTCCTGATTAAGACTTGCTGACAACACCTGTATACTTCCGCTTTTCTGTTCCGGCACTGCTTGCTGGTTGAAATAAGTGTAGTTCTTTATGTTTTCAACTCCCGCCTTTAAACGTGTTCTCCAACGTGCAATGCTTAATTCTCCTTCAATACGGGTACGAAATTCTTTGTCCATATCATTGTCCCACATGAAATGTTTGGAATGATAATGACGCATATAGAAAGGCGCAAGCTTATTGCTGACTTCACCACGAGCTATAAGGCTCACAGTGTCTTTCCATAACGGAAAGTTAAGGTCGATATCTCCTTTCACATTGAATTGTCCGATTGCTTTTCCGGCAAGTCCCACTTCACCAATGGCATGGTAATGAAGTACATTTCCTTCACGTTTGGATAATTCGCCTCCAACAAATATTTCATTTTCATTGTATTTGTCGGGCAACGGATTCCCCTCCATATTCATAAGAGTATACTTGCTGATTTTATAGGAAGCGAATGCTGTCAGACCCGCTTTGGCATATTTATTGAATCCTTCGAGTAGAGCAATACCTATGGTATTCTTGATACCCATGTAGGTAGTACTGTCTCTGGCAATCGGATTATCCGGTTCCAAATAGGTGTTTTGATAATAGTTTTTTTCACGCATGTCATCATCCGAGTTGAAACTATGACGTGCACGCTCTACCTGAATGGTATGTATAAAACTAGTGACTGGCACAAACTCTTGTTTGGCTGGAGTAGTGTCATTTTCGGCCTGCGGTATGTCGCGGCTGAATCCCAGATTGTAACGTTGGGTTAGGAATACATAAAAGTCATGATTACGGTTGGTTGTTGCACTTAGTACGGTCGGGATATTGGTTGATTCATATTCCCTTTGCCCTTGTGCCATCTCTTCAGGCGCAGTGATGTATCGGTCGTCCTCAATACCTCCGTTTTCATTTGTCTTGAGGTAATTGTTGCTGTATATTGCCTGCATCTGATAGCGGTCGCCAATATAACTACCGAAAATTGCCGCATTGAAATAAGCCGTATTTTGGTTGTTATAATATCCTCGTCCGTACAAGTAATCTATGTTAAAACCAAAAGCTAGCTTCTTGTTTACATTGACAGAGAAATAAGACTTAAAGCGTTCTTCTCCGTTTATTTTATTACCGGCTTTATGATACGTCAGATTGGTATAAGGTACGTTACTATTGGTGAAATTGAACTCCGTAGGACGAATAAAGAAACTGGAGAAAGGCTCCATAAAGATAGTCGGTTCCGGATCACGACGTTCAAAGAAGATGCGTGACATACGGGGAGAACCCATATTGGCCAGATAATTATAATGTCCGGTAAGTCCTTCGGTAAGATTTGAATTCTGGAAGTGGTGATAAGCAGTATCCGCCGGGATGATAGTCCGGTCGCCCAACTGATTATTAATACGCCACATATATAATTTCGGGGGTAACCCCTGTACTTCTACATTTGCACTATCCAGTCTGTCCGGAATCATGGCAGGGTCCACCTGGTTACCGTATTGGTCGTATCCGTTTTCGTCCACTCTCTGGCGACCATTATCGAACTGTGCATGGACAGTTGTCAAACCTATAACGGAAAAGATTATATATAATAGTAAGATTCGTCTCATAATTGGAGGCAAAGATACTTACTTTAATTGATTTAATGATAATGGATAATTGAAAATTATGTTGCATACGTACTATACGTAGCTAATAATTATCAATTATCCATTGTACATTATCTGTTAATTAAACCTCACGGATTAACTCCATACCTTTCTTGATAGCTTCCTCGTTCATAGGAATCAAGTGATGGTGGCGTTCCGGCAGGGTTTTCTTAAGTCCTTTGATAACATTCTCCAACGTTACGATGGGGCGAAGCTTCAATAATCCGCCAAGTACGATCATGTTGAATGCTTTGGCATTATTCATCTCGTTGGCTGCATCCATTGCGTCGATACGATATACCTTAATATCCTTGCGGGTAGGAGGGTTGATAATTCCGTAACCGTCATAAATCAGGATACCACCGGGTTTCACTTTGCTTTCAAACTTTTCGAGTGAAGGCTGATTCAGAATGATGGCAGCGTCGTATTTACTAAGAATCGGTGAGGATATTTTGTCATCGCTTACAATAACTGTAACGTTGGCTGTTCCACCTCGTTGTTCGGGACCATAAGCGGGCATCCAGGTCACTTCTTTGCCTTCCATCAAACCGGAATATGCCAGAATCTTACCCATAGACAATACGCCTTGTCCACCGAATCCTGCTATAATTATTTCTTCTTTCATTGTTCTGTTGACTTTTAGCGTTATTCTTTATCTTTTAAATCACCCAGCGGATAGAATGGGAACATGTGTTCTTCCATCCATTTGTTCGCCTTCTCCGGAGTCATCTTCCAGCCTGAACTACAAGTGGAAACGATTTCTACCAGGTTGGAACCTTTACCGTTCATGGAGTTCTCAAAAGCCTTGCGGATTGCCTTCTTAGCCTTACGGATAGCCGGTACGGATTGTACGGACTGACGGGTTACGTAAGCAGTTCCTTCCAGTTGGGCTGCGATTTCAGTAATCTTCAATGGATAGCCGTGAAGTTCAACGTCACGTCCGTAAGGACAAGTCGAGCTCTTCATGCCTACTAGTGTAGTCGGAGCCATCTGGCCGCCTGTCATACCGTAGATCGCATTATTGATAAAGATAATCGTGATATTTTCACCACGGTTCAAAGCGTGGATTGTTTCGGCTGTACCGATACAAGCCAAGTCACCGTCGCCCTGATAAGTGAAAACAAGGCGGTCCGGCCACAGGCGTTTCACAGCAGTCGCCACAGCAGGAGCACGTCCGTGTGCTGCTTCCTGCCAGTCAATATCGAGATAGTTGTAGGCAAACACTGCACATCCCACCGGAGAGATTCCCACAGTTTTATCTTCCATACCCATTTCCTCAATGACTTCGGCAATGAGTTTATGTACCACACCGTGACTGCAACCCGGGCAGTAGTGCATGGCGTTATCGTTCATCAGAGTCGGTTTTTTGTAAACCAGATTCTCGGGTTTGATTATTTCTTCTTTAGTCATAACTTCATCTCCTTATCTGTTGGTGAACCGTATAAAAAACTCCATCAGCTTGACAAAGATTGCCGCGCCGCATACGTAGATAAACATTTTGAAATCATCTTTTGCTACAAAGTAGGTGATGATGGCTGCAACAGCCAATATCATAAATAGGATGTTCAGTACGTTTCTTATTTTATCGGGATTCATTGTTTCGTTATTTGATTATTTTTTCTTTCAAGGCAGTTACAATTTCATCCGGATCGGGAACGATGCCACCTAGACGTCCGAAATGTTCTACCTTTACTTTTCCGTTAACAGCGAGACGGACATCTTCAATCATCTGTCCGGCATTTAGTTCCGTAACGAGCATACCTTTTACTTTATCAGCGTATGCAGCAATCGCTTTGGTTGGGAACGGCCACAGTGTAATCGGGCGAAGGATACCTACTTTAATTCCTTTTTCGCGGGCTAGTTCCATTGCTTTCTGGCCAATGCGTGCCATTGAACCGAAAGCGATAATCAAATACTCTGCATCTTCGCAGTTGATCTCTTCGAAGCGTACTTCATTTTCTTCAATTTCACGATATTTAGCTTGAAAACGGAGGTTGTTGATTTCCATTGCTTCCGGTTTCAATTCAAGGGAAGTGATAATATTCGGTTTGCGGTCTTTTGCTTTTCCGGTAGCAGCCCATGGACATTGTTCAATTACTTCTGCTTCCGTGCGGCGTGGCTTTTGTGCAGGAAGAACAACCTTTTCCATCATCTGACCGATCACACCGTCGGCAAGGATAATAGCCGGATTACGGTATTTGAAAGCCAGTTCGAATCCTAATGCTACGAAATCCGCCATTTCTTGTACGGATGCCGGAGCGAGGGCAATCAGTTTGTAGTCTCCATGACCACCACCTTTTACTGTCTGGAAGTAGTCAGCCTGGCTAGGTTGGATAGTTCCCAATCCAGGACCGCCACGCATTACATTCACAATCAGACAAGGAAGTTCGGCACCGGCCAAATAAGAGATTCCCTCTTGTTTCAAGCTTACACCCGGACTTGAAGAGGAGGTCATTACCTTCTTTCCGCTACCTGCACCTCCATATACCATATTGATAGCTGCCACTTCACTTTCCGCCTGGAGTACTACCATGCCGGTTGTTTCCCACGGTTTCAGTTCGGCAAGCGTTTCCAACACTTCCGATTGGGGAGTAATAGGATAACCGAAGTAACCGTCGGCACCGCAACGGATAGCTGCGTGGGCGATGGCTTCGTTTCCTTTCATTAATACAACTTCTTCTGCCATATTCTTTTCTTTTATTCTACTTTTACTTTATACACTGAAATACATCCGTCCGGACAAACCGTTGCACACGAGCTGCATCCGTTACAGGTATCTTCCTTCACTTGCCAGGCATAGTTATAGCCTTTCATGTTTACCTCTTTATTGAGGGCGATTACATCGAGCGGACACGCCACTACACACAGGTTGCATCCTTTGCAACGCTCCGTGTCGACTACGATTGCTCCTTTGATTTTTGCCATAATCTTTATTTTATTACGTTATCTTTGAGTACGGTTATTGATTATACATCTCTTTTATTGATTGAACATATCCTTGTGGTAGAAGTTGAGGATATCTATTGCCATCTTCCTGGCCTGAACGGCAGGACTGTCCGGATTGAGCTCGATGGCATACTGGTAGTTGTCCAGCGCCCGCTTCCAATCTCCTTTCTTTCGGTAGGCATTTCCCCGTAAATAGTAAAGAGTATCTTTCTCTTTTTCGACAGAACTGTCTTGGAGAAGCTGGTCCAATTGCTTAATCGCTGTGTCCACATCCCCCTGATTGATAAGCTCTTTTAGGTTGTCTATTTGCTCCATTTCTTTTCGTCTTTCGGGATTCTGAAACGCAAAGATAGTTTTTATTTATGTAAACAGGGCAAATGAGGACGGAAATTTGCAACGTTTTGAGTTTATTGCATATTGTATAGTAGAGGTGGAATTTGCCTTTTTCTTGACATATCCGTAACTTTATTAATCAAAAAACGATATGAATCAGGAGTTATTATTGTTTTTGGAGTTGTAGTTTATTCATTATTTATATCCATGTCTAATCACTTTATATGGTTGAACTATTGTCAACAATATTCTGTGGCTTATCGAAATTAAGATAAATAGCCTTGCCTAAAAAGTCGTCAAAAGAGGGTGCTATATACTTAATAGAAGCTATATCTAAATCTCCTAAATCTACCCTATATATACTATTGTTTGGCAGGTGGAAAATATATCCAATATCACCATCCATGCCAAATGCTAAATACTCTTTTTGAAGATATTTGTGTATTCCATAGTCATTATTGTAAGCAACAATATCTTCAATAGCCCATATATAGATGTAGTTATCTCCTAATTTACCCTCGCCACCATTGCTCCATAACAGAAATCTTTTGTACTGATAGGGCAAGGTTGTATTTAGAAGTTTTTCTACGTCTTCAATAGACGCTGTATTTGCACCATTCTTTATTATACCATTTACTTTCTATTACTTCCATATTGATTTTGTTGTACTACTGTTAATGTGTTTCAGCTAACTGCTGTTTCCTCGTTTATTTTTTTATTTTGATAAATGTTAATCTCAGACGGATCATTTCTTTTAGGACAATTTATCCGTTTGTTACTGATATTATTTCGCTTGCTATTATTTTTCTTTGTTGCTTATTTATGTCCGAAGAGCAGTGGATGCAATTCATGGCATCCACTGCATATAGTTTTGTAGTATGCTTGGAAAGCGGTACACCTATTCTTTTTAATACTGGTTTAATCACTTCATAAATGATACTTATATCTGCATTACTGGTGATTCCCTGCTTTTTAACAAAATCTATTATGCAGTTCAATCTGCATATATATTCTTTATACTCCACATATTGATTTTCTTTTAAGATATAGTGCAATATGATTTTACTTTGCTTTTCGCAGATTCTTGCCGCTTGCTGTATCGATTGGCACATAAAATCTTTTTCTTCTTTTGTGGTAGTTTGAAACCACAAATCATTCTTACCCAATATTTCACCTATTCGTAAGTAACAATCCTGTGGCAATAATATAGGTGAATACATCGCCCATGTATATGACAATGCTGTATAAAATGAAACAGTTTTTCTTCTGTCTTGATACAAAGAAGAAGACTCAATACCTACACAGACTATTAAGCCATTATCCATTTCTTTATAAAAGACTTTATTGCGGTCTTTATTGTATGGCAATGGCAAATAGCCCATTGATAGCAGTTGATTATTTATAAAATCATTCTTTTTCATTTTATTATTGCACTATCGGTAATGGTTTGCGGCTTGCTGCCGTTTATGTGGTACAGGTGCTTGTTAGTAGCATCATTCCATTTTATACATTTTTTTCTCCCAACCTTTTAATTCTTGAAGAACAGGTTTAGGATTTTGTAATATCTGATTAAGAAATTCTATAAAGTTGGGTGCTAATACTTCTGTTTCAGGCGTTTCGTAATCAAAGAGAAGGATTTCACCTTCTTTATTCTCATCATCTGTCAATTTAAGAGCTATCACGCCATAATCAGAATATCGACCTATTGCAAAATACCCTTTGTTAAGAATTTCTTCTTGCAGTTCCTCATTATTTTCAATTAAGATTTTATTCCATGAATGAATGGGCTTTGGATATAGACGAACATCTAAATCCCAAAATATTTCATAAAAGTGTTTGTATTTCAAGTAGATCTTATATGAAAGCGGAAGAATAACATTTAATTTACTTTCTAATTTGGAAATATCCTCGTCTGAAATTTGATTATCTATCGCTTTCCATACATGGTCTTTTTCCGTAATAATGTCCACCATATAATTAGTATGTTCCGGTTGAGTGACATATATCTTAACCGATTTCCCTTGTGGTATAATATTATCAAATGTGTCCTGCATTTCAGGCTCTATGTGTTCTTCATAAGAAGGGACATACATAAGATATTCTCTGTGTTCTTGCACAAAGCCCCAACATTCATCTACATATTTTCTTATTACTTCTTCCATATTTATTTTTTCTAAATATTTTTTCACTCCGTTCTTGTCTATTTGATTACAATATTGGAGAATTTTACGCTGTACACTTCAACTCTTTATTCTGATCTTTCACATACATTCTGAAAATTCACCAATAACACTTGTATTACATATAACTTTTAGACGATATATCCTTCACTGATACTTCTTCTGCTTTCATTAACTAGTTCCATTTTTTGTTTCATACCTTGAAACGAATGGTTTCCCGTAGTGAAACAGTTTGTTTCTCGGTGTGAAACGAATCGTTTCACCCTTTGAAACTTTTAGTTTCTAGCGCTTGAAACAAAAAGTTTCAGCAGGCTGGAAACTGGTTAGAACGCGGCTTTACCAATTATACTCATCTGTGTAACTGTCAAAGGCTGGTTCTTCGGTGATACCTTTCCGGCGAAAAAGTTGGCGGATATAGTTTTGATCTGCGGGGCTTAGGAAGCGTTCTTCGCGATAAAAGCGATAGTAAAGCGTTTTTCCGAAATGTCCGATCAGTTGTTGCTTGATGTTTGTTCCGTCCTTATAAGGTACGTTGTCCAGCAGGTGGCTGATACCCCATGCCACATGTATCTTTTCTGCGTTTTGGAAGTGGGGACAGTCAATTCCGGTGGCCGGAATACACATTGGGTTTACGATGCTGATGTAGGACGTGTCAGCGGTAGTGAGAAGTGCAGCCACCCGACGCAGGCAGTTACAAGCTTTCGGACATTGCTCGTTGTAGCAGCGGGCGTAGTTGAAAGGGACTGTTTTGTTTTTTAATTTATTGTCGTTCATTTTATATTGTATATTACATACATGATTGACAAAGGTAGTGCTTTTATTGTGGAAAGGTACAATTTGAAAAAGAAAAAACGTGAAAGGATGGGTGAAGGGAACACCCTTCACCTATAAACTGCTTATAGATAGGATAATACAAGGAAAAGTGAAGGGTGAAGAGATTGTTCATTATAACTCTTCGCATACCCGCATTTCCATACCTTTATATACCACTACAATCTTGTGTAGTTGCGTGGAGCCAATAGCTTGTTTCACCGTGTCTGTGTCGGCATAGCGATTGGCCTGGGCGATGGCTTCTTGACGCAATTCCTCCACACGGTTTTCAGAATCGCGATATTTGGCGTACTTCAACTCAACGATGTAGCTGTGCTTCATGTCAGAATATATGTCCAACATGGAACAGAGGAAAATATCGACGTAACCCGCTTGTGTATCTTGCTCGGAGATAGGACGGTAGAAGCGGTTTTGCGCAGTCATGGCCAAGGTGAAGCCGTGAACGAAGAATTCGCCCTTTTGCTTGTCACGCTGGGATGCATAACGTTTCAGGCAGTCGGCAATGTAGCTGAAATAGGCTTGCCAATTGCCTCGATAAGCCAGCTGGCTTGAAAGTTCGCTTTTCTCATAGCTGCTGAAACTCAAGTCTGCGTCGTTGTATGTATTCAGTAAATAAGTGTATAGTTGCTCCTGAACCACCAGGTTGGGAATGGTCAGCTTGGTTTTTCCTTCATGCATTCCGCTAATGGTCAACATTCCGAAATAGTAGAGCAGGCTTATAAAATTGTCCGGATTGGTGATGTTGACGGCAGGGAAACCTTTCTTCAGTTCACCAGTGATATAGCCTTGACTCACTAAAGTCTGAATGACGGAAGCATCGTGTGCAAACTCCTTATCCTTTCGAATGAGCATACGCAGCTTTTCATAGTCGATACGTATATTATCTTCTATCATTTCTCGTGGTGCTTTGCCGTTATCTATGTAATTCTTCACGAAGTAGAGCACCATGTTGGAGTTGTACATGGTAGTTTCACCGTAACAATCCTGTGCGAAGCAATAATTGTCGTACCATGGTTTCATTATTTCTATCAGTTCGTCAACAGTATGGCGGAAAGGGCTGTTCGTTGAATAATAAGTCAGCATTTCGCGCACTTCTTCTTCGGTGAACCCCATCATTTGGTTAAATTGGGGTGTAAGTGAGTAGTTCGTGCCGATGTTGAAGCCACTCGTCAGGGCATCCATCGTTACGGGGCTTACACCGGTGATGAAACAACGTTCTATGCTGGAATAAGTTCCTGCCTTCACCTTATTGAAGAAAGCACGTAGATAACCTTCGCCATGCGTTTCATCAGTGTAACGGTGCAAACTTTTGGCATCGGAAAGGATGGCGTTGGTGAAGTGGTCGTATTCGTCGATGAAGAGATACATTTTCTGTCCGGCACGTTCGCAGGCTTGATAGAGGTAGTCCAACTGCTCTACAGCCCCATTCACTTGGCGTAGTTCTTCTAGTGTCTCCGGTGGCAGAAGGTCGGCATATATCTTGCAAAAATTCATGAAAGTAATGCTGCAATGTGCATCCAGTCCTTTTCGATAATCGTTCAGTTCGCCGGTGATGCCTGAAAAGTTGAGGTAAAGCACCAGATAGCTGTTGCGGTTTGCTGTGGGATGCTTCCCGATGTAGAGGTCGCCGAATAAGTCGTTGAACTTATCGCGGGTACGCACATCGTAGTAGTGTTGCAGTACGTTCAGCGTGAGGCTTTTGCCGAAGCGGCGGGGACGGATGAAGAAAAAGAACCGGTCTGCCTGCTCTATCATAGGAATGAAGCGGGTTTTGTCTACATAATAATAGTCTTCGCGGCGGATGACTGCGAAGTTCATCATACCGTAAGGCAAACGCTTTCTGTTGGGTACTATATATTCCATTGGATCCATCTTCTGTCCTCCTGCTGATTTCTTATTTTATAACTTGCTTATTAATAGCGTTAACGACACAAAGATAGTAAAAGTTCTTGTTGGGTACGAGGCATCCTCAAAAAAGTATTGGAAAAACTCATTCACACAAAGAACTGCAGCCCTGACAAAGCTATTCTGAAACAGCAGTGAAGGGGCGGAAATAATTCTCGAGGTTAGCTTGTATATATTGAAAGATACTGTATTTTTGTGCAGAACTAAAAAAAGAACAGACTATGCTGGACATTATTTTGATCGTAATTGGTGCCCTTTGTATGATAGCCGGGTTAGCAGGTTGTATTCTGCCGTTTCTTCCCGGTCCTCCCATTGCTTATGTGGGGTTGGTTATTCTGCACTTCACGGATAAGGTACAATATTCTACGACACAATTAATCGTATGGTTATTGATTGTAGCTGTTTTGCAGGTATTGGATTATTTCACTCCGATGCTGGGAAGTAAATATAGTGGCGGTAGTAAATGGGGTAATTGGGGATGTATCATAGGAACTCTCATCGGTCTTCTTTTCTTGCCTTGGGGCATTATTCTCGGTCCGTTTCTCGGAGCGGTGATTGGTGAACTATTAGGAAATAAAGAGTTCTCGCAGGCACTTAAATCAGGTGTAGGCTCTTTACTCGGATTTATATTCGGAACTTTACTGAAGTTCGTTGTCTGTGGTTATTTTTGCTATCAATTTATTACAGGTCTTATTCGGTAACCTATTTGATGTTGTAAAACATTCCTAAGAATAACCTATCTATTGCTTTTACATAGAGTACTAAATCGATGTGTGTTCGTCTTTATTGAAGTAGCACATTGAGGTAGTACCATGAAAAAGACTTTTACTTATCTTTCTTTTATCATTTTCTTGGGGTGGTTTTCCTCGCTTTTTGCGGGAGAAATTTATGTATCCCTGCAGGGGAATGATAAGAATCCCGGGACAAAGGAAGCCCCGTTTAATACATTAAACCGGGCAATCAAGCAGGCTCGTGAATGGCGTAGACTGAATCGGCCGGAAGTAGCCGGAGGAATTTATATTCGTTTGGAAGAGGGTGTTTATGCCCAGCGCAATTCTCTGTTTCTTCGTCCGGAAGATAGTGGGACGTCCGATTCTCCAACGGTGATTTGTGCAGTAGATGGTGCTCACCCTGTAATTAGTGGTGGAGTTGCTGTTACGGGGTGGAAGCGTGGATGTAATCATCCGGCAATTCCTGAAAAGCTAAGGCAGAAGATATGGTCGGCAGAGGCTCCTCTAATAGGAAATAGAAGGGTAGAAACCCGGCAAATGTGGGTGAACGGTCATAAAGTTCAAAGAGCTGCGCAATTTCCTGACGGAGGATTGGAACGAATGATTGATTTCAATCCGGAAGAGCAGACAATTACGATCCCCGTTTCTCAAAGTGTAAATCCGAAAAGACTACAAAATGCCGGTCAACTGGAAATGATTGTCCATCAACGCTGGGCGATTGCTATTTTGCGCGTGAAAAGTATAGACGTGAAAGACGGACAAGCTGTAGTTCGCTTCCATGAACCTGAAAATCACCTGGAGTTTGCTCATCCCTGGCCGCAACCCATCATCGGAGGAGAGAAAGGAAATTCTTCTTTCTGCTTGACCAATGCACTGGAATTGCTGGACCAACCCGGTGAATGGTTCCAGGAATATCCTTCCGGCACGATTTACTATTATCCGCAGGCGGGCGAAAATATGGAAACAGCTGAAGTGATTATCCCTGCCTTGGAAACTTTAGTGACCATAGACGGTACATTGTCTCGTCCGGTAAAACATATACAATTTAACGGAATTACTTTTGAGCATACCTCCTGGATGCGTCCTTCTTATCAGGGACACGTCACCTTGCAAGGGGGATTTCCTTTATTGGATGCCTATAAACTACAAGAACCGGGGCTTCCGGAAAAAGCGGAACTGGAGAACCAAGCCTGGATCACCCGTCCCGAAACAGCGATATGTGTAAGAGGTGCCGAGCATATTGATTTCAAGCATTGCACGTTCCGTCATTTATCGTCCACCGGACTGGATTATGAATGGGCAGTCACAGCATCGAGCGTCGAAGATTGTCAATTTACGGATATTGGAGGAACGGCTTTACTGGTCGGCGCATTTCCGGACGGAGGATTTGAGACGCACATCCCTTTTATTCCTGCTGACGTACGGGAATTATGTTCCCATATTACTATCAGAAACAATTTCATAAGTAATGTGACTAATGAAGACTGGGGATGTGTAGGTATCGGCGCCGGATATGTCAGAAACATGGATGTTTCTCATAATGAAGTCTGCCATCTGAACTATTCAGGGATTTGTGTAGGCTGGGGATGGACATCGCTGGAGAGCGGAATGTGTAACAACCGGATAGAAGCAAACTATGTACATCACTTTGCCCGTCGGCTATACGATGCAGGCGGTCTGTATACTCTTTCCAACCAGCCGGGTTCCGTCATGCGAAATAACCGGATCGAACATTTAATCGAAGCCCCCTACGCTACGAATGACCGGGCTTTTTATATCTATCTGGATGAAGCTACGGACGGATATACAATGGAAAACAACTGGTGTCCCACTGAACGTTTTGATTCGAACCGCCCCGGGAAAAAGAACGTGTGGAAGAATAACGGGCCTCAAGTGGCGGACAGTATTAAATACAAAGCTGGAAGAATAAAGCAAGATTGAAACAAATCAATGGATTAACATAGTCATCAATGTACTAGTATAGCAATCAATAAACTAGTGTAATAATCATTAGAACTAGACTAGTATGATAATTATTCCAACTAATATGATAATTATAGTAATCAATAAACGATATTTAATCAATAAAATAGATGAAACCAACGAACTACCATTTATTTGATTTCCTTGATTTCGATACCGAGTTATCAAGGAATGAGTCACTTTGGAAAGCATACAAGCCAACGGCTGTTTATGAAAAGGAAGGAGATATTTACGTAACAGTTCCCTTTCAGAAGCAAAAGCTGGCTAACGATATGATGGCGGATACCGATGTTCCCCAGGAGGAATATACGTTAATCATCCGTCAGTATAACATCGGCATCACCCGTCTGTTTCTTGGCTTCGGCGATTATGTACTGACAGATGAGTCGGAAATGCTGCAATTCAGTGACCGGATTCAGAAAGTGCCCCTGTTTATAAAAGAACAAAAAGGAAAATGGATTCTTTCGACGGAAGACGGAACGAAGCGTGCCGTTATCAATGTGGAAGAGCCTCTATTAGACCGATGGAGCGAATTGCTTCCCGACCCTCAAGAAACGCTTGATATCACTTTATACCCTGACGGAAAGCGTGAAATCCGCTTGTCAGCCTACGACCATTTTTCGCCTCCCCGCTACGATGCGTTACCTGTTGCTTTTTGCAAACGCGACGGTCGGAAAGAACGTGCAACGCTTTCTTTTGAATGTAAGCCTGATGAATGTTTTGCCGGAACCGGAGAACGTTTCTTTAAAATGGACTTAAGCGGACAGACTTTCTTCCTGAAAAACCAGGACGGGCAAGGAGTCAATAACCGGCGTACTTATAAGAATATCCCCTTCTATCTATCCAGCCGCATGTATGGAACATTCTACCATACATGTGCTCATAGCAAGCTCTCGCTGGCCGGACATTCCACCCGTTCCGTACAGTTTCTAAGCGACCAGGCATTGCTGGATGTATTTGTAATAGGCGGTGATACGATGGAAGATATTCTTCGCGGTTATCGTGACCTGACCGGCTATCCGTCTATGCCTCCTTTTTGGAGTTTTGGCGTTTGGATGAGCCGTATGACTTATTTCAGTGCCGATGAAGTAGACGAAATATGCGACCGCATGCGTGCCGAACACTATCCCTGTGATGTAATTCATCTGGATACGGGCTGGTTCCGTACCGATTGGCTCTGCGAATGGAAATTCAATGAAGAACGGTTCCCCGATCCGAAAGGATTCATCGGGCGGTTGAAAAAGAACGGCTATCGTGTCTCTTTATGGCAACTTCCATACGTTGCGGAAAATGCAGAGCAGATTGATGAAGCCAGAGCCAATGATTATATAGCCCCATTGACCAAACAACAAGCGACCGATGGTTCCAACTTCTCCGCCCTGGATTATGCCGGAACAATCGACTTTACTTATCCGAAAGCAACCGAATGGTACAAAGGACTATTGAAACAACTCCTGGATATGGGAGTAACCTGTATCAAAACCGATTTCGGTGAAAACATTCACATGGACGCCCTCTATAAAGGTATGAAGCCGGAATTGTTGAACAACCTGTATGCCCTGCTTTATCAAAAGGCCGCTTACGAAATTACGAAAGAAGTGACAGGTGACGGTATTGTCTGGGCACGTTCCGCATGGGCGGGATGCCAGCGTTATCCTTTGCATTGGGGAGGCGATTCCTGTAGCTCTTGGGATGGAATGGCAGGTTCTCTGAAAGGCGGTCTGCATTTCGGTCTGTCGGGATTTGCTTTTTGGAGCCATGATGTTCCCGGCTTCCATACATTGCCCAATTTTATGAACTCGGTAGTAGCAGATGATGTGTACATGCGCTGGACTCAATTCGGCGTATTCACATCGCATATCCGTTATCACGGAACCAATAAGCGTGAACCCTGGCACTATCCGGCCATAGCTCCGTTGGTGAAAAAGTGGTGGAAATTGCGTTATTCGCTCATTCCATACATCGTAGAACAAAGTAAACTAGCCATAGAAAGCGGCTATCCGCTCTTGCAGGCACTCATTCTGCATCATCCGGAAGATAAACTTTGTTGGCATATAGATGATGAATACTATTTCGGCAATGATTTCCTGGTAGCTCCGGTGATGAACAGCGAGAACTGTCGGGATATCTATCTTCCCGAAGGAAAATGGGTGAACTTCTTTACGGGAGAACGTCTGGAAGGAGCATGCTGGCTGAAAGACGTATACGTTCCATTGGAAGAAATGCCCGTATATGTGCGTGAAAATGCCGTGATCCCCATCTATCCGGAAGACGTGGACTGTACGGATGAAATGGATTTAAGCAAAAGCATAGCTCTACGTATAGATAATGATTATAAAGGATTTTGGAATAGATAAATAGAAATAACTCAAGTTTTGTAAGTAGCCTGAAAGGCTTACATAATATAGCGTAGAGTGATACCTTACGCTATATACCAAGAGGCTTTCAACCTAATAAATTACTTCCGAAACTTAAGTAGAATAAATAAAAATGGCAGAGTATGAAAACATGGAAGAGTAATTTAGAAGAAACAAAACAACGTTATATAAATTGGTGGAACCATAAAGGAATCATTCTCAATATGTGGGAGCACTTCCAGGAAGGAGTGCAACCACATGCAGAGATAATGCCTCCCGCACCGGCAAAAGATTTGTCGCAAAAATGGTTCGACCCTCAATGGAGAGCTGAATATCTGGACTGGTACGTAGCGCACAGCAGTCTGAAAGCGGATATTCTTCCGGTTGCGAATACCCAACTGGGTCCCGGTTCTCTAGCCGCCATCTTAGGCGAAGTGTTTGAAGGCGGGGAAGACACCATTTGGATTCATCCCAACCCGGATTTCACCGATGAAATAGTCTTTAACCCTGAACACCCGAACTGGATTCTTCATAAAGAACTCCTGAAAGCCTGCAAAGCGAAAGCCAACGGACACTACTTTGTCGGTATGCCCGACCTGATGGAAGGACTGGATGTTCTGGCCGCACTGAAAGGAACGGATAGGGTATTATTGGACACAGTGATGCAGCCCGAAATCTTGGAACAACAGATGCAGCAAATCAACGACATCTACTTCAAAGTATTTGATGAACTATACGACATCATCCGTGAAGGCGACGAGATGGCTTTCTGTTATTTCTCGTCCTGGGCTCCCGGAAAGATGAGTAAACTGCAAAGTGATATTTCGACCATGATTAGTCAGGATGATTATCGCCGGTTTGTGCAACCTTTTATTCGTGAACAATGTCAGAAGATTGATTATACCCTTTATCATCTGGATGGAGTGGGAGCTATGCATCACCTGCCTGCCTTGCTTGAAATTGAAGAATTGAATGCGATTCAATGGACTCCCGGAGTGGGCGAACCACAAGGAGGATCTCCCAAATGGTACGATCTGTATAAGAAGATTCTGGCAGGCGGAAAGAGCGTGATGGCTTGCTGGGTGACATTAGACGAACTAAAACCCCTATTGGATCATATCGGCGCGGACGGTGTACATTTGGAAATGGATTTCCATAACGAAAAGGAAGTGGAACAGGCCATGCGGATTGTCGAAGAATATACCGGTTCTTCTACCGCTGTAAATACCAATGAACATCAACAGGATGCCGACTTGGCAGCTACCGGACAGGAACGTATTTGTATACGGGAAGAACAACACCAGGAAGAGGATAAACTGAAACCTCTGTATGAAGCCATTGTTGCCGGGAAACTGGAACCTGCGGTTGAAATCACCCGGCAAGCCATTGCGGAAGGAGTAGCTCCCCAAATGATTATCAATAATTATATGATTAAAGCAATGGGCGAAGTGGGACAACGTTTCCAGGATGGAAAAGCTTTTGTTCCTCAACTGTTGATGGCAGGACGTGCCATGAAAGGGGCTTTGGAGCTACTGAAACCTTTATTGGCAGGAAGTGCTTCCACTACAATAGGTAAGATTGTCATCGGTACAGTGAAAGGAGATCTCCATGATATTGGTAAAAACCTGGTGGCTTCCATGCTGGAGGGTTGCGGCTTTGAAGTCATTAATATTGGTATTGATGTGACTTGTGACAAGTTTGTGGAAGCTGTGAAGGAAAACCATGCTGACATCTTGTGCATGAGCGCATTGCTGACTACTACCATGACGTATATGAAAGAGGTTATCCAGGCATTGGAAGAGGCCGGTATTCGTAATCAAGTGAAAGTGATGATTGGCGGAGCACCCGTCAGTCAGGGGTTTGCTGACGAAATCGGTGCGGACGGATATAGTGATAATGCGAATACAGCTGTAGCAGTTGCCAAAGAACTGATTGGAAATAAAAAATAGAATAAAAAGGCACGGATTACACGGATAAACACGGCTTTTAATTACATAGCCTATTAAAACCGTGAAATCCATGTAATCCATGTAATCTTTGCCTAAAGAAAATTAGATTTAAACTTACGTTACTTATTTAATACTTGAATTATGCATGTGAAATTCTTAGAGACATTAGATTGGAGTATTCTGATTGCCTACTTCCTTATTTTGATAGCTATTGGTATATGGGCAAGTTCTAAACGAAAAAAGGGGAGTAGTCTTTTCCTTGCGGAGAATTCGTTGAGATGGTATCATATCGGCTTCTCCATGTGGGGGACAAATGTCGGACCTTCCATGTTGATAGCTTCCGCAAGTGCCGGATTTACTACTGGTATTGTTTCGGGGAATTATGCCTGGTATGCATTTGTCTTTATATGTCTGCTTGCTTTTGTCTTTGCTCCCCGATATTTGGGTAGTCGCATCACGACATTGCCCGAATTTATGGGAAAACGTTTCGGACAATCTACCCGTAACATCCTTGCCTGGTATACCATTATTACCATTCTTATTTCATGGCTTGCATTGACTTTATTTGCCGGTGGAGTCCTGATCCGTCAAGTCTTCGATATTCCTATGTGGCAATCAGCATTGCTGTTACTTGTCATCTCCGCTTTCTTTACAATGCTCGGCGGACTGAAAGCTGTGGCCTACACGAATGTATATCAAATGATACTGTTGATTGTAGTATCAGCCACACTGGCTATCATGGGAATCTATAAAGTGGGCGGTGTAGGCGCACTGGTGGACGCCGTTCCGGCGGATTACTGGAATCTTTTCCGTTCGAATGACGACCCGGCTTTTCCCTGGCTACCTATTATCCTGGGTTATCCTATTATGGGAGTTTGGTTTTGGTGTACGGATCAGTCGATGGTGCAACCGGTTCTTGCTGCCAAGAATCTCAAAGAAGGACAGATGGGAACCAACTTTACCGGATGGTTGAAAATATTAGATGTACCTCTTTACATTCTTCCCGGCATTATCTGCCTCGCTTTATTCCCACAATTGGAGAATCCCGATGAGGCTTATATGACAATGGTGACTCATTTGTTCCCGACAGGAATGGTCGGCTTGGTATTGGCTGTATTGACAGCAGCATTGGTAAGTACTGTCGGCTCTGCATTGAATGCATTAAGTACGGTATTCACGATGGATATCTATGTGAAGAAAATCCGACCGCAGGCCAAGCAGAAAGAGATTATCAGAGTGGGACAAGTGGTTACGGTAGTCGGTGCACTGATCTCTGTGATAATAACCATAGCGATCGACAGTATCAAGGGGCTGAATCTATTTAATGTTTTCCAGTCTGTACTGGGATTTATAGCTCCTCCAATGGCAGCTGTATTTCTCTTTGGCGTGTTCTGGAAACGCACCACTACTCTGGCAGCTAATATGGCTCTGACATTGGGAACAGTGTTCAGTATCGGAGTAGGAATCTTGTATTTATGGGTGTTTCCGGCAGAACAATATGATGCATGGCCTCATTTTATGCTGCTTTCCTTCTACTTATTCGTTATCATCGGAATAGGCATGATAGTAGTCAGCCTGTGGGATAAGTCTCCGCAATTGGGCATCTTGAATATGGAAAAGATAGAGGACAAACCTGCACGAATTGTTCTTATCCTATGGGGATTACTTATTGTGACCATGATTGGGCTTTACATCTTCTTCAATGGCCACTAATTTTTATTCACCACAGAGAACGCAGAGGACACAGAGTCTTTTATTATTAGATAATAATCTCTGTGTCCTCTGCGTTCTCTGTGGTGAAACTATTTTCTGCGAAAACAATTCTCATACGTACACAGCCCGCAAGTATATTCCAGCTTACGGACATGAGAACCCACTCCAATAATACCACTTACAGATTTGATGGGAATCATTAGGCTGGAATCTGTCAACTGAATACCACAGGGCGAAGCGACCGGAAATAAGGAGAATAGTTTTTGTTGTTCCGATACGTGCCATCCGCAATAACCGGGGCTGTACCTATTAGTGTGCTTCCAACCTCTCTTTTCGATAAATGCAGCCAACTCCTTTTCCATGCAATCAGCAGCCTTTTCTGCAATGATGCTCCCCAATGAGTCTGCTATATATACTTTCACCATGTCGTCCTCTTGCTGAAGCAGATGTTGAAACTCCTCAAATTCAACTCCCGCAGTGGCGGTAAAAAAGGCAAAGGCTTCCGAACCCCGTAGTTGGCGGGCAATGGTTTTACCGATTGAGAAAACCGTATCTTTTACAGTCAGTGTTGCTTTTTCAGTGTCAAGCAGTCCGTCAGTGAGGAAAAAGAAGAAACGGGGACGAAGAAGGGGAGTGATACGGTCAAGTAACGTATTTATTTCTTCTATAACCATTCCATCCGGCATAGAATCTTTATATCCCATCGCCTCGTAGATATCGGACGATGGGATTTGCAGTTTCTGGTAAGTAAGTTCCTGTTCAACCATTATTGAACTCTTCCAATGCAGTATAAAATGCATCTATATTAACAGAAGACGTATGTGGCGGAATATCACAACCACTTGACAATACGAAATTCGGATATGCACGGGTAGCCTCCAATAGTTGCAAAGTCGCTTCCTTCATAGTCTCCGGACCTGCCATTTTGAAAAGGCTCACCGGGTCCAGATTTCCCATTGCCAGTGCATCGGTCGGAACCTCTTTCAACGCTTCCTCCATTTTGATTTTATTCCCGAAATGATAAGCGGCTGCACCGGTATAAACCATCGCTTGTGTGCAATTCCCTGTGTTTCCGCAATTATGAAGCACTACGGCAAAGTGATCATCCTGTACCTTCTCTATTATTTCTTTCACAAATAAAGAAGAATATTGCAGGCAATCTTCGTTGGATAACAGTCCTGCAGCAGGTTCAGCCATGACTACACCGTTCACACCGGTTGCTTTCAATGCCATGCAATAGCGGGTGATGAAGTCACTGCATTTTCTTAATAATGTATTGGCTGCATCGGGATTAATATAAATCAGCATCATGATTTCCGACATATCATACAAACGTCCGGCCAGCGAATAAGGACCGATGCAACCGGCAAAAACCGGACGGTCTGTTACATTTCTGGCTGTCAGCATATTTGCTTTAAGATATTCCGGAATTCTTCCTTTATTCAACGCCGGAACTTCCAGCTTTTCAATAGCAGCTTCATCCGCCAGCAAACGGCCGGACACACTGGGCACCTCATTTTCCGGAAAGATAATCTCTGCCCCGAAAGCTTCCGCTTCTATCGTCAGATCCATGATAACGGTTGCTGCCGCAGCCGGATACTTGTCACAAAGAGCTTTGATAGCCTCATAATGAACCTGTCCGTTTGTTACCGCATCATGCACCGTTTTCCCAATAAATTCGATACCCGGATGTGTCATGATCGGAATTGCAATCGTTTCCTTACGTTGGATCGTTTGGCTGATCCATTCTTTCATATTCAGTTTACCCATAATTTCAGTTTTTAATATCGTCTTGTAATAAAGACGAAGTTGCCCTTCTTTTGTAATCTCGTATATGATAAAATCTTATACCGGTATAAAAATAAAGCTGTCCTTCAAAAAGAAGAACAGCTTTACACCTATTTGATTTATCTTCGAGCTTTATTTTACCGGAATCTTATCAATACGGTTCTGATGGCGTCCGCCGTCAAATTTGGTAGAGAAGAACTCTGTCAAAATCATGTCCGCTTCTTCAGTGCTGATGAAGCGTCCCGGCATAACCAATACATTAGCGTCATTGTGCTGACGAGCCAGGTGTGCGATTTCTGCATTCCAGCAGAGAGCGGCACGAACCCCTTGGTGCTTGTTCAGCGTCATATTGATTCCGTTTCCACTGCCGCAGATAGCGATACCGGGATAACATTCTCCCGATTCCACTGCAAGAGCCAGCGGATGAGCATAATCCGGATAGTCTACGCTTGCGGTAGAGTTAGTTCCGAAATCCTTGTAAGCCCAGCCTTTTGCTTCCAGCCAGCCGCGAACATATTCTTTCAGTTCAAAACCGGCATGGTCGCATGCTAATCCGATTGTTTTCATTAGAGCATTGCTTTTACTTGGTTATATACGTTCTCGGCAGTAAATCCAAGTTTCTCATCCAATACTTTATAAGGAGCGGAGAAACCGAAAGATTCCAATCCCCAAACTTTACCGTGGCAACCTACCAGACCTTGAAGAGTGACAGGCAGACCGGCAGTCATACCGAAAATCTTCGCATCTGCCGGAAGAATAGCTTCCTGATATTCTTTCGGTTGGTTGCGGAACAGACCTTCAGACGGAGCAGATACAATGCGTACCTTCACGCCATCTTTGCGAAGTAACTCTGTACCGGCTACCAATGTAGCTACTTCAGAACCTGAAGCCACCAGGATAACATCCGGATTTTCGTCGGAACCTGCTACGATATAAGCACCCTTGGCTGCTTGTTCGTAATCTGTTCCTGCCGGTAAATTGGCAATATTCTGACGAGAGAAGATCAATCCTGTAGGAGTAGACATATTTTCCATAGCAAGTTTCCAAGCGATGGTTGTTTCTTCTGCATCAGCCGGACGAAGTACCAACATGGAGTTGTGTCCCTTATGGTTTTTCAGTTTTTCCATCAGGCGGATTTGAGCTTCCTGTTCTACCGGTTCGTGAGTAGGACCGTCTTCACCTACGCGGAATGCGTCGTGTGTCCAGATGAATTTCACTGGTTGTTCCATCAAAGCAGCCATACGTACGGCAGGTTTCATGTAATCGGAGAATACGAAGAATGTACCGCAAGCTGCGATCACACCACCGTGGAGAGACATACCGATACAGATACAAGCCATTGACAGTTCAGATACACCTGCCTGGAAGAATGCTCCGCTGAAATCACCTTTCTTGAAAGAATGAGTCTTTTTCAGGAAACCGTCAGTCTTGTCAGAGTTAGAAAGGTCGGCCGAAGCAACGATCATGTTTTCTACCTGTGTAGCAAGTGCGCCCAATACGGTTGCAGATGCAGCACGAGTAGCGCTACCTGCTTTCTGTTCGATAGCAGCCCAGTCCACTTTCGGAGCTTTGCCCGAGAAGAAGAGTTCCAGTTTTGCAGCCAGTTCCGGGTTTGCTTTCGCCCATGCAGCTTTCTTTGCATATTTTTCAGCTACAATTTTCTTCAGCTCTTCTGCTCTTTTTGCATACAGTTCGGCTACTTCCGGGAATATAACGAACGGGTTAGTAGGATCACCACCCAGATTCTTGATTGTATTTACATAAGCGTCGCCACCGAGAGGAGCACCGTGTGTAGCGCAGTTAGCTTCATAGCTGCTGCCGTCTGCCTTGCGTGCACCTTTACCCATTACGGTTTTACCGATAATCAGCGTCGGGCGTTCTTTTTCAGCCTGTGCTTCTTTGATTGCCGCACGGATTTCGTCAGGATCATTACCGTTGATATTAAGTACGTTCCATCCCCATGCTTCATATTTCATGGCAGTATCTTCAACGGTTACGTCTTTCGTTTCTGTAGAAAGCTGAATATCGTTGGAGTCATAGAACATAATCAGGTTGTCCAGTCCCAGTGCACCGGCAATACGTCCGGAACCTTGAGAGATTTCTTCCTGAATACCACCGTCAGAGATGTAAGCGTAAATGGTCTGATTCATCACCTCGTCGAAACGGGCTTTCAAGAATTTGGCAGCGATAGCAGCACCTACTGCAAAAGTGTGTCCTTGTCCCAGCGGACCGGAAGTGTTTTCGATGCCACGCATGATGTCCACTTCAGGATGTCCCGGAGTAGGGCTTCCCCATTGACGGAATTCTTTCAGCTCGTCCAGCGTGAATTTTCCTGTCAATGCCAACGTAGAATAAAGCATCGGAGACATGTGGCCCGGGTCGAGGAAGAAGCGGTCACGTCCTTCCCAACGGGGATTTTCAGGATCGTATACTAGAAACTCAGAGAAGAGTACATTTACAAAATCAGCACCACCCATGGCGCCACCCGGGTGACCGGAATTGGCTTTCTCAACCATTGAAGCAGCAAGAATACGGATGTTATCCGCTGCACGATTCATAAGTTTGTTATCGTTCATATCATTAAAATTTAATTGATTTCTGTCAGATTGTTCGCAAAGATAACTCTTTATGTGGATTTAACAATCCAAAAGAGCTATCTTTTTTATCGACAATTTTACGGTCTTCTTGTTTGTGATACAATAAGTAATTGCTCTAAAATTACTGTAACTCTAAAGTAACAATGGACTTAGCAGGAAGTTTTACCTTCATTGTACCTTTATTGATTTTTACCTCTTTGAAAGGTGCCGGTTTTACAATATTAGGTTTTTCAAAAGAATTGTAATCGGTCAGTTTGGAAGCGGTCAGAATCTCTCCGATAGCTTTCTTGGCTTTCGTATCACCCAGATTGATGGTGATTTCCTGCGCTTCATCAGCATCTACATTGGAAAGAGAAATATGGATCACCCCATCTTTATTTTTGGAAGCTGTGGCGCTCACCATCGGTACAGTGCGGTTATCACGTACACTTATCTTTTCGCAAGTCAGGTCGATGGGAAGATAAGTGGCATCCTGATGTACTTTATACATCTTGAAGACATAATAAGTAGGAGTGAGCACCATTTCTTTGTCTTTCGTCAGAATCATGGATTGAAGTACATTGACAATCTGTGCGATATTTGCCATCTTCAAGCGGTCTGTATATTTGTGGAATACATCAAGACTTAAAGAAGCCACGAAAGCATCACGCAACGTGTTTTGCTGATACAGATGTCCTTTGATGGTTCCGGGTTCCTCATCCCACCAGGTTCCCCATTCGTCCAGTAAGAGAGCGATTTTCTTGTCCTTGTCATATTTGTCCATGATGGTACAATGTTTCTTGAGTACATCTTCCACTTCCAGACATTTGCCCATCGTCCAGTAATAATCATCCTTGTTGAATTGAGTGGCTGATCCTTTGCTACCACTCCATCCGGTTACGGTATAATAGTGCAGAGAAAGACCGTCCATTCGGTGTCCTACACGATTCATCAATACATCTGTCCATTTGTAATCATAGTCACTTGCGCCACTGGCAATCTTGAACAGACGGTTGCCGTCATAATTACGGCAATAAGTAGAATAACGACGATATAAGTCTGCGTAATATTCCGGACGCATACTGCCACCGCATCCCCAGCTTTCATTTCCTACGCCGAGATATTTCAATTTCCATGCTTTGTCGCGACCATTCTTACGGCGAAGGTTGGCCATAGGCGAGTCTCCGTCAGAAGTCATATATTCCACCCATTTGGCAAGCTCTTCCACTGTGCCGCTACCTACATTTCCACTCACGTATGGTTCGCAACCCAGCATTTCGCAAAGATTCAAAAACTCGTGTGTTCCGAAACTGTTGTCTTCAATGGTACCGCCCCAGTTGTTGTTCACCATCTTCGGACGGTTCTCTTTCGGACCAATGCCGTCCATCCAGTGGTATTCATCGGCAAAGCATCCGCCCGGCCAGCGAAGAACGGGAACGGACAAGTCTTTCAGTGCATTGAATACATCTGTGCGATATCCCTTGATATTGGGAATATCCGAGTTTTCGCCTACCCAAAGACCACCGTAGATACATGAACCCAGGTGTTCGGCAAACTGGCCGTAAATTTCCTTCGGTATGATTTCTTTGCCTTGATCGGCATGTACGGTTATGGTAGCACTCTTTTGTGCAGAAAGAGATACAGATGCTGCCAGAAAAGCCGTGCTGACTAATAGTTTTGCTTTCATAAATGGTATTTGTTTAATGATTATTTTTTACCACAGATTACGCAGATTATCACAGATTGATTTTATTCTGACTGCTATCATGTTATAACCCATAAATAATCTGTGTTAATCCGTGTAATCTGTGGTGACTTCTATTTTAGTAAACGAACTTCATAAACGGCAGAGGTCCATTCCGTCCCGTCAGGGATAAAACGTATCGGACAACTACCCATATTCAATTTTTGAGGCAAAACGTATGAAAGGGTTATGAAACCGTCTTTATCCGCTTCACTGACAGTTGGATGAATAGCCAACTTTTCGTTATTCAGAAGAATAGCCACTTTATTGCGGTCATCTTTCCGTACCGTAATCAGGAGGCGGCTTGCTTCTTCTTTCACTTTCAACTGATAGCTGAACCAACCTTTGGCACGTCGGAAATGCCGGTCTTTATTCGTCCCTGTTTCTGCCTGCTCATACTGGATGCCATGGTCAGACTCCGGTTGCTGTTCACCGGGGAAGATAAGGTCAATGGTTTGATTAGCCAACTCCGTTGCTTTTCGTTCAGCTGTTGCCATCTCTTCCTGAATCGCTTTAAACTGCTCTTCGCTTGCCTGCTGGAAATAAACGGCATAGCGGGAATTATGCAGGCGGAAGAACGGAACGAGTTCCAATGCTTTGCCTTGTGCAGGATAAACCTCTCCGTTATAGCTGAAAGTAATCCGGCTATTCTGTTCTTTCTGAAGAGATTTGCAGATTGAATCAGGATTTCCTATCAGCATCGGGACTTCTTGCAAAGGAATTTGTTTGCCATGAGCGATATGTCCGCCACGGCTGTCATCGGCATATAAACCATCAAGATGTTCAGTGCCTGTGGAAGCTGCAAGAACGATTGGACCATATAAGAAAGCATAATAATCTTTCTTGTCGGGAATCTGTTCCACGCTGACTTTCATAGGCAAGTGGAAAGTAATGACATCCCCTTTTTTCCATTTGCGGGAGAGAGGAAGATACTGGTTACCTTTTGCCATAACGAACATTTTTCTTTTTCCATTGATGCTGACGCTATATCCTTTGGAGTGGTTCGCCCATTCCGGAATACGTATCATTAAAGTACGTTTTTTCTTAGGCGCTTCATCTATTCGTAAAGTTACCTTGCCGTCATCGGGGAAACGGGTTTCCTGTGTCAAAATAATGCCTTGCTCTTTCCAGGTCAGTTGTGAAGGAATGAAGAGATTGACATAAAGAGTGTCTTTCCGATACGCATAAATAAATTCACCGTATTTGGTATGATTCTCCAAGCCTGAACCTACACAGCACCACATTGATGTTTCCGGTTGTGAGTACACGCGATAATGTCCCGGACGCATAGGAGTGAAGTAGACAAATCCACCTTTATCCGGCTCTTGTGACGCTAGAATATGATTGTAAAGCGCACGTTCGTAATAGTTTACGTAGTTGGGATCAGGTTCGTTTGTTTGATTCGGATTGTGAGAATTCTGATAAAGCATTTTGGTAAGACGGAGCATGTTGTAAGTATTACAGGTCTCCGGTCCTTGAACGTTGTTTAGCATGGACGTGAAGTTATCCGACGGATGGAAATGTTCGCGGACGCTATTTCCTCCGATGCAGACAGAACGGTGATTGACTACCGTGTTCCAGAAAAAACGGGCGGCATGATCCCATTCTGCAGCATGATTCCAATTCTTGTCGTCTTGTGAAAGTTCGGCTATTCGCTTGTAGCCGATCACTTTCGGAATCTGTGTGTTGGCGTGCATCCCCGTCAATTTGTCTTCCTCTTTGATAAGTGGGTCAAGGATAAGGTTGTGAGAGAAACGGCGTGCCAGTTCCAGATACTTCTTGTCGCCTGTGATTTCGGCCACGTCAGCGAACGTTTCGTTTAATCCGCCATGTTCGCTACGAAGCATATCCTGCATTTGTTCGTCGCTCAAGCCGGAAGTGATATCGATCATCCAATCTGTAAAAGCGATAAGCATTTGGCGTGCAAGGTCGCTTCCTGCATAGAGATATGCATCCCGCAATCCGGCGTAAGTCTTATGTATATTGTATAGAGGTACCCATTTGCCGTTAAGATCGAAACCTCCGGCACGGATCTTTCCTGCTTTTATATCTTTCCAAAGTTGAAGGCTTCCCGGAGTTCCTCCGATGAATCCTGTGCCGACAGTTTGTTGTGCCCGGTTCAACTCATTCAGCATGTAGTTGAGGCGATTATAGACTGCGGTATCTCCGGTGGCGGCATACATCATGGAAAGTGCGGATAAATAATGTCCGCCGATATGTCCGTCCAATCCGGTATTTTCCCAATTGGTGTAGCTGGGGGCTTTAGGCTGTAACCCTGCTTCGCGGAGAAAAGGAGCGAGCAGACGGTCGGGGTCTAATGCAAGTATGTAATGTAAATCAGTCTGTTGAGCTTGCAGAAACGGACTATCCAATAGTTTCACATTCTGTAAAGGGAAGTAAGACACTTGTGGGGCGTTTTGAGCTTTGCCCAGTGAGATGGACAGCACAAGTGCAAGTATGAACGAGGTGGTTTTCATGATAATAGTCTCCCCATCTCCCTCTCCAAAAGAGGAGAGGGGTGGAGATAATTAATGTTTGTACTTAGTTAGAATTGACTCTTGATAAACAGCGATTTATCGGCAATCTCTGATGAACAACAATGGATTGCCGACTGTCAATTATTTAAATTTGACTGCTGCCTCTTCGATAGGCAATCCTGCCTTATAGTTTTCGATGTATGTATTGAAGCCGGCTACATCTTCGGGTGTAGGTGATACCTCGATACCCGCGTCACCGACAAATACGCTTTCATCCAGAAAATCGGCAAGAGATTGTTTCTTTTCATTGTTCACGAGGTAAGAACCTAATAGGGCAATACCCCAGGCACCACCTTCGCCGGCTGTTTCCATCACAGAAATAGGCGAGTTGATAGCTGCAGCAAGTATTCTTTGACCTACTCCTTTGGTTCTGAATAATCCTCCGTGACCAGTAATTCTGTCCACTTTGATTTTTTCTTCGTTGAACAGGATATCGTTGCCAATCTTGAGTACTCCTACTGAAGCATACAGGTGAGTCCGCATAAAGTTTGCCAGGTTGAATTTGTCATTTGCCGAACGTACAAACAATGGTCTTCCATCAGCAAATCCAGTTACAGGTTCGCCTGAAATATAATTGTATGAAAGCAAACCTCCGCAATCGGTATCACCGGTGAGCGCAATATTGTAAAGTTTGCTATAGATTTCATCCATATTTACAGGTATGCCCAGAAGCTCCTGATATTCCTTGAACAGGTTGACCCATGCGTTGAGATCAGAAGTACAGTTGTTGCAATGCACCATGGCTACCAGACTTCCGTCAGGAGTGGTCACCATGTCAATCATTTCGTATGGCTTCGACAAATCTTTCTCCAATACGATCATAGAGAATGAAGAAGTACCTGCCGATACATTTCCGGTGCGTTGTTTGACTGCATTGGTTGCCACCATTCCGGTACCTGCGTCTCCTTCCGGCGGACAAACCGGTATTCCTGCCTTCAAATGACCCGATACATCGAGCTTTTTACTTCCTTCCGGAGTGAGGACGCCGGCATTTTCACCTGCCGACAATACTTTAGGCAGAATATCTTCCAGTTTCCAGCTATATTTTTTTGGAGCAATCAGTTTATCGAACTTAGCCACCATTTCAGCCGAATAGTTGTGGATTGTCGGATCGATAGGGAGCATACCCGATGCGTCACCGATACCCAATACCTTTTCGCCAGTTATCTGCCAATGCACATAACCTGCCAGAGTAGTCAGGAAATCAATGTCATTCACATGCGTTTCATTGTCCAGGATAGCCTGGTACAAATGAGAAATGCTCCATCGCAGCGGAATGTTGTAGACAAACAGTTCTGATAAAACTGCTGCTGCCCGACCTGTATTCGTATTTCTCCAAGTGCGGAAAGGCACGAGGATTTCTTCTTTTTTGTTGAACGGCATATAACCATGCATCATGGCGCTGACACCGATAGCAGCCAGCGTCTCAATCTCTATGCCATATAAGTTCTTTACGTTAGTGCGAAGGTCAGCATAGCAATCTTGCAGTCCCGACCAGATAGCTTCAATATTATAAGTCCAAAGTCCGTCAACTAACTGGTTTTCCCAAGTGTGGCTACCTTGAGCAATAGGCTTGTTTTCCTGGTCAATCAAAACTGCTTTAATTCGTGTTGACCCCAGTTCTATACCAAGAATGGCTTTGCCTGCTTCGATGGTTGATTTTGCATCTAATTTCATGTTGAAATCAATATTTTATTTAGCAAAGCGCTTTATTCAACATGTAATACACTTCGTTCATGCGCAGTTCTTTTTTGAAGCAGCTGATCGTAGTATCCTTGTTGATATGTACCATTTCGATACCTGCGATTTCAGCATAATCTTCCCAATATTCTGCTGTCAGGTCGTAAGAGAAGCAAGAGTGGTGAGTTCCACCAGCCAGGATCCATGCACCTGCACCCACTTCGAGGTTAGGCATCGGAATCCAGAGAGCAGAAGCAACCGGCAACTTAGGCAGCGGTTTCGGTTCGATACATTCCACATCGTTCACAATCAGACGGAAGCGGTTACCCATATCTACTACTGTAGCAGTGCATCCTGCGCCTGTTTTTGAAGTAAATACCAATCTTGCTGTCTGGCTCTTGCGGATACCTATACCGAGGAAGTGTACTTCCAGGCGAGGTTTGTTGGCTGCGATAAGCGGGCAGATTTCCAACATGTGTGACTGCAGGATAGAGCTGTTGGCACCGTCGAAGTTCAGCGTGTAGTCTTCCAGGAATGAACAACCTCTGGGAAGTCCTTGGTTCATTACCCATACCGTACGGTAAAGAGCAGCCGATTTCCAGTCACCTTCAGCGCCGAATCCGTAACCTTCCGCCATCAGACGTTGTGAAGCAAGCCCCGGGATCTGATCGAAACCATTGTATTCGATGTCGCCCAAATCGTCGAAGTTGGTCGTAAATCCTTTAGCACCTTTAGCTTTCAGGATAGCACGCATGGCAAGTTCTGCTTTAGCGGCATTCCATACTTTCTGATAAGCTTCAGTCGATTTGTCTTCCAAAGAAGCATCGTGGTCGTATTCTTTGAAGTAGGTAGCTACCAATGCATCTACATCTTCATTCTTGATTTCTTTGTGGTATTCCATCAATTCGCTTACCGGGCAATAATCTACATGGTAACCCATACGTTGTTCAGCTTCCACTTTATCACCGTCGGTTACAGCTACATTGTTCATCTGGTCGCCGAAACGGATAATCAGCATATCCTGTGAGTCTGCCCAACCGGCACAAACACGCATCCAGACAGCGATCTTGTGCAAAGTGTCTTCCTCTTTCCAGTAACCTACCACTACTTTACGACGGATGCGCATACGGGTACAGATATGTCCGAATTCGCGGTCACCGTGAGCTGACTGGTTCAGGTTCATGAAGTCCATGTCCATTGTATCCCAAGGAATTTCCTTGTTGAACTGTGTGTGCAGGTGTAACAATGGTTTCTTCAACTGTTGCAGGCCATGAATCCACATCTTAGCAGGAGAGAAAGTATGCATCCAAGTAATTACACCGATGCATTTTTCATCGTTATTGGCTGCTTTGAATACAGTTTCCACTTCTTTAGAAGAGTTGGCAGTACCTTTGTATACCACCTTGACAGGGAGTTTACCGGATTCATTCAGTCCGTTTACCATTTCATTAGAGTGTGCGTCTACTGCGATTACTGCGTCACCTCCGTACAGAAGCTGTGCTCCTGTTACGAACCATACTTCATATTGATCAAATACGTTATTCATAATGTTATTGCTTTAATTTTTAATATCTGTTTTTTTAATTGTTACTGTCCATAATAAGCATTCGGACCATGCTTGCGGCTGAAATGTTTTTCTACCAGCAGCGGGTTCATTGTTAAATTCGGGTTTACCGCATAAGCGATACTTGCCATTTTGGCTACCTGTTCCATTACCACAGCATTGTGTACAGCATCGTGCGCATCTTTTCCCCAAGAGAAAGGACCGTGATTCTTCACCAACACTCCCGGTGTATGTACAGGATTCAATCCTTCAAAACGTTTCACTATCACATTACCGGTTTCCAGCTCGTAAGCGCCTTTCACTTCCGCTTCCGTCATATCTGCCGTGCAGGGAATAGCATCATGGAAATAATCCGCGTGAGTTGTTCCGATGTTCGGAATGTCGCATCCCGCCTGTGCCCAGGCAGTTGCATAAGTAGAGTGGGTGTGTACCACTCCGCCAATCTCCGGAAATGCTTTGTAAAGTACTACGTGAGTAGGAGTATCCGAGGATGGCTTCAGTCGTCCTTCAACGACCTTGCCATCCAAATCCACTACTACCATATCTTCGGCTTTCATATCATCATAACTTACGCCACTGGGTTTGATTACTACCAATCCGCTTTCACGGTCGATAGCAGAGACATTGCCCCAGGTAAAGATGACTAATCCATGCTTTACCAATTCAAGATTGGCATGAAATACTTTTTCTTTTAGTTCTTCCAGCATAATGATTATATTTTAAATTTCGGGTCTTTGCGGTATGCCTTGCCGTTGAACTTATACAAGGCAGCCCCCCGTTTGGAACCCAGTTTATCAATTTTATCAGTTTTTTCTATATAATCCATTTCAGCCACTCTTTTACGGAAGTTCCGTTTATCCATTGTTTCACCGTAAATGGCCTCATATAAACTTTGTAATTGGGATAATGTAAAGAGTTTAGGAAGCAGATTGAATCCGATAGGTTCTACGGATGCTTTCTGTTTCATCAGTTCCCGTGCTTTTTCTACCATTTCAGGATGGTCGAAGATAAGCGGGGGAAGTTCGTTCATATTCACCCAGTAAGCATTGTGCTTCTGAACCAGTTTCCGGTCATATTCATTGATGTTAATCAATGCATAGTAAGCCACGGAGATAACCCGTTCACCCGGATCACGGTCGATAGCTCCAAAAGCTCCTACCTGTTCCATGTATACGTTTTCCAGTCCGGTAAGCTCATGCAATACACGTTTGGCGGCATCATCCACACTTTCATTGTTTTGCACAAATCCTCCCATCAGTGACCATTCACCCATTGCCGGCTCGAAGTTTCTCTTCAACAATAGCAAGCTGATTTCCCCTTCGTTGAAACCAAAGATGATACAGTCGATGCCGACATAAAAGGTGGGATTCGAGCTATAATAAGCCTCCCCCCGGTTCTTTCCAAAAGAGAGGGAGTTTGAGCTTATCATTGACTCTTGTGAATTATCTTTATCCATTTAGATTGTGATTTTAGTTATAATAAACCAGTCTTTCCGTTGGCAAGACTATTTTTAGATTCCTTCAACCTTTCCCAAAGAGAAGGGTTGAAGGAAGGGCTTATTTTTTACCAGAAATACCAGTAGAAAGCACCTGTAATAGCCAAAATAATTACAGTATGAATAATATCCCAGTGATTCCAGCTTGCACGTGTAGCAGCTTTTTGTTCTTTGGTAGCTGTACCGAATACTAATCCCTGAATCTTTTCTGCAGTCGGAGCTTTGGTTGCCAGGCTGACTACGATTACTACAATAATGCAGAACAAGAACATCCATCCACAGAAGAATAACCAGTTCATATCATAGAACAAATATTTGAATGTAGAATCTGCTACTTCACCTGCATTGCTATAATATACTTTTGCACCGAGGCGAGTTAAACCGATTACCATACCAGCAATCAATCCCCACATACCACCCTGGGCGGAAGTACGTTTCCAACAGATACCCAGTAAGAAAGCAGCAGCGATACCTGGAGCCAGTACAGATTGAACGTCCTGCAAATAAGTATAAAGTACATCGCCTACACTACGCATGATCGGAATCCAGAGAATACCTAAAATAACGATTACAACCGTTGCAATCTGACCGATACCTACCAGTTTCTTCTCCGGAGTTTCCGGTCTGAAACGTTTGTAGAAGTCGATAGTAAACAACATGGCTGATGAGTTAAACAGGGATGCAAGAGAACTCATCAAGGCGGCAAGAATACCACATACTACCAAACCTTTCACACCGGCAGGAAGTAATTTGGCTACTAATGTCGGGAAAGCGGCATCAGCATTTGCTGTTCCGTTAGCCAGCATCGGCAAGAAACCTTCGCCACCGGCACCGATATATTTTTGATGTAATGCAAATGCGATCATACCAGGAATCAAGAAAAGGAATACAGGCAACAATTTCAGATAAGCACCGAAAATGGTACCACGACGAGCTTCCATTTCATTTTTACCTGAAAGTACACGTTGTACGATGAACTGGTCGGTACACCAGTACCAGAAACCGATAATAGCCGAACCGATCAAAGCGCCCAACCAAGGGAAGTTTGCATCATCATTGCTACGGATCAGGTTAGTCATTGTATCACCGTAATCATTTACGGTAACAGCCCCACAGACTCTCATCATTTCGTCCCATCCACCTAATTCTTTGAAGCCGAGTACCAGAATGATTAATGATCCTAGCAGTAGGATAGGGGTTTGAAGAACAGAAGTGTAAAGAACTGATTTCATACCACCGAAGATCGTATAAAGTGCAGTTAACACTACCAGACCGATAGCTGCAATCCAGAAGAAATCAATTCCCCAAAGCTCTTTGATACCGAATACTTGTTGGAATACAAGACCACCGGCATATACAGTCACGGCTACTTTGGTTAACACATAACTCACCAAAGAGATGACCGACAGGATGGTACGTGATTGAGGATTATAGCGGCGTTCCAGAAATTCCGGCATTGTATATACCATGCTTCGTGTGTAGAAGGGTACAAACACCCATCCCAGAATCAAGATCATCCATCCCTGAATTTCCCAGTGTGCCATAGCCATACCACTGGATGCACCGGCTCCTGCCAGTCCGATCAAGTGTTCCGAACCGATGTTGGATGCGAAAATAGAGGCACCGATCGCAAGCCATGTTGCGTCGCGTCCGCCCAAGAAATAATCTGCCGAGTCATTTTGTTTTTGTCTGACTACCCAAACAATAATACCGATCAGAGCCAGAAAAAAGACTCCGATTACTAGCCAATCTAATGCTTCCACAATAAATATGATTTATGAGTTAATATTATTTCTCTACAGAGAATTTGAAAATACATTCACTATTATAAGTTTGTCCCGGTTCCAGTACAACAGAAGGCCAGTCTGCCTTGTTAGGGCTGTCAGGATAGTGTTGTGTCTCCAGGCAGACAGAAGCACGTTGGTTGTAAACGATGCCTTTCTTTCCGGTTACGGTTCCGTCGAGGAAGTTTCCTGTGTAAACCTGTACACCCGGTTCGTTGGTATATACTTCCAGAATAATACCGCTTTCAGGTGAGGTAAGTTTTGCGGCAACTTGCGAAAGATCTCCCTTTGTGTTGAGTACCCAGTTGTGGTCATATCCTTTTCCGTTCTTCAGTTGAACGAAATCGTAGTTGTCGATCTCTTTGCCTACAGCTTTCGGAGTGGTGAAGTCCATCGGAGTGTCTTTTACCGAAGCGATTTCGCCTGTGGTCATAAAGGTACTGTCTACCGGAGTATAGTAGTCTGCGTTCACATACAATATATTGTCGGTTGAAGCTTTTGACGGATCACCAGCCAGGTTGAAGTAAGAGTGGTTGGTCATATTAATGATCGTCTTTTTATCGGTAGTTGCGCTATATTTGATGTCGATAGCGTTGTCTTCAGTCAGTTTGTAAGTCACTTTAGCTGTCACATTACCCGGGAAGTTTTCGTCTCCGTCCGGTGAGACAAGTGTCAGTTCCAGCGTTGTCGGATCAATCAGATTAGCTTCATAAACTTTGTATTGCCAACCTTTCGGACCTCCGTGCAGGCAGTGCCCGAAATTGTTTTGCGGCAGTTGGATCGTGTCACCGTCCAATGCGAAACGTCCTTGGTTGATACGGTTTGCATAGCGTCCGATAGAAGCGCCGAAGTCGCTGGGTACATTAATATAGTCAGCAATGCTGTCAAAACCTAAAACTACATCTTGCATCTTACCGTTCTTGTCGGGTACCATGACAGACACGATACGTCCTCCGAAGTTAGTGATGCATACTTCCATGCCTGCCTTGTTCTTTAAGGTGTAAAGAGCTGTTTTGGCATTGTTCACTTCTGTTTGAAATTTTACCGGATCAAGACCGGACAAGGTCAGCTCGGAAGCCGGCTTGTTATTGCACGCAACCAGCATCAGCGCGGCAAATCCTGCAAGTAGAAAATGTTTTTTCATGGTTTTATTTTTAATGTAAATGAGATATTTATCTTATTTTGGGTGTAAAAGTAACACTTTTGTTTGGTGTATCAAATACACTCTTGTATGTTATGCAGCATAAACGGTATATTTTATGATTTCCCATACACCTTATTATATATATAAATGTACGCTTTCCATCCGTTTATTTTTCATATAATAGAGCGGGTTAATAGGTGTTTTTTGATCTGGTTTCGTATTATAAATATCAGATACGGATGGAAAATTGTGCAAATGAATGGAATTTGATCCTTTTTGACCGATATACACCTGTTAATGATAAAATCGGGTACAGGGAAAATAGAGAATCTGATTATCTTTGCATTTTAACTATATATAATTTTTTATTGAGAACCATGAGAAGATACGCAAATTTATTGGCAGTATTAGCCTTGTCTACTAACCTTGCGCTTCATGCGCAAACTAATGAGTTGGTGATACAGACGAAGAAGCTGGGTGCAGAAATCCAACCTACTATGTACGGACTCTTTTTTGAGGACATCAACTATGCTGCCGACGGCGGACTTTATGCCGAACTGGTGAAGAATCGTTCCTTTGAATTTCCACAACACCTGATGGGATGGAAAACGTACGGAAAAGTATCCTTAATGAATGATGGCCCTTTTGAACGCAATCCGCATTACGTGCGCCTTTCTAACCCCGGACATGCACATAAACATACCGGATTGGATAACGAAGGTTTCTTCGGTATCGGTGTCAAGAAGGGGGAGGAGTATCGCTTCTCCGTTTGGGCGCGTTTGCCGCAAGGAAGTACGAAAGAAACATTGAGAATCGAACTTGTAGATACCCAATCAATGGGCGAACGTCAGGCGCTTGTCGCAGGGAATCTTACGATTGATTCTAAGGACTGGAAAAAATACCAGATAATCTTGAAGCCCGGCAGTACTCATCCGAAATCCGTACTTCGTATTTTCCTTACTTCCAAAGGAACAGTAGATTTGGAGCACGTCTCTCTTTTCCCGGTTGATACTTGGAAGGGACACGGAAATGGTCTTCGTAAAGATTTGGCACAAGCATTGGCGGATATTCATCCCGGAGTCTTTCGCTTTCCCGGTGGTTGCATTGTAGAAGGTACCGACCTGGAGACTCGTTACGACTGGAAAAAATCAGTTGGCCCGGTAGAGAACCGTCCCTTAAATGAAAATCGTTGGCAGTATACTTTTACTCACCGATTCTTCCCTGATTATTATCAAAGCTATGGATTGGGATTCTACGAATATTTCCTGCTGTCTGAAGAAATGGGTGCGGCACCTCTGCCGATTCTGAATTGCGGACTTTCCTGCCAATATCAGAATAATGATCCGAAAGCTCACGTAGCCGTTTGTGATTTGGATAACTATATTCAGGATGCACTCGATCTGATTGAGTTTGCTAATGGAGACGTGAATACCAAATGGGGAAAGGTACGTGCCGATATGGGACATCCTGCACCGTTTAACCTGAAGTTTGTCGGTATCGGTAACGAACAATGGGGAAAAGAATATCCCGAACGTCTCGAACCGTTTATCAAAGCCATTCGTAAAGCTCACCCGGAAATTAAAATAGTAGGTAGCTCCGGTCCGAATTCCGAAGGAAAAGAATTTGATTACTTGTGGCCTGAAATGAAACGTCTGAAAGCCGATTTGGTGGATGAACATTTCTATCGTCCCGAAAGTTGGTTCCTGGCACAAGGTGCCCGCTATGACAACTACGATCGTAAAGGTCCGAAAGTCTTTGCCGGCGAATATGCCTGCCATGGAAAAGGAAAGAAATGGAACCATTATCATGCTGCTTTGCTCGAAGCTGCTTTCATGACCGGATTGGAACGTAATGCTGACATCGTTCACATGGCCACCTATGCTCCGCTTTTCGCTCATGTGGAAGGATGGCAATGGCGTCCTGATATGATTTGGTTCGATAACCTGAACTCTGTGCGTACCACTAGCTATTATGTACAACAACTGTATGCACAAAACAAAGGAACAAATGTTCTTCCCCTTACCATGAACAAGAAAAATGTAACGGGAGCCGAAGGACAGAACGGACTCTTTGCCAGTGCTGTTTTCGATAAGGATAAGAATGAACTGATTGTAAAGGTTGCCAATACTTCCGCCACAATACAGCCAATTTCCTTGAATTTTGAAGGATTGAAAAAACAAGATGTATTGTCTAATGGCCGTTGTATCAAACTTCGTTCGCTTGATTTGGATAAGGATAATACACTGGAACAACCTTTTGCCATCGTTCCGCAGGAAACTCCGGTATCTATTGAAGGCAACGTGTTTACTACCGAACTGGAACCCACTACGTTCGCGGTATATAAATTCACGAAGAAATAAGTAGAACTAATTAGATGTTACTAGATCAATAGGTTTTAGATTTTTGTTAATTGTAAAAAGTAAGGGCGGCTCCCATCACGGAAGCCGCCCTTCTTACTTATTTAATATCGAATAAATTCTTATTCCAGTCTACGAGAACCGTCGCCGATTACTACGTCATACACTTTCGGGCTTCTGCCGAATTTAGCTTTGAAAGCAGCTTTTGTTTTTTCAACGAAGTTGTCATACAACTCATCCTTAACAAGGTTGATCGTACAACCACCGAAGCCACCACCCATTACGCGTGAACCGGTTACACCGTATTCTTTAGCGCAGTCATTCAGGAAGTCGAGTTCTTCGCAGCTTACTTCGTACAGCTTGCTCATGCCGTGATGAGTTTCGTACATCTTCTGTCCGACAGTTTCGTAATCATCCTTTTCCAATGCCTCGCAAACATCGAGTACACGTTGGATTTCTTCGATTACATATTCTGCACGCATATAGTCTTCAGCGCTGATATCAGCTTTCGCTTCTTCCAGCATAGCCATCGTACAGTCGCGCAGGAATTCTACGTGCGGATGTTTTTTCTGGATAGCGGCAACAGCAGCTTCACAGCTTTGGCGACGCTTGTTGTAAGCAGAAGAAGCCAATTCGTGTTTAACCACTGAATCCATCAGAACCAGACGATAGCCTTCCGGATGGAATGGGAAATACTGATATTCCAGTGAACGGCAATCCAGACGGATCAAGCTGCCTGCTTTACCGAACACAGAAGCAAACTGGTCCATGATACCGCAGTTAACACCGCAGTAGTTATGTTCTGTTGCCTGGCCCACTTTAGCCAATTCAAACTTATCTATTTTGTTTTCACCGAACAGTTCGTTCAATGCGAAAGCATACGTACTTTCCAAAGCAGCAGAAGAAGACATACCTGCACCCAGAGGCACATCACCTGCAAAAGCAGTATTGAATCCCTTCACGTCAACGCCGCGTTTAATCATTTCACGGCATACACCGAAAATATATCTTGCCCAGCTGGCACGTGGAGCATCCTCTTCGTTCAGACCAAATTCTACATAGTCTTTCAAGTCGATAGAGTAAGCTTTAACCTTGTCAGTGCCGTTTGGTTTGATTTCAGCAATCATGCCTTTGTCTACGGCTCCCGGAAATACGAATCCACCGTTGTAGTCAGTGTGTTCACCGATCAGGTTGATACGGCCCGGAGAAGCATATAAAAACCCAGTAGTTCCGTCAAAGTGTTTAATGAAGCGACTTCTTACGTATTCTGTATCCATGATATTTATATTTTAAAGGTGAATAATAATAATATAGAGATTTCTGATTTCTGATTTCTGAATTGCTCATAATTCAGAAATCAGAAATCGAAAATTATTCCACAGGAATATCCTTGTTTACATTTTTGCAACCTACCAGGCCGTAGAACAGCAGGTAAGCAAGTGCGGCGATGATAACCCAGTAGCTAGGCATGAAACCGGCGATGTCAGCTACCCAACCTTGGATAACAGGCAGGATACCTCCACCACAAACCAGTACCATAAACAGACCGGAAGCAGCAGCTAGATATTTTCCTAATCCTTCTACTGCAAGGTTGAAAATACCACCCCACATGATAGAAGTACAAAGACCTACTAATACCAAATACATAGCGTTGATAGGTACTTCAGCAAAACCGAATGACAAACCGCCGGTAGCACTCTGTTGAAGTACAGGCAGGTTAACCAATGTTCCGGTAGAAGAGAAGATAGCAAGGAATACTAAAATCAAACCCAGTGCAGATGTAAACGTAAGCATCGCTTTACTGGAAATTTTAGCACCGAGTGATGCGCCTGCCAGACGGCCAATCAACATTAAGAACCAATAAGTTCCTACCACGAAACCTGAAATCGTAGAAGCGATACCTGCTCCGCCTTTTTCTACAGGGTCTGTCAGGAATAGATTCAAAGTACCCGGTACACCAACTTCAATACCTACATATACAAAGATTGCAATAGCTCCCAATACAAAATGACGGAATTTTAAAGCACCCTTCATCAATTTGCCGATAGGTTCTGTTGCAGCATTGGCATTAGGTTCGGGGATTTGTACAAACAGAAGTACGAAGAAAGCAAAAGCGAACACAGCCATAGCAGTGTACATTACAGGGAATATTTGAGAAATAGTAGCTTTTTCGATAGATCCGGCGATCAGGATACCTACAAACATCGGAGTAATGGTAGCCATTACAGAGTTGAAAGATCCACCTACCTGGATAAGCTGGTTACCTTTGTTACCTTCACCACCCAGTTTGTTCAACATCGGGTTTACAACAGTGTTAAGCAAACACATAGAGAAACCTGCTACGAATGCACCAATCAAATAAACGGCAAATGCCATTTCCGGGCTTGAATGACCGGATAAGAATTGGATACCTACACCAATGAAACCGATAGCTACTGCGATCAGTGCTGTTTTCTTATAACCCACGCGTTGCAACAGGATACCGCTCGGAATACCCATTACTGCGTATGCAATAAAGTTTCCGAAGTTTCCCAGCATACCTAATGCGTTTGATACGTCGAACTGGTTTTTCAACACGATACCCATAGGAGCAGCGAGGTTGGTAACAAATGAAATCATACCAAAAAGGAAAATCATCGTAATGATTGCAATGATTTTACCGTTCTTTTTTTCTTGTGTCATGGTTCAAAAAAAATGTTAGTTTATAAAATTAGGTTAGTTATTTTTTCAAATCTTATTCTTCCACTGCAAACTTGTAGACAGTGATCTGTTGGTATTCATCACCCGGCAGCAAAGTAGCCGATGGGAAATGCGGTTTGTTCGGGGTATCCGGGAAACACTGTGCTTCAAAGCAGACAGCGCTTCTTGCAGGGAATGTAGCTCCGTGTGCACCTTCAAATCCATTCAGCCAGTTGCCTGTATAGAGTTGCACGCCGGCTTCGGTGGTATACACTTCCATGATACGGCCGCTTTTCGGGTCTTTGCAAGTAGCAGCCAGGTCGAGTGAGCCGCTCTCTATCTTGTTCAGTACATAGCAGTGGTCGTAACCGGCACCGAAAATCAGTTGCTGGAATTTGTCATTGATACGTTCGCCTACGGTATGCGGAGTGCGGAAATCCATCGGAGTACCCTCTACTTTGGCAATTTCGCCTGTTGGGATAGAAACCTCGTCGATAGGCGTATAGAAATCAGCGTTGATAGTAACGATGTGGTCGTTGACGGTAGGAGTAGGAGTGGAGATACCGGCGAGGTTGAAGAAACCGTGGTTAGTCAGATTAACGACTGTGGCTTTGTCGGTTGTTGCGCGGTATTCGATAGTCAGTGCGTTTACTTCGTTTTCCAGGCGGTAGGTCATTTCTACTTCCAGGTTGCCGGGGAATCCTTCTTCTCCATCGGCAGAAACATAGTTGAATTGCACTGTGCTCTCGTCAAGTTGTATAGCGTCCCATACACGAGCGTGGAAACCGGTAGGTCCTCCGTGCAGGGAGTTAGGTCCGTTGTTGATTGTGAGTTCATGTTCTTCGCCGAACAGAGTGAATTTCCCTTTGGCGATGCGGTTGCCGTAGCGTCCGATAGTAGTGCTTAGGAAAGGTTCCGGGCTGTTGATGACGTGGTCGATGCTGTCGTGTCCGAGGATTACATTGGCATACTTACCGTTTTTGTCCGGTACCATGATAGAAAGAATGGCGCATCCGTAATTTGTTACAGCTACTTCCATTCCCTTTGTATTTTTGAGGATAAATAAATCAGTTTTCTTATCATTTATATCCTTTTGGAAATCTTTCCGGCTGAGCCCTGATAGATTCCCTTCTGTTGGGAATGTGTTATTCATGTCTGGTATTATTAAAAATTTCCTGCAAATAAAGGGAAATTCTTTCTTTCTCACAAATTATTCCGACTAAATATAGTAGATGCTTTAGGAAAGTTTAGCTTTATTACTTCATCTTCTTCGGATATAAAAGCAAAAGATTATTTCTTAAATGAATTTTCATCCTCCTTTTCTTAAAAACTGAACTATTTTTTGTATGTTTGTTCCCGGATTGTAACAATCCGAGCGAATTTAATCTAAGTTTATAACAAGAAAAACAAAAATGTATCCATTAAAATTCGAACCTATTCTGAAGCAGACGCTTTGGGGGGGCGACAAAATTATTCCGTTCAAGCATTTGAACTCTGACTTGAAAGGAGTAGGAGAAAGCTGGGAGATTTCCGGTGTTGAGGACAATGAATCCGTAGTGGCTAATGGCCCGGATAAAGGTTTAACCTTAGCCGATATGGTAAGAAAGTATCGTGAGGAACTGGTTGGTGAAGCGAATTATGCCCGTTTCGGCAACAAATTTCCGTTGCTCATTAAGTTCATCGACGCCAAACAGGATTTGTCAATCCAGGTACACCCAACAGATGAGTTGGCGAAGAAACGCCATAATTCGATGGGAAAAACCGAGATGTGGTATGTGGTAGATGCCGACAAAGGAGCTAAATTGCGTTCAGGATTCTCTGAACAGATTACCCCGAAAGAATATAAAGAACGCGTGTTGAACAATACGATTACCGACGTATTGCAGGAATATGAGATCCATCCGGGTGATGTGTTTTTCCTTCCTGCCGGACGCGTACACAGCATCGGGGCAGGTTCTTTCATCGCCGAGATTCAGCAAACCTCTGATATTACTTACCGTATCTACGACTTTAACCGTAAAGATGCGAATGGTAAAACCCGCGAACTTCACACCGACTTAGCCCGTGAAGCCATCAACTACGAAGTATTGGATGACTATCGCACTAAATACGAACCGTTGAAGGACGAACCGGTAGAACTGGTTGCCTGCACCTACTTTACGACTTCTCTGTATGACATGACTGAAGAAATCAGTTGCGACTATTCCGAACTCGATTCATTCGTGATCTTTATCTGTATGGAAGGATCCTGCAAGATGAGAGACAATGAAGGCAATGAACTGACTGTTAGTGCCGGAGAATCTATTTTGTTGCCTGCAACTACACAAGACATTACAATTACTCCTGAAGGAGGAAATGTGAAATTGTTGGAAACATACGTATAAGAGATTATTATACAGAATTAAAGTCATCCGACTTTGCTCCATTCTAGTAATGGACAAAGCCGGATGACTTTTTTTATTACCAATAGAGTAAAAAAGGCAGAGAAGTCTTTAACTATATTTATCAAAAACTTTGCGTTGAAGACACAAAAAGATTCGTTCTTTTGCCACTTGCCAAGTGGCATAATATATAAAATAACTAGTGATGCAAATGATGAACAAGAATGGATTTAGCCGGTGTGCGGAATTCTACATCGGTCGTTTGCGAAAGGAAGGACGGCATTCTACGGCGCATGTCTACAAGAATGCCCTCTTCTCTTTCAGCAAATTTTGCGGCACGTCTAACGTGCCGTTCAGACTGGTCACCCGTGAGCGTTTACGGCGTTACGGTCAGTATCTTTATGAGTGTGGCTTGAAGCCCAATACGATTTCTACGTATATGCGTATGCTTCGTAGTATCTATAACCGTGGAGTGGAAGCGGGTAGTGCCCCTTATGTTCCGCGATTGTTTCATGATGTTTATACAGGTGTGGATGTCCGCCTAAAGAAGGCTCTACCTGCTACAGAACTGCATAAGCTTCTGTATGAAGATCCCAAAACGGAGCGTTTACGTCGTACGCAAGCTATCGCTGCTCTGATGTTTCAGTTTTGTGGAATGTCATTTGCCGATTTAGCCCATTTGGAGAAGTCGGCTTTGAATCAGAATGTGTTGCGATACAACCGTATCAAAACCAAAACTCCGATGAGCGTGGAAGTGCTGAATACAGCAAAGGAAATGATTAACCAGCTCCGTAGTAAGGAAAGTTCTCACCCCGATTGTCCGGATTATCTGTTTGATATTCTTCGTGGGGATAAGAAACGGAAAGATGAAAGAGGTTATCGGGAATATCAGTCCGCTCTTCGTCGATTTAATAATAATCTGAAGGATTTGGCAAGAACCTTGCATTTGCAATCTCCTGTCACTTCCTATACGCTTCGTCATTCCTGGGCAACGACTGCGAAGTATCGGGGAGTCTCCATTGAAATGATTAGTGAATCATTGGGCCATAAATCTATAAAAACCACACAAATCTATTTGAAAGGCTTTGAGCTTAAAGAACGTACGGAGGTAAATAAAGGGAATTTATCTTACGTAAGAAACTGTTGTGTAGGCAGAAATAAAAGTGTAAAGTTCTAATAATCAGGACTGATATATGTGTGTTACTTCTTAGGTAACGGAACTTAAATTTGACGCAAAGATAGACAAAAACATAAATAGTAAGCAAATATTCTTCCATTTTTTTTCGTTTTATCTAAAATATAGGAAAAAAACTATCCGAACATGAAATAAGATTATTTTCATGCCCTATACTTTTTATTGCCTAATCTCTGAATTCTTCCCGTTGAGTATTAGGCTGTTTCCTTCTTATGCCCTATTTCTATATGTGATTTCCATTTTTTGTTGAGATGTGTGTCCTGTGTATGTATTGTCCGTTACCTAAGAAGTAACGGAAGAACATGAGGTAAAAAAACATGATTTTAACAAAGCCGAAATCAATTAGTGCTGGGCCTAGCGATGGGACAGGGGAAGGCGTAGCACACTCTAAACGCTGGTATGTTGCTCTGGTTCGTATGCATCACGAGAAGAAAGTAGCCGAACGTTTAGATAAAATAGGGATTGAGAATTTTGTTCCTGTTCAGCAGGAAATTCATCAGTGGAGTGACCGACGCAAGATGGTTGAGTCTGTCCTTCTTCCAATGATGGTGTTTGTACACGTTAATCCGAAAGAACGCAAAGAAGTTCTAAGTTTTTCTACAGTGAGCCGTTATATGGTGATGCGTGGTGAGAGCTCTCCAGCGGTGATTCCAGATGAGCAGATGGCTCGTTTTCGTTTCATGCTCGACTATTCAGAGGAAGCTATTTGTATGAACAGCTCTCCTTTGGCACGTGGTGAGAAGGTTCGTGTTGTGAAAGGACCTCTAACCGGGCTGGTTGGTGAACTGGTTAATGTAGATGGCAAAAGCAAGATTGCCGTCCGGCTGAATATGCTGGGATGCGCTTGCGTGAATATGCCTATTGGTTATGTCGAAGCTATCTGCGAGAAAAACTAGTACTCGTCATCATTTATCCACAAATTACATGAATATGAAGTTTTCTTGTGCTTTTGCACTGATATTCTCTTTCTTCTTCTTTTCAGCTTGTCAATCCTATAAAAAAGTACCTTATTTGCAGGATGCGGAGGTTTTGAAACAGGTGAATACGCAAGTTTCCCCTGTTCAGGACGCCAGGTTGATACCGGGAGATGAGGTTTCCATTCTTGTTTCTACTTCCGATCCGGTTGTTTCGCAGCCATTCAATGCACAAGGCAGTACCTTTTTGTTGGATGACCAGGGAAATATCAATTATCCGGTTTTAGGTAAACTCCCTTTAAACGGATTAACGAGCCGAGAAGCTGAAAACCTGATAACGGAGCGACTGAAATCTTACGTGAAAGAAAGACCTACGGTAGTAGTCCGCATGTCCGGTTTTAAAGTTTCGGTTTTGGGAGAAGTGGCGTCTCCGGGTGTTTATCCGGTGGTGAATGAGCAGATCAATGTACTCGAAGCCCTTGCTATGGCAGGAGATTTGACCATTTATGGTGTTCGTGATAATGTGAAACTAATCCGCGAAGACAAGAACGGGCATAAACAGTTTGTTACACTCAATCTGAACGACGCGGATTTGTTATTATCTCCTTACTTTCAGTTGCAACAGAATGACATCCTGTATGTCACTCCCAATAAAACCAAAGCACAGAGTGCGGACATCGGAACAAGTACCACGATGTGGATTTCGGGATTTTCTATCTTAGTGTCTATTGCCAGTCTGCTGGTCAATATACTTAGATGATCCTTACAACTCTCCATATTCTTTGATACAGTTAAAACACGGACATTCCTTCATCGGATTTAAATCATGATGGCCTACAATCAATGCTTTGGGGAATCTTTTCCTCAATTCGCGGAGCAAAGCGAGCAAGGAACCTCGTTGCGCCAATGTACGTGTGTCTTGGGGACGTCCGGCAATATCCAGCCCTCCTTCGTAACAAATACCTATCGAATGGGTGTTATGGTCACGGCAGTGTGCCCCGACCTTTTCCAGAGGACGGCCTTGGCAAATTTCTCCATCGCGGGTGATGTAGAAATGGTAACCGATATCACGGAACCCACGGTGTTGGATATGATCTTGTCGGCAAGCCTCCGCCGAAAGGAATTTTCCTTCCGGCGTGGCACTGCAATGAATGATAATCAGCGTGATGGTGCGCATGGGGTTACATACAACTTTGTACTCCGATCAAGCCTCCGATAGCGGTGGCAACGGTGATAATCACTTTGATAATGAAGCTCCATACAGAGCGGGGAGAAGATGAATTACTCATAAAGAAAAGGTTTTAAATAAATTAATAATAGTTTTCTTATTCACCACGGAGTACACAGAATTTTTTCACCATAGATTATTCTTTTCTCTGTGTCCTCTGCGTCCTCTGTGGTGAATCTACTTTAGGCAGCCGGGTCAGGTGCTTCACCGCTTCCGCCCGGATTTGGATTCGGCGTATTGCCTGAATCGGAATCTCCACCAGGGGTAGTTGGTTTCTGATACTCCGCTTGCTGCTTCAGTTGACTGTCGAGTTTCAAGTTGGTAGTCGACAAATTACCAGTGGCACGAGCTTTAAGACGCATACCTGTGATGTTTTTCTCTAACGAAAAATCTTCCAGCGTATCAGCCGCCTTACTGCGAATACCCACCCCAAAGATGGCAAGGTCGTCGATTTTCACGCATTTGCCATCGAGTAGCAATTCTTTGATGCAGTCTACCATGTCAGAAAGTACACCTTTGATGACACCACCGGAATACGGTGAATTGTGTTTCGACATGTGTTCGGCAAGCTTGGCTAAATCAAACGTCTCGTCGCTTACCGCACGGGCGAACCACTTGCCTGCATTCAGGCCTTTCTGCTGTTGGTTTTGATAAATTTTGTAACGAATCATAAAACAATAAATTAAAGGGTTAAACATATTGTCAGGGGATTCTTTTCCCCTTTCGACAATACAAAGATACTACCCTGAAACATCGATAAATCAATTGTTTGCGATTGCACACGATTGTTGTCAATTATATGTCGTAATGGTCGTTTATTCAATGGAAAAACGTTGGTTATGTGGTGCTATTTTGTTATTTTTGTAACTGTAAATCAAAATTTTATCCATTATGACCGAATTCAAAATACGTGCCTATGGGCGCATGGAACTGGCGCAACTTTATTCTCCGACACTTACCGACATTGCTGCTTATCGAAAAATGAAGAAATGGATCTCTTTATGTCCCGGACTTCTGCAACGTCTGTACGACTTAGGGTACGAATCAAAGCGTCGCTCATTCACACCGTTGGAGGTGAGAGTGATTGTGGACGCTTTGGGAGAACCTTGAAGAAGTTGAGAGTTGAGAATTGAGAGTTGAGAGTTGAAAAATGAAAGTGGGAGATGGAGAGAGGAATAGAGGCGGTTTGTGTGGGATAAAGCGGTGCTTTATGGGTGCTAAACCTATGCTTTACGAACGCTAAAGCAATGCTTTATTAAAATACAAGAAATACACTTTTACCCCCCTCTCCCTAACACACGCACACGTGCGTGCGCGTATAGATGCCTTTATCGTCTGCGTTGGTAAACAATCCTTTTTTAATCAGACGATTTAGCCAGCCGAAAGCAGTGTTAGGTTTGATTTTCATGGTTGTAGCCTGTTCCGACAGCTGTGCACGGGTGAATTGGTTGCCCATTGCTTCGAAAAGTGCATCCCGGTCGGCATTGGCTCTATGCTTGACTTCTGTGGAGGGAAGAAAAGACAAGATATGCGTGGCATGACGATAAAGCGGAATTACAAGCTCCAGAACCGCTTTAAAATCTTCAGCGGTGATCGTTACATCCCAACGGGTGATAATGCCGTCTTTGATATTATCAGTGGCAATCTCCTTATCAGGAGTAAGCAGATGGATAGAAGAATTCTTGAATTGGTAAGGTTGATCACATTCCAGTGCACGTATCATAGCTACTTCTGCCATGATACGGCACGTGTTGACAGCCAGTCGGGCGATGGAACTGCTCATTTCGTTGTCGTTGGCAAGTCCCGAACGGAAGAACAAATCGGAAAAGAGAGCGTTGAACTCTTGCTTTTGCTCGTCGGTGAGCCGGAGCGTATGGACTCCATGTGTTTTCATCAGGTCGAGTTGCTTTTTCCATTCCAGGCCTATGTCTGTGAAGATAGCTTCCAGATCGGCTTCACCACTTTCAAACTGATTGATCCATGTCCATATACCATGCATGTAATAAAACAGTTGGCGCGAGAACAAACCGTTCTCTGTCGAGGGAATAAGTGGTTTCACTTGTGCGGGCGTACCGGAAAGCAGGACGGACAGATAGCTTTTCTTTACTTCCCGGTATTCCTGGTCGGTACGCCGGTTGTACGACAAACGGTCATGGTCGAACGCTTTGCGGAGCGTGTCGCTCCAGTGTCCGTATTCCGAGCCGATGGCAGCAGAAATAGTATCTGCTTCCGTTTCGCAGATAAGTCCTGTGCCGTTGGCATCCATGATATTTTGCAGAATACCTGTTCCGGTGTTATTGCCCGAGATGAGAAACATTCTGTTTTTGGGCATTTGGGGAGCTTCCACTTTGCTACGCTCTTTTCCCATGACGTCGTAGGCGGCTTTCTCTTTTTTGTAAGCCTTGACCTCTGTCGCTACTTGTTGGCGGATCTCGTCATGGATAGGTTCGACGAGCAGACGGATAAGCGAAAGAATTCCCTTACCCGAGGCAGAAGGAGCCACGATGAAACTTTGCAGGCAAGGAGACTGGAGTTTGCCGGCGTATGGACATCTCACATATCGTTCCATGCTGGCACCTATGGCAGTCAATGCTCCAATCAGCATGACGTCACGCTGGGTAGGGCTGGTGGCATAGCTCATGATGAGCAAGAGGATTTTCGGCCAGTCCGCTTCGGGGAAAGTGGGCAATGGCTGGTTCGGGTCACTACCGTTCAGCAGCTCTTCGGATTCGTCCGGTTCGTCATTCTCCACCTTATTATATACGTGTGCGTGTGTGAGAACTTTGGATGGTGTATTTTCCGTATTTTCTGTATTTCTACGGTTGTTCATAACTTCCGTATTACAGAGTTTCACATTGGCCATTTCGGCAAGATGGAAAGCCGTACCCAGGTGTACTTCCCCATGTCGGGTAGTGAGGGCATTGGAGAATATCCGTTCGGCATGTTCACGTTGGTACTTGGCGGACATCCGGCACAAACGGTGGAAAAACTCGCGTCCCGCTTCTCCGCAATCCGTTGCGATAGCAAACGCCAGTTGTACATATTCAGCATAGGTAGGAGCAATATCCGCTCCTGCAGTTTCAACCGCTTCAGTGAGGCGGCGTAAAGATTCAATATCAGTCATTATTTTGATTTATGATTTATAATTTATGATTTATGGTTATTCGTTTGTGGTTCTAAATAATGCTCCCGGGTCATGGCAAAGGAAGCAGGATCTCACAATGTCTTTACCGGAAAAGTCCACGCCTTTTTTCTTTTCTCCGAAAGGAGGAGGTGTTCCTGTACCATAGATCATCACAGTGTATAACATTGCTAACTTCATTTTTTCCGTAATACAGTTTGCGTCATCGGCCATGGGTAAATGATTATAGGGTATGAAGGCTTTTACGCCTCGTCCGCTAGGACTGATAAACGTGAGCACAGGGTGGAGAAGAGGATCATTGAACAACGTCTTACGCATCTCCACTGCTTCCTGATAGGAGGTGAGATAGTCTATATCTACTACTGTTAGGAGGGAAGGATCTATGAGGCATTTGCTGCTGCGACGCGAGAATGTACCACAGGGAGTCACGTATGGTAATAGTGATGCTTTTGCCGTCCGTATATCTTCGGAGTTGCGTACTTGTTCGGTCAGAACTTTGAGATTCTCGTTGCAGGTAATCATTTGAAAGACTTGCTCTACGGAGACTTCGCAGCAGGGAATAAGCGTAGGAGGAGTAACTAATTGTCCGTGTTCGTCTTTAATGGGCGCAATGGGAGGCATGAAATAAGACATTCTAAAATCGTTTGTCATAATGTATCTAATTATTTGATTATCGCCTTGAATTTTCAAAACGCGGGGCGAAGGTAGGAATAGCTTTTAAATCAACTGTTCTGACATATCAGAACAGTTATAGGTAGAATCATGTATTATTTAATAACTTTAACAATTAACAGAATTACAAAAATGAAAAAGTACTCTCATGTAGCACTCGGTCTTTTCATCGCCGAGCAGTTTAAGAAAGCAGGTGTGAAGATAGCTCCCATGTGCGCTGAAATAGGCTTGGGCAAAGCTGTCTACTATGCAAAGGTTATAAAAGGGGAGACGTTCGTTTAAGCCATTTCACCCGTCTTTTGGCTTACTTCTATGACTGTCATACCAAAGAGGAATTTCGAGCCAAAGCAATTGAATGGGTCGACCGTTATATTGATTATCGTGAGAAACACGGGTGATGGGAAAGAAATTTAATCAGTTGATAATAAAATAATGCAGGAAGTCCAACGTTTCAATAAAGTCCTAAAATCTTTTGTCCTTCTAGGGGACATCATCTTATTGAACTTGCTGTTATGGATGTTTACTTCGATCTGGGAAAACCGGTCTCCATTTGAGTATTCAATGCCTCTTCTCCAGAACATGGCTCTGATGACTTTATGTTATCTGGTTTGCAACATCCGTTCAGGAGTGATCCTTCATCGTCCGGTGGTTCGCCCGGAACAAATTATGCTTCGGGTGGCCCGGAATATGATTCCTTTTGTGTTGATAGTCTTTGGGCTTTCATACATATTCCATTTTGAATGTGTCAATCTGCGTCAGTTAGGGGTATTTTATATAGTTCTCATTATCGTTATCATTTCCTATCGTCTGACGTTCCGATCTATTCTGGAGCTTTATCGCAAAAGTGGGAAAAATGTCCGAAAGGTAGTGCTGGTGGGTAGCCATGAAAATATGCAGGAACTTTATCATTCTATGACGGATGATCCGACATCCGGGTATCGTGTATTGGGATATTTTGAAGATTTTCCGTCAGACCGTTATCCTATGAACATAGCTTATTTGGGACAGCCGTGTGAAGCTGTTGATTATTTGACTCGTAATGCGGGAAAGGTAGACCAACTTTATTGTAGTCTTCCTTCCGCCCGTAGTGCTGAAATAGTGCCGATTATCAACTATTGTGAGAATCATCTGATTCGTTTCTTTAGCGTTCCCAATGTCCGGAACTATCTGAAACGGAGAATGTATTTTGAAATGTTAGTTAATGTCCCGGTACTTTCTATCCGTCGTGAGCCACTTGAGTTATTGGAGAACCGTATGATGAAACGTGGCTTTGATATTATTTGCTCGCTACTGTTTCTTTGTATCCTTTTCCCGATTATATACGTCATTGTAGGGCTGGCTATAAAGATAAGTTCACCTGGACCTGTCTTTTTCAAACAGAAACGAAGTGGGGAGGATGGTCGTGAATTCTGGTGTTATAAGTTTCGTTCAATGCGGGTAAATGCTCAATGTGATACATTACAAGCTACAGAACATGATCCTCGTAAAACCCGAATCGGTGATCTGATTCGTAAGACGAATGTGGATGAACTTCCTCAATTTATTAATGTCCTGAAAGGGGATATGTCTTTAGTGGGTCCCCGTCCGCACATGTTGAAGCACACAGAAGAATATTCTCATTTAATAAATAAATATATGGTTCGTCATTTTGTAAAGCCTGGTATTACAGGTTGGGCACAAGTGACAGGTTTCCGTGGAGAAACGAAGGAGCTTTGGCAGATGGAAGGACGTGTGCAACGTGACATCTGGTATATTGAGCATTGGACGTTTCTTTTGGATTTATATATCATGTATAAGACTGTGTATAATGTAATCCGTGGGGATAAAGAGGCTTATTAGGTGAGGAATTGGAAATTGAATAAAGATTAAATCAATAGTTGTAAAATTACATGAGTAGGTGGTTATGAGAAAACTGAAACGATTGACTTTGGGTGCGTTACTTGCTTTTTTGCTGGTATCTTGCCAATCATATAAGAAAGTGCCTTATTTGCAGGATACGGCTTTTGTGAATGATACAGAACAGAGTGTTCGTCAGACAGGTGTGAAGGTTATGCCCAAGGATTTGTTGACGATTGCCGTATCTTGTTCTACTCCGGAACTGGCTGCACCTTTCAATCTGGTAAATTCGGGTACTGCTAGTGGAACGGAGGGAAAGACGGTAGGACAAGGAACTGCATCATCTGCTCTACAGCAATATTTAGTAGATAATCAAGGGAATATAAACTTTCCAGTATTGGGTGAGATTCATGTAGGTGGATTGACTAAACTGGAGATAGAAAATCTGATTATAGATAAGTTGAAGGTTTATTTAAAAGAAGCACCGCTTGTAACTGTGCGTATTGTTAATTACCGGATTTCGGTATTGGGAGAGGTCGCTAGTCCGGGTAGTTTTGTGGTTTCTAACGAGAAGATTAATTTGTTGGAAGCACTCGCCATGGCAGGTGATTTGACTATTTATGGTATGCGTGATAATGTGAAATTAATCCGGACAGGACAAGATAACAAGCAGGAAATTATTACTATGGACTTGAATAAGGCTGAAACGGTACTGTCTCCTTATTATCAGTTACAGCAGAATGATATAATTTATGTGACACCTAATAAGACGAAGGCTAAGAACTCGGATATAGGGGCCAGTACCAGCCTGTGGTTCTCCGGCATTTCAGTTTTGATGTCAATAGCCAATTTATTAATAACTATATTACGATAAAATTAATAAAATAATTGATCAACAATGAAAGAAAACCCGTACGAAAATAATATGAATGAACAGGATGAGGAGAAAATCAATTATCAGGAACTTCTTTTCAGATATATAATCCATTGGCCTTGGTTTGTCGCTTCTGTTTTGATCTGTCTGATTGGTGCCTGGGTGTATTTACATTTTCAGACTCCCGTGTATCAGGTTTCCGCTTCCATCATGATTAAGGATGACAAGAAAGGCGGCGGTTCTACAGATTTGGAGAACTTGGGAATAGGTGGAGTAATTACTTCCACGCAAAGTATTGATAATGAAATAGAAGTCTTACGTTCAAAAACGATATTGAAAGAAGTGGTCAATAATCTGGAACTTTATATCACTTATTATGATGAGGATGAATTTCCGGAAAAAGAGTTATATCAGACTTCTCCAGTCATAGTAAACCTGACTGCCCAAGAAGCGGATAAATTGCCGGGTTCTGCTTTGCTTGCCATGAAATTGTCTCCTGAAGGCGTTCTGGATGTAAATCTGAAAGTCGGTTTGAATGAATATAATCAGCGTTTTGAGAAACTGCCTGCCGTCTTACCTACTGACGCGGGTACGTTTGGATTTGCGTTGAAAGATTCATTGTCAGGCGGTCAGATGGAGGGGCATAAAGGTGAACGGCATATCCGCGCGGTGGTCAGCCGACCATTTGGAGTGGCAAAGGGATACCAGGAGTCGTTAAGTATAGTCCCGACTTCTAGGACCACTTCTGTTGCCGTGGTCTCATTGATGAATACGAATATACAACGTGCTCGTGACTTTATCAATAAGTTGATGGAGATGTATAACCGGAATACGAATAATGACAAGAATGAGGTAGCTGAAAAGACGAGGGAATTTATTAATGAGCGTATTAAAATTATAGACGAGGAACTGGGTAGTACGGAGGATAAGCTGGAAGCTTTTAAAAGAAACGCAGGCTTGACGGACATTAGTAGTGACGCTAAATTGGCCGTATCCGGAAATGCGGAATATGAGAAGAGGCGTGTGGATAACGGAACACAGATAAATTTAGTTCGTGATCTCATTAAATACATCAATAATCCGTCGAATGAGTATGAGTTGTTGCCTGGTAATATTGGTTTGTCTGATGCTGGACTGACCACCCAGATAGGACGTTATAATGAATTGATAATCGAACGTAAGCGTTTGCTTCGTACTTCTACGGAGAGTAACCCGATGATTGTGAATCTGGATACAAGTATTCGTGCAATGAAGTCAAACGTGCAGGCTGCAATTAATGGAACTTTGCAGGGCTTGCTGATTGTCAAGGCTGATTTGGAGCGTGAGGCGGGCCGCTTCTCCCGTCGTATCAGTGACGCTCCGGGACAGGAACGGCAATATGTGAGTATTGCACGTCAGCAGGAAATTAAGGCAGGGCTTTATTTGATGCTTTTGCAGAAACGTGAAGAGAATGCTATTACGTTAGCTGCTACTGCGAATAATGCCAAGATTATTGACGAACCAGTGGCGACAGGAGGACCGCTTTCTCCAAAACCTAACATGGTTTATATGATTGCTCTGGTACTAGGAGTGGGTATGCCTGTTGGCGTCATTTTTCTGATAGGTCTAACGAAATTCAAGATTGAAGGTCGTGGTGATGTGGAGAAATTAACAAGGTTACCTATTGTCGGTGATGTACCGTTAACCAACGAGAAAGCAGGTTCTATTGCTGTGTTTGAGAATCAAAATACTTTAATGAGTGAGACTTTCCGTCATATCCGTACTAACCTTCAGTTTATGCTTGAGAATGATCAGAAAGTAATTTTAGTGACTTCGACAGTTAGTGGTGAGGGCAAGTCTTTTATTTCTTCAAATCTTGCGATTAGTCTGTCTTTGTTAGGAAAGAGGGTAGTAATTGTAGGGCTTGATATTCGTAAACCCGGTTTGAATAAAATTTTTAATATCCCCAGAAAGGAGCAAGGAATTACTCAATACCTGTCAAATCCGGAGAAGAATCTAATGGATTTCGTTCAGCCTTCGGATGTTAGTAAGAATTTATATATTCTTCCTGGTGGAATAGTACCACCTAATCCTACGGAATTACTGGCTCGTGATGGTTTAGATAAAGCGATTGAAACATTGAAAAAGAACTTTGACTATGTAATTTTGGATACTGCCCCTGCTGGTATGGTTACTGATACTTTGCTTGTAGGTCGTGTTGCTGACTTGTCTGTTTATGTATGTCGTGCTGATTATAGCCGAAAAGCAGAGTTTACCTTGATTAATGAGTTGGCTGCTGATAATAAACTTCCCAATATCTGTACCATTATTAATGGTCTTGATCTCAAAAAGAAGAAATATGGTTATTATTATGGTTACGGTAAATATGGTAAATACTATGGTTATGGTAAACGTTATGGCTATGGATACGGCTATGGAGAACATACGGTAAAGGAAGAATAAATATCTAAAATAGTAAGTACTCAACAATAATAATATATGAATATAGCAATTGTAGGCACAGGCTATGTTGGCTTGGTGTCCGGTACTTGTTTTGCAGAAATGGGTGCCACTGTGACTTGTGTTGACGTAGATACCAATAAGATCAGCAAGTTGAAAGCCGGTGAAATGCCTATTTATGAACCGGGGTTGGAAGAATTGGTAAAACGCAACGTTGGCTATGGGCGTCTTCACTTCACAACAGATTTGATCGAAGTTTTGGATGATGTGGAAGTCGTCTTTTCCGCAGTAGGAACTCCTCCTGACGAAGATGGTAGCGCCGACCTGAAGTATGTGCTTGCCGTAGCCCGCCAGTTTGGACAAAACATCAATAAATATACCATTCTGGTCACCAAATCTACTGTACCTGTGGGTACTGCTCAAAAGGTGAAGGCTGTCATTCAAGAGGAGTTGGGCAAGCGTGGGGTGGATGTACCCTTCGATGTAGCCAGTAACCCCGAATTCTTGAAAGAAGGTGCCGCCATCAAAGACTTTATGAGTCCTGACCGGGTGGTAGTTGGCGTTGAGAGCAAGAAAGCTGAAGAGGTGATGACCAAGCTTTATCAACCTTTCTTGCTCCAGAATTTCCGTGTAATTTTTATGGATATACCTAGTGCTGAAATGACCAAGTATGCTGCTAACGCCATGCTGGCCACCCGTATCAGCTTTATGAACGATATAGCTAATTTGTGCGAGCGAGTAGGGGCTAACGTAGACCATGTACGCAAAGGTATTGGAGCTGATGTGCGTATCGGGCAAAAATTCCTTTATGCCGGTTGCGGATATGGTGGTAGTTGTTTCCCGAAAGATGTGAAAGCTTTGGTGCATACAGGTATCGACAACGGCTATCACATGGAGGTGATTGAAGCGGTGGAGCGTGTCAACGACCGTCAGAAGAGTATTGTTTATGATAAACTTATCCGTTTGATGGGTGATGTAAAAGGTAAAACTATCGCTATGTTAGGTTTAGCTTTTAAACCTGATACTGATGATATGCGTGAAGCTCCAGCTCTAGTAGTCATTGATAAGTTGCTGAAAGATGGTGCTATCGTGAAAGTGTTTGATCCCATCGCTATGCCTGAATGTAAACGTCGTATCGGTGATGTCGTGACTTATACTGAAAATCTCTATGACTGTGCCGATGGTGCTGATGCGTTGCTATTAATGACTGAATGGCGACAATTCCGCCTGCCTACTTGGAACGTGATTCAGAAGGTGATGACTGGAAATTACATTGTAGATGGACGGAATATTTGGAATCGTGCAGAATTGGAAGAAATAGGATTTTGTTATACAAGAATAGGGGAGAAGTAAACTTTGAAACTTTTGAATTTGCAATGTTTAATAGGTGAGTGTAAAAAAGTGTAATTATGGAAAAAATGTTATATTGGCTTTCAATTATTCGTTCATATATATTCTGTTTTAGATATATGTCAAGAAAGGTGGCTATTTGCTGCCCGATTCTTATCTATTGGAATACCAAATGTTATATCTCTCCTAAAGCCAGAATCCGAATAAACGTACTGGGGGGGGAAATGCGACATAAAAATAGGTGTGTGGGGTGGAAGTTATGGTTTGCGACAAGGAAAAACGCGCTTTTGTGTATTCGATGATAGTATGGTGATATTCAATGGGAAAGCATGCATAAGTAAAGGAAGTAATGTGGTGGTTCGTCAAGGAGCTACTCTTAGTTTTGGACAAGATTTCTTTTGCAATGCTAATTGTAATATTCTTGCTAATAAAGAAATTTCTTTTGGCGATAGTACGTTAATGGGGTGGAATATTACAGTTCTTGATAATGACGGACATCCCCATCTATTGGAAAGGAGAAGTACAGGAAACTTCTCTTCCTGTTCGTATTGGGGAACATTGCTGGATAGGTTCGCATGCTACTATATTGAAAGGTGTCAATATAGCTACTGGTACTATTATCCCGTATGGATGTACTATTCACAAATCTAACGATATACCTGAGTGTATATTTAATAATAAACCATTGAAGACAGATATAATATGGAAAGATCATTGAAATTGATTAAAGTTTAGGTATGCAGGAATCTAGAATAAAGAAAAGTGTACTCAATGCTAAGATAAATCTGATTTTTTATATTCTTGTATTAGGAATATCTTTCTTTTCGAGAAAAATATTCCTTAATTATCTTGGAACGGAATTTTTAGGACTTACAGGTACTTTACAGAACCTGTTGAGTTTTCTTAATTTGGCGGATTTAGGTATTGGGGCATCTATTGGTTATGTGCTCTATAAACCTATTTTTGATAAAGATGAGAAAAAGATAATTGAGATAGTTTCTGTTTTAGGCTATTTGTATAGTAGAATTGGGTTTATTATTTTAGTATTAGGTATTATATTGTCTTTCTTTCTTCCGTTGATCTTTGGTGATACGAATATTAGTATTGGAGTGATATATGCAGTATATTATGGTTTTCTTTTCTCCTCTTTATTAGGCTATTTTATCAATTATCGGCAAACCTTATTAGGAGCTGATCAAAAAAACTATGTGGTTGCAGGCTACTTTCAAACAGCCAATATAATTAAGACTTTGGTTCAAATGGGGGGGGCTGTTTATTGGTGTAATTTTTATGTTTGGATTATAATTGAGTTTTCATTTAATATTCTCTATGCTCTCATTTTGAATTATAAAATAAGTAAAACGTATCCTTGGCTTTGTTGTTCGGTAAGCTTTGGTAAACGGTATTATAGAGAATATAAGATAATAATTACCAAAGCGAAACAGATGTTTGTACACGTATTGGCAGGTATGGGGCGGAATCAGTTATTGCCGTTTTTAATCTATGTGTATGGTTCACTGACTATTGTAACTTATTATGGCAACTATACTATCATTACGTTTAAGGTACAACAACTGTTTGACAATCTCCTTAATAGTACGGGAGCGGGAGTGGGTAATCTCATAGTTCAAGGAAATATAAAAAAGATAAAAGAGATATATTGGGAATTACAAGGGGTGAGAATGGCAGCAGCAGCGTTTACGATGTTTGCATTTTATACATTGATAGATCCATTTATTTCGATCTGGCTGGGTGAGAAGTATTTATTATCTTCATCTATTGTGATTATTTTACTTTTAAATGTTTTCTTAGGTCAAACCCGTGGAACAACCGAACAGTTTATTTATGGTTATGGTCTATTTCAAGATGTATGGGCACCTTTGGCAACACTTGTCATTACCATAGGAGTGGGACTTGTTGGTGGATATTTTTTCGGTCTTGCAGGTGTTATAGCAGGGGATTGTTGTAGTAGCTTGTTCATTCTGCATATTTGGAAGCCTTATTTCTTGTTTAAACATGGCTTTAAATCTTCTGTGAGGGAGTATTGGCATAAGCAATTATTGTTGCTTCTAATTATTATAGTTTCATTTGCAATAGTTTTGTATATAAAGAACATAATACAACTTAATATGCCGCGTACTTATTGGGAATGGATAAAATATTCCACGATTGTTATTTCTATTTACTTGTTGGTATTTATTCCGGTCTTTTATGTTTGCTTTAGGCCTATTCGGTTGTTTGTTGGGCGATTGATTGATAGTAGAAAAAATAAATAGTGTTCTCTTTATGATACTTTCTGTATTAAAAAAACGCCCTCGTAATTCGTCGGTTGAACTATTACGTATATTGTCGATGACAATGATTGTGATGTTTCATTTTTGTGCTAATGCCTATCGGTATAATTCGGCGGATTTTGTCTGCGGGCATGACAGTGAGACATTGATCAAACTTATATTCCATGCGTTGGGACAAACTGGAGTACCTGTATTTATGTTTATTTCCGGTTATTATGGTATTCGTTTTAAGAAGAATCGCTTGATAGATATTATTTTACAATGTTTTGTCTATATTTTCTTGTTTTATATGATTGCCCATATTTTTTATCCGAACGGAATTGTGGGAGATAAATTGTTGATAATCAGTGTTTTTTGTATTTCTGGGCAATGGTTCATGCATGCATATATTACGATTTATCTGTTTTCGGATAGCATTAATGCAACCCTGGATAAATTGAGTATCTGTTCGTTTTCTGCTCTAATACTGGTAATGATGTACATTAGTGTTGGGTTGTGGGTGTATAAAGAAAGTGCTTTAAACATGTTCACATTACTTGAGATATATGCTGTGGCACGTTACGTCAGAAGATTTCTTTCTGATATGTGGAAAGCAAGAATGATATATCTTGTTTTTCCTTCTCTTCTTCTTTTCTTGTTGCCTGTTTTTTACGGTTGGTATGCAGGTAATTATTCGGCTATAATGCCTTATGTGAATAAGTATTATAATCCGTTCATTTTGATATTTGCCATTTGTTTGGTAGTATCAGCAGAACGCTTTTATTTTTATAATAAGTGTATTAATTATTTAGCTTCTTCCGTATTGGCTTGTTATCTCATTCATACAAGTTTTTATTTTCCTCCTTTGGTGACTTCTTTTTTCATTTTGAAAAATATAATTTGAGTTGGATTCTTTTATTGTCGTTGATGATTGTAGTCGGATGTTCGTTGGTGGACAAATTGCGACTTTATATTCAAAATAAGTTCATTAAATTATAATATAGAAAATGAATATGCTTCCACTAGTATCTGTTCTTATTCCTCTTTATAATGCCCAACAATATATAGCAGATACGATAATAAAGATAAAGCGACAGACTTATCCTAATATAGAAGTGATTATTGTAGATGATCATTCAACAGACGAATCATTAAAAGTGGCTCAACAATATGCATCGGAACAAATACATGTATATGTGAATCCACTAAAAGGGGGGAATTCCGCACGTAATTACGCTTTCTTACAATCTAAAGGGGAATATGTAAAATTCATGGATGCGGATGATTATTGTTCTGACAATCTAATAAAAAGTCAGATAGAACGCATTTTAAGTGAAGGAACTCGGCAGACAGTAGTTTTTTCACCTGTAAGGATGTATTATCCCGATGGTCAACGACTCCTTCCTCCTAGGGGAATAGATAGAGATTATGTTCCGGGCATAGAATTATTGTTGGATATCTGGAGGGGGAAAGGCTTCAATTGTCCTCATTGTCATTTAATGCATCGTTCGTTGGTAGATAGAGTAAAAGGATGGAATGAACGTATTATAAAAAATCAGGATGGGGAATTTTTTGCACGCATTTATGCAGCGGCAGATAAAGCTTTGTCTGTGAGAAGTGAATACGCCGTATGGTGGCAAACGGGTAATGGCGTTAGTATGCAGATGTCTCTGAAAGCGATAGATAGTGTGTGTGAAACGCATCGTATTATAAGTAACTTGATTTACTCTTATCGCAATGATGAGGAAACGAGAAAAATTTGTGGGCGTTTAATGGGTTCGTATATATTCTTTAATTATCCCTTGATAAAGCCGCTATTGCCACAAATTGAGGCGTATTGTAAAGAGACAAATACTGTATTATTTCTGCCGAAACGAAGAAGCATTAGTGTGCTCAAATTCTTGTTTGGTTGGAAAATTGCAGCAATAATCAGTAATAAATACCTAAAATGAAAATTTTATTCTTTATCGTTTTACTTTATATTTTTAGACGTTATCTGGCATTCATTGTTTTATGTGTGCCTTTGCGAATCGTGAATCAACGTAGCAGAGTAGCATTTCTTGCAGAAAAGAAAGATAATAGTCTGAATGCGTGTTGTGAAAAACTGCCCACCCCTATGAATCTTGCTTTGCAAAAAAACGAGAATGAACACGCTTCTGGATTCTCTTTGGCAAGAGTTTTAAAGAAAAAAATATTTTGTATCATCTACGGATATTCAAAATATTTGATTTATACCATAAAATATTTTCCATCTCATGTTGTGCGTAATTGGGTGTATAAATATATTTTTTTGGTAGACTGTCATCCGAACAGTACCATTTATTTTGGTTGTGAGATCCGGGCGGGGTATAGTCTGCATATCGGCAGAGGCAGTATTATCGGTGATAATTGCATTTTGGATGCACGGCAAGGCATTTATATCGGTGAAAATGTTAACCTTAGTTCAGAGGTACACCTTTGGACAGAGAGCCATGATATGAATGATCCATATTTTCGGGGTAGTCCTAGCAAACGGGGAGCAATTTATGTTGGTAGTCGGGCTTGGTTGGGGGCCAATGTGACGGTACTTGATAATGTGAAAATTGGTGAGGGGGCAGTGGTCTGTGCGGGAGCAGTAGTGACAAAAGATGTAGAACCGTTTGCGGTGGTGGTGGGTATTCCTGCCAAGAAGATAGGTGAGCGTAGCCACGACTTGAAATATGAATTTGATGGCAGCCACGTGTTATTTTATTGAAAAATGATAATCAATCAAGAAAAATGATTCCTAAAGTTATTCATTATTGCTGGTTCAGCGGAGAAGCAATGTCTCCATTTGTGAAGAAATGTATGCAGACGTGGGCGGAAAAAATGCCAGACTACGAGTTGCGCCTATGGGATGCGCATAGCTTTGATTTCGATTCAGTGCCATTTGTCCGTGAAGCTTATCAGGCAAAGAAATGGGCTTTTGTGACAGACTATGTACGCCTTTATGCCCTCTATACGGAAGGAGGAATCTATATGGATACGGATGTAAAGGTGATGAAATCATTCACGCCGTTTTTGAATTATGATTTTTTTACTTCGCATGAAGTGCACCCGTTCTTTTTTGAAGAGACGGAACAGTGTAAGATAGGACAAGATATGAAACTCTTAAATCCGAATGACTTGATTGAAGGTTTTGGTGTTCAAGCTGCTATAATGGGAAGTGTTAGTGGTTTGCCATATCTCAAGGAATGTCTGGACTATTATAATACTCTGCATTTTGATTTGGAACATCATAGTAAGGACGATTACATCATAGGCAAGCATATTACACGCTTGATATTGAAATACGGTTATCGTTTTGTGGATGAAGATCAATTGTTGAATCATAATATGATGTTGATGAATTCATCGGTTATCGTGGGTAATGCCATTTATCTGAAGAGAGATTCTTATGCCATTCATCTTTGCAATGGTAGTTGGACAGATAGTGGAGATGATTTCAACTATTGGTTGCGGAACAATTATCCCCGAATCTATTCAGTATGGGGGATAGGATTGAAAGTCATGAACAAATTAAAACGAATGATAAGTCGGAAATGAGAAATATGCTGGTGGATACTGGTAAAGGAATTGCCATTATATTGATGTGTATAGGTCATGCTTATTGTCCTGATGCATTATTTTATTTCATTTATATGTTTCACATGGCATTCTTTTTTATGATGAGTGGGTATTTCTTTTCCGATAAGAATCTTGATAATCCGAAGGCTTTTGTCTGGAAAAGAATCACTGGTTTATGGGTGCCTTTCGTGAAGTGGGGACTTATCTTTGTGTTATTGCACAATGTCTTTTTGAAGCTTCAACTTCCCCCCCCCCTATGAGAATAATGTTTACAGTATTAGGGGGCCATGTGGAAGGGACTTACCACTATTCCTAGATTTATACCTACAGAAGATATGATGGGGCCTTACTGGTTTCTTTCTTGTTTGTTTTTTACAAGTATTTTGAGTTGGGTTATTTTTAGACTGGGTAAATTGTTTAAACAATATCGTTCTGTTGTAACAGGGGCATTGTTCTTATTGTGTTATTCTGTGGGATGTGTTTTTGTCTATTTGGACATTAAATGTAATGTACAGATAAAGCTAGCACTCGTTGTTTCCATATTGTTCTATTTAGGCTTTCTTTGGAAGAGGTATGATGGCTGCGTTAGGTATACAATTGCAGGAGTACTGACTGCTTTGACTATATTGCTTGCCGGATATTTTTTGGGATACGATCATATCAATATAGCAACATTGAATTTAGAGAACCCTGCATTATTTCTTGTTTATAGCTTATGTGGTTGCTATTTGGTGTTGGGTGTATCGTCTTTTATCAATAAGAATTCCTGTATGAAAAATGTACTTTCCTACGTAGGAAGGCATTCAATAACCATTTTATTGTCAAATTATTTTTGTATACGGGTTTTGCATCTCATTCGCTATTATTTCATGCCTGATTATCATGGTGCTCCTACGGATATACCACAGTTATACAATGATTGGTATTGGTGGATGGTATATACATTGTTTTCGGTAGTGGTTCCGTTAGGTGTTCGGGAAATATATCAAAAAATAAAAGAATCAATCATTATCATAAAATCGAAAAGTAGATGAAACATTATGACTATCTTATCGTTGGTGCGGGGCTTTTTGGGTGTACATTCGCGCATCAGGCAACATTGCATGGCAAGAGTTGTCTGGTGATAGATGTTCGTTCACATACGGGGGGGAATATCTATTGCGAAAACGTGAAAGGCATCAATGTTCACAAATATGGTGCACATATTTTCCATACTGCCAACAAACGTGTGTGGAAGTACGTAAATGATTTGGTAGAGTTCAATCGTTATACAAATTCGCCTGTGGCAAATTATAAAGGTGAGCTTTACAACTTGCCATTTAATATGAATACTTTTTATCAACTGTGGCAGGTGAAAACTCCGGTAGAGGCACAGGCTAAGATAGAAGAGCAAAGGCGAGAAATGAAAGGACGAGAACCCCAAAACCTGGAGGAGCAGGCAATCTCGTTGGTGGGGCGGGATATTTATGAAAAGCTGATCAAGGAATATACTGAAAAACAATGGGGACGCCGATGTACGGAGCTTCCGGCGTTTATCATTCGTCGTCTGCCAGTGCGTTTTACGTTCGACAATAATTATTTTCGTGATCCTTATCAGGGCATACCAATTGGAGGTTATAACGTGTTGATTAATCGTTTGCTTGAAGGGGTAGATGTACGTCTCTCTGCTGATTTTATGGTAAACAGAAAAGAATGGATGGCATTAGCTGACAAAACGGTTTATACAGGGGCAGTTGATGCTTATTATAGCTATTGCTATGGTAAACTGTCTTATCGTACGGTGAGGTTCGAAACAGAACTATTAGAAGGGGTTGAAAATTATCAAGGGAATGCTGTAGTAAATTATACCGATGCTGCTACGCCTTATACCCGTATTATCGAACACAAACATTTTGAGTTTGGTACTCAATCCGATACGGTAATCAGCAAGGAATTTTCATCGGAATGGACGGAGGGAAGCGAACCTTATTATCCGGTAAATGATGGTCATAATGAAGCTTTATATAAGAAGTATAAGGAATTGGCGGATAAAGAGCCGAATGTAATCTTTGGAGGCAGATTGGCGGAATATAAGTATTATGATATGGATAAGGTAATAGAAAGTGCATTAGAACGGTATGAGCAAGAGTAAGATAATAGTGTGTGCCCACAAAAAAGATTTTGTGATGGACAACGAACTGTATATGCCTTTACAAGTAGGTAAGGCTATAGCAAAGGTTGATTTGGGTTTTCAGGGAGATGATACGGGTGATAATATTAGTGCGAAAAATCCGAATTACTGCGAACTGACAGGTCTGTATTGGGCGTGGAAGAATCTAAAGGATGTAGATTATATCGGGTTAGCGCATTACCGGAGATATTTTGATTTTATGAATAGTGGATATGGTTCATATACAGGTACTGATTTCAACAATACTTATAATTCTTATTTGCATCCGGAAGATTTGTTGGGTGATTATGATATAATATTGCCTCAACCTTCGCGTATGGATTATTCGGTAGGAGACGATTACATATACGCACATATAATGGAAGACTTTTATATAATGAATCGGGTGATATTGAAACATTATCCGGATTATGAAGCTACCATGTCAGAGTTTTTTTATCGTGATAACAGGAGAATTTGTTTCAATATGTTTTTCACCTCCCGTGAGGTCTTTAACCATTATAATGAATGGCTTTTTCCTTTGTTATTCGAGGTAGAACAACATATACGGTTGAGTGGCTATAAGTTTCAGCAACGCATTTTTGGTTTTATGAGTGAGATGTTACTTCCCCTTTACTGCTTGCACAATAAGTTGAAAATAAAGTTTGTACCGATATGTATGATTGGAGATGAAACTTGCAAGAAAAATAAATTGAAGATGTCTCTCTTAAGTTATCGGAATAATATTAAATTTTGGATGTTGCGTCCAAAGTTGAAGAATGTTGATTGCTACGGTCGTAAATGTCACATTGACTTGTATTTTAAACTTGATGGTATAAATATTTGAGAGTAGAATGAAAGTTGTTACCATAGCCATATCGGCATACAATAAACAAGATTATTTGAATCGTTGTGTTCAATCGTTAATTTGTCCTTCGGTAAATAAGTTGGAGGTGATTATAGTAAATGACGGAAGGTAGTGATAGTACTTCTGAAATAGCTCATCAATGGGCAACTTCCTATCCAGCATCTATTAAGGTCGTTGATAAAGAAAACGGTCATCAAGGTTCTTGTGTAAATGTTGCTATAGATTACTCTATTGGAAAAGTATGAAAGTACTATTCATAACAAATAAATTTCCTCCTCTTGTAGATGGAGTGGGAGACTATACTTACAATCTTGCTCATGAGTTTGCCAAACATGGGCATGAGGTGACAGTGGTGTGCAAAGACCACGATGGTATTCATACCACCTATGATGATATAGAAGTGCTTCCAATTGTGAAGGCATGGAATAAACAGTCTATTCAACCTGTTATTAATGTGATAAAGAAGCGACAGATTGAAGTGGTTTCTTTGCAATATGTACCACATGGATTTCATCCTAAAGGTTTGCCGTTTGCATTGATAAGTATAGTGCGAGCTATAAAAAAGCAGAATATACGCTTGTTTACGTTTTGTCACGAAGTGTGTACGTCTCCAGAAAAAGGAAAGATAAAATTTACTCTTATTAGTTATTTGATGCAATACATCACAAGACAAATATTAAATCAGAGTGACTGTGTTGCTACAAGTATAGGATATTATTCACAGAGAATAGAACAACTGACAGGAAGAAAGAATACTCTTTTAATACCTATACCTAGCAATATACCATTGTGTAGATTGTCTACGAATGATATAGAGACCTTAAAAAGAAAAATTGCTCCTAATCATGAATTTATTGTAGGATTTATAGGGAAGAGAGATAGCGATGAATGTATAAATGCTATTTGTTCGCTTATAGCCGAAGGAGAAAAGGTTAAGATGTTATCTATTGGTAAAACTAATCTTTTGAATCGTGATTTGAAAGATTATGTATATAAAACAGGGGTATTGGATATAAAGGATTTATCTGCATATATAGAAGTTTCAGATTGTATTGTTTTACCTGAAAATAAATTGTCTGGTTGTTCTTTTAAAAGTGGCTCGTTAGCTGCATCAATGAGAGCGGGCAAGGTTGTCATTACTACCAAAGGGTTTATGACAGACAATAGTTTGATTGACGGTGAGAATATTATATTTACGAACGGAGAATTTGATAAATACAGAAAAAGCATACAATGCCTGATATATTCTCAAATTGATAGAAAGTTTATAGGAGGAAATGCAAAAACACTAACTTTGAGGATGACTTGGACAAATACTTACAAAAAATATATGGAATGTTTAAGGTATGAATAAAACAATGAGAAAATGGGGTAAGTGTCTTTTTGCTGTATTACAGAGAAAGAATTTGGAAAAATGGGATTATGGGAACAATTAGTAATGGATCAAATTTTTGCTTTAAAAGAAAGTGGACTTTATGATCGAACAGATAAATTGTTTGTTTCATGTATATATGATAGAATATCTGATATAGAAACAGTTGTGAATATCATAGGAAAAGATAAATGTGAAATAATTAGTAGTACTAATGATAAACGTAAGTATGAATATTCTGCTTTGGATTTTATATATAAGCAGTCTAAAAAGGAGGATTTTCTCGTTTGCTATTTTCATACTGGGTGTCTTATCAAAAAGAAACGTCTGTGAATTATCCTATGAAGAATTTTATACAGCTAAAAGAAAATGCCAAATCTTGGCGGAAAATGATGGAGTATTTTAATTTTTATAAATACAATGTAGCGGTGAATGTTTTAAAAGACTTTGATACCTATGGCTGTTATTATCAAGACCCGATAGTTTTTCCATACCATTATAAATATTATGCGGGTAATTTCTGGTGGAGTAAATCTTCTTATATTAAGCATTTACCTCCTTTACTATCTAAAAATTATAAAAATAGATATTGGGCTGAGAATTGGCTATGTCAAAATGCACGGAAAATTTTTAGTGCATTTAATACCTCTGCGGAACTTTATGCCGTGAGAATCCCCAGTTCTATCTATCCCCCCCCCCTCTCTCTCTCTATGGTAATAAAAGAAGACATAATGTTGCTCATTTTATTATTTCTCATTATTTTTATTTAATACGATATTTGTTGTCGAAATTGGGGCGATAAACATTTCTATATGTGACTATATTGATTAAACAAGTATTTCTATGAATTTATTAATATATACTCCTGCCTTTTATCCGCATATTGGCGGATTAGAGGCGTTTAATAGAATGTTGGCAGAAGAATTTACTAAATATGGATTTAAAGTAGTGGTGATAACTCCCATGCAGAACCCTACAGGCGATGATTCTATTTTTCCTTTTACAGTCGTAAGAGATACTAGTTTTAAAACCATTTGGAAGTATTATAAATGGTGTGATCTTTTTATACATTCAGTCTTGTCTTTGAAAGCTGTATGGCCTTTGTTCCTGTTTCCTAAGAAATGGATTTCCATTCATCATACCTGTTATTTTCATTTATGGGATGGGAAAGATACTTTGATTTCAAAGTTTAAATGGCTATTTTCTAATTTCTCGGAAAATATAGTAGTGAGTAATGCAGTCGGGCAAAATCTAGGATTACATAAATATACAGTTATAAGAAATGCTTATGACAATCAATTATTTAGATGTATTAATTATGATGGTAGGGAAGGATTCGTTTTTGTAGGACGTTTAGTCTCTGAAAAAGGAGTTCTTTTATTATTGGAAGCCTATAATAAATACTTAGAGTTTAGTAAACGAAAATGGAGACTTTCCATTATTGGCGATGGGCAAGATAAAGAATACTTGCAAGATTTTATACATCGGCATAATTTAGTTCAATATGTTTCTTTTGTAGGGAGTTTGACAGGAGAGGCGTTGGTACAAGAATTGAATGAATATCATAGCATGATAATACCAAGTATATATAAAGAAGCTTTTGGCATTGTTGCTTTGGAAGGTATTGCTTGTGGTTGTTTTTGTATAGGCTCGGATGGAGATGGCATACAGGAAGCTATGGGGGATACAGGTATTCTTTTTAAGAAAGGCTCTGCTGCGGATTTAACTAAGAAAATGCTATGGATTGAGAATCATCCTTTTGCTATTAAAGATAATCTAAATTCGATAAATAAGCATTTGGAATGTCATACAAAGGGGTATGTAGCGCAACAATATATTAACTATATAGAGAGAATGATAAATGCAAAGTAAAATTGTTATTTCTCACCCTACAGGCAATGCAAATACTCGTGCTGCCGTGAACGGATTGTATAAGTTCAATGTCTTAGAAAGTTTTCATACATCTATAGCTTGTTTTAAGGGGAGTTGCCTTTATGCTCTTACCTTCTTGCCAGGGCTAAAAAAAATTAGAAGACGGGAGTTCGACAAGGTGTTGAAGCCATATACACATTGTTATCCATGGAAAGAATTAATTAGGAATCTTCCATTGAAGAGTTGCAAATATGTCAACGTGGATAATGTATATTATGATCTGGATAAGAAAGTGGCTACTTATTTGCATAAGCATAGAGATGAAATAGATGCGGTGTATGCCTATGATGACGGTGCGTTCCATTCATTTGTACAAGCTCATAAGGATGGAATAAAATGTTTCTTTGATTTGCCTATTATACATTGGCGGACATATCAATCTCTTTTAAAAAACGAAGAAATAAAAAATCCTCAATGGGCTGCCACATTGGGAGTATTTGGTGATTCTCTTGAAAAGTTGACACGTAAAGACGAAGAACTAAAAATGGCGGATTGTATAATGGTGGCCAGTTCATTTACTAAGCAGTCCATAGTAGAGGATTTTCCTTATCATCTTAATGCCGAAATATGTGTGATACCTTATGGTTTTCCGGCTATATATAGTAAAAGGTGTTATGAACCTACAGATAATCGTCGTTTAAAGTTCTTGTTTGTAGGTAGATTGAGTCAAAGTAAGGGATTAAGTTATCTTTTTGAAGCAATGGAAAGCTTTAAAGATGCTATAGATTTGACTATCGTTGGTAGCGGTAATATTGACTCGTGCAGTATTCTGAAGGAAAAATTGGCGCAGCATAAATATATACCTTATTTAAGCCATGATGATGTGTTGCGAGAAATGAGAAAAAATGATGTGTTTATATTCCCTTCTTTGTTTGAAGGCTTCGGTATGGTGATAACGGAGGCTATGTCTCAAGGTACGCCGGTGCTGACTACAAATAGAACATGTGGACGGGATTTTATAAGGGATGAAGAAAATGGCTGGTTGGTACAGCCTGCGTCTGTCGACGATTTAAAGAATAAATTAAAACTAATTATAGAGAAAAAGGATAGATTGGAGTTTATAGGGAGAGCTGCAATGAAAACTGCTTCAGAAAGACCTTGGAGTAAATATGAGCAAGAGTTGATAAGTGTTTTGAAATCAAAATTATGAATTATTCTTTTATTTCTATAAAGCGACAGAGCATTATGGGGATAGGTATGCTGTTAGTTTTGGCTTATCACTATATGCTTCATTATGGAGTGTATCATTCGCCTTTAATTATAAGGGGAGATATTGGAGTGGATTTGTTCCTTATTGCTTCAGGATTGGGTTGCTTTTACTCTTTATCCTCTAAAACGATAAAGGATTACTTTAAAGCACGTTTAAAACGTATATATCCTACATTTATACTGTTAACAATATTATTTATATTCTTGGATGGGATAATTTTAGATAGTCATTTATCTGTCAATCAATGGTTGTTGAAAATATCAGGATTGAGTTATTTTATCTCTGGGGATTTGTCTACATGGTATATTAGTGCTATTCTTGTATTGTACCTTTTTTCTCCTTTACTTTTTGCGTTTGTTGAAAATTTGTATCTTTTATACGGATTGCTTTTTATTGTGTACTTATTTCCATGTGTAGCTGCTTTATGTGATATTTCTTATCTTAATATATTCATATTTCGTATGATTAGCTTTATACTTGGTGCGGTAATAGCTTATAATATATTGAGAAAAAAAGAAATAAATATTGTGGTATTGTTAGTATCATTAATAATCTGGGGAGGAGTAATGGCATGCGGCTATATAAACATCGTTGATTATCCAAGAAATCAAATAAGATATGTCTTTTATCCATTAATCGCTTTTGGGTTAATATATGGTATAAAGTATATAAAGTCTGATAGGATATTAGGCTTTATGGGGAAATATAGCCTAGAAATCTATTTGATTCACCAACCTGTCTTTAGGTACTTGTCTTTTATAGAAAATAAATTTTATTTTGTTGCATTGACATTGATAGTAACATGTTCGTTTGCAATGCTGGTAAAAATAATAATAAATAAACTGTATGATTGGACTGCAAGCGGAAAAATATAAAAAATGGATATGGATTTACTTGATACTTCTGATTTTTGAGGGGGCATTGAGAAAATGGTTTTTGCCGGGTCTGGCTACTCCTTTATTGTTAATAAGGGAGCCGATTGTTATTTATCTAGTTTGTGTGGGACTTGCCAGAGGATGGCTGAATAATAATTTTGCAAAAGGGATGATGACGGTTGGGACTATATGCCTTGTTATGACATTATTGTTCGGACATCATAATTTGTATATTGCTTTATATGGCTGGCGTATTTATTTTTTTCATTTTCCTTTTATTGCTATAGCCGCTACAATATTATCGAGGGAAGATGTGATAAAAATGGGGAGGGTTATATTGTATATATCAGTTCCTATGACTTTGCTTATTATACAGCAGTTTTATTCTCCGCAGAGTGCGTGGGTAAATCGTGGTGTGGGTGGAGATATGGAAGGTGCAGGTTTTGGTGGGGCTTTAGGATATTTCAGACCACCGGGAACTTTTAGCTTTACAAGTGGATATACTGCTTTTCAAGCAATAGTATGCTCATTCTTGTGTTACTATTTGATAGATAATAAATATCTGCCTTCGCATCTTCAAATAAAAAAATGGCATCTTGTTGTTATGGCAATGTGTTACATATTGTCTGTGCCTTATTCCATATCAAGGTCTTTAATGTTCACGACTATAATCATCTTTATTTTTATGCTATTAGCGGTTGTGAATAATCAAAAGAAAATATTATCAGCCATTAGGGGATTATTATTAATTTTTATAGCCGGCTTGGTCGTTGTCCGATTAGGTCTCTTAGGAGATAGTTTAGATGCATTTACAGCACGTTTTGAGTCTGCTTCGGATGCGGAGGGAGGTCTTAAAGGTACTGTTGGGGATAGATATATAGGTGGATTTTTTAATAGCTTGTTCATGGATGTCCCTTTTCTGGGATATGGATTGGGCATTGGTACGAATGCAGGTTCTTCTTTGCTAAATGGTAATATGTTCATGCTTTTTAATGCGGAATCCGGCTTTGGATTAATAATCGGTGAGTGTGGATTGTTATTCGGCTTAATGATTATCTTATTGCGATTTGGATGGACATGGAATTTATTGCGAAAAGGCTTAAAACAGAGAAAAAGTAACAGATTGGTTTGGTTGTTGATGCCTAATATGTTTATTCTTTTATCAACTGGAGCTATTGGAGCTGTTCCCAATCTTGGTATGTTAACTTTAGCTACATTTTTGTATATAGCAGCCTTAAAACGATTTGTATGGAAATAACTTTTTTTCATTGGGCGTATGGTGCGGATTCTAGTTTGAAAAGGAGTTTTGCCCCACTTATCACAGAATTGAAGAAGGAACACGAGGTGAAAGAGTACAGTGTCCCTTACGATGGTGGAAATCCTGTTAATCTCATAAGGAATATAGTGTACGTATATAAGAGGAGAAACCGGACAGGGATTAACCATGTGACTGGTGATATTCATTATTGCATTTTGGGATTGATTAGAGTAAAATCGGTACTGACGATACATGATGATTATGCTATGACACAGGCAAAACGGGGATGGCTGGATAAAGTGTATAAGTGGCTATTTTGGCTTTATTTGCCTATAAGGATGGCTGATAGGGTGTTGTGTATCAGTCCAGTAGCAAAAGACGCTATTGACAAATGGGTGAGGAACAATAAAACGGAAGTACTCTATCCACATAGCATAGAGTCGAATTATGTTTATTCGGAAAAACAAGATGCTCATCCTCCCATATTGCTTCAGATAGGAACGGCACCACACAAAAATCTGGAGACAACTTTGCTGGCTATTAAGGATTTGAATGTTTCGCTTCATGTGGTGAGACCCATGACTTCCGAACAAGTGGCTATGGCAAAAAAGTTGGGGATAGATTTTACCAATTATGAATGCCTTAACGATGAGGAATTAGTTGGAGAATATAAGAAATCATCTATTGTCTTATTCCCATCATTGAAGGAGGGCTTCGGTATGCCTATCATGGAGGCGCAAGCCATGGGAAGAGCTGTCATTACATCTGATTTACAGCCAATGTCTTGGGTGGCTGGTAAGAATGCTATCTTGTTGAAGTGTCCGCAGGACGCTGATGAATTGAAAGAAAAGATTGTCAATCTGTTGGAAGATGCTGCGTTATATAATGAGACGGTAAAAGCCGGATTGAAGAATGTAGAGAGATTCCAAGTGGAGAATATAGCTAAGAGGTTTGTAGAGTTATATAAGTCAATTTAAAGAAGAAATAAAATGAAATACAGCATTACCGGTGCGGTAGGGAACAATACGATTGTAGGGACAGCGGCATCTAAAGCGCCACAAGATGTCTGCACTGTTTTAAAAGGACAGGGATATGTTAATTTGTATCTTACTGTTCAGCAGAAGGATGGTGGTTTAAAACGCTTGATTGGCAAATTTGTACAACTTTATAATTTTAGGAAGTTGGTTAATAGGGAAGATATAGAACTTTTTGTTCAATATCCTGTATACAAATTTCTATTCATTCCTATGCTGTTTTTTTATAAATGCAAGAAGAAGCGATTGCTGATTCATGATATAGATTCAGTGCGTGTGAAAGGTGGCTTGTCGTGGCTGGAAAGAAAAAATATAGCTTCGTTTGATGAGGTGATTGTGCATACTGCTGAAATGAAGGATTTTCTTCGTCCTTATGTGAAAGGGAAAATTTATGTGTTAGGTTGTTTTGATTATTTGCTTTCTGATTATATAGATTATACGGGTGGAAGGGAAAAAACAATGAATATTTGTTTTGCTGGAAATATAAGTAAGAGTGTGTATCTAAAGGATTTGTTGAGGGAAAATGTAGCTCTGCATTTTTTCTTGTATGGCAGTATGGGTAAGAATGACGGTTTGGTTGGTAACTTTGACTACAAAGGTAAGTTCCATCCGGATAAAGTGGGGTTCTTGGAAGGTAGTTGGGGACTTGTGTGGGACGGAATTAGTATGAAGACGTGTAGTGGCACGTGGGGAGAGTATCTTAGAATTATAGCATCTCATAAAGTCTCTTTATATATTGTAGCGGGACTTCCTCTTATTGTCTGGAGGCAATCAGCGATGGCTAGGTTTGTGGAAAAATATAGGATTGGTATTACAGTAGATTCTTTAGAAGAGGTCGAACTGAAAATTAAAAATACTACGGAAGATGATTATAAAGTGTATTTAACAAATATCAGTTCGTTGGCGAAAATCCTTATACAAGGAGGAATGCTAGAGAGCGTGCTGAATGAAATAAAATCAGAATGAATTTGAATAATTTGTCTGTGTACCGTAGTCATTTGATGGGAGTGGCTATGCTTTTAGTCTTATTTCATCATTTGCCCATGCCTATAACAGATGGGGTAATAGGATATCTACATTCAAATGGAGGTATTGGGGTGGATGTATTTTTGATATTTAGCGGAATGGGACTTTATTATTCAAGTAGCAAGAGGATAAATCTGAAAGAAAATATTTATCAGAATATTTCCGATTTATATTGTTGTGGTAGCACTCACGTCAATAGGAAACTTCCATGGTATAGGAAATCTGTTTTTTTAAATGTCTACTATTGGATATTGGGTGAATGGTACATGCTACGATTGGTTTATTCCTTTTATTGTTTTGATGTATATAGTATATCCTCTTTTTTATAGGATTCAGTTAAAATCCTTATTGGGGTAATAATTATATGCATAATTTATTCACTTGGTTGCCTTTATCAAACTCAAGAACTATATAGAACAGCAGTATTCTTCAACGGGGTTATCATAGGAAAAATGATGATTGATGGGGTATGTCTTAAAGCAAATAGATGGATTGTTCCTTTCTTTTTTTGATTTTCGTTGTTTGGTGTAGCTCTTTCAATATATGCGCATTTACATTATTATGATGCAGATATGGCCCCAACCGTTATTCCGTTAATAAAAACTACCGGATGGCTATGGCTCCCATATTTTTGGATAACTCCTTTTCTTTCTTTGGCTCTCTGTAAAATGATAAAAATAGGCGGTTCGTTTATTCAAGGATTTTTAGTGACTGTAGGAGTAATGAGTATCGAGTTTTATCTGATACATGGGCAGTTTATTGAATTGACGAGATTTTTGTCTAATGAATATGGTGTAAATAAAAGCTTACTCGGTTTCCTGCTGGTTGGTGCTTCTTTTATTGTTTCTCATTATTTACATATCATGAACGTAAAAGTGATGAATATTTTGAAATTTAAATGCTTGAAATGAAAAGATACTGAAAAAGTACCTAAAAATAGCGTACATTTCTGAATTGAGTTTTAATCAATATATTATAGTAATACATTATGAACGAAAAATCAGCTTACATTCAAAATTTAAGGATTATTGCGACAATTATTGTTGTATTGGGGCATGCCACAATGCTTTATGATAATTGGGGGTACATTAATGTGAACCATGAGCAAAGTGATTTCTTTATGAAGATGCGATATTATATTTGTTTTGTGCAGATGCCTTTATTTTTTTCATTAAGTGGTTATTTACAATCATATATAAATTCTTTGACAATCCCCTCCCCAGTGTATGCAAGTTTGGTTAAAAAGTTGAAAAGGTTATTCATTCCTTATTTCTTTATATCATGTACATTCCTTTTGGTCGCTCGCCTAATTGTTGGCTATATAGGATGGACGAACATAACTATAGAGGGTGCAATAGAGAATATTGTACTAATGAAATATGATGGGCATTTATGGTTTTTGGTTGCTCTATTTTATATTTTCGTATTTTATTATGTATTGAGTTGCCGATTAAAATTCACGAGTATTTTGGTTGTATCATTGTTTATGAATTTAGTAGCTAATTATGTTCCGGATTTCATGCATCTAAATGATGGATTCAGATATTTCTTCTGGTTTAATATTGGATTCCTTTTATTCAAATATCGAAAAATGAATGAATGGAAAATTCTATTTGGAATTGTTTTGGCAATAGTAGTTATTCTTGATCATTTGTTGGAAATTTCTAGCTATCATTATGGATATGTATTATTACGCTATGTTTATCCTATGCTATTTCTCCCATTAATATATGGATTAATTCCCATGAAATTGTTTCCATTGGGTAATTTGTTGGATAAGAATAGTTTTGCGATATACTTATTTCATATACCGTTTATATACATTCTGTTTTATACATTAGGTGATCAGAATCCTTTTATTGTAGTTGGTTTGTGTGTTATAGTGTCTCTGGTTGTGCCAGTATCGTTGGCAAACTTTTTAAGGCTTTTAAATTTGCAATATTTAATAGGTGAGCGCAAATATAAGTAATGAAAATAGTACATTATACTCCCAGTCTTGACCGTACTTGGGGAGGAACGGCTTTTTATATGCAGCTACTTACCAAGGAACTGGGGAGGTTGGTAGAATTACATGTTGCTTCTCATGCAAGTATGAATGAACTGATGATGGAGCATTGTACAGTACATAGGCTGGCTTCGTGGAAAAATATATTTCAGTTGAAACAGGAATGGAAAGGACTGTTGGATTGTGTGAGTCCTGATATTGTACATATTAATTGCTGCTGGACACCTAGCTGCGCACTGCTTCAGCGATGGGCGCAAGCATGGGGATATAAGGTCGTACTTACACCTCATGGTATGCTGGAACCATGGATTTTGGCTCGTCATTATTGGACACGCAAAGTGCTTGCCTTGTTGCTCTATCAGAAGGCTGCTGTGGAACGGGCAGATTATTTACATGCTACGGCGGTGAGTGAAAAGAGAAATTTGCTGGATTTGGGTTATAACACTAAGATTGAGGTGATAGCTAATGGGGTGGATATAGAGAACATTGAACTGAAAAAGTCGTGGAGACGAAATAAAGAAATTCTATTTTTGAGTCGGGTACATGTAAAGAAAGGTATTGAATTTTTGATTGAGGCGGTGGCAAAACTGAAAAATGAACTCGAAGATTATGTGGTGAACGTGGCTGGTGAAGGTGAAGCTACTTACGTTGAAGAATTGAAACTGTTGGTTGAAAAGTTAGGTGTGGGGAAGATTATCCGCTTTACAGGCGGGGTATATGGTAGTCAAAAGTGGGAATTTTTCCAACGTGCCGACCTCTTTGTATTGCCTACTTATAGTGAGAATTTTGGTATTGTAGTGGCGGAAGCGTTAGCTAGTGGAACACCTGTAATTACTACTAAAGGTACACCTTGGAGAGATTTGAAGAGTAATTGTTGTGGCTGGTGGACAGAAGTGGGCACAGAGTCTACGGTACAGGCTCTGCGTGCTTTCCTTATGCTTTCGGAAAAGGAGTTGGAGGTGATGGGACGTAATGGTCGTAAGTTGGTAGAGGAGAAGTACTCTGAACACAAAGTGGCAGAGGAGTTTGTAAAATTATACAATAAAATAATGAAAGTATGAGCAAGGTAGATTTAAGTGCTTTCTCTGCGGGAGACTTTGATAAAGGGGCTAGTAGAGTGAAGATGATAGTGTGGTACTTTGTAAATGCTTTGTTGGTACGTGCTTCGTGGAATCCTTGCATGAGGGTAAAGATTGTTTTACTTCGTGTTTTTGGGGCGTGTATTGGTAAGGGACTGGTCATTAAAAATAATGTGACGATCAAGTTTCCTTGGAAGCTGACCATAGGGGATAACGTATGGTTAGGTGAACAGTGCTGGATAGATAATTTAGACAATGTGACTATCGGTAATAATGTATGTATTTCGCAAGGCGCATTATTGCTTACAGGGAATCACGATTATACAGTTTTTTCCATGCCTTACCGGAATGCTTCTATTACATTGGAAGATGGAGTTTGGGTAGGTAGCAAGGCGGTAGTTTGCCCGGGAGTAAGGATGCGTGAGAACTCAATAGCTACTGTAGGAAGTGTGATAACGAAGAATACGGAAGCAGATGGTATCTATCAGGGGACACCTGCAAAGATGATTAGGAAAAGAGAAGTCAATGATGAATGAAAGGAAACCCGAAGTAATAATGCAAATGTTCTAGAATATTCGAAACAGTTTTTTATGAAAGTATCTATAATAACATCGTGTTTTAATCGTGCGGCGACGATTCGTGATGCCATAGAGAGTGTCTTGGCACAGGACTATAATAATATAGAGTTTATTGTTGTAGATGGGGCGAGTACGGATGGTTCGTTAGAGATTGTTAGGGAATATGAAGATCGTATCTCAACTATTATCTCGGAGCCTGATCATGGAATGTATGAAGCCATTAATAAGGGAATTCGTGTGGCTACAGGTGATGTAATCGGATTGCTGCATTCGGATGATTTCTTCTATGATAATGGGGTGGTAAGCCGTATTGCGGAACGTATGAAAATCACTCGGGCTGATTTCTTGTATGGAGATGGGCTTTTTGTGGATTCTAATAATACAGATAAAGTGGTACGTAACTGGATTGGAGGTAGTTATCGACTTTGGAAAGTGCGTCATGGTTGGTTACCACTGCATCCTACCTGTTACATTCGTCGTGAGGTGGTAAACCGTTTAGGGCTCTATAACGAAAGCTATAAAATAGCAGCAGATAGCGATTTATTGTTACGCTATCTTATTACGGGAGGACTTACGACAACTTATTTGGGAGAGTATATTGTGAAGATGCGTATGGGGGGACTTTCTACTGATAGTGCTAAGCGTAAAAAAATGTGGGATGAGGATATACGGGTATATGCTTCGCACGGTATGGCTCCTACTTTGACGAAGTTGGAGAAAATGGCATGGAAAGTGCCGCAGTTTGTGTTGGCATTGTTAAAACGCTAATGACTATTTAATGGAGTGTAAAAAGAAATAGAATTATACAATGATAAAGGTATTGTTTTAGCTGGTGGTAGCGGTACGCGTTTGTATCCTATTACCAAAGGCATTAGCAAACAGCTGATTCCTATTTTTGATAAACCGATGATTTATTATCCAATTTCAGTTTTGATGTTGGCGGGTATTCGTGAGATATTGATTATCTCTACTCCACATGACTTGCCGGGATTTAAGCGCTTGCTGGGTGATGGTAGTGACTATGGCGTGAGGTTTGAATATGCAGAACAACCGTCACCTGATGGATTGGCGCAGGCCTTTATCATTGGTGAGGATTTTATTGGCAGTGATTCGGTCTGTTTGGTGTTAGGTGATAACATCTTTCATGGTAATGGCTTTAGTACCATGTTGAAAGAGGCGGTGTACATGGCAGAAAAGGAGCAAAAAGCTACCGTGTTTGGCTATTGGGTAAGTGATCCGGAACGCTATGGTGTGGCGGAGTTTGATGACGAGGGTAATTGCTTAAGCATTGAGGAAAAACCTGTACAGCCAAAATCGAATTATGCGGTAGTAGGGCTTTATTTCTATCCTAATAAGGTGGTAGATGTAGCGAAGCATATCAAACCGTCAGCTCGTGGGGAATTGGAGATTACCACTGTGAACCAGCGATTTCTGGAGGATAATGAGTTGAAAGTACAGACACTGGGACGTGGCTTCGCTTGGTTGGATACGGGGACACACGACTCGTTGAGTGAAGCATCGACCTTTATTGAGGTGATTGAAAAACGACAGGGACTGAAAGTTGCTTGTCTGGAAGGTATAGCGTTTAGACAAGGTTGGATTGATGCTGGCAAGATGCGTGAGTTGGCCCCACCGATGCTGAAGAATCAATATGGGCAGTATTTGTTGCAGGTAGTAGAGGAAGTGGAACGTACAGGAAAGAGTAATTTATGAATAAAAGAAATATTATCATTACCGGTGGAGCCGGATTTATAGGCAGCCATGTGGTACGTTTGTTTGTGAACAAGTATCCCGATTACCATATTATCAATCTGGACAAGTTGACTTATGCGGGAAATCTGGCTAACTTAAAAGATGTAGAGAATAAACCAAACTACACTTTTGTAAAAGCGGATATTTGTGACTTTGAGATGATGCTGAAGATTTTTAAACAGTATCATATAGATGGGGTCATTCATTTAGCTGCCGAAAGTCATGTGGATCGTAGTATCAGGGATCCGTTTACTTTTGCTCGTACTAATGTTCTTGGAACTCTCTCTTTATTACAAGCTGCCAGGTTAACTTGGGAGTATCTTCCGGAAGGCTATGAGGGTAAGCGCTTCTATCATATTTCAACTGATGAGGTGTATGGAGCATTGGAATTGACGCACCCGGAAGGCAAGTCTTCGGATATATCTGCACACGAAGTATATGGCGATGAGTTCTTCAAAGAGACAACAAAGTATAATCCACACTCACCCTATTCGGCTTCGAAAGCGGGTAGTGATCACTTTGTACGCGCTTTTCATGATACTTATGGTATGCCGACTATTGTGACAAACTGTTCGAACAACTATGGACCTTATCAGTTTCCGAAAAGCTGATTCCGCTGTTTATTAACAATATTCGCCACCGCAAACCGTTACCAGTATATGGCAAGGGAGAGAATGTGCGCGACTGGCTCTACGTGGTAGATCATGCAAGGGCCATAGATGTGATTTTCCATAAGGGTAAGGTGGCGGATACATATAACATCGGTGGCTTTAACGAGTGGAAGAATATAGATATTATCCATGTGATTATTAAGACTGTGGACCGATTACTAGGTAATCCTGAAGGACACAGCGAGGAACTGATTACTTATGTAATGGACCGTATGGGACATGACTTACGCTATGCTATTGACTCTACGAAACTGAAGAATGAATTGGGCTGGGAGCCTAGTCTGCAGTTTGAAGAGGGTATTGAGAAGACGGTGCAGTGGTATCTGGATAATCAAGAGTGGATGGATAATATCACCAGTGGTGCCTATGAGAGCTATTACGAGGATATGTATAAGAATAGATAATCTGTATGGAAGTTGTTAAGACAAATATTGAAGGGGTGGTAATCATTGAACCACGTCTTTTTAAGGATGACAGGGGGTATTTCTTCGAATCGTTCTCGCAAAGGGAGTTTGACGAAAAGGTACGTTCCATTAAGTTTGTACAAGATAATGAAAGTATGTCCTCGTATGGAGTGATGAGGGGACTACATTTTCAAACTATGCCTTACAGCCAAAGTAAGTTGGTACGTTGCGTAAAGGGCGCAGTGCTGGATGTGGCTGTTGATATCCGCAAAGGTTCGCCTACCTATGGTCAGCATGTAGCGGTAGAATTGACAGAGGAGAATCATCGTCAATTCTTTATTCCTCGTGGTTTTGCTCATGGTTTTGCTGTATTGAGTGAAACGGCAGTGTTTCAATATAAATGTGATAACTTTTATGCTCCACAACATGATGGAGGTATCAGTATATTAGATGAATCACTTGGCATTTGTTGGAAAATTCCTACTGGTAAGGCTATCTTAAGTGAGAAGGACACTAAGCATCCACTATTGAAAGATTTTGAATCTCCATTTCTGTATGGAGAGGATTTATATAAATAGCATATAATAATAACGATACATGTAGGTCCCTAACTTCATGCTACACACATGAATCCCCTACATTTTGCAGGTTGGGAAAAATACAGCGGTATATTCCTGAACTGTCCCCCTCATATTAGCAAAATGCTGATATGTATTCTAAATATATCAACTGTCTGTGAAGATCGTTGATATATTGTTTTTTAATAGTATGCTTGTTGATTAAAAATAATATTCAGATTTCTAGTTTTGTATTATAGAAAGGATTAGGATATTTTTTATTGATTATCTATTGTATTTTTGAAAGAAAATGCATTTCTTTGTGGTATAGATAAAAAGCAATTTATTATGTTGACTACTGTAGAATATTTATCCTTGCTTCGTGAGTATATGCGAAAGAATTCTGCTAAATATGGTATTTCTCGCATGGGGATATTTGGCTCCGTTGCTCGTGGTGAACAACGTGAGGGTAGTGATGTCGATATTTGTGTTGAAATTGAAAGACCTTCTATCTTTACTTTAGTTCATATTAAAGAAGAATTGGAAAAACTATTGAAATGCCCTGTTGATGTGGTTCGGTTGCGGAATAATATGGATGAATTATTGAGAGGGTGTATCAATAAAGATGGAATTTATGTGTAAAAGTCAGATAATAGAATCATTGCTAAAGAAAATTCTCCAAACGGTGGAAAGGATATTAGCGAACTCGGAAACTATTACCTCCCCTTCTTTTTATTTATTGACTCCGTCTGGGATGGAAAGATTGGAGAGTACTTGTATGTTATTAATAGCTATAGGTGAAGGAGTGAAAGGTGTTGATAAATTAACAGATAAAAAGTTATTATCTTTCTATCCAGGGATGGATTGGAAAGGAGTAATGGGAATGAGGGATATAATCGCACATCATTATTTTGATTTAGATGCTGAAATTGTTTATGACGTGATAAAACATGATTTGCCGAAGTTAAAAGATGTGCTACAGCAAATCGTAGATGATTTGAAAGTATCTAATCAAGCGATTGATTAAATGATTTTTTATTTCAAATTTCTAAAATACGCTCGCACCTTCCGCATAATCTTGATTCCCATCACTACGCCATCAAATACAGCCATACCGGTATTAAACGAACGCATGATTGCATCCGCCTTATTGGTTGCCGGAGCAAGTGGGGCGAATATTTCGCGTGTAGTAGCTGTCATGGCTTTTTTTTGAGCATGGATCTCATTTAAAAGCTTCTTTTTACGTTCGGCAATCTCTTCTAATGTAAATTTCTGCGGGGTCTGCGCATTCATAATTTATTTATTTGAATCAGTTAAAAATAAATTAGCGAGGAAGTTCACCATCGGAGAAATGATGAGCTGCTTGCGGAAAATAATAACCAGGGCGATGAGAACAACATTGATGCCTGCAATGATGGCAAAACTCGACATCAGACCGCCCACTAAAGGCTCCAATATATAAGCAAGAGCAAAAAGCAGATAAAACAGAGCCACCATGCCAAGGATAATAAGTACTAATATCATAATTAACGTGGAAAAAAGTATGGTTAACTTCTCCGTCAATTCTAATTTGGTATATTCTTTTTGAAGCTCCAGATATTTCTTGAACTCGAAAAACAACTGCTGAAAATTCTCAATACTTTTATCGTCTGCAAACATGGTCGCTCTGTTTTTAGTCTTTGATTACTCACTTATTCTGCTATTTCTCCTTTCATCTCCGCAGCAATCTCATCAACGAGAGTTTCCATTTCGCTGCGATTCAGCTTGATTCCCTTTTTACGAAGAATCTCTGCGATTTTGTGACGGGTGTCTTCTCCTTTTTCAGGAGCAAATAAAATACCAAGGGCTGCGCCTACGGCTGCACCACCCAGAAAAGCTGCTAAAACATTCAATCCTTTCATAATGTATAATGTTTAAAATGATTATGATACAACAAATATAACATTTTTATGGAAAGGTTGTTCGTGAAAACTGAAATTTTTTGCTACGTTTTATAATTCTTTTTTTCTTTTATGGTTTAATCTTATTTAACTGACTTTCGTAGCTAACCTTTGAAGGTTAAGGCGTACTTTTGTTTTCGAATATTGTAAATCAAAACATAATGGAAGCTAAGATTGTTTTTATAACCGGTGCCAGTAGCGGAATTGGCGAAGGTTGTGCCCGTAAATTTGCGAAGGAGGGATGGAATCTGATTCTGAATGCCCGTACCGTTTCGAAACTGGAAGAACTGAAAGCCGAACTGGAAGCGACGCATGGTGTACGGGTTTATATATTGCCCTTTGATGTGCGCGACCGGAAGCTGGCTGCCGCCTCTTTAGAATCATTGCCTGAAGAATGGAAGGCGATTGATGTGTTGGTGAACAACGCCGGACTGGTGATCGGTGTGGATAAGGAATTCGAGGGTAACCTGGATGAATGGGATATCATGATCGATACGAATATAAGAGGATTGCTGGCAATGACGCGTTTGGTGGTGCCCGGTATGGTAGAACGCGGACGCGGGCATATTATTAATATCGGATCTATTGCCGGTGATGCCGCTTATCCGGGTGGGAGTGTGTATTGCGCAACGAAAGCTGCCGTGAAGGCTCTTTCGGACGGACTCCGGATCGATTTGGTGGATACTCCGTTGAGAGTGACGAACATCAAACCGGGAATGGTGGAGACAAACTTTACAGTGGTGCGTTATCGGGGAGATAAGGAAGCTGCCGATAATTTTTATAAAGGGATTCGTCCGTTGACGGGAGATGACATTGCGGAAACAGTTTATTTTGCCGCGTCGGCTCCTGCGCATATTCAGATTGCAGAGGTGCTTTTGATGCCTACTTATCAGGCAACGGGTACTATTTCGTATAAGAAAAAGCCGGAATAGATGTTTTTTTGACGGATTTCTTTGCCGGATGATAAAATTTCTATTATTTTGTTGCCCGAAACTAAATGTAATAGACGAAAATATTGAATTATTAATTAAAACAGAGTATAGGATTATGAAAAAATTAGTCGTATTAGGAATGGGAGTATGCTTGGTGCTAGCATTTGCATCTTGTAAATCCAGCGAAAGTGCCTATAAGAAAGCTTACGAAAAAGCGAAACAGCAAGAATTGGCAGAACCGCAGGTGGAAGCTCCGGTAGAAGTAACTCCGGTGGTTGCAGCTCCTGTGACAACTACTAAAGTGGCAGATACATCCGGCGTTCGTCAGGAAAAGGTTACAGTGGTTTCCGGCAACGAAGGGTTGAAAGATTATAGCATCGTAGCAGGTAGCTTTGGTGTGAAAGCGAATGCTGAAGGCCTGAAAGATTGGTTGGATGGACAAGGATATCACTCTACGATTGCATTTAATGCTGACAAGGCAATGTATCGCGTTATCGTGAATTCATTTGCTGATAAGGCTGCTGCTGCTGAAGCTCGCGACGCATTCAAGGCTAAATATCCGAACCGTTCGGATTTCCAGGGTGCTTGGTTGCTGTATCGCGTATATTGATTTCTTTTTGGTAATATATATTGGAAAGAACGAACGTTTTTTCCGAATAAGAAGGCGGTAACTGGGAAGTTACTGCTTTTTTATTGAAAATGAGTGACTTCTTCGTTTAGATATTTTTATCTTTCTACTAAAAGAAGTTATAAATGATAGGAGGGAAACTTTTATAGCAAAGAAAGTTTTTACTTTTGTCAATTCTTAATTTGGAGAATGTATTGCCTGAATGTGAATAGGGCATTAATTTAGAGATTGAATGGAACAAAAATATGTAATGGCTGCTATCGACGCGGCTTTAAAAGCAGGTGAAAAGATTCTTTCTATTTATAATGATCCGGCATCGGACTTTGAAATAGAGAGGAAGGCCGATAACTCTCCGCTAACTATAGCAGACAGAAAAGCGCATGAAGCAATTGTGGCTATTCTGAATGATACTCCTTTTCCTGTTCTTAGTGAAGAAGGGAAGCATTTAGGGTATGAGACTCGACGTGAGTGGGATACTTTATGGATTGTAGATCCGCTGGATGGAACGAAGGAGTTTATCAAGCGTAATGGAGAATTTACGGTAAATATCGCTTTGGTGCAGAACTCTGTGCCTGTGTTCGGTGTTATTTATGTACCTGTGAAAAAAGAACTTTATTTCGGGATTGAAGGTGCAGGGGCTTATAAATGTTCCGGTATTGTCAGTTTGGAAGGTGACGGCGTGGCATTGGAAGAACTGATCGGAAAATCAGAACGGTTACCTTTGAAGGAGGTGCACGATCATCTGATTGTGGTTGCTTCACGTTCGCACTTGTCGCCTGAAACAGAATCATATATTGCAGATTTAAAGAAGAAACACGGCAGTGTGGAGTTGATTTCGAGTGGAAGTTCTATTAAAATCTGTCTGGTTGCTGAAGGAAAGGCTGATGTATATCCGCGTTTTGCTCCGACAATGGAGTGGGATACGGCTGCAGGGCATGCGATAGCCCGTGCCGCAGGGATGGAAGTATATCAGGCTGGAAAGGAAGAACCTCTACGATATAACAAGGAGGATTTATTGAATCCGTGGTTTGTTGTTGAGCCAAAAGGAGAACACTAAATAATGTTTATATGACATTTGAAATCGTATTTGTACTATTATCCCTATTAGGAATGGTAGCGGCTTTGGTAGCAGACAAGATGCGTCCGGGCATGATACTTTTTTCGGTAGTGGTTTTGTTTCTGTGTGCCGGCATTCTGACTCCTAAGGAGATGCTGGAAGGGTTTAGTAATAAAGGGATGATTACTGTTGCTCTGCTGTTTTTGGTGAGTGAAGGTATTCGTCAGTCGGGTACATTGGGACAAGTGATTAAGAAGTTGCTTCCGCAGGGAAAGACAACGGTGTTTAAAGCACAGTTGCGTATCTTGCCTTCGGTGGCATTTATTTCTGCCTTTCTGAATAATACGCCTGTCGTGGTTATTTTTGCTCCGATTATCAAGCATTGGGCTAAATCGGTGAATCTCCCGGCTACGAAGTTCCTGATTCCTCTTTCTTATGTGACTATTTTGGGAGGTATCTGTACGTTGATCGGTACTTCTACTAACCTGGTGGTGCATGGAATGATATTGGAAGCCGGATTTGAAGGCTTTTCTATGTTCGAACTCGGAAAGGTGGGAATATTCATCGCTATTGCCGGAATTATTTATATATTTCTTTTTTCCAAGCGTCTTTTGCCGGATGCGCGTCCGGACACGGCTGTGCCGGATGAAGAAGTAGAAGAGGGGGAGAAGTTGCATCGGGTAGAGGCTGTTTTGGGTGCTCGCTTTCCCGGTATTAATAAAAAACTGAAAGATTTTAATTTTCAACGTCATTATGGTGCCGAAGTAAAAGAAATCAAGACGCGTAATGGACAGCGTTTCGTAACAAATCTGGATGATGTGGTGCTTCACGAAGGAGATACGCTGGTGGTGATGGCTGATGATACATTTATTCCGACATGGGGTGAATCTTCTGTGTTTGTCTTGTTGACGAACGGAAATGAACCGGATACTACCGGAAAGAAAAAGCGGTGGTTTGCTTTGTTATTGTTGGTTCTGATGATTGTCGGCGCAACGGTAGGTGAACTTCCGGTAACAAAGGAGATGTTTCCGGATATCAAGTTGGATATGTTTTTCTTTGTGTCTATCACTACTATTATTATGGCATGGACAAATCTGTTCCCTGCCCGTAAATACACTAAATATATTTCGTGGGATATATTGATTACGATTGCCTGTGCGTTTGCTATCAGTAAGGCAATGGTGAATTCCGGCGTGGCAGATAGCGTTGCGAAGTTTATTATCGGATTGAGTGATGATTATGGTCCGCACGTGTTGCTCGCGATGTTGTTTATCATTACGAATCTGTTTACGGAACTGATAACGAATAATGCTGCGGCTGCCTTGGCTTTCCCGCTGGCATTGTCGATTGCTTCACAATTGGGAGTAAGCCCGACGCCCTTCTTTGTGGTGATTTGTATGGCTGCATCTGCCAGCTTCTCAACGCCTATCGGTTATCAAACGAATCTGATTGTGCAAGGTATCGGTAACTATAAGTTTACGGATTTTGTACGTATCGGTTTGCCACTTAATATTATAACTTTCTTAATATCTATTATCCTGATCCCATTGATCTGGAACTTTTAATAAATAAATCTGTAAATGGAAGAAAAGAACCATATATATCCGATATTTGACCGCATGATGACGCGGCAGGATAAAGAAGAACTTTTAGGGCAACACAGTGTGATGATCTGGTTTACCGGATTGAGCGGCTCCGGAAAGAGCACGATTGCTATTGCATTGGAACGCGAACTCCATAAGCGCGGATTGCTTTGCCGTATCTTGGATGGGGATAATATCCGTAGTGGAATTAATAATAACCTGGGATTCTCCGAAACGGACCGGGTGGAAAATATTCGTCGTATAGCTGAAGTGTCTAAGCTGTTTTTGGATAGTGGCATCATTACGATTGCTGCATTTATCAGCCCTAATAATGATATTCGCGAAATGGCTGCGAATATTATCGGTAAGGATGATTTTCTGGAGGTTTTCGTTAGCACTCCGCTGGAGGAGTGTGAGAAACGTGATGTGAAAGGCTTATATGCGAAGGCACGGAAAGGGGAGATTCAGAATTTTACAGGAATTTCCGCACCATTCGAGGTTCCGGAACATCCGGCTTTGTCACTGGATACTTCCAAATTGACTTTGGAGGAATCGGTGAACCGTTTGTTGGAGCTTGTTTTGCCAAAAGTGAAGAGTATAAAATGAAGAATGAGGAATTAGGAATGAAGAGTTAGTGTGCGGTTATCAGCAAATTCATAATTCGTAATTCATAATTTTAAAAATAATGGAAGAATATAAATTAAGCCACTTGAAGGAACTCGAAGCCGAGTCTATTCATATCATCCGCGAGGTGGCGGCGGAATTTGAGAATCCGGTGATGCTTTACAGTATCGGAAAGGATTCTTCGGTGATGGTACGCTTGGCTGAAAAAGCGTTTTATCCGGGTAAAGTGCCATTCCCATTGATGCACATCGACTCGAAATGGAAATTCAAGGAGATGATTCAGTTCCGTGATGAATATGCGAAGAAGTACGGATGGAATCTGATCGTGGAAAGTAATATGGAGGCTTTTCATGCAGGGGGAGGACCTTTTACGCATGGAAGTAAAGTGCATACAGACTTAATGAAGACGCAGGCATTGCTTCATGCGCTGGATAAATATAAGTTTGATGCTGCATTTGGTGGTGCCCGCCGCGATGAGGAAAAGTCACGCGCGAAGGAACGTATTTTCTCTTTCCGGGATAAATTTCATCAATGGGACCCGAAAAATCAGCGTCCTGAATTGTGGGATATTTATAATGCCCGTGTGCACAAGGGGGAGAGTATCCGTGTATTCCCGATTAGTAACTGGACAGAGTTGGATATCTGGCAGTATATTCGTCTGGAGAATATTCCGATTGTTCCGCTTTATTATGCTAAGGAACGTCCGGTGATTAATTTGGATGGTAATATTATTATGGCAGATGATGAGCGTTTGCCTGAAAAGTACCGGGATCAGATTGAAATGAAGATGGTGCGTTTCCGTACGTTGGGCTGCTGGCCTCTGACTGGGGCAGTGGAAAGCGGAGCTGCTACAATCGAAGAGATTGTGGAAGAAATGATGACTACCACCAAGAGTGAGCGTACTACCCGTGTGATTGACTTTGACCAGGAGGGTAGTATGGAACAAAAGAAACGTGAAGGATACTTTTAATTGTAACTAGTAATGGCAGATAATAAATTAGATATAAAAGCTTTTCTGGACAAGGATGAACAGAAAGACTTATTGAGACTGTTGACTGCGGGTTCGGTGGATGACGGAAAATCAACATTGATCGGACGCTTGTTGTTTGACAGTAAGAAATTGTATGAGGATCAACTGGATGCACTGGAACGTGATAGTAAACGTGTAGGAAATGCAGGTGAGCATATCGACTATGCATTATTGCTGGATGGTTTGAAGGCTGAACGTGAACAGGGAATTACAATTGATGTGGCTTATCGCTATTTTTCTACTAATGGACGTAAGTTTATCATCGCGGATACTCCGGGGCACGAACAGTACACCCGTAACATGATTACCGGCGGATCTACGGCTAACCTGGCTATCATTTTGGTGGATGCCCGCACGGGAGTGATTACCCAGACTCGTCGTCACACTTTCCTGGTGTCTTTGCTGGGGATCAAGCATGTGGTGTTGGCTGTCAACAAGATGGACTTGGTAGACTTCTCGGAAGAGCGTTTTAATGAGATTGTGGCTGACTATAAGAAGTTTGTTACTCCGCTGGGTATTCCGGACGTAAACTGCATTCCTCTTTCTGCATTGGATGGGGATAATGTGGTGGATAAGTCAGAACGTACTCCGTGGTACAAGGGGATTTCTTTGCTCGATTTCCTTGAAACGGTTCATATCGACAATGACCACAACTTTACGGATTTCCGTTTCCCGGTTCAATATGTGCTTCGTCCGAATTTGGACTTCAGAGGATTCTGCGGTAAAGTGGCATCGGGGATTGTTCGCAAAGGCGATACAGTGATGGCACTTCCTTCCGGAAAAACTTCTAAGGTGAAGAGCATCGTGACTTATGACGGAGAGTTGGATTATGCCTTCCCACCGCAGTCTGTGACTTTGACGCTGGAAGATGAAATTGACGTGTCACGTGGTGAAATGTTGGTGCATCCTGACAATCTGCCGACTGTGGATCGTAATTTTGAAGCGATGATGGTTTGGATGGATGAAGAACCGATGGATATTAATAAATCGTTCTTTATTAAACAGACTACCAATTTGAGCCGTACGCGCATCGATACAATAAAGTATAAGGTGGATGTGAATACAATGGAACATCTGTCTCTGGAGAATGGCCAGTTGACCAAAGAGACTTTGCCTTTGCAATTGAATCAGATTGCCCGCGTGGTATTGACTACGGCTAAAGAGCTGTTCTTTGATCCTTATAAGAAAAATAAATCGTGCGGTTCCTTTATCTTGATCGATCCGATCACCAATAATACTTCTGCGGTAGGTATGATTATTGACCGGGTGGAAATGAAAGATATGAGTGACACGGAAGATGTGCCGGTATTGGATATGACGAAGCTGGGAATTGCTCCGGAGCATTATGAAGCGGTAGAAAAAGCAGTGAAGGAGTTGGAACGCCAGGGCTTGGCCGTACGACTAATAAAATAGATTGTTAAACAATAATTTGGAAGTTGGAAATGATGGCTTTACTGTCATTTCTAATTTTCGATTTTTAATTTTTAATTAATAAAGTGGGATTACTCGAATTTAATAAACTTCCGATTAATACATTGGTAGGTGCCGACTGGAAGACATTCAAGGCTATTACTGCCGGTCGTGAAATTGATGCAGCCTACAAGGGGAAATATCGATTGACCAAGGCTGTGTGTCGCTTGCTTTCTCCATTGGCGTCATTGCAGGACAAGCGTTACGAGAAACTGCTCGCTAATCAGCCGTTGGAGCATGACCCGGTATTTATCCTGGGACACTGGCGAAGCGGAACTACGTTTGTACATAATGTATTCTCTTGTGATAAGCATTTTGGGTATAATACTACTTATCAGACTGTATTTCCTCATCTGATGATGTGGGGACAACCTTTCTTCAAAAAGAATATGAGTTGGCTGATGCCGGATAAGCGTCCGACAGATAATATGGAACTGGCAGTGGATCTTCCCCAGGAAGAGGAGTTTGCTTTGTCGAACATGATGCCTTATACCTATTATAATTTCTGGTTTCTGCCGAAGTATCAGCAGGAGTACGCTGATAAATATCTTTTGTTTGATGACATAACGGATGCCGAATTGAAGGTGTTTGAAGAGGTGTTCACTAAATTGATTAAGATTTCTTTGTGGAATACTCACGGTACTCAATTTCTTAGTAAGAACCCTCCGCATACCGGAAGGGTGAAGGAATTGGTGAAAATGTTCCCGAATGCTAAGTTTATCTACCTGGTGCGTAACCCGTATACTGTATTCGAATCTACACGCAGTTTCTTTACAAATACGATTCAACCGTTGAAGTTGCAGGATGTTAGCAATGAACAATTGGAGGAAAATATCCTTTCTATCTATGCAAAGCTTTATCATAAGTATGAATCGGATAAGAAGTTTATTCCGGAAGGTAACCTGATGGAAGTGAAATTTGAAGATTTCGAAGCGGATGCGATGGGTATGACGGAAACTATTTATAAGTCTCTTTCTATCCCCGGATTTGCTGAAGCACGTAGCGATATAGAAAAATACGTGGGCGGAAAGAAGGGATATAAGAAGAATAAATATAAATATGACGACCGTACGATTCAATTGGTAGAAAAGAACTGGGATTTTGCTTTGAAACAATGGGATTATAAATTATAAGAAGAAAAAGAAAGGAAAAGTATTGATGATTCAGAAAAGCATTCATCGCCTGTTGATGACAGGTTTCGTTGCATTTATTTCTTCCTTGTCTTTGATGGCGCAACATAAAGTTGAGGTAGTTCCTTTCGGGGACATGGATCAATGGGTGGACCGTCAGATAAAGGAGTCGAGCATTATTGGCGGGAATACTAAGAATGTATATGCGATAGGGCCGACGTCGGTGATCAAGGGAGATCAGGTTTATAAGAATATGGGCGGATCGCCTTGGGCTACTTCGAATGTGATGGCGAAAGTGGCCGGTATTACGAAAACTAATACTTCGGTCTTTCCGGAGAAGCGGGGAGATGGATACTGTGCCCGTTTGGATACACGCATGGAAAGTGTGAAAGTGCTAGGATTGGTTAATATTACAGTGTTGGCGGCAGGTTCTATCTTTACCGGTTCGGTGCATGAGCCGATTAAGGGCACTAAAAATCCGCAGAAAATGTTGCAGACGGGTATTCCGTTTACAAAAAAACCGGTTGCTCTTCAGTTTGATTACAAGGTGAAGATGTCTGACCGGGAGAATCGTATTCGTGCTACCGGTTTCAGTAAGATTACGGATGTGCCCGGAAAAGATTATCCGGCAGCTATCCTGTTGCTGCAAAAACGTTGGGAAGATGCCAATGGAAATGTGTATGCGAAACGGATAGGGACAATGGTGACTTATTATTATCACTCTACGGACTGGAAAAATAATGTAACTTATGAGATTATGTATGGTGATATAACGAATCGTCCGGAATACAAGGCGCACATGATGCGTCTGCAAGCAACCGAAAGTTATACGGTGAACAGCAAGGGTGAAAGCGTGCCTATCCACGAAGTGGCCTGGGGAGATGAAAATGATGTTCCGACTCATATGTATATTCAATTCACATCCAGTCATGGAGGAGCTTATATCGGTTCTCCGGGAAATACATTATGGGTTGACAATGTAAAACTGGTATATTAACAAAGTATATAGACAAAGAAGAAAAATAGTCAGTGATATTATTTATCATTGACTATTTTTTTTGTTTTAATTCTTTTGTCACAAACCCTTTCAGATGCCTTCTGGAGTTATCTAAGACTTTTATCGCTCTATAAAAATCTATGAATGAATGAAAATTTACGTGTTTTTTTGTTTGTGTTATATTAAATATCTATATTTGCACTAAATTTAGAAAGAAGAATGACGTTTATTGTCTCTTAGTCAGGTGTAGAACATTTGGGTTGTGTATCTATCCTGTAAGACAATTGAAATATATTATTTACTAAAATAAATTGAGATGAAAAAGGGTTTATTGTTTATTTTATTGGCAGCAGCATCTGTATGTTTGCCTGCACAAGAAAAAGAAAATGCAGCAAAGAGTTATAGAGTGGAAACTAACCGCTTTGGTGCTAACTGGTTTATTAGTGGTGGCGTTGGCGCACAAATGTATTTTGGCGACAATGATGGTAAAGCCGACTTCGGAAAACGTCTTGCTCCGGCACTTGACATTGCTGTAGGTAAGTGGTTTACTCCAGGTATCGGATTACGCGTGGCTTACAACGGTCTTCAGGCTAAAGGTGCTACTCCTTATGCTAACGGTCCGCTTGTAGACGGAGGACAGTACTCTAATGGTTACTACAAAGAAAAATGGAATGTTGTTAACCTTCACGGAGACGTATTGTTGAACCTTACCAATATGTTCTGTGGTTATAAAGAAGATCGTCTGTACTCATTCATTCCTTATGTAGGTGCTGGATTCGTACACACAGGTAAAGGTCCGGGTTATGATGAACTGGGTATCAATGCCGGTTTGATCAACCGCTTCCGTCTCTCTTCAGCTTTGGATCTTAACGTTGAATTGCGTGGACTTTTGATGAAAGGCGCATTTGGTAACTCAGGTCCTGAAGGATTGGCTGGTCTGACTGTAGGTGTTACTTACAAGTTCAAGAAACGTGGTTGGGATGCTGTTCCTACTGTACCGATGGTTCCGGAAAGTCAGTTGAACGACATGAGAGACAGAGTAAACGCTCTGAAGGGTGAAAACGAATCTTTGAAACGTGACTTGGTTGAAGCACGTAACAAAAAACCGGAAGTGATCGTTAAGAAAGAAGCTGGTTTCATTCCACGTTATGTTGTTGTATTTAATATCGGAAAGAGCAACATCAGCAAGAGAGAGTATATGAATATCGAAGCTATGGCTAAAGGTATCAAAGCAACTGATAAAGTATTTACTGTAACAGGTTATGCTGATAAAGGTACTGGTTCTGCTGAATATAACATGAAATTGAGTAAGAAGAGAGCTGAAGCAGTTCGTGACCTGATGGTTAATGAATTCGGTGTTCCTGCTTCTCAGTTGAAAGTTGATTACAAGGGTGGCGTAGGCAACATGTTCTATGATGATGCTAAGTTAAGCCGTGTAGCTATTGTTGAAGAATAATATACATTTTAAATAATAGAATAAAAGAGACGTTTCCTTTCACAGGAAGCGTCTTTTTTGTATTTTTGTACCCCATGAGCAGAATAGTAGCAATAGATTATGGAAGAAAGCGTACTGGGATAGCTGTGAGCGATACTATGCAGCTGATCGCAAACGGATTGACAACAGTGCCTACGCATGAACTTCTGAACTTTATCGGTGAATATATGGCTAAAGAACCGGTGGAGCGGATTATTATTGGATTGCCAAAGCAAATGAATAATGAGGTTTCGGAGAATATGAAGAATATAGAACCTTTTGTTCGTTCGCTGAAGAAACGATATCCGGATCTTCCGGTCGAGTATGTGGACGAACGGTTCACTTCTGTTCTTGCGCATCGTACCATGTTGGAGGCCGGTCTGAAGAAAAAGGACCGCCAAAACAAAGCATTGGTGGATGAGATAAGTGCTACTATTATTTTGCAAACATATTTGGAAAGTAAACGTTTTTAATAGAAGATATTGAATAACTTAATTTTTAGTAGAGTATAAAAATATGATTTTACCTATTTATGTATATGGTCAGCCTGTATTGAGAAAGGTTGCAGAGGACATAACACCGGATTATCCGAACCTGAAAGAGTTGATTGAAAACATGTTTGAAACAATGGTACACGCCGATGGCGTAGGACTGGCTGCTCCACAGATTGGTTTGCCTATTCGCGTGGTTACTATTACGTTGGATCCGCTTTCGGAGGAGTATCCTGAATTTAAAGACTTCAATAAGGCTTATATCAATCCCCACATTCTGGAAGTCGGGGGCGAAGAAGTGAATATGGAAGAGGGTTGTCTCAGTCTTCCCGGTATTCATGAAACAGTGAAAAGAGGTGATAAAATTCGCGTGAAATATATGGACGAGAATTTTGTGGAGCATGAAGAAGAGGTGGAGGGTTATCTGGCTCGGGTGATGCAGCATGAATTCGATCATTTGGATGGTAAGATGTTTATCGACCATATCTCACCGCTTCGTAAGCAGATGATTAAAGGAAAGCTGAATACGATGTTGAAGGGAAAAGCACGCAGTTCTTATAAGATGAAACAGGTGAAATAAAGATAAAAAACGTTTATATCCCTGTTAAGTAAGCGAAAAGCATTATTTTTGCTTCGTTTACAAGCATAAAATATCAATGGTAAAAAGAATCTTAACAGTTTTATTACTGTTCCCAACGCTGGTGTGTGCTCAGATAAATACGGATCGGGTGATGACTATTGCCCGAAACGCTCTTTATTTTGAGGACTATGTACTTTCTATTCAGTACTTTAACCAGGTTATTAACGCTAAACCTTATCTGTATGAGCCCTATTTCTTCAGGGCATTGGCAAAACTAAACCTGGAGGATTTCCAGGGTGCTGAAACAGACTGTGATGCAGCTATCCAACGCAATCCGTTTGTGGTGGGTGCTTATCAGATTCGTGGTTTGGCAAGGATTCGTCAGAGTAAATTTGATGGAGCGATTGAAGATTACAAGAAAGCATTGCATTATGATCCGGAGAATATTACCTTATGGCATAATCTGACATTATCTCATATCCAGAAGAAAGATTATGATGCTGCGAAAGAGGATTTGGAAAGTTTGCTGAAAGTATCTCCGCGTTATACCCGCGCTTATTTGATGAGGGGGGAAGTGTCCTTGCAACAGAAAGATACGATTGCTGCCTTGAACGACTTCAATAAGGCTCTTGAACTGGATAAATATGATCCGGACGCATGGTCTGCAAGAGCGATCGTTAAATTACAGCAGGCTAAGTATGCGGAAGCTGAAGCGGATTTCAACCGTGCTATTCCTTTGAGCGCTAAGAATGCGGGAAATTATATAAACCGTGCATTGGCACGCTTTCATCAGAATAATTTGAGAGGCGCTATGAGCGATTATGATCTGGCGTTGGATATTGATCCGAATAACTTTATCGGTCATTATAACCGTGGTTTGTTGCGTGCTCGGGTAGGAGATGACAACCGGGCTATTGAAGATTTTGACTTTGTCATCAAGATGGAGCCGGATAATATGATGGCTGTCTTTAACCGTGGATTGCTACGTGCCCAAACGGGTGATTATCGCGGGGCAATACAAGATTACACAACTGTTATCAACCAGTATCCGAACTTCCTTGCCGGATATTACCAGCGTTCGGAAGCTCGCAGAAAGATTGGCGACAAGAAAGGAGCGGAGCAGGACGAGTTTAAAGTCATGAAAGCTCAAATAGATAAGCAGAACGGTGTGACGAATAAAGATGTAGCACAGAATAAGGATAAGGAAAACGAAGAGGAAGGCGGAGAGAAGACCCGTAAGAAATCGGATAAGAATATGAATAACTATCGTAAGATAGTGATTGCCGATGATTCCGAAGCTGAACAACGCTATACAAGTGATTATCGTGGACGTGTGCAGGATAAGAACGTAAATATAACGATGGAACCGATGTTCGCTTTGACTTATTATGAGAAGATGAGTGACGTGAAACGTTCGGTGAACTTCCACAAATATATTGAGGATTTAAACCGTACGGGTATACTTCCGAAACGTCTTCGCATCACGAATATGGAAGCTCCGTTGACGGAAGAACAGGTGAAAGTGCATTTTGCCTTGATCGATACACATACATCGGCTATTGTGGAAGATGAAAAGAATGCCTCAAAACGTTTTGCCCGTGCAATTGATTTTTATTTGGTGCAGGACTTCTCGAGTGCAGTTTCTGATTTGACTCAGACAATCTTGTTGGATGGTGATTTCTTCCCGGCATATTTTATGCGTGCATTGATTCGTTGTAAACAGTTGGAATATCAGAAAGCGGAACAAGCTGTCGAAACAGATGTTGTTCCTGGCGATAATAAGCGTAAAGAGATTACCGCAGTAGATTATGAGGTGGTGAGAAAAGATTTGGATAAGGTGATAAATCTGGCTCCGGACTTTGTATATGCATATTATAATCGTGCCAATGTTTCTGCCATGTTGAAAGATTACCGGGCTGCAATTGTCGACTATGATAAGGCGATCGAGCTGAATCCTGATTTTGCAGACGCTTACTTCAATCGTGGACTGACTCATATTTTCTTAGGAAATAATAAGCTGGGTATTTCTGATTTGAGTAAAGCCGGTGAGTTGGGGATTGTTTCTGCTTATAATGTTATCAAACGTTTTACAGATCAATCGGAATAACATTTTTTTGATAAAAAATAGAAAACTCAAAAGATTTAGTTACTTTTGCGTTCAAATTATGAAAATATAACATCATCATATTATGATAAAGATAACATTTCCCGATGGCTCCGTTCGTGAATATAACGAAGGAGTGAACGGTTTACAGATTGCTGAAAGTATCAGCTCGCGTCTGGCACAGGAAGTGCTGGCATGTGGAGTGAACGGCGAGACTTATGATTTAGGACGTCCTATTAATGAAGATGCTAATTTTGTTCTTTATAAATGGGATGATGAAGAAGGTAAACATGCTTTTTGGCATACAAGTGCACACTTGCTGGCGGAAGCTTTGCAGGAACTTTATCCGGGTATCCAGTTTGGTATCGGACCGGCTATCGAGAACGGATTCTACTATGATGTGGATCCGGGTGAAGCTGTGATTAAAGAAAGCGATCTTCCAGCCATTGAAGCTAAAATGTTGGAACTGGCTGCAAAGAAAGAAGAGGTAGTCAGAAAAAGCATCGCAAAAACAGATGCTCTGAAAATGTTTGGCGATCGTGGCGAAACATACAAATGTGAATTGATCTCCGAACTGGAAGACGGACACATTACAACTTATACTCAGGGTGCATTTACTGACCTTTGTCGTGGTCCTCACTTGATGACGACTGCTCCGATCAAGGCTATCAAGTTGACTTCAGTGGCTGGTGCTTACTGGCGTGGTCATGAAGATCGTAAGATGCTGACCCGTATTTATGGTATCACGTTCCCGAAGAAAAAAATGCTGGATGAATATCTGGTATTGCTGGAAGAAGCGAAGAAGCGTGACCACCGTAAGATCGGTAAGGAGATGCAGTTGTTTATGTTCTCCGAAACTGTAGGTAAGGGACTGCCTATGTGGTTGCCGAAAGGTACTGCATTGCGTCTGCGTCTGCAAGAGTTCTTGCGTCGTATTCAGACACGTTACGATTATCAGGAAGTAATCACTCCGCCAATTGGTAATAAATTGCTGTATGTGACTTCAGGACACTATGCAAAATATGGTAAGGATGCATTCCAGCCTATTCATACTCCGGAAGAGGGTGAAGAGTATTTCTTGAAACCTATGAACTGCCCTCACCACTGTGAGATTTACAAGAATTTCCCACGTTCATATAAGGACCTTCCATTGCGTATTGCAGAATTTGGTACGGTTTGTCGTTATGAACAAAGTGGTGAGTTACATGGTTTAACTCGTGTACGTAGCTTTACACAGGATGATGCGCATATCTTCTGCCGTCCGGAACAAGTGAAAGATGAATTCCTTCGTGTGATGGATATCATATCTATCGTGTTCCGTTCTATGGATTTCCAGAATTTTGAAGCACAGATATCCTTGCGTGATAAAGTGAACCGTGAAAAGTACATCGGTAGCGATGATAACTGGGAGAAGGCTGAACAGGCTATTATCGAGGCTTGTGCGGAAAAAGGATTGCCTGCTAAGATTGAGTATGGAGAAGCAGCTTTCTATGGTCCTAAACTTGACTTTATGGTGAAAGACGCTATCGGTCGTCGTTGGCAGCTGGGTACGATTCAGGTTGACTACAACTTGCCGGAACGTTTTGAACTTGAATATATGGGTTCTGACAATCAGAAGCATCGTCCGGTAATGATTCACCGTGCTCCGTTCGGATCAATGGAACGTTTTGTTGCCGTACTGATTGAACATACTGCCGGTAAATTCCCATTGTGGCTGACACCGGAACAGGTAGTTATTCTGCCAATCAGTGAGAAGTTCAATGAATATGCAGAGCAGGTGAAGATGTATCTGAAGATACACGAAATCCGTGCGATTGTAGATGATCGTAACGAGAAGATCGGCCGTAAGATTCGTGATAATGAGATGAAACGTATTCCTTATATGCTGATTGTCGGCGAAAAAGAAGCTGAAAATGGAGAAGTTTCTGTTCGTAGACAAGGCGAAGGTGACAAAGGAACCATGAAATTTGAAGAATTTGCTAAAATTTTGAACGAAGAAGTTCAGAATATGATAAATAAATGGTAACTTTGCAGCCGTTTCAGAATAAAATATTTAGTATAACAATAAAAAGATCAAACTAGGAAGTAAACGTTTTTAATGAAGAATGACACTCTAAAAGGGCAATACAGAATCAATGAACAGATTCGTGCCAAGGAAGTTCGCATAGTAAGCGATGATATTGAACCGAAAGTATATCCAATCTTTCAGGCTCTGAAAATGGCTGAAGAGAGAGAATTGGATTTAGTGGAAATTTCTCCTAATGCTCAACCCCCTGTTTGTCGTATTATTGATTATTCTAAATTTCTTTATCAATTAAAGAAACGCCAGAAGGAACAGAAAGCGAAGCAGGTTAAGGTTAATGTGAAGGAAATCCGTTTCGGACCCCAGACAGACGACCATGATTACAACTTTAAGTTGAAGCATGCTAAAGGATTTTTGGAAGATGGCGATAAGGTGAAGGCTTATGTATTCTTTAAAGGTCGCTCCATCCTTTTCAAGGAGCAAGGTGAAGTGCTTTTGCTTCGTTTTGCAAATGACCTGGAAGACTACGCTAAAGTAGATCAAATGCCGATACTGGAAGGTAAGCGCATGACTATTCAGCTTTCTCCGAAAAAGAAAGAAGCTCCTAAAAAGCCGGCAACAGCTGGAGCACCGAAACCTGCTGCTCCTGCACAAAAAGCAGAGAAGCCGGAAAAGGGCGAAGAATAAGAAAAGATGCGTAACGCGCAGGTATAGTGCGTTGCCATTATATATTTAATAATTTAAAAACAAGTAAGATGCCAAAGATGAAGACTAACTCCGGTTCTAAAAAAAGGTTTACCCTTACCGGAACAGGTAAAATCAAAAGAAAGCACGCTTTTCACAGTCACATTTTGACTAAGAAAACTAAGAAGAGAAAAAGAAATCTGTGCTACTCTACAACTGTTGATACAACAAATGTAAGCCAGGTTAAGGAACTCTTAGCAATGAAGTAATCAAAAGCGTAAAAGTATTATTAAAGTATTAACCGAATGCATTAGCCTGAAGTTCGCTGCGTGAAGTAGCGGCGCTAACATTCAAAAAAAGTAAAACTATGCCAAGATCAGTAAATCATGTTGCTTCAAAAGCAAGAAGAAAGAAAATTTTGAAATTGACCAGAGGTTACTTTGGTGCAAGAAAGAATGTATGGACCGTAGCTAAAAACACTTGGGAAAAGGGTTTGACTTACGCGTTCCGTGACCGTAGAAATAAGAAAAGAAACTTCCGCGCTCTTTGGATACAACGTATCAACGCTGCTGCACGTCTTGAAGGAATGTCTTATTCTAAATTGATGGGCGGTCTGCACAAAGCCGGTATTGAAATAAACCGTAAGGTTTTGGCTGATTTAGCTATGAATCACCCGGAAGCTTTCAAAGCTGTAGTTGCAAAAGCAAAAGCTGCTTAAGCATCAATAGTTTACGAGTTACAAAGTGTCAGTTACTAAGCTAGTAACTGGCACTTTTCTTTTGTTAGGCAGATGAAAGGGAATAAAAAAAATGTTAGTTGGCAAACAAAATCCTTTTTTTTCTTGTTAGTTTCATGTATTCTTATTACATTTGTGATACAAAAATATTAGCCGTATCGACTGGATCGGGAAACTCTTCAAATTAATCTGATGCACCGAGAAAGCTTCGTTCTTCAATGGCGGGCCACATCCTTCGGGACAGCTTTAAGCCGGTGGATTACAAAGAGGGCGAGCGCTCAAATCTTGTTCTATCAGAGTTTCATCACATCGTCGATGCGGCTTTTTTATATACTTTTCTATGATATTCTATTTCTCCGGTACAGGTAATTCTAAATGGATTGCAAATCAGCTTTCCAAAGAGCAAAAAGAAGAATTGGTTTTTATTCCCGATGCGTTAAAGAACAGAACGTTTGAGTTTTGTTTGCGGGAAGATGAAAAGATCGGTTTTGTATTTCCTGTCTATTCGTGGGCTCCTCCTGAAATCGTACTTAATTTTATTCGGCAACTCTCTTTAAAGGGGTATAAAAGGCAATATTTGTTTTTTGTTTGTTCCTGTGGAGATGATACCGGGCTTACGCAACAGGTGCTGGAGAAGGCTTTGAGTCATAAAGGCTGGAAGTGTCATGCAGGCTTTTCTGTGACTATGCCCAATAATTATGTATTGCTTCCCGGTTTTGACGTAGATAAGAAAGAACTGGAGAAGAAAAAACTGGCAGATGCTATTCCGGCTGTCAATCAAATTAATGCTTCAATAAGTAGGAGGGAAGAGTTGTTTCTTTGTCATGAAGGGAGTATTCCTTTTATTAAGACGAGGATTATCAATCCTTTATTTAATCGCTTTCAGATGTCTCCCGGGAATTTTTATACTACGGATGCTTGTATTGGATGTAAGCGTTGTGAGAAGAGTTGTCCGGTAGGGAATATTATGATGATGGGCAGAAAGCCTGTTTGGGGGATGGATTGCACCTCATGCCTGGCATGTTATCATGTTTGTCCGCAGCATGCGGTGCAATATGGGAAAAGAACGAAAGATAAAGGGCAGTATTTCAATCCTAATTAATCTACTCGCCAATTAATCTACTCGTCTTTGATTTTAATGCAGCAATTGGATAAGTCTTCAATGATAGCCAGGCTTTCTACTCTGACACCTTGCTCCTCAAGTTTTTTACGCCCATTTTGGAAGGCTTTTTCAATAATGAATCCCATTCCTACCAAATTTGCTCCGGATTGCTTGATGAGGTCGATAATGCCTAATGCGGCATTGCCATACGCGAGGAAGTCATCCACGAAAAGAACATTGTCATTTGGAGTGAGGAAATCGGCACTGATAACGACTTCATAATCACGATCTTTAGTGAATGAGTGCACAGTGGTGCTTAGTGCATTCTGGATGGTTTTAGGAGACTTTTTCTTTGCAAATACAACTGGTAAATCCATTAGGTAGCCTGTCATGATAGCCGGGGCGATGCCGCTGGCTTCGATTGTCATAATCTTATTTACGTTTGTGGCTGCAAAACGACGGACAAACTCGACTCCGATTGATTTCATCAGGACAGGGTCCATTTGATGATTAATAAAACCGTCTACTTTCAGGATACCTCCTTCGTAGCATTTTCCGTCTTGCAGAATTCTTTTTTTAAGTAATTGCATGCTGTATGATATTAATTAATAATGTGCTAATATTCCATTCCGCATGGTGAAAACGGCGGTTGGTATATTAGCACATGGATATTTGAATCGTTACTTGTTGTCTCTTAAGTCTTTCACCCGGACGGCTTTTCCTTCGCTTTGCGGGAGAGAGCCTTTCTTTACCAGTTTAACTTTAGGAGTCACCAATATTTCATCCTTCAATTGGCGGGTAATATCCTTGCGGATCTTCTCCAGTTCAATATAATTGTCGGTAGAAAGGTCGCTTAATTCTACTTCGACGATCATCTCGTCTTGGTTGTTGACAGTTTCCAGCGTAATCAGGTAGTTGCTGCCTAATTCGGGGAATTGTACCAGAATCTTTTCTACCTGCATCGGGAAGATGTTTACTCCCTTGATAATGAACATATCATCACTACGTCCCTTGATACGGTCGATACGGATATGGGTACGGCCACATGGGCATTTTCCGGGAAGAATACGGGTTAAATCGCGGGTACGATAGCGAATTAACGGCATCATTTCACGATCGAGAGTCGTAAGTACTAATTCTCCGATTTCTCCTTCCGGAACAGGTTCGCCTGTTTCCGGATCGATAATTTCTACCAGATAACAGTCTTCCCAGAAGTGCATTCCATTTTGTTCCTGACATTCGAAGGCAACACCGGGGCCGTTCATCTCTGTCATACCGAAGCTGTTGTATGCTTTTACGCCCAGCATCTTTTCTATTTTCCGGCGTTGTTCGTCGGTGTGGGGTTCGGCACCGATAACTAAGGTTTTCAGTGTGGTTCCTTTGGGATCAAGACCTTCTTCCTGGAAGACTTCTGCAAGGCGGATGGCATAGCTGGGGATAGCATGTAAAGCGGTAGTCTTAAAGTCGTTGATGAATTTAATCTGTCGTTTACTGTTTCCTGCAGCGGCAGGGACTGTCAGGCAGCCCAAGCGTTCTGCACCGTATTGGAAGCCTAAACCTCCTGTAAACATACCGTATCCGGAGCTGTTTTGGAAAACGTCAGTCTTGCGTATTCCTACTGCGTACAGACAGCGGGCTACCAGGTTGGCCCAAGAATCGAGGTCGTGTTGTGAGTGAACGATAACAGTCGGGTTTCCGGTGGTACCACTGGAAGAGTGAATACGTACACCATCATTGCTCATATCACCTGCCACCAGTCCGAACGGGTAGTGGGCGCGCATGTCAGATTTGGTAGTGAAAGGTACTTTGCGGATATCATCCAATGACTGTATGCTATCTGCCGTGATGCCATGTTTGCTGAAAACTTCTTTGTAATATGGAGCGTTCGCAGCTATATTAATTGTTTTTTTAAGCCGTTGAAGCTGCAATTCCTGCAACTTCTCCCGGCTCATGGTTTCTAATTCTTCTTCCCAGTATTGTGTACTCATGGTAATGCCTTTTATTGCATCAGCTTTTCCGCAATTTCTTTGCCGGCTGCCAATGCTTTAAGATTCATTTCTACAATTGCTTCTCCCTTGCGCTGGAAGATTTCACGGATGCTGTCTTGCACTTTTTCGTAATCAATGCCCAGGAATGGGATTGTTGCTCCCAGTAAGACAATGTTGGGAACGCGGGCGGAGCCTACTTCTTTTGCCACTTTGTCTACGTTCAATACTATCTTATGAGGCAGTTTGTTGATTTCTGCCATCACTTTGTCTGTTTCCGGATAATTGGGGATGTTGACAAACGGGGTTTCGTTAGTCACCAACCAGCCGGTAGGGCTAAGGTAGGGGAGGTAACGCAATCCTTCCATCGGTTCCAATGAGATGATGAGATCACATTTGCCTGATGGGATCAGGTCTGAAGCAATCGGCTGGTCGCTGATACGGAGATTGGATTGAACATCTCCTCCGCGTTGACTCATTCCGTGCACTTCCGCTTGTTTCATGTATAATCCTTCTTTCAAGGCAGCTTTGCCGATTACTGTGGCAATGGACAGAATCCCCTGTCCGCCGACTCCTGATAATATAATGTCTTTTTTCATGGCTTACTTACTTCTTTTTTTGCGTGCTAATGTCTGGATACACTCTCTGCGTGGGATAATGACAGATACACCACGATATTCGATTTCTTCGCGAATGATTTGCTTCATCTCCTCATAGTTTTTCTTCAATGGAGTAACTACACGGATATGGGCCGGATCTACTCCGATACCTGCACAGATCGCTTCGATGCGTCCGGTTCCGGCAGAGTCCTGTCCACCTGTCATGGCGGTGGTTTCATTGTCGGAGATGACGATGGTTACACTGGCGTTCTCGTTCACGCAATCTAACAGTCCGGTCATTCCTGAATGGGTGAAGGTTGAATCGCCGATGACAGCTACAGCCGGGAAAAGGCCTCCGTCAGCGGCACCTTTTGCCATTGTGATGGAAGCACCCATGTCCACACATGAGTTGATTGCATTGAAAGGAGCATTTGCGCCTAATGTGTAACAGCCGATGTCGCTGAATACTTTATGGGATGGATATTCTTCTTTCAGAACTTCGGTCAGCGTGATATACATATCGCGGTGTCCGCAGCCCTCGCAAAGTGCAGGCGGGCGCATTTCTACAACAGAAGGAATACCGAATTCCGATTTATTCTCTTTACCTACGGCACGGGCTACAGAGTCCGGATTTAATTCTCCGTCCTGTGACAGACTACCGTCGAGGCGTCCTTTTACTTTAACGCCGATACCCAGATAGCCTTTCAATTGTTTTTCTACAAAGGGTTGTCCGTCTTCCAGAACTAGGATTTCGTCACAAGACTCGATCAATTGATGCAATTGTTTTTTAGGCAATGGATATTGGCCGATCTTGAGTACCGGATATTCGCAACCTTCCGGATAGTTTTCCATCAGATAATTGTAACCGATACCACAAGCTACGATTCCCAGCTTTTTGTTAGGACCGTCTGTGTATTTATTATAAGGTGATTCTTCTGAAGCTTTGATAAATTCGTCTTGGCGGGCAAGCAATACTTTGTAGCGTTTGCGGGCATTTCCCGGCAACAAGATGAACTGACGCGGATCTTCGCTGAAAGAGATGCTGTTCTGCGGCTTTTGCTCTTTGCGTTCTACTCCTGAACGGGAGTGTGCCAGGCGGGTTACCATACGCATCAGGATCGGTTCGCCTAGCTTTTCAGAGAATTCGAAGCCACTGTATATCATATCATACGCTTCCTGCTGATTGCTTGGTTCGTACATCGGTATCAGTGAGAAGTCTCCGTAGAAACGGCTGTCCTGTTCGTTCTGCGAGGAGTGCATACTGGGATCGTCTGCGGCTATCACAATCAATCCGCCTTTCACGCCTGTGATGGCAGAGTTGACGAAACAGTCGGCAGCTACATTCATACCTACGTGCTTCATACAAACTAATGCCCGTTTACCTACGAAAGACATACCCAACGCAGCTTCCATCGCTGTTTTTTCATTGGCACACCAACGGTTGTGTATATTCTGTTCGGTCGTTATAGGGGCCATTTGAATATATTCCGTAATTTCAGTTGAAGGAGTACCCGGATAGGCATAAACGCCTGAAAGTCCGGCATCCAGTGCAGCTTGTGCAATGGCTTCATCGCCAAGTAAGAGTTGCTTGCTCATATCTATTTCTTTTATTTAGTGTTGATCACAGTTTGTTAATCTATCGGGCAAAGATAGGCTTTTCCGTTCGTTTTATCACAAATTTACTTGAAAATCTTTCTTTCATTCAGAGCTTTCCAGTATTTTCTTGCATTTGCCATGTGGTCGGTGTAATTGGAGGCAAAGTTGTGAGTTCCGGAAAAATCTTCTTTGGCGCACATGTAGATATAGTTATGTTTGGTATAGTTCAACACGCTGTCTATTCCCTTTTTAGAGGGAATACGGATGGGACCCGGAGGTAATCCGGTATTTATATAGGTATTATAGGGAGAATTGACTTTTAAATGCTCGTTGGTAATTCGGCGCAGGCCAAAATCCTGCAGGGCAAATTTGATGGTGGGATCTGCTTGTAAGGGCATATCTTGATGTAGTCGGTTGATATACAATCCGGCTACCATTGGCTTTTCTTCGTTGTTGTTGGTTTCTTCTTCAACGATGGAAGCAAGTGTGCTGACTTCTTCCGGTGTCATGCCGATGGCGGTAGCTTGTGACAGGCGATCTTTATTCCAGAATCGTTCGTGTTCGTCCTTCATTCGTTTGAAGAATTCGTCTACGCTCATATCCCAATATACCTGATAGGTTTCCGGTATGAAGAGGCTGGGGAGTGTTATGCTGGTATATCCCATTTGCGCTTGGAAAGTAGAGTCGAACAGTTGGCTCGCGATTTCGGCAGAGTCTATCATGAGTTGCTTGCCGATGCTTCGCGCCAATCGGTCTAATGTCCGGACGCTTCCGATAGTAAGGTTCATAGGCTCTTGATAACCTCTGGAAAAACGGCTATATACATGATAAACATTGTCATTGGGGCGAATGGCATAACGACCGGTATGGATATTCTGATCGAAATCCTTGTATTTTGCCATCCACTGGAATCCGGTGAACTTATTGACATGCCCGAATTCTTTTATTTTATGGTAGATAGAATCGGCAGTATCATCCCGGTCTACATAAATATATACGGTTTTAGATGGGTGAAATTGGGGGGCAAACAGATAATAATAAAAGGTGCCTCCGGCAACTGCACAAAGGAGGAATGCTCCGATTAGAATTGATAGTAGAATATTTCTCTTTTTTTTCTTCATCTTTTGAGGTGTATTTAAAAAGTTCGTCAAAGATAAAAAGAATTTGGATAGGAGTGTTCTCTTTTTAGGATGAATCATAAGGCGACTACATCAAAAGTATATTTTCTTTCGGTGCGATTGTGAATTCATTCTTTCACGTTACGTCTGCCTTGCTTGATTTATTCAGTTGCTTATTGTGTCTCTTTGTTTTCATTGTGATTATCTTTTTGTTTCCAGAGTAGTTCCATTATTCCCATATATTGTGGGACTATTTTCCCGCAATATATGGGAATGTTTTCTCATAAAATAAGAGAATACTTTCCCACAATATGTGGGAATAAGACAATCTCTTGACGTTACAATGTGAAACCTTGAGAGTAATACAACAACTCCCTTTTATTGAAGTGAGAGTCTGTTTGTAACTAGAATGCCATTGGCACAGGGAAATGAATTCATTTCAGAGAAACGAGCTTTGCTACTTAATTAGGCCACAGGGAGTAATTAATGTCTGCTTCTATTTTGTTTTCTATCTCATCGGGCAGAGGTGCGAAGAAATCCATGTTAGTCAGGTTCTCGATGCTATCTATTGTTACCGCATAGGATGATAGAGGTTCTACTGCCTGCTCATTATTGAATAAGAAACCGATAGCTCGCATCGGCTTGACAAAAGGAGAAAGGACTACTTTAAAAAACTTTTGAGGTACTACGACTTTATTCTTTCCGATTGTTTTGGGATGTTTTTCAATAATAGGGCCACATATAATAATGATGGCGCTGTCTGCTATGGCCCAATTCCGGATCTTTTCTTCCAGATTTTTCCATCCTCTTCTGTTTAGTTGTGGATGTTGCGGACACATATTGCTGAAATAAAATGATTCTTTCATAGCTTCAGGACTCCATTTCATATCTGCGGCGGGAGCCATATGACCTTTGTCATATCCTGAACGGGTATAGTCGGCATTTGTGGCAATCGGACCTGTCACTAGTGGATCGGCAATAAAACGATTACCTCTTTTTTCTTTTCCTTTGGTTTCTTCCCTGGTTAATTCGTAAGAAACCCAGTTGGGAATTTTTAAATCTTTGTTATATGATACCGTATATCCGCTATGGCGGATGATTTGTTCTTGCCGGGGAACTAGTGATATGGGTGTCTCCAGATCTTTACCGGGTGGAATTTGAAAGGAAGTATCAGTTTGCGGTTCGTTATTTTTCTGGATATTAATTTGCTGGCAATACAAATAAACACCAAAAAGAATAGGAATGAGCACGATAATGGCGATGATACATCCTAATCTATTATTAGAGTGTGATTTCTTTTTGAATAGTTTTCTGTTTTTACCTTTTTTATTTCGATTCATTGATTGGCTGGTGATGACAGGTTTGTTTTATTCTTCTTTTCTCATGCTGAATTCGCAACCGCAATATTGTTGGTTGTAAAAGTTATATTCTTTAATGATGGCAATACGTCGTTCGCTAAGTCCCCCTTTCCGCCAATTCTGTTCCCAGTACGTAACATCCGGGTAAGAGGCGGTAGCATATTGTCCGGCTTCATTGATCTGCTCCAGGCTTTTCCAACGACTGGAGACAAGTGTCGTGGTAATTACAGAGAAACCATGTTCGTGTGCGTAACGGGCTGTCTCCAATAAACGCAGTTTAAAACAACGTAGGCAACGTGCTCCTCTTTCAGGTTCCTGCTCCATTCCTATTATGTGACATCGCCAGTTTTCATGATCGTAATCAGCATCTATGATCTCCAATCCCAATGATTGGGCATAGCGCGTACATTCTTCTTTTCTTATCATATACTCTTCCTGCGGATAAATATTAGGATTGCAATAATAAATAACGGGGGTGATATGATGTTGCATCATACATTCAATAATGGCTGATGAACAAGGAGCACAACAAGTATGAAGCAAGACTTTATCGGCTCCTCCCGGAACTTCGAGTTGGAATTTCTTTTTCATGCTGTAAAGTTAGTACATATTTACGATACGAGTCAATGGTTTATGTTTTATTCAGAATAGTTTTTTTAGTATCTTTGTCCACTCAAGTTTATAACAGAACAATAATGAATGAATTAAATTGCGGGCAAGAAGAGCAATATGCAGGCCCGGAGAAGAAAAAAAGTACCTCGAAAATTGTAAAGAGAACTTTAGTTGTGGCTGCATTAGCTTTGGCGGTATATGTTGTATATTCCGTAGTTTATTTATTTGTTTCGCCTGATCGTAATATTCAGCAAATCTATCTGGTTCCCGAAGATGCTGCGTTTATCATTCAATCATCGGCTCCGATTGAAGATTGGGAAAAGTTTAGTGGAAGTGAAACATGGCAATGTCTGAAGAAAGCGAAATCTTTCGAGGAAGTAACGGAGAGTGTAGAGAAGCTCGATTCGGTAGTCAAAAGTAATAAAGTGTTGTTGTCGCTTGTTGGTGAACGGGATATGCTTATTTCGCTTCACAAGACCCGTGCTACAAAGTGGGATTTTCTGCTGATTCTGGATATGCAGAAAACATCGAAAATGGATTTATTGAAAGACCAGGTGGAAACCGTATTGGTCATGAGTGGCTTTACTGTCACCAACCGGATGCATAACGGCATTAATATCCTTGAAATGCGTGATTCTGAAACAAGGGATATTTTCTATATTGCTTTTGTGGATAATCATTTGGTAGGATCTTATACGTCCGGGCTTGTCGAATCGGCTATTGATTCGCGTAATAAACCCAAAATCGGACTCGACCAGTCTTTTATTGAAACGGAGAAGTTGGTTTCCGGTAAGGGGCTTGTCAGAGTCTTTATTAATTATGCGCGCGTACCTCAATTCATGTCTATTTATCTGGGGGCAAGAAACGAATACATTGATCTGTTTAGCAATTCTATGAATTTTGCCGGACTTTACCTAAATACGGATAAGGAGCGGATGGAAGTGAAAGGGTATACGTTGAGAAAAGATTCTGCCGATCCTTATGTCACTGCTTTATTGAATTCGGGAAAACATAAAATGAAAGCGCATGAGATTCTGTCCGGGCGGACGGCTCTATATACCAATATAGGTTTCAACAACCCGGTAACTTTTGTAAAAGAGCTGGAGAATGCGATGTCGGTTCATAATAAACAATTGTATGATTCTTATCAAAGTTCCCGGAAAAAGATTGAAGGGCTATTCGGGATATCTTTGGAAGAAAACTTTTTGAGTTGGATGTCGGGAGAATTTGCTATTACGCAATCCGAACCGGGGTTGTTGGGACATGACCCAGAACTAATTCTGGCTATCAGAGCTAAAAGTATAAAAGATGCCCGTAAGAACATGGAATTAATAGAAAAGAAGATTAAGCGGCGCAGCCCGGTTAAGATTAAAACAGTCAATTATAAAGATTTTGAGATTAATTACATCGAAATGAAAGGCTTTTTCCGCCTGTTCTTTGGAAAACTATTTGATAAATTTGAAAAGCCATATTATACTTATGTCGATGATTATGTAGTTTTTAGTAATAAGGCTGCATCTTTGCTCTCTTTTGTGGAAGATTACGAGCAGAAGAATTTATTGAAAAATAATCCGGGATTTGAAAATGCGCTTTCCTATTTAAAGTCGAGTTCTACCATTTTCTTATATACGGATGTGCACAAGTTTTATTCCCAACTGAAACCTATGATGAATCCTGCCACATGGAATGAAATACAATCCAATAAAGATATTCTGTATTCGTTTCCTTACTGGACTATGCAGGTTATAGGAGATGGACGGTCAGCTTCTTTGCAATATGTGATGGATTACAGTCCATATCAACCGGAGGAGGTTGTTGCCGTTGCTGCCGATGAAGATGATGAGGAAATGAACGAAGATGCTGAAACTGAAAAAGAACAGATGAGCGAATTGAAGCGTTTCTATGTCGAAAAGTTTGAAGGAAACGTTTTGAGGGAGTTTTATTCGGAGGGAGCGTTGAAGAGTGAAGTGGAAGTAAAGGAAGGAAAACGTCACGGTCGTTACCGTGAATATTATGAAGATGGGACATTGAAGCTTCGTGGAAAGTATGCAAATAATAAACCGAAGGGTACATGGAAGTACTATACCGAGGACGGAAAATTTGAGCGCAAAGAAAAGTTCTAGATTACGTCAACAAAAGTTGATTTAAAAATTATGCTCAAAAAATAATCGGATTCTTTTTGTTTTCTCAAATAAAGCTGTAATTTTGCACGCCGTAAACGAGAGACAAACGCCGCTATAGCTCAGTTGGTAGAGCAACGCATTCGTAACGCGTAGGTCGCCAGTTCAAGTCTGGCTAGCGGCTCTCAAACTAGAACGCTGATTATTTTAATTAATAATCAGCGTTCTAATTTTTACAGGATTCCCTATTCTTATTTTAAAAGGGAAATCCTGCGTATGTAATAGATGTGAAATATAAAAATGTAATCTATGTTGAGTCGTATTATTGTTTTAGTGGTTGCCGGAGTAGCCGTAGTCTATATCGTTCGCTTTATAGATAACTTTTTCTCTCAGCGTAGAAGATAAAACTAGCTTTCAAACATTCTGCTGCGTGCGAGCATACAAGCGCCAACGATGCCGGCTTTGTCTTTCAGCTTAGATGTGATGATGGCTGAATCTTTATTAACCAGATTTAGAGAGTACTTGCGTACGGCTGTTTTTATGGGCTGGGTGATATAATCACCGGTTAAAGATAAAGTTCCACCTATAATGACCAGTTCCGGGTTGAAGATATTGATTAGCCCGGCAATCTGTTTGCCTAGTTTCTGTCCGATTTCTTCTACAATTTCAATGCAAAGCAGGTCTTCTTTATTCACAGCGGCAATGATCTCATCAAGAGTGATCGGGTTTTCCTCTGTGGCGATTCGTGTAGATAGAATGGAACTTTCCCCACTTTGAATACGCTCTAATAAGATACGATGAAGTGCCGATCCGGAAGCTTCCGTCTCCAAGCAACCTTTTTTTCCGCAATGGCAGATTATCTCATTATCATAAGCACTCATGTGTCCAAATTCACCGGAGAATCCGGATTTTCCGGTATAAATCTTACCATCAATAATAATTCCGATACCTACTCCCCAGCTTACATTTACAAAAATGATATCCTTTTCTCCTTTCACGCAGCCTTGCATGTATTCGCCATAAGTCATGGCGCGCGTGTCATTATCAATGGTTACTTTATATCCCAATTTTTCGGATAATACATCCGCCAACGGCCTTTCCTCAAAATTGAATTGACTGAAGCTATACCCTGATTCAGGATTTACACGTCCCGACACATTTACATTAATATTTAAGATCTTTTCTTTATTAATAGTGAGCTTTTTTATAAAATTGAGAATATGCTTGCATAACTCATTCATCCCTTCGATTGAGTTCTCAAACTTATAAGGTATATTCATTTTCAATTCTACCATATCGCCTTTGAAATTTATCAGTCCGATATTGACGGCGAATCTTTTGATGTCTACACCCAAAAAGTAACCGGATTCCGGATTAAGCCCATAGAGGTTGGGATGGCGTCCGCCACTAGTCTCCAATTTGCCATAATCATTAATATATCCGTCATCACACATTTCACCGATAAATTTGGTGACAGTCGGTACACTTAAATCCAGCTCTTTTGAAAGATCGGGAATTGTAGAACTTCCATTATATATATAATGTGTAATAATCCTCTTTTTGACGAGAGCACTTTTAGAGCCCTTTTCTATTTCTTTCAAGAATTGTTGGTTCATAACTATGCATATTTGGTAATTCACACAAAGATAATTAATTTTTTTATTAATACGTGGTTTTGAAGCCTTGAAAATTAGAATATCTTGAATGTTATATTTCCTATATACTATGTAATGGATTTATATATAGGATAATGTAGCTATGGATGATTGTGGATATAATAAATGAAATAAGATGATTTGTGAGGTAATTCCTCCTTCTATTAATTAATAATGCGAGAAATAATGATTTTATTAATAAAATATTTTATTATCTATTGTTTATTTAATAAATATAGCTATATTTGTGCCGTGATATTATTAATAAAACTCTATATCCTTAAATGAATTTAGTATGAGAAACTATTTTTTAGGTCTGTGTTTATTATTTGCTTTGTGTTTTACAGCATGCTCTCATTCAGATGATTCTGTTGATGTGCTAATTATTGGTGGAGGTGCCAGTGGAGTGACTGCTGGTATTCAGTCTGCTCGAATGGGGGCTGCAACATTGATAGTAGAAGAAACTGAATGGCTGGGTGGAATGCTTACATCTGCAGGCGTAAGTGCTGTTGACGGAAACTATGATTTGCCAGCAGGCTTGTTTGGTGAGTTTCGCGAACATTTGGCAGATTATTATGGCGGACTTGATTCTCTAAAAACCGGTTGGGTGAGTGCAGTGTTGTTTGAACCTTCAGTCGGAAATAAAATTTTCCATGAAATGGTTGATGTAGAGAAAAATCTAAAAGTATGGCATAATGCTACCTTGGTAAAGCTGGAAAGAGAGAAAGATGTTTGGATTGCTCAAATTCAGATGAAAGATAATACAATCAAAAAAATACATGCTAAAATATTGATTGATGGTACTGAATTGGGGGATATAGCAAAAATGTGCGGGGTGGAATATGATGTCGGTATGGAAAGCCGTCATGATACTAAAGAAGATATCGCTCCGGAAGAGAAAAATAATATAGTTCAGGATATTACATACGTAGCAATCTTGAAAGATTATGGTAAAGATGTGACTATTCCTTGTCCTGAAGGATATAATAAGGATGAATTTGCTTGTGCTTGTGCCAGTCATGTTTGTATCACGCCTAAAGAACCGGATCGTGTATGGTCTAAAGACATGATGATAACTTATGGAAAACTTCCTAATAATAAATACATGATTAATTGGCCGATAGAAGGCAATGATTATTATGTAAACTTGATTGAAATGACCCGTGAGGAACGTGAAGAAGCCTTGAAATATGCAAAACATTATACGATGTGTTTCGTTTATTTTCTGCAACATGAATTAGGTTTTAATACATTGGGCTTAGCTGACGATGAATATCCTACAGCCGACAAATTACCATTTATTCCTTACCATAGAGAGTCTAGGAGAATCCATGGGCTAGTACGTTTTGATTTAAATCATGCTTGTGAACCGTTCAGGCAGTCTCAACCTCTTTATCGTACTTGTATTGCCGTGGGGAATTATCCTGTGGATCATCATCATACGCGTTATCATGGATATGAAGAGTTGCCTAATCTTTATTTTCATCCGATACCGTCATACGGTTTACCTTTAGGAACTTTGATTCCGAAAGATGTTGAAGGATTGATTGTTGCTGAAAAATCAATATCTGTTTCTAATATAATTAATGGTACCACTCGTTTGCAGCCGATGGTTATGCAGATCGGGCAGGCAGCGGGAGCATTGGCAGCTCTTGCGGTGAAAGAAGGTAAAAACATAAGAGAAGTATCTGTTCGGGAAGTACAAAATGCGATTTTGGATGGAAAAGGATATTTATTGCCTTATTTAGATGTTGAGTTAGATCACCCAATGTTTAAGTCACTACAACGTATCGGCTCTACAGGTATATTAAAAGGTATAGGTAAAAGTGTTGACTGGTCAAATCAAATGTGGTTCAGAGCGGATACATTATTATTGGCAAATGAGTTGAAAGGATTGGGTGATGTTTATCCTTTTGTCAATAAGCAAGTATTCGAAGGTAATAATACCATATCAATTCAGAAAGCTACAGAGCTAATAGGAGAGATTGCAGAAAAAGAAGGTATTGAGATGAAAGAGGGTAGGGTAGAAGAGATATGGAATGAATTTGAATTGAAGGACTTTGATATGAATCGAGACATCCTACGAAGTGAAATGGCAATTTTGATTGATCAGATATTAGATCCTTTCAATAATAAAAAAGTAGATATTACAGGACAATATATTCAATAGGTAATAATAATATAAGTGTTAACTGCTGTTTTAATTAAACTAATATGAAAACATTAGATCGAAGAGACTTTCTAAAAAAAGCCACATTGGCTGGCGCGTCAGCCTTGACTGTACCAACTTTGTTTGAATCTTGTACTTCAAAAGTTAGTGCTAGTACGGTGATGGCAACTGATGATTTAGAAAGTAAACTTATTGTTCCTAAAAACAATGGCCTAAAAATTACCGGAACTTTTTTGGATGAAATATCACATGATATTCCACATCAGAACTGGGGTGAGAAAGAATGGGACTTGGATTTTCAGCACATGAAAAATATAGGAATTGATACAGTAATAATGATCCGTTCTGGTTATCGTAAATTTATCACTTTTCCTTCTCCTTATTTATTGAAGAAAGGTTGTTATATGCCTTCCGTTGACTTGGTGGATATGTTTTTACGTTTAGCTGAAAAGTATGGAATGAAATTCTATTTTGGACTATACGATTCGGGTAAATACTGGGACACAGGGGATATGACCTGGGAAGTGGAAGATAACAAATATGTAATTGATGAAGTTTGGGAAAATTATGGTTCCAAGTATAAAAGTTTTGGAGGATGGTATATCAGTGGTGAAATAAGCCGGGCAACGAAAGGGGCGATTGGTGCTTTCCATGCATTAGGAAAACAATGTAAGGATATATCTAATGGATTACCGACTTTTATATCGCCTTGGATTGATGGCAAAAAAGCAATCATGGGAACGACAAAAATGACTAAAGAAGATGCCGTTTCTGTACAACAACACGAAAAAGAATGGGATGAAATTTTTGATGGAATTCATGATGTGGTAGATGCATGTGCATTTCAAGATGGGCATATTGATTATGACGAATTGGATGCGTTCTTTTCTGTCAATAAAAAATTAGCAGACAAGTATGGTATGCAATGTTGGACAAATGCCGAATCTTTTGACCGTGATATGCCAATTCGTTTTCTACCCATTAAGTTTGATAAACTTCGGATGAAGTTGGAAGCAGCCAAACGTGCCGGATATGATAAGGCTATTACTTTTGAATTTTCTCATTTTATGAGTCCACAATCAGCCTACCTGCAAGCAGGTCATTTATATGACAGATATAAAGAATATTTTGAAATAAAATAAATGTTATGAAGTCTACAATCAATTTTGGTTATCTTATATTCCTTTCTGTTGTGGCAGCATTGGGAGGCTTTTTGTTCGGATATGATACCGCAGTTATATCGGGAACAATTGCCCAAGTGACTCAACTTTTTCAATTAGATGCACTGCAACAGGGATGGTATGTAGGATGTGCTTTAGTAGGCTCTATCGTAGGTGTTCTTTTTGCTGGAATCTTAAGCGATAAGTTAGGAAGAAAACTTACGATGGTTATTTCAGCCGTATTGTTCTCTACATCAGCTTTGGGGTGTGCACTATCTGCCGATTTTACTCAATTGGTGATCTATCGGATAATAGGTGGAGTAGGGATAGGGGTTGTTTCCATTGTTTCTCCTCTTTATATATCTGAAGTAGCCGTGGCACAGTATAGAGGACGCCTAGTGTCATTGTATCAGTTGGCTGTAACAGTCGGTTTCTTAGGAGCTTATTTAGTTAACTATCAATTATTGGCATGGGCGGAGAGTGGTACGCAATTGAGTGTGGATTGGTTGAATAAAGTATTTATAACTGAAGTATGGAGAGGTATGTTGGGTATGGAAACATTGCCAGCAATCTTATTCTTCATAATCATATTCTTTATTCCGGAAAGTCCTCGCTGGTTAATCGTGCGTGGAAAGGAATTGAAGGCTGTAAATATATTAGAAAAAATATATAATTCAATTACAGAAGCGAAAAGTCAATTAAAAGAAACGAAATCTGTACTGACCTCTGAAACGAGATCGGAATGGTCGTTATTAATGAAGCCTGGAATCTTCAAAGCTGTTATTATCGGTGTTTGTATTGCCATTTTAGGGCAATTTATGGGAGTGAATGCAGTGCTCTATTACGGCCCTTCTATTTTTGAAAATGCAGGACTTTCAGGTGGCGATTCTCTTTTTTACCAAGTTCTGGTAGGACTAGTCAATACTTTGACCACGGTTCTGGCTCTTG